>Ga0123356_10000225_pt1 | contig 65755 bp, 70 predicted proteins | sample TergutEmb28metaG_2_FD_92546 | JGI IMG/M metagenome (GOLD analysis project Ga0123356, IMG submission 92546) | Embiratermes neotenicus P3 segment gut microbial communities from Petit-Saut dam, French Guiana - Emb289 P3 | ecosystem: Host-associated > Arthropoda: Insects > Digestive system > Gut ...
CAACGGCGGCATCGGCGGCATCGTTCCCTGTTTTCATCCAAAAACAGGGACTTTTTTCTTTGTACGCGGCGAAGTCGGCAGTTATCACCACATGGACTGGCAGCCAGAAACAAGCGATGATTGGCAAAAAGTAACCCGTATTGCTAACGGTAACCCGAGCGATCCGAAGTGGCCGGAGCATATTATTTTTGTCCAAACGAGAAACGGCACGTGGGTTACCGCTTGTATGTTTACGTTTCCACACGCGCCTATTATTTACGCAAAAGCGTTCTTTATCAACGGTCATTGCTGCATACACTTCTACTTTACCTTTGACGAAAACAAAAATCCGGGCAGTCCGAACCAATATCTGCGCGCTCGGAATGCGTGTATAGCTGGTGAAAAGCTCGCTCTTCCGGCATCAACACAGACTGCACAGCCTTCGCAAACTCCGCAAGCTACTGTAAATTATCAGGTGCAGATAAATACAGCTAAGGACCCGCTTACTATTCGTAGCGGTCCGGGCACGAACCATTCTAATATCGGGTCCGTTGCAAGGAGCTCAATTCAGAGAATAGTGCGAGAGTCTGACGGATCGGGTGCTAGAAGGTGGGGGCAGCTGCCAAGCGGTGGCTGGATATCCCTCGACCATACAATCAGGGTAAATGATGCGCCCGCGGCTTTACCGACTCCAGCACAGCCTTCACAGCCTGTGCAATCATCTCCGCTTGCCGGCACTTCGGTTTTAGAAAAGGTCTGGAAACTAATGGAGTGTGCGGATTCAGGTATCAAAGGCATTTCAGACAGACCGGAGCACATTGCCGGCATCCTCGGCAATCTTGTTTCAGAAGCAGGTGAGGGCTTATGCCCGTTCCAGCAGCAGGTTTCAAACGGTGCAGGCCTCGGGCTTATGCAATGGACAGCAGCAAGGCGAGCAGCTCTCGAGGCGTTTATGTGGAGTAACGGCATTAGTCAGAGCGAGTTCAATGCTGAGCGCGACAAACACCTTAAAAGCTATTGCAATAATGCCGCTGCACATCCTGCCGAGTTTCTTGACAGAGTGCTTGCAATACAGGTCCGCTTTATGTTCTACGAGATGTCGGCTACGTGGGAACGCTTTTATTTGACCTTTGTGGACTACCCAACACAAAAAACCGGTGTAGCGGGAGCCAGAGCCTACGCAGAGCTTTTCTGTGCCTTGGCAGAACGTCCGGGTTCAGGCTCAGGAGCCGATAGCAATATCCAAGACAACGGAGTACAAAAAGCTCTGAGGGAAAGCGATTTTGTGGGCGGTAAAGGTCAACTCAATAGGATATCGTTCAGCGCACTTGCGAAAAGACGGTCACAGGCTGAAGCTATTTTTAATCGGAGCACAACTCCAAAACCGCCGCCGGTACAGCAGCCTGCAGCTGAGAAGTGGGATGTACAGTGCGAAGCCTCCCGCGATGCCACTTATATTGACGGTAAAGTCGCTCAGTTAAAGGAGCTTGGATACCCGGGAGCGTATAGAAACGTAAGCGAGTCCGGATTTCACCAGGCAAGAGTCCCGGCAGGTACAGAGGCTCAGGCAAGGGCTCTGTTCCCGACTTTGAGAGGGCAGGGGTTCCCGGAGGCATTTCCTATACAAAGTAAATAATTCTGTGTAAAGTCCCTCCAGAGAGTAATAACGCTCTTTGGAGGGGCTTTTTCTTGAGCTAATTTGCAGCTCCTACGAATGGATATATATAACGAATTCCGTGATTAAATCACAAAAATGCAAAGTAAAAGCGGAATATGTTAATTTTAATGAGAAGGAGCTACAATATGGCGATTCGGTTACTCCTGTCCACTCGATTAGGCGAAATCAGGTGGACACAAGCAGACCTCTCACGTGCAACCGGCATTAGACCCTCCACCATCGGTGAACTATATAACGAGCTTGCCGAGAGGGTAAACCTCGACCACTTGGATCTTATTTGCGAGGCATTAGAGTGCGAAGTATCGGACATCCTTGTACGTGAGGAAAATGCAGAGCCGCGAGTTAAGTCAAAAAGCGGTCAACGGTTCAACTAAAGACAAAGCCCTGAACATTGTGAGAACGGCGACGGCACTATGATAAAGATAGTGCTGTTGTTGTTTTTTTTGGCTTGCCCATGGTATAGCGAAAAACGCGGAAAAAAGCCGCACGAAGTGACAAAAGTGTGACAAAACAAAACGGTGACAGGCTTATATGCTTGTCACCGCAATAACTATACCAATATGCGTATTCGGTAATAAGGGTTTGGTACGGCATTATGTACTCTCTCAGCCGCCTTAGCCGGCAGCACCCCATTAAATTATGATTTTAATTACTATTTTACCATACTGGCGACTTCTGCTGCGAAGTCGTCTTGTTTCTTTTCGATGCCTTCGCCTTTTTCAAAGCGTGCGAATTTGTTGATTTTAATTTTGCCGCCGAGATTTTTTGCAATTTGTTCGATATGCTTCTCAACTGTCAGTTTGTTTTCTTTGACAAATGCTTGGTTTAAGAGGCAAATATCTTCATAGAACTTGTTGATACGCCCTTTGACCATGTTTTCTGCTATTTGACGTGCTTTATCATCGGGAAGATTTTTCGCTTTATTTTCTTCGATTGCTTTATTGAGTTGGATTTCTTTTTCTTTTTCCAGCTCGGAAGCATCAACAGAAGCACTGTCAAGATATTGCGGACGCATCGCTGCGATTTGCATTGCAAGGTCTTTACCAAGCTCTGTAACGGTATCCACATCGGAAATATCGCTAATATCGAGATTTATGAGAACGCCGATTTTGCCGCCTGCGTGGACATAAGGGATAGTAAGCCCATCGGTATAACGCTCAAAGCGACGGACAGAAATGTTTTCACCGATAACAAGTATCATTTCCTGTTGCTCATCTGCAACCGTCTTGTCTGAACCGGGGTATTTACTCGCCATTAAAGCGTCTAAATCAGCAGGGTTGTTTTCAACAACGGCTTTTGCAACACCCTCTACAAATGCAATAAACTTTTCATTTTTTGCTACGAAGTCTGTTTCAGCGTTAACTTCAACAACTACTCCGACATCGTTAATAACTGTAGCATAAGCAACACCTTCTGCTGCAATTCTGCCTGCTTTCTTTTGTGCTGTGGCAAGTCCTTGCTCACGGAGATAAGCGATTGCCTTCTCCATATCGCCTCCGGTTTCCGTCAAGGCTTTTTTGCAATCCATCATTCCGACTCCGGTTACTTCGCGGAGTTCTTTTACGTCTTGTGCTGAAAATGACATTTAAGCTTCCTCTGCTTTCTTTGTTGTTTTTTTCGTTGTTTTTTTCGCAGGAGCTTTCTTTACCGGAGCTTCTTCCGCTACTTCTTCTGCAGGTTTCTCTTCAACTGCTTCGACCTTTTTAGCGGGAGCTTTTTTTGCTTTTGGAGCAGCCTTCTTTACAGGCACTTCGGCAGGTTCTTCTGCAGGCTCTTCTGCTTTTTCCGGTTCTTTAGCTTCTTCAATTACCGGGGCTGTCTCAACTTCAATCGGCTTTTCTTCAGCTTTTGGAGCTGCTTCTTTTACAGGCTCAATGACAGGAGCCTTTGCCGGAGCTTCTTTTACCGGGGGGTTTGCAGCTGTAAAATCTTCACTTGTAATTACAGGAGCTTCAACATCGTCACTTGTTGATTCCTTCACTTCAGCTGAGTCCATGCCCTGACGTCCTTCGATTACTGCATTAGCCATTGCTTGTGCAATGAGTCTTATTGCTCTGATTGCGTCATCGTTTCCGGGAATGACATAATCTATTTCGTCCGGGTCACAGTTCGTGTCAACAATTGCTACAATTGGAATTCCGAGCTTGCGAGCTTCTGCAATTGCATTACGTTCCTTGCGTGGGTCAACAATGAAAAGTGCTGCCGGGAGTTTTTTCATTTCCTTAACACCGCCGAGATACTTTTCGAGTCTGTTAATCTCACCGGTAAGCTTTATAACTTCTTTTTTCGGCAGAATATCAAATGTTCCGTCTTCTTGCATTTTGCGCAGTTGTGCAAGACGGTCAATACGCATACGCATTGTTTTAAAGTTTGTGAGCATTCCACCGAGCCAACGTGCGTTAACGAAAAACATTCCTACACGTTCTGCTTCTTCTTTAACAGCATCTTGTGCTTGTTTTTTTGTTCCGACAAACAGTATGTTGCCGCCGCCTTCGCTTGTCTCGCGGACAAAGTTATAAGCGTCTTCAAGCTTTCTGACTGTTTTTTGCAGGTCGATGATGTAGATTCCGTTACGCTCCATATAAATAAACGGAGCCATTTTCGGATTCCAACGACGTGTTTGGTGTCCAAAGTGAACACCTGCTTCCAAGAGCTGTTTCATTGATACTACTGACATTATTTTTCCTCCAATTTTGTTGTTTCCTCCGGACTTATCATCTTTTCTAACTGCCAACGCGTAATACGTTGCACTCGCAGGGAAAATCCAAGTCCGTGATCATTGTCTCACTGGTGAGACGTTTTAAGAAACTACGGTGTTTCTAAGTTTTCTGCCCTAAAAGTGCTCCAGCATAAGCGGAGCACTTGGTACTATAACAAAAAACTTTTACAATTGCAAGTATTTTTTTTGCAGAGAGTTGATTATCCGAGACTATTTGTAAAGCGGACCGTAATTTTTGCAGGCTCTGTAGTCGGCGTTTTCTTTGTCTTCTGTGCCGAAGGCAGACCAGGCGTGAGGGCGGAAGATTCTGCTCTCACAGACGTTGTGCATTGCTACGGGGATACGCAGCATGGAGCATAGAGTTATTACGTCTGCTCCTTTGTGTCCGTAGCAGAATGCACCGTGGTTTGCTCCCCAGTTTGCCATCACGCTGTATACATCAGTGAATGCACCCTTGCCTGTGAGGCACGGAGCAAACCATGTTGACGGCCATGTCGGGTCAGTGCGATAGAGGAGTGTGTGATTTACTTTTTCGGGTAAATCAACGGTGTAACCCTCCGCTATCTGCATGACAGGACCCAAGCCGTCAATGAGATTGAGGCGAAGCAATGTTACGGGCATTTCGCCTTCGGTTTCGTATTTTGAAGAGAAACCACCGCCGCGGAAATAGCCCTTGTTGCCGGGACACCACTGTGTTTTTGACAGACAAGACTTTTCGTCTTTTTCTGTCATGTCCCACCACGGCTTCATAATGCTCTCGCCGCTATCATCTTTAGAGCCGCCGCTGCCATCGAGCGCTGCTGCGCCGGAATTAATAAGATGGATGAAGCCATCTTTTGCTTTGCCCTCGGGCTTCCAGCCTGTAACACGGCTGACAGCGTCGGGGCTCCAATATGTACGGACATCGGCAAATATTGAAGCCGCTCCGTCCATAAGATGCGAAAACAGCATTGAAACGCCGTTTAAGCCGTCGTTTTCAGTCGCGAAAATTGTGGGCTGCCTTTTACTGTTCCAGTCAAATGTGGAATTGAGAATCGCTTCAGTGAAGTCACCGTTTGGTTTATAGTCTGTCCACATACGCTGACCTTGGAAACCACCGGCGATAGCATTGCGCCCAAGTGCTTCTTCGTGGAAGCCAAGTCCTGCAAGCTTCGGGTTTCCGAGCAGTATATCACGGCATATAAGTGTCATTTTCACGACAAATTCCCACTGCTCTGCTTTTTCATCGGGTGAATAGCGTTTATCCTCCGGATTCGGGTCAAAGCCTTCCTTGCAATTTTCTTTTGTCCATGCCAGTGCTTTATTAAACTCGTCGGGGTCATAAATACCTAAATCAATACGGCGGAGGATTTCTGTCATATCAACCCACTCGGCACGAATGCCAAGGTACTTTTGCATAAAATCGGGGTCAAGAAATGACCCCGCGATTCCCATAGAAACAGAACCGATTCCGACATACGCTTTGTTTTTCATTTGCCCGACTGCAATAGCAGCACGTGCAAAGCGGAGAATTTTCTCACGGACATCCTCAGGCACGACGCCGTCACCTGCATCTTGGACATCGCGTCCATAAATTCCGAATGCAGGCAAGCCGCGTTGAGCATGAGCGGCAAGGACTGCTGCAAGATAAACAGCACCGGGACGCTCTGTACCGTTAAAGCCCCAAATAGCCTTAACTGTATCTGTTGTCAAATCCATTGTTTCGCTTCCGTAGCACCAACATGGAGTAACTGTCAGTGAGCCGATTACGTTTTCTTGCTTGAATTTTTCGGCTGCTGCACCGGCCTCATTACCGCCGCCAATCGTACTGTCTGCAATAACACACTGTACGGGTGTGCCGTCAGCATAACGAAGATTGTCGCTGATAAGCTTTGCCGCTGCTTTTGCCATATTCATTGTCTGCTCTTCCAATGACTCGCGAACTCCGCCCCAACGACCGTCGATAGTCGGGCGTATACCGATTTTAGGATATGCCATAATACTCGTCCTCCAATATAGTTAATATAAATTATTTATCTTTTGATTTTCATCTAATAGTTTATTTTATAAGACTACGCCTTTCTTCAAGAGGATATTGGCGTAAATTGCACCTTCGCCTGTTGCGACTACAGCGAATGCGTTTTTTGCTCTTTCGTAAAATGCGAAACGTTCTATGTATTCGGTTTTATCGGGTATATGACTATGCTTGCTCAAGATATCCTGATATGTCTGCCATATAGGGGGAGTCGGGGTATTGTCTCCTGCAACAACTTGCATTAATGCGACCGGCTTATCAACATAAGCGTCGAGTGGGAATAATTCTAATATTGCTTCAAGTAACGGAGGCACTCCATGACCATCTGCACGTACTAATCTTTGTCCAAAAGTAACAGCAGGGAAGTTGCCGTCTGCGATAACAATCTCATCACCATGACCCATTTCCATCAGGATTTTAAGAAGCTCGGGTGATATAAGAGGGGAAATTCCTTTTAACATAAGTGATATTTCCTTTCAAGTGGTGAGAAAACCTGTCAGTAGAACCGTCCCCCTGACACCCCTGACAGGTTTTAAAAGGAGTCAGGAGAATGCCCCCTGACTCCTTTTTGCAATGATGAATTAGTCGTAGAGGAGGGGGGCGATGTCGGCGTCTTCCATGTTAGAAGCGTCGTACCATTTTGCACCTGTGTCTACGTCAGAGACTGATTCGCCTCTTGCTGCTTTAACAGCAAGCTCGACTGCTTTGTAGCCGATTGAAACCGGGTCTTGTGTGATTGCACCGAAGAAGAGTCCTGAGCTTACTGCATTCTTTTGTGCTTCGCCTGCGTCAAAGCCGATGAGAACTGTGCCGCCGGGAACTGCTGCACCTGCGTTGAGTGCTGCAAGAAGTCCTGAGACAGCACCTTCGTTTGACATGAATACACCTGCGAGGTTTGCTGTGTTGAGCACTGTGTTTGCAGCTGTGATCATTGAATCAAGCTCGGGTGTTGCACCGACAACTACTTCGATTTTTACTGCTGCATTTGCATCACCTTTGTTGATTGCAGCAAATCCGCCTGTGATTGCAACACTGCTGTTGATTGGGCTTACGAGGTCATACATTTTTTCGGCAAAGCCTTTTGTGCGTCCGCCGACAGATGCGCTGACCACGTCTTGTGAAAGAACAGCAATAACAAGCGGGCTATCTGCTGTTGCTGCTTCAACTGCACTGCGGATTTCGGGGAGCATGTGCTCGGCTGCAAGTGCTGCTGCTGCTTCGTTGTTTGTTGATGCATTTGCTGCAATTTGTCCTGCCGGTGCATCAGGCACGCCTGAGTCAAAGCCGACTACGGGAATTCCGCGGTCAAAAGCTTCTTGAAGCTGGCTGAGAACAGAGTCTGTGCTGAGTGCTGCAAGAGCAATTGCATCGGGGTTTTTTGCAAGCTCTGCGTTAATCATGTTCACTTGGTCGGCAACTGCGGCTTCGCCTTCAGGTCCGTCAAAGTGAATTGTAACGCCGAGGTCTTCGGCTGCTCTGTCGGCACCAATTTTTACTGCTTGCCAGAACTGGTGCTGGAAGCCTTTTGAGATAACTGCGATGTAGAGCTCGTCATCATCGTCGTTACATCCGACTACAAGAGCGACAAATGTAACCATCATCATCAGGGCTAGTGCGAGACTAAGAATTTTTTTCATTTTTTTCTCCTTTTCCTTTTGCCGCACAACATTGTGCAGCGTTTGTACTTTCTGCTATATCAAAAGACATAGCTATATAAAGGGATAAACCCTTTATTGCTCTTTGAGTTTTTTTACCTCGTTTGATTTCTTAACACGGTACATATCGAGCCAAACCGCACCTATAACAATTATACCCGTAAAGAATAGCTGGAATGGTGCAGGCAAGGACATGGAGCTAAGTCCGCTCTTTAAGACAGCCATTATGAATACACCAATCATTGTGCCTGTTATTGAACCGACGCCGCCTGCAAGGGATGTGCCTCCGATAATAACGCCTGCTATCGCTTCAAGCTCAAAGCCGTTTCCTGTTCCGGGATTGATGGTTGTTGCTAGTGCAGAAAAGAAGATTGCACCGATACCGACCGAAAAACCGCATATTACATACGCTGCGCATTTCCAGTTAGCAACATTAATTCCCGACAAGCGAACCGCTTCTTCATTACTGCCTATCGCAAATATATACCTGCCGAGCTTCGTTTTATTAAGTACGACAAATGCTATGATGAAATATATCAAGAGCCATACAGCACCAATCGGGAAATTATCCATACGCAGGAATGTCTGAGCAAACCAGCCGTCTTCTTCGAGCAGGCTCGGGTATGTCTTTGCCGTAGTGTTTGTTGCAATCGAGCCGAAGCCGCGTGTGACCATCATCATTCCCAAAGTCGCTATGAAGGGGGGTAGTTTAAGTCTTGTAACAAGTATTCCGTTTATCAGACCTATGAAGGTAGCGATAAGTACGACTATTATTAAACACATCCACAGCGGCAGATTAAAATCTCGAAATAACATTCCGCCTATTATTGCCGAGCATATCATTGAGGTGCCGAGTGAAAGGTCGATTCCGCCCGTGATTATGACGAAGGTAACGCCTATTGCAAGAAAACCAATCCAATAAGCAGATGCAAGTATAACCAGAGCCATGTTCGTAGAAAAGAAGTTTCTCCCGAAAATCGCAAAGAAAATATACAAGGCAATCAATACCCCGAACGCAAGCAGTTTCTGCAGTTGCATATTCTTGATAAATCCCGGCATAGTTACTATTTTCCTTTCATTGCGTTTATGAAGGCGGCGGCTCTGTTACGCTGACTACATGTGAATATTGAACAGCATGCTTCATAACAGTGTGTTGATTTGCTTCTTCGATAGGGAGTGTCGCTGTTTGCGAGCCTGAGCTCATTACAAGTATACGGTCGCTCATACGGAAAATTTCTGAAAGCTCGGAGGAAATCATTATAATAGACTTTCCTTCATTTGCGAGTGTGTTCATTAGCTTGTATATTTCACTTTTCGCACCGACATCAATGCCGCGTGTCGGCTCATCAAAAATCAGGATATCACAATCTCTTATCAGCCATTTTGCGATAATGGCTTTTTGCTGGTTGCCGCCTGAGAGGTTCTTGAGAAGCTGATTAACAGACGGGGTTCTGATATCGATTTTTTCTTTATACTCCATTGAGTCGCCGGTTATTTTACGCTCGTTGAGAAATATTCCTCTGACATAGTTTGATAATGTAGCGAGGACGATATTATCTGCAATTCTCATGCCGAGTACACAGCCGTAGCGCTTGCGGTCCTCAGAGAGATAGCCTATGCCGTTGCGGACTGCATCGCCGGGGGAGCTTATGCTGACTTTTTTGCCGTTTATATATATATTGCCGCTGTCTTTTTTATCGGCACCGAAAATCAGTCTTGCAACCTCGGTACGACCTGCACCCATCAGACCTGCAAAGCCGAGAATCTCTCCCTTGCGAAGCTCGAAAGAGATATTGTCAACATCCTTTGAGGAAAGTCCTTCAACCTTGAGAACAACCGGTGCATCGGGCGGCACATGACTTGATTCTTTTGGCTGCTCATAAGTAACGCGCCCTATCATCATTTGAATGATTTCATCGATTTCGACATTTTCGGTATCGCGCGTACCTACATATTCGCCGTCGCGGATAACTGTTATACGGTTGGAGATTTGCTTAATTTCGTCCATGCGGTGTGATATATAAACCATCGAAACACTATTATCTCTAAGCTCGTTAATCAGCTTGAAGAGGACTTCGGTTTCTGTATCTGTGAGGGTTGCGGTCGGCTCGTCAAAAATTATAATTTTAGCGTCAAAGGAAATTGCTTTGGCAATCTCGATTATTTGCTGCTTTCCGACAGTTAAGTCGGAGACCTTGGAGCGGGGGTCAATTGTGCTGATATTCATTCGCTTGAAGAGTTCTTGTGTTTTACGTGTGATTCCTTTTTCGTCGAGGAAGAAGCTGTTGCTCTCACGCCCGATAAAAATATTTTGCGCAACCGTAAGATGCCCCATTAAGTTTAACTCCTGATGGACAATTGAAAGTCCGGCATCCTGAGCTTCTCTCGGAGATTTAAAGTTGACCTTTTGACCAAAATAATAAATATCTCCTGAATCGGGCTTATGGATTCCTGTGAGAACCTTCATTATTGTGGATTTTCCTGCACCGTTTTCACCGACAAGTGCCAAGACCTCGCCGGGTTTAAGGTTGAGTGAACAACTTTTGAGTGCGTGAACACCTTGAAAGCGTTTGTCGATGTTAATCATTTCAAGTACATATTCGTTATTTGCAGCTTGTGTCACGATCAATTATTCACCACCTTTTACAAATTAATATAAAATTTATGAATACGATGATATGGTATCAAAAAATGTGTAAAAAGTCAAAGTTTTATTTATTGATAGTGTTGTATTGTTGTCATACTGTTTGATTAATTGTTAAAAATTCATCATTTGACAAAGTGCACTTACATTTCTATAGTATTATCAACGCAAAAGCGGTATTAAATATTCTCATAAAAGGAGCAAAATGTGAACCTGAATTTGACAAAACACGAGGTTTTGAAAAGATATTTTGGGCATGATGAGTTTCGACCTTCCCAAGACACAGTTATCGACGCTGTTTTATCGGGTCGTGATGTGCTTGGGGTAATGCCGACGGGGGCAGGGAAATCGGTTTGTTTCCAGATACCTGCTCTTATGCTGCCCGGTGTTACAATTGTGATATCTCCGCTGATTTCATTGATGAAGGACCAGGTATCACAGCTTAGGCATGGGCAAATCCCGGCGGCATTTATAAACTCATCGCTGTCTGCAGTGCAATATCGCGATGTGCTAAAAAGGGTCAGTGGCGGGGAGTATAAGCTTGTATATGTTGCGCCCGAGCGGCTCGGGACAGAGGGGTTTTTAAGCTTTGCACTTGAAACGCAGATTTCGCTCGTCGCTGTTGACGAGGCTCATTGCGTTTCACAGTGGGGTCAAGATTTCAGACCGAGCTATCTGAAAATTGACAGCTTTATAAGAAAGCTTAAAAACCGCCCTGTCATCGGGGCATATACTGCGACCGCCACTGACGATGTTAAAGCGGATATCATCCGCTTTTTGGAGCTGTCAAACCCACTGTGCCTCACAACAGGGTTTGACAGGCCGAACTTGTCCTTTGGCGTCGAAAAGCCAAAGGACAAGTGTCGGCGCTTCCACGAGCTGATAGCTCGGTGGAGCTCGCCGCACGGCGGTGCTGCTCCTGAGAGCACCGGCACGTTTCACGGAAACGTACCCTGCGGCGTGGTATACTGCTCGACACGCAAAACCGTAGACGAAGTGTGCTCGCAGTTACGCCGCCGAGGCATCTCGGCGGGGCGGTACCATGCAGGTCTTGATGCCGAAGAGCGGCAGAAAAATCAAGACGACTTCATTCAAAACCGCATTTCTGTGATTGTCGCTACAAATGCCTTCGGAATGGGTATCGACAAGCCTGATGTCCGTTATGTTATCCACTATAACATGCCGAAAAACCTCGAAAATTATTATCAAGAGGCAGGACGTGCAGGCAGAGACGGGAAACCATCAGAGTGCATATTACTATTTTCCGATGATGATATTAAGACCTCAGAGTTCTTTATTAACAACGTCGAAGATAACCCCGAGCTTACCGAAGCTCAGCGGAAAATTGTATACAAGCAAGATGTTAAACGCCTTGATGAAATGATACGCTACTCGGAAATCAGCGGATGTCTGCGTGCTTTTATTCTCGGATATTTCGGAGAAAAGCAAAAAGGAAAATGCGGAAACTGCAGCAACTGCTTAAAACCAAGCTTTTGGAGCAGATTTCGCGGAAGGTTTTAACCTCACCGCCGCAAGTGTAAAAAGTGCTCTGAGCATTTGATAAATTTTCGTTTTTATGATATAGTCAAGCGGTTGATATTATTTATTTTTTGTAGTTTAAAAAGGGGATTCTTATGCTGCACGATTACGATGAATATTTTAAGGTGAAAGAAGCTGCGCCTGATTATAAGCGAATGTATACAATAGATGAGTTTATAGAGCTTGACGACGACATACGGGCGGAGCTCTATGAGGGTGCGCTTGTATTAATGTCACCTCCGATTATAATGCACCAATACATCCAAAGTGAGATATTCGGGCGGTTGTGGAATCATCTGAGGGACAAACCTTGCAAAGTTTTTACAAGCGAATTTGGTGTACAACCAAACGAAAACGAGCAATCATTCTTTTTACCTGATGTTGTTGTGGTTTGCGATAAGCTTAATCCAAAAGATAGAGTTTATACAGGCGCACCAAGCCTGATAGTTGAAATTCTATCACCGTCAACAGCACGAATGGATAAAAAGCTGAAGTTTGAAAAATACGAAAAAGCAGGGGTTAAAGAATATTGGATTGTAGACCCTGAATTTAAAATGCTTCAAGCAAATATCTATACTGACGGTAAATATGCAACAACGATTTATAACGAAAACGACATAGTGCCCGTAAGCGAGCTAAAAGGCTTTGAAATAAACCTCGCGGAGATTTTTACCGATGACTTATGATTATCTGATAGTGGGTGCAGGGCTTTTCGGAGCGGTGTTTGCAAATGAAGTGACGTCGCGCGGGAAGCGTTGTCTTGTTATTGATAAGCGTAACCATATCGGGGGTAATGTATATACAGAGCAAATCGAAGGGATTAACGTACACGTTTACGGAGGTTGTTGCTTATGCAGATACATATTCAGAAAAAGGCAGCCTTTTTGAGGGAAAACCATGCCTGACACCGGAAGAGCTGAAGCAAAGCGGGGGCAGCTTCGACCGTATAGTGCTCGCAACTGTGGGATACAAGGATGAAATGACACGACTGCTGAGGTCATTAGGGTTTAAGCCCGAAAGGATAGTATAGTATCGCAAGCAATACATTGACAAAATCTACGTTTTTGGAGCATGAAATGAAGAGAATAATTACATATGGTACGTTTGATATGTTCCATGAGGGGCACAAAAATCTTCTAAGGCGGGCAAAAGAGCTTGGGGATTATATAATTGTCGGCGTTACGACAGAGCAGTTTGACATTCAACGCGGCAAAATGAATGTTGTCGATTCGCTAATGCGGCGTATTGACAGTGTCCGTAATTGTGGGTTTGCTGATGAGGTTATTGTCGAGGAGCGGGAAGGTCAGAAGATTTCAGATATTCAAAAATACGAAATCGACACGTTTGTAATTGGCTCTGACTGGCGCGGTAAGTTTGATTATCTCAAAGAATACTGTGATGTAGTTTACGTAGAGAGAACAAAAGATGTATCAAGCTCCGAGCTTCGTGATGTACGCCATGGAATCGTACAGCTTGGGATTGTCGGCACAGGCAGGATAGCGGGCAGGACAATGGACGAAATCAGGTACGTTAGCGGCGTTAACGTATCTGCGGTATTTAATCCGAGGCTTGAGAGTGCGCACAAGTTTGCTCAAGCTTATGACCTTGCACTCGCAAGCAACGATTACGACAGCTTTCTTGACAATGTAGAAGCAGTATATATAGCCTCCCCGCACGAAACACACTTCGATTACGCAAGACGTGCTCTTGTAGCGGGCAAGCATGTGCTTTGCGAAAAGCCGATGGTGCTTAAAGAAGCAGAAGCACGCGAGCTTTTTGAGCTTGCCGACCGAAGTGGTCTTGTGCTAATGGAAGCGATAAAAACCGCGTACGCCCCGGGATTTTTAAATCTGCTTGCAATCGCAAAGGGCGGCAGACTCGGGAAAATCCGCGATATCGAAGCAGCATTTACAAAGCTTGTCGCAAACAGAACGGGAGCCAGAGAATATGACCCGCATGTCGGTGGAAGCTTCACGGAACTTGCAAGCTATACTCTTCTGCCGATAATTAAACTGCTCGGTACAGAATATCAAGAAGTGAAGTTTGATTTCTTCAACGATAATAACGGAGTAGACATATACGCAAAGGCACATTTTAAATATTACGACTGCGTGGCATGTACAAAAACCGGAATCGGTGTTAAAAGTGAAGGACAGTTACTTATATCGGGGACTAGCGGATATATTCTCGTAAATTCGCCATGGTGGCTGATAAAAAACTTTGAAGTTTGTTATGAAAATCCAAACGATAACGAAAGCTTCTCTGCACCATTCCCGGGTTACGGAATGAGATTTGAAGTATCGGATTTTGTTAAAAACATAGCGGAACCGGCAGCACGTAATTATAAGCTATCGGCAGAAGAATCTATAGCTATCGCAAGCATAATGGAAAAATTCTTAAAAACACAAGGGAGATAGTGGCTTTGGTATCTGACGGGTTGAAGAAATTCTATAATTCCTCTCCGATGCGTGAGGGTGTGCTTTGCTGGTATCCTTTCAAGCAAAAAGCAAGCATACTGGATTTGAGTGACGGTGTTCTTACAGAGCTTTTATATAACCGTTGTGGAAAAGCACTCTTGGGTAGTCAATCATGCAAGCGTTTCGATTACGTTGTGGTTCTCGACCCGCAAGATTTTAGCAAAGAAGCTCTGCAGGGTTATTATAACCTCCTCAACCCACACGGGCGGTTGCTTCTTGCTTATGAAAACCCTTTTTCACTTAGATACTGGAATGGTAAGCAGAGTCCCGAAACTGAAGGAAAGTACGATACACTATTCGGACTTGACGGCAGAGTCAGCAAGTCCGAAATGCAGCTACGCCTCGAGCAGGCAGGATTTGAAGGTCAAAAATGGTATTACCCGCTCACCGACCACTGGTTTGCAAGAGAGATATATTCAGAAGGCTATCTACCGAACGAATTTCTCAACCAGAGGTTTAAACCATATATTGCAGTCGAAGAGCCTAATTTCGACGAACGAAATCTCTACCGTGAAATAATCCGCAACGGAGCATTTGAGTTTATGTGCGGAGCGTATTTGGTTGAAGCACGGGTAAGCGCGGAAGATGTGCCCTGCAATGTTGACTAGGTAAGCTGTTTGAGATACTAAAGAGTATAATACTCGGAGATGATTTATACATTAAGCAAATTATTGAGCGTATGAGCAAAGCTAACCGTATAATAGGCTGCGGCGTATTGGGTTGTAAGGTCCGCTAAGTGTGTGAGAAATGAATGTATTGACGATGTGATGCGATTGTGATACACTATTCTCGTGGGGGTGATACTATGTCATCGGCAAATATTAATGTTAGAACAGACGCACAACTCAAAGCCAAAGCACAAGAGATTTACGAATCGGTAGGTTTGGATTTATCAACTGCTGTTAATTTGTTTTTAAAGCAAACAGTTTTAACAAATAACCTGCCTTTTCCGATTGGAATACCGTACGTATACCCGACGAAAAATGTTACAGAAAAACGAACTTCACGTTATGGTATATGGAAAGATAAATTCTCATTGCCGGATAATTTTGACGAACCAATTGATATCTTTGAGGATTATATGTAATGAGATATTTACTTGATACACACACAGCGTTTTGGTACTTTGAAGGAAGTCCGAAGCTCTCTGAGAAAGCAAAAACAGTAATAGAAGATAATGAAAATGAAGTGTTTATAAGCATTGTTTCAGCATGGGAAATAGCAATTAAGAAAAGTCTTGACCGGAAAAACACAACTCTGTGCAGTGTTGCAGAGTTTTTTGATGAAATTGCCGCCAGCGGATTTGACCTTATTACTCTTAAACCGCATCATGTCCGCTATGTTGAAGGATTGCCATTCCATCATCGTGATCCATTTGACAGACAACTTATCGCAACAGCTATAGCAGAAAACATGTCTTTTTTAACTGCAGATGAAAATGCACGAAAATATAATGTTAATATATTGTGGTAAACTGTATTGAGCAGTTAAGCAAAGGAGATAGTTGATTTAAATATTGTATATTCGGAGCAGGAATAAGGGGTGGTCGAAATCTGCAAATTGATTGACAATTTGCAGATTGTGTTATATAATCATTATGTTAATAAGACCATGAAACGGAGGTTAGTGATATGCAATTCGTATCTATGAGGGAGTTTACAGCTTCCCCTAAGGAAACACAGGCAAAGTTAGCAGCAAATAAGGAATTGATTGTAACAAACAATGGAAATCCATCTATGCTTGTAATTGATATTGCAAATAAGGATTTTATGAGAACAGTGAATAATTTTAGGCGACAAGAAGCACTGGATATACTCCACGATATTCAAATGGAATCTGTAAGAAATGGTGGAGATAAAATTACAATGGAAGAAATAGATGCAGAAATTGCTGCGTACAGAGCTGAAAGTTATTAAGAATGAAAAAAGTAGTTTTAGATACAAACATAATAATTTCTGCTTTTCTTTCACCAACGGGTAAGCCTGCCGCTATCCTTTTATCTGTATTACGACAAGAACTGGAAATTCAATATAATACGGAGATAATTGTTGAGTATGAACAGGTTTTAAGCAGAGAGAAGTTTTCTGAGAAAATAAGATTTGCAGATGCACAAGCTTTTTTGGAACGATTACGTGATTTTGGAGCAAATGTTGTTGCACCCCGAAGCAAAGTCGATATACCTGATGAAACAGACCGCAAGTTTTACGATACAGCAAAAGCAGCAAACGCAATTTTAGTAACAGGCAACAAGAAGCATTACCCGGACGACGAAATCATTCAAACTCCTGCAGAGTTTTTCGCTTTATGGAACAGTTAATAATAGATTAATTAAAGGATGGCTCATCGATATGCAACTTAACTATAAAAAAAAATAAATTTAATGAAATCACTTAACTGGGACTATCTTGACACTTATGAATATATGCTTAAAAACTCGGAGTTAATGTTATATCAATACAACTTGAAAACGGAAAAATTATCATGCCAAGGCTTAAACTGCCCACATTATGGGACTATTGGGTAAACAAACTGTCCGCCGGTACATTTGAATATGAAGAAATGGAAAGCCATATAGACAGGCTCCGTGATGAAATTCAAAAAGCGTCTGCCGACGGTAAATGTTATTGGGAATTGGTTCCTGTAAATTGTTTTTATAACGAGCAAAAGGATGAACTGCTCTTTTTTGATCAAGAATATTATTGGGAGAACACATCGCCGGATGTGGCACTCTGTAGAGCATTGTGGTCAATAAATTATTCTCCGGCTTTTTCAACTGAGCCGCGTTCACAGGATTGGCTTGATAAAATAAAATTAAGATACAAAATAAGAGATAACTGGCTTGAACTCTCTAAGCTGGCAGATATAAAAGCACTTGAAGTCGTTTTTGGTAACGGAGATGATAAGTTAAAAACAACTACATTAAAATCTGCAGTTATTATAGATAAAAATAAATCAAACGCTAAGAAGAAAAAGCATAAGACTCCAAAAGACATGCAAGGCAAAGTCAGTATGGTTGTCACGTGTTTTAACAAAGTAAAATACATAAGCGCAATGCTTGATAGTGTGTTAGAACAAGTATGGGATAATATTGAAGTAATCCTTGTCAATGATGGCTCAACAGACGGAACCCGTGAGATAATAGCAGAAAATGAATTATTTATGAATATAAATATGTTCCAATATGTTAAAGCAGTGAAATTTATGGAATTTTCTTAATGAAATTGGTATAATGAAAAATAGTTGAGTTTTTCGCCATAGTTATATTAATGGGAATCCTAAGGAGCAATATGCAAACTAAAGTCAGCATGGTTGTGCCATGCTATAACAAAGTGTCATACATAGATGAAATGTTGCAATCAGTGTATGACCAGTTATATGACAATATTGAATTAATACTTGTTAACGACGGTTCGACCGATGGAACTCGCGAAAGCATCGCAAAATGGGAGCTCAAGCTTAAGTCACGCGGTTTCAGTGTTATCATTATTGATCAGGAAAATCTGGGTGTAGGTGTTGCTGTAAAAAGAGGCTTGTCACAAATCAGCGGTGAGTATGTCTGCTTTCCCGATTGTGACGATATATTGCATCCTCAATATGTATCCAAGATGGCAAATGCTTTAGATAAAGACATAACAGTCGACTGGGTGATTGTCAATGTGATAGGTGAGCAATCCAGAATGACATCGGATATTCTTCGAGATTCATTATTATTGCTGTTCGGTCGCTGGGCTGTATGGACGAAAATGGTGCGTGTAACATATCTACAACATTGTCGTGTTTTACAGAACTTTATTGAAAGCAGAACATCTCAGGAACCCCAGATAAACATCCCCTTGGCTTTGGGCGGTTCTGTTCCGGTAATGATCGATGAGACATTGTACGATTATCGCATAGCAGACGGATCTATCTCTGGCAATACCCGTATTGCTGCTAGTGAATACTATACTTTTTTTAAGTCTTATGAGCAACTTGAAATATCTGTGCTAGAGAAGTACAATTTTGCTGATGATTGCAATATACTGCTTGCTGAGATAGGAATACTGCGGGTTCTCTATTTTGGATATGGAGATGCGGGGAAAACACTTTGGACAGATCAAGCTCATGCGTCGCTTGGAGTTAATCTTAAAACGAAAATTTTGCAATATGTGAGTAAATTTGAGAGAAAGTTTGAAACATTTCTTAAGAAGTTCAGTGAAGATACTTTTGGTCTGATGCCAAATGATCTGAATGTCAATATCATCTGCTTCATTTTTGAAATAAAAATGCGAAATGTGAGTATCGAAAAACCGGATCACTTAATTAAAATCGTTGAAAATGCTGAAAATATCGTCGTATGTGCAGCTCTTAGCAAAACAACTCAGAGTTTTTTACCTATTATTCTAAATTTGGGAGTAAAGCCAAGCCATTATTGGGACAGCAGTGCAGATGAACATAATAAAATTCTCATATCTGGAATCGTAGTGACAAAGCCTGCCTACAAGCAACTTAAACCACGTGATGCTGTGATTATTCTTGCCTTAAAGCCGGAAGTTAGCAGTGCAATCGCTGCTGAAGCAAAACAAGGGCAGTTACTTGATCTTAGTGATATTAAACAGTACCTGTCCTGGGCTATATTTCATCAAAACAGGGGAGTTTGACAATGGAGAAATTAAAGAAAATTATACTAGTCGGAGCAGGCACTTACGGCGAAAAGGCACTGCAATTCTTTGGCGAACAAAGAGTGCTATGCTTTGCAGACACACACCACTATGATCGGGTTTACTGTGGTAAGCAAGTTGTCTCTTTTGAAGAACTCAAGAGTATCCATAAAGAACATCAGGTTATTTTGACAGTAGGCAGACAGTATATAGATGAACTGAGCTGCCAACTAAATGAAGCGGGAATTCCGTTCATTAGGTATATGGATCAACTCGATCGATATCGTCACGATTTATATGAAGACAAAAGGATAGCCGCATTTAAGAACATCCATCTAAACAAAAAATGTTTTTTGATTGGTAATGGACCCAGCCTTTTAGCGACCGATTTGGACAAGCTACAAGCGCGTGGGTATATGAGCATAGCATGTAATTTTATTAATAGAATATTTGAAAAGACTGGTTGGCGTCCTGATTACTATTGTTGCGAAGAATCATCGGCGATGGCCTTAAACAGGGATTTTATTATGAACTATCCAATGAAAGCAAAGTTCATTAAGAGTCCTAGGACTAAAAGCGAAGCAGAACTGTTCTCTGGAGCACCAGACGACGTCCACTTCTTTTTTCAGGGACCTGCAAAGCTTACAGTTTCAAACAATATAGCGGGGATTATTTACGACGGGCACACAGTGATGTTTCCTATGTTGCAGATAGCAATGTATATGGGGTTTTCAGAAATATATCTTCTTGGAGTGGATAACAGCCAGCCACCCGGTCCGCATACCAGTAATTTTATTGAGGCACAGAGTCATTTCTATGATGAGGACTTGGACGAACTTGAAAAACGCAGAGAAATACTAACTCCTTACGGTTATGATGATGATTGGGAAAGGTATTTCAGTCTGGTAAACTCGCATTATCAAGTCATACGAGAATATGCTTTTGAAAAAGGGATAGGAGTATACAATGCAACACGTGGAGGGCAATTGGAAGTGTTTGAGCGAGTCGATATTGATGAATTACTAGCATAGGCTATCATTTGACTTCAGATTTAACGTCAGTATTTTCAAACGTATGGAGACTACTTATGAAACAATCAAAGAAAAACATACTGGCAGGTGCAGGCAGATATGGTGAGGAAGCTCTGAGATTTTTTGGTGCGGATAGTGTATATTGCTTCGCCGACAACTATCGTCAAGGTCAAGACTATTGCGAAAAGAAAGTGATCTCGTTTGATGAATTAAAAAGAATCCATTTGGATTATCAAATCATTTTATCGGTTGGTTATCCATCTTTGGAGGAATTAAGCAACCAATTAAGTGAGGCTGGTATCACCTTTGTCAGTTATTGGGATGTATATGAGACTTACTGCATTAATTCACCAGATGATGTCAGAATTGCATCCTATAAAAATCGGCATAAGGGAGAAAAATGTTTTTTAGTTGGTAATGGTTCCAGTCTGCTACCATCAGATTTAGATAAGATAAAAAAACATAACCACGTGAGCATTGCGTGTAATTTTATTCAAAGAATATTTGATCGAACTGATTGGCGACCTGAGTATTACTGTTGTGAAGAGTTGTCGGTCGTATTATTGAACAGTGATTTCATCATGAATTATCCGATGAAAGCAAAATTCATCAAAAAGTTGCTACGCGAGGAAGATAAAAAATTGTTTTCAAACGCACCTGAAGATGTCCATTTTTACTCTGGTTGCGTTTCAAAGCGAGACATATCTAGTAATGTAGCAAAAGTTATCTATAATGGCTTCACTGTAATGTTCACTATGCTTCAAATTGCAATGTATATGGGGTTTTCAGAAATATATCTTATCGGAGTCGACAATACTCAGCCGCCAGGTCCGCATACAAAGAAATTTGCCGAGCTACAAAGCCATTTTTATACTGAGGATCTGGATGAGCTTAAGAGGCGACGAGAGCTATTGCCTAAATTTGGATTTGATGATGACTGGGACAAGTACAATAACCTTGTCAATGCACATTACATGATTGCGCGTGACTATGCCGAGGAACACTGTATTAAAATTTTCAATGCAACACGCGGCGGGCACCTAGAAGTCTTCGAGCGCATTGACATTGATGAATTGATAGGAGATTAGGTGTGGAGAAGAAAATCATCCTCTTTGGAGCCGGAAAAATAGGTAAGCAGTATTTGGAGGTACTTGGATATAACAAAGTTTTTGCATTTTGTGATAATAATTTTTCAGGGCAAACAGTGTATGGTAAGAAGGTTATATCATATGAAGAGCTCAAGCAGATATACTTAGAATATGTAGTGATTCTCTCCGTCGGCAGTAAAAACATGCATGAAATTAGTATGCAGTTAGACGCCGACAGAATACCATATGAGACCTTCATGCGTCGACATCGACAAGTTTTAATCGAACGCGGTGAATATAAAAAAATAGAAAACGAAGGTATATTCACAGACTTGTTTGTCGAGTGCGTAAAAAAAAGAAGCCCACAGGTATTCGCATGTGTTGGTGCTGCAACGGGTGGATATGCGAGTATTGCTTCGTATTACATGGGGGAAGATACAAAGATTTATCTATTTGAACCGATACCGGAGTATGTAAAAGTGATAGAAAATATATTCGCTGGCGACAGTCGTGTTTGTATAGTAGATAAAGCCGTATCAAATCGTAGTGGTAAGTTGGAGTTGTTTGCTACAGTCAAGCCAAATGAGACCTCAATAGCTCATTCATTTACTATGGATAAGCAGCAGACCATGTTCAGCCACGAGTATACAAATGAGAGTGAAACACTTACCCATGTTGTCGAAACAGTAGTACTAGACGAGTTTTTTGATGAAACGGTTGTTGACTTGATGCTTATAGATATTGAAGGCGCAGAAGTTTTAGCGATTGAGGGAATGGAACAACTGATTGCTCAGCGAAAAACTACTTTCTTTCTTGAAGTACACGAGCCGTACATTAATGCTATTCGTGCTGATGGGATGGAGTACATCAACATGGTTTTTAAGAAGAATGGATATAAAATATACTGGTGTGAACTTGAAGAAGGCATCGATTACAAAGCCGGACGTGGAGGACATCGCCTTGTTCCATCAGATAGAATTAGGTGGGAACACTGTATTGTTACGCCATTTGAATGGGAGACGATATAATAAGCGGGTGAGTTCATATTGAAAAAGGGCAATTTACTTCAACAATTTTAGTGCCAAAAAAGTGAGGTTGATTCTGGATGATTATTACAGCCATAGTGCCAATGAAAGGGAACAGCGAGCGCGTTCCCGGTAAAAATCTACGTATTTTCAACGGCAAACCGCTTTTTTATTGGATTATAAAGGAGCTAGAAAGCTGCGGCATAGAGATTTATGTTGACACAGATAGTGAAGAGATTGTGCAAGCCGTTACAGCACATTTTAACGATGTGTGTATTATTATGCGCCCTGACAATTTAAAAGGTGACGCGGTTTCGATGAACAGTATAATAGAGTACGATTTGACTCATATCCAGAGTGAACATTTTATTCAAATGCATTCCACAAGTCCTTTGTTGACTGCAGCCACAATCAGGGCAGGAGTTGATAAGTACTTTAAGATATTGGAAGAGTATGATAGTTTATACTCGGTGTCGCCGATACAAGCACGTTTTTTCACGAGTGACGGAGAACCAATCAACCACAATCCTGATGAGTTGATACAGACGCAGCTTTTAAAACCGATTTATATGGAGAACTCAGGTTTCTATATATTTTCAAGGGAGAGTTTTGCAAAAAAAGGAAGGAGGATCGGAGAGCAGCCGTTCATGTTCCCTATTGATCAGTATGAAGCGATTGACATTGACGACGAAAACGATTTTCAGGTTGCAGAGATTTTATATTCTGCGAGAAGAGGAGATGTGAAATGAAGAAGATATTATTATCCGCGCCATATATGCTTATGGAAGGTGATAAGTTCGAAAGTTTTTTCAAGGAAAATAACCTAGATGTGACTTATGCGGATATAGTCGAACATATGAGCGAACAAGAACTGTTAGAAACTATTGCAGATTACGATGGCGCTATTTGTGGTGACGACCCGTATACAAGAGAGGTTTTGTCAAAGGCAAGTAGATTAAAAGTAATATCGAAGTGGGGTACCGGTATAGACACGATAGATATTGATGCTGCGAAAGAACTGGGCATAAAAATCTGTAACACTCCTAACGCTTTTTCACATCCTGTATCAGATACCACGTTAGCATTTATGCTGAGTTTTGCTAGAAATGTTCCAATAAACACGGAGAATATTAAAAAAGGGATTTGGCAAAAGACACAGTGCTTCACACTCGGAGAAAAAGTACTTGGTATTATCGGACTCGGGAATATAGGCACACAGGTTGCAAAGCGAGCAAATGCATTTGGTATGAAGATTCTAGGCAACGATATCAGAGTAATCCCGCCAATAATCCTTGAACAGTATGAAATAGAAATGGTAGAGAAAAGTGAAATATATAAGCGAGCCGATTTTATAACTATCCATTGCGACCTAAATGATGGGTCATATCAGCTTCTCAATGCAAAGGCGTTCGAGCAAATGGAGAGAAAGCCTTATATAATTAATACCGCCCGCGGTGGACACATCGACCAAACAGCCATGATTCACGCACTTGAGTTAGATTTGATAAGCGGCGCCGGTTTGGATGTATTTGGTACAGAACCTGTTGACGTCAATGACAAGATAATCAAGTTTAATAATGTCCTGCTTGCACCGCACAATTCCAATAGTAGTCCAAAACACTGGGATATAGTACACATGAACACGTTGAAAAACCTAATCGAGAACTTATAGAGAAAATAGAAAAGGAAAAACACATGAAGAAAACAATTTTGATTACAGGTACATACGGAGGTATCGGATACGCGACAGCTAAACTGTTCAAGAAAAACGGTTGGGGTGTTATTGGTATTGATAAAGAAGGTTGTGATGAGAGATCAGATGCACTAGACTTATTCATTGAAAGAGATATATCAATAGCTAACGACATGGAGTTTATTTGGAAAACTATTAAAGATAAGTATCCGAAAGGGATTCACGGAGTAGTGAACAACGCAGGATACCAAGTTGCGAAAAGTGTTTTTGATACATCTGAGGAAGAATGGGACTATGTTTTTGCCTCAAACGTAAAGTCTGTTTTCTTGTCAGCCAGATATGCGTTTCCGCTACTTGAACCAAATCAGGGTTCGATTGTCAATGTGAGCTCTGTACACGCATTTGCTACGTCAAAGAATATTTCTGCTTACGCAGCATCGAAAGGTGCATTGCTCGCATTTACACGTGCATTATCACTAGAGTTTGCAGAAGCAAATATCCGTGTTAATTGCGTAATCCCCGGTGCAGTCCGAACAAATATGTTGATTTCAGGGTTATCAAGAGGTCATTTAAGTGATAGTAATGTTGAGGTAATGATAGATAAACTAGGTTTGCGTCATCCCGTAAAACGCATTGGAGAACCGGATGACATAGCAAATTTGATTTACTTTCTAATTGACAATGAACAATCAGCATTTATAACCGGGCAGAGCTTCTGTGCTGATGGAGGAGCGTTGGCTCAGCTAAGTACTGAGGTGGAATAATGAACGATATTGTTACTGAAATCAAGAATGCGTCTCTCGGAAAAACTTATTTATTTTATCTTGGGCAAGCTGGTTTTGCACTAAAAAGCAAGGCAGGAAAACTGCTTGCTGTTGATTTATATTTGTCTGATTGCGTTTCCCGTTATGATGGATTTAAGCGACTCATTCCATTCATGCTCGATCCGTCAGAGATTACGTTCGATTATATCATAGCGACACATGCGCACTACGACCATTTTGATCCGGACAGCATTCCGGGACTGATGGGAAACCCAAAAACAAGACTACTTGCTTCCATTGGCTGCGAATGTGAAATTATTAAGCTCGGGATCAGCAACAGCAATATCACATACGTAAAAGTTGGTGATCGATTCGATTATGACGATATCAAGATCCAATTCGTGTTCTGTGACCACGGGGTAAGCGCACCTGACGCATTAGGGCTAATTATCGAAATAGACGGCAAATCAATTTATATAACCGGTGATACGTGCTTGAGGCTCGACAAGGCAAACGATATAAAATGCGGACAAGAAATCGATATAATGATTACGCCGATAAACGGTACATTCGGAAACTTAAATGAGATTGACTCAATCAAACTTTGCAAAGTTGTTAGCCCAAAGCTGATGATTCCATGTCATTTCGGGTGCTTCGCGGAGCAATGGGGTAATCCTTTGAAGTTTGCTGAGGAAATCAAAGTGCGTTTGCCGGAGCAAATGTATGCTATGATGAGATTCGGTGAGAAAATGGAGATTTAAGAGGTCATTAAATGCCAAAAATCAGTATAATTGTCCCTGTTTATAGTGTATCGGAGTACTTGAGACGATGTCTTGACAGCTGTGTGTATCAAACGTTTCAAGATATTGAAGTTATCGTCGTCAATGACAGCTCTCCTGATGAACGGGATGGAATGATTATAAACGAGTACGAGAAGACCTATCCGGATCGCGTTCGCGTTTTCCGGCATAAAAAAAACCTTGGAGTGGGAGAAGCTCGTAAAACAGCAATTCGAAATGCCTGTGGAGAGTTTCTACTCTTTTGTGATAGCGACGATTTTTTGGATTTTACAGCGTGCGAGAAAATGTACGCTTATGCTGTAAAATGTGGTGCTGATATGGTTGTTTGCGATTACTATTATTTGCGTGACGGTATTATCGGTATTCGTCAGGTGAGTAATGGGATTGATGCAGCAGCTCGTGATTATTGCCCATATATGCTAACTAAAACGACTGTTTGGGTAAGTTTAGTCAAAAAATCGATTTTAGTAGATAATTACCTAGTTTCTGAATTGCGTTTTGGTGAAGATAGAATCGCAGTTCTTTGGTACTTGGCTGCACATAAGATAGCTAAGATCGATGAACCTCTTTATTACTATGTATATAGGAAATCATCCCTTATTGGAACAGCAACAGATAGAAGCGCAGAGGAAACTGTAGATGCTTTTTATTCTGTAATGCAGCATAGCTATTTTGAACAACTTTGCAACAGTGCAAAATGTTCGGTGTTATTTTACGCTTTTCGTACGTTATTTGGATATTGGCTCAATATAATGATCAATGACGATAAAGCTGAGTTGTTACCTCTATTTAAGAAAATTCTGCGACTTGAAAAAATTGTTGATAACTACCGCAGTGAGATATGTATGTGTGGTGGTATTGCATGGGAAGCAACCAGAGTGAACAAGATACTTGCCTTTGCTGAGGAAAATATGAACAGTAAGGATTTCAATAATCGTTTCAGAGAGTTCTATGCAGATATGGATTTCCAAATCATTGCCATTGTGCTTGAAAGACTAAAAATGCAGCTCGCGGGGAGATGTACAGTATTTTGGGCAGCAGGAAGCTATTCACAAGTGCTTGCTAATTCTTTGAAACTTGCAGGTATTGAATACGAAATTACAGATTTACACGTCAAAGACAATACGAAAAAGAGATGGGATGAGTTAAAATGCTCGACGGGCATAGTATTGTTGTCAACAAGTGAATTTCTTGGGCAGGTAAAAAGAATAGTTGGAGATACCGAAGTGATAGTTTTACAAGATTACCTGAATGAAAAAATGGGAGCTATATTATGAACAATCCCTTAATCTTTCGCGAGTATTCGGATTTTATCGAGGCATCAAAGGACCGTAAAGTTGTTATATACGATACAGGCAGGGCAGAGGATGTTATAAACTTGGTTCGTGGTAAGGTAGATATTTCCTATGTAGTCAATGACGACTTTTGGAAATGGAACACGAAAATAAATGGATTTGACGTTAAGTCCCCGCATGTCCTAAAGGGAACCAGTCATGTTGTTTTAATTACTCAGCCATATTATGCGTTCACCGTAGAAAAAACTTTAATGCAATATGGAATAAGTGATTACTTTTGTTTTGGATTTTTCATAGAAAATCTAAATAAATCATTCAAAATCGGATATGGAGGCCGATTTGTACAAGGCAGGACATTTTTACAGGAGGGGCGCGATAATGCGCGGCTGATAGTCAGCCTCACTAATAATTGCAACTTGCGCTGCCAATTCTGTGCCATACGATACAAATCGAATGATGGCTCGCCGGACATGCCGCTTGAGCAATATACGAAGTTGCTTGACGATGCAAAAGGCTTATGGTGTCGGGGAAGGCTAATTGATACTGTTCAAATGGACGGTGTTCGTGAGTTGTTTGTCTACCCGCAATACAGAGAAGCGATAATTGAAACTGCAAAGCGAAGGTTTGTAATTTATCTTGTGACCAATGGTGTTCTGCTCACGCCGGAAAACTCAAGACTGTTGCTCGAAAACGGGATGACTGAGATTCTAATCAGCGTGTGCGGTATAACCCCGGAAACGTACGTAAAGTATCAGGGTAATAATGTGAGAAAAGATGCAGTCGGGTTTGCCGCCCGACAGCTAGATAAAGTCAAGCATAATGTGAGAGCGTTAATAGACCAAAGAAATGAACTTATTAAACAATGCGCAATCGGAATCAGTTACTTAATTGACGATCACTCCATAGCAGAACTAAAAGACGCGGCAATGTATTGGAAGGATGAAGGAGTTGATTTCTTTTGGGGTAGCGCTCTAGCAAAAGTCGCATCTGATGGCACAGTCATTGAGCGACATAAAGATTCCATACCCGTACCTTCCCGCGAGCGCTGTTATCAGTTATGGGTATCATCCAATGGTGACCTATCACCGTGTTATGGACCTGAATGTACAGGAGAAAACATTGTTTTGGGCAATGTGTTTGACTCAGCGATTTATGATTTGATTGATTCTGACGTGTTTCATGAGTTTCATGAAAATCTTGCATCGGCTGATCCGGTAAAAATGCATCCGATTTGCACAGGTTGCGCATCGTCGGGGGTTGGATGTGAGTATGAGTAAGATAAAAGTGCTGCAATTTCCAATGCTTGAGTTGTTATGCGAGGTTGACCGTTAATAAGGATGAATAAGATATGCAAATACTTGTTAGGAAGCCTACGGAGGCGGAAGTTGAGTTGCTTAGTAAGAAACCCACATGGGAATGTGATTATATAGAGCACATTTGAAAGGAATGAGATAAATATGCAAGAAATAATCTTAGACGAAGAGTTTAAGGCTTTGTTGCCTGCTCTTAATGATGTTGCTTATAATGATTTGGAAAGAACTCTTTTAAAGCATGGGCTTCGTGATGCTATTGTGCTTTGGGATGGCATATTAATTGACGGGTATAATAGATATTCAATTTGTCTAAAACATAATTTGCCGTATCATACAGTAAGTATGGAGTTTGAATCAAGGGAAGAAGTACAGATTTGGATAATAGAGAATCAAATAGCTCGACGCAACTTAACACCAATGCAGCTGAGTCATTTTAGAGGGCTTCATTACAGAGCAGATAAAATCCTCAAGGGGACGTACGACAGAAATGCTACTAAAAACCATAAGGGTCAAAATGACCCTTATGAAGCATCGACAGCTTCACGTTTATCAAAACAATACAATGTATCTCCAAAGACTATAAAGCGTAATTCTAAGTTATCAGAAGCAATTGATGCAATCGGTGAGGTGTCAAGCGAAGCCAGAAGACTCATTTTATCGGGTGAAGTACGAGTTGATAAAGGTGTTCTTGAAGGGTTAGCATCGGCATCGCAATCAGAAATCAAAGAGATTGCCATGCAAATTGAAAACGGTACTTATGAGAGAAAGCAAGCTAAGCCATTAAGTTTAGACATTGATGATTTGACAGCGATAAAACCCGACTTTGCCGGAATGAACCAAGCTGACACTTCAAAAATGAACCCCTTTGAAGTTGCAATCACAAGAATGTCGGGAGAACTATTTGCCGAGTTAAACAAACAGGCAAAAACAGGGGATAAAAAAGAGTTGAAAACAGCTATCAGGTCTTACATAATAATGCTTGAGGATTTTTATAGTAATATATGAGTGCGAAACTGCCACTATAATGTAGTTGCATAGATGTAATTATTATGTTACACTAATGACAACGGAGAAATTGATATGGGAACAAAAGAAAAGTTAATCAAACGTCTTAAAAGCAATCCTAAAGATTTAACCTATATTGAGATGCAGACTGCGTTGAGGTCACTAGGGTTTAAAGAATCAAATAAAGGAAAGACAAGTGGTTCACGGGTAAGTTTTTGTAATGGGAATATCTCGGTGACTTTGCACAAACCGCATCCAAGAAAAGAACTGCCTGAGTATCAAGTGAAAATAATACTTGAAGTATTAGTAAAGGGGAATCTGATATGAGTAATTTAATTGAGTATAAAGGATATCAAGGAACAGTTGAATATTCTGCACCTGATGGTGTACTTTATGGTGTAGTGTTAGGAATTAAAGGTCTTATTTCTTATGAGGGCAAATGCATAAATAGTTTAAGGAGTGATTTTGAGGGAGCGATTGATGACTATCTTGATATGTGCAATGAAGAGGGTGTAGAACCTCAACGAGCATATAAAGGGAAGTTTAATGTGAGAGTATCGCCAGAATTGCATAGGACTTTAGCTCACTATGCCGCAGCACACGGTCAAACTTTAAATTCGACTGTTGAAGAAGCGATTCGGAATTATGTAACGTAAGTCATAATATTTAGGAGGAATAAGATATGCAAATACTTGTCAGGAAGCCTACGGAGGCGGAAGTTGAGCTGTTTAGTAAGAAACCTACATGGGGATGTGAAGTATCGGAGTTTGATTGGTTCTATGATCAGCACGAAGCTTGCATTTTACTCGAGGGTGAAGTGACTGTAGAGTATAATGGTGGTAGCGTGAGCTTTGGAGCAGGGGACTATGTTGAGTTCCCGGCAGGTCTTTCCTGTGTCTGGAAGGTATCAAAACCGGTAAAAAAGCATTATCAATTCGGGTGAGAGAACAGAAAACCAACTGAGATGCACTTGGGGGGAAGTGCCTCTAAAATGTTAACGAAAGTGCCTCTAAAATGTTGTCGTGGTATTCTCTGTTATGATGGCAGCAGTTAATTGCAAGGTAAGATGCAGATGAGCAGTATGAAAAAACTCCAATCTCACGAATACTATTTAACACCTGAGGAGCTTAGGGTGGTTCAGCTTACGCAGCTGGAGTTGCTTTGTGAGGTTGACCGTATATGCCGTAAGTGCGGGGTTACATATCGCATTATAGCGGGAACGCTTCTCGGTGCTGTGCGTCATGGGGGATATATTCCGTGGGACGATGATGCCGATGTCGGTTTTTTGCGTGAGGAGTACGAGCAGTTTAAGGTTGCTTGCGAAAAAGAGCTTGATACATCTAAGTTTTACTTCCAAGACCATAAAAACACCCCCGGTTATCGTTGGGGGTATGGTAAGCTCCGTCGCAAGGACACAGAGTTTATAAGGCTTAATCAAGAGGATATGCCTTATGAGCAGGGTATATTCATTGATATATTTCCTTATGATTATGTGCCGGACAATGTGGTTCTACGGCAGTTGCATTGTTTTAAATGCTTTTTATATAGGAAAGCGTTTTGGGCACCTGTTGGCAAAAACACATCACGTGGATTCAGCAAATTGGTATATAAACTTATGGATGGAATACCTGCCGAAAAACTATACAGCAGATATGAACGCTTCATCGAGCGAAGCAATAGAAAAGATAGCAAATGGATACGTATACTTACATATCCAACTCCGACAAAAGACCACGGATATAAACGCTCATGGGCGGATGAGACAGCAGAGTATGTATTCGAAGGAACAAGCTTCTTAGGTCCGAAAGAATACGACGATTACATGACCTTTAAGTTCGGTGATTACATGAGCCTGCCACCCGAGAGCGAAAGAAAAACCCACCCTGTTTCAAAACTGAAGCTGACAGGGGAGAACCTGTCAACAGAACCGTCCCTCTGACAGGTTTTACTTGACAACAGTATATACATAGTATATACTGTGAGCGAGGTGATTAGTATGACTACAACAATCCAAAAATGGGGAAACAGTCAAGGAATTAGATTACCAAAAGTGCTTCTTGATAGGTTGTTTTTGAGTGAAAACGATAAGGTTGAGCTTGTAGCTGAGAATGATTCAATCATTCTAAAAAAAGCAACCCGAAAAAGACGAGCAAATAAAAGCCTGGAAGAACGTTTCAAGGGTTATTCCGGTAATTATCTGTGTAATGAATGTGACTGGGGTGAACCTTTAGGAAATGAGGTTTGGTAGTGGTATATACTCCGAACCAAGGTGATATAGTCATGTTAAATTTCGACCCGCAAAAAGGACGTGAGCAAAAGGGCAGACGTCCTACTTTAATTGTTAGCAATAATGAGTTTTACTCACGGACAAAACTGGCAATGGTTTGCCCGATTACAAACACAATAAGCGGTTTCCCCACACATATTGTTCTTGACGATAGGACAAAGACAATCGGTGAAATTATGTGTGAGCACGTCAAGTGTCTTGATATTAGTGTTAGAGATGCAGTATTTGATGAATTTATTCCCGATGATATAATGGACGATGTAATAGATTTAATTTGTTCGTTTATTGAATGATTAATGAGGAATTTAAAGCACTTTTGCCTGTTCCCTCTGACAGGTTATTTACTGATGAAAATTAAGGTGCGTAGGTTTGAATCTGCGAGCAGGTTTATTCTTGCGGTTATTTTGTTGCGCTCATAGACAATCTGTTCCATGACTTCAAAGCCACGGTCGAGTAGCTTTGCAGAATCGGGGAAGCGGCTGTTATATGATGAGCCCATTGTTACGGAGATAATGCGTGTATCTTCGCGTATTACTGTTGCCGTAAAGCAAGCTCCTGCATGATTGTTTGTGCCTGTCTTAAAGCCGTCAATGCCCTCATACTCATTTATCAGCTTATTTGTGCTCTCATAAGTCCTGCCTGCGAATGTTATTCTTGGTAGGGCCGTTTTTTCCAGTATTTCGGGGAAATCGTTAATAAAAATCCTTGTAATTTCAGCCATTGCCCGAGGTGTTACATAAGCACCTTGCGGACCTCCCGAATCGCTTATGAAATGAGCGTCGAGACCCCACTCGGCTATTTTTTTATTCATAAGTACAACAAAGGTGTCACGTGAGCCGGCTAAATATTCCGCTAAGGCTCGCGTAGCTCCTGCTGCAGATACAACGATAACAGCATCCAGTAAGTCGCTGACAGTGTAGCTGCTGCTTGAAGAGAGCGGAACATTTGTTTCGTTAGGATTACGTGAGAGCTGTGCGGCACTTGCACTGACAGGTATAAGAGTGTCCATGGCGATATCACCGCGTTCAATTGCCTCATACACAATATATGCCGCCATCATTTTTGTCATGCTTGCCGGGTTACGTCGCTCGTCTGCGTTATGATTATACAGTTCCATGCCTGTGTCAAAATCGATAACAATTGCCGCTCGTGAGCTAATGTTTAAAGTAACCTGCTCATCTTCCGGTTCTGCCCCGGTTGCACTTGCTATAAGACCATTGATGCACAGAAGCAATAGAAAAATGAATGAAATTAATGAGAAAATAAATAACGCGTTTTTCAATAACTTGATACCTGCTTCCATAACAGTAATAGTTGTCCTAATTATAGAGACCGTTTTTTGATATACTCCAATATCTTCACACCTGCATCACCGTCGGGAGCAGCGTTTATTACTTGTGCGACTTCTCTGCGGCGGTTGACTAAGGCTCCGGCTGCTTTGGTGTTTTTATCGCTTATAAGGCGTAAAAGGTTGTGCAACGTAAAGCTGTTTTGCTCAAAATAGAAGCAATCCTTTTCAGCTGCAATCTTATCAGGATTGTTCATTATATCTTCTAGTATGATATCCTCGAGCTTATTAGAAGTATCCTTGGAGTAAATGATTTTTTCCGATACTAATTCGCTTGTCTTAATATTATATTTATAGAGTGTAGTATAAAGCTGGTTGTAAGCAAATAGATTATCTCCAAAAAGATTAATAGTTGTAAAATAAGGGCAAAAAAGCTCCAGCTTACTTTCAGGTTCGGGGCTGCGAAACTCTTCAGCAATTGAAATTTCATCCGTTGTCGTATCAATTTTTAAAACATTGCCATAATGAAATGGAAACATCATGAGATGGCCATTGTACAGGATGGTCAAATAGTACGCATCTGCATTGCGGTTATCAAGCTTTTTTGTGAAGTCCTTGAGCGTTCCGTTTCGTAAAACTATCTTATCGTTTTCTGCTGTATTATTAGAGACGATAATTGTATTAAGCTCATCAATAAGTCTGTCGGATAAGTGTGGTACACAGTTATCATCACTCATGTTGATTAGAGCATTAGAATTCCTGAGTGAGAACCAGAGCTCATCAGTTGATTTATAAATGCGTGTAGGTCTGAAGCGTGGAATATCTTCTGTTGCTGATACCTCGCTATACAAAACAGGCTTGCCGATAATTTGAAAAAGTAACGGTACAGAGCTTGCATCACCATAGTAAGCATCAGTCCATGATATTGCACGGTGTAAGTCGGGAGAATCGTCATAAATTCCAAAACCCGCTTTTTTATATTCCTCAACTATCTCCATATATTCCTGTACTTCATCGGTACACATCGCTGAATATGCTACATTACTTAGCGGGTGAGGACGCCACCAGAGTACGGTATCGTCTGATTTGCGGAAAGTTTCGTGTACATGCCGAATTTTCTTCAAATATTGTTTTCCGCCGTTTAATATTGCACCAATACTTGTGTTGAAAAATACAGCTTTCTTTCCATCGAGTAATCGTTGCCACTCTTGCGGAAGTGTAAACTCTTCACGTTTTGCATTGATAATCGCATCAAACTTCGGAGAACCGAGTGCGACAAGCTTATCTTCAGGTCTGCCGTAATCGCCGATTGGTCTGTCATCTTTAATAAACTGTTTATATTCTTCTAAATATCGTTTCTTAATTATATCCGATTGCAACATGGTTAAATGTGAGTATACAACACCTGCACATCTGATAAACGGCTTTTTAACAGTTTCCTTGGTGACAAAGTAAGGTATATAAACAAATAAATCCGTTAGTTCCCGCAAGCGTTCGCAATAATAATCGGGATGAACGCTTGTCATACCGCCAAAGCCGTCATACGGAGCGAATGTAAAAATCACATCGGGCTTACGCTCCTCGATGTTATAATCCTGCCAATCGGTGCATACTATATGGTCTTTATAACAATCGGGTCCGTCAAGCCGCATAACATCGAAAGAACCGTCCGGTTTACGGTCGTAATAGGGAATAGGTATCCAGAAAGCATCACAGCTAGGGTCATTTTTGGCTGCCATGTAAACTGACTCTATACTGTCGCTCATGCTCGCTTTATAGCTGAGAAATGCAATTTCAATGCGGTTTGGCTTTAGCTCATTTTTAATACTGTTTTCAACCTTGATTAATGACTTTTTAAGTGCTCCATCACCGGCTTCACCAATACTTGCTTTATATACAACCTCACAGTACTCTTCAAGAAGCGATACCGTTTGAGTGCCTTCGCCAACAATCTCTTCAATAAACTCACCAATAACAAGAGCACAGTCTTGACAATCTGCATAAAGCTTAGCCTTCTGTGCTTCTTCAATCGATTTGATTATATCAAGCATTTGCTTCTGCTGGTTCTTTCGCATTCTTTATCTCCTGATGGTAGTAAATATTAATAAATATGCTCTGCCAGTATAATATATAATCAAACTCTTGACAAGGAGGAAGGACTTTGAGCGACGTTTTATCGAATTGACCTTTTCGGTCAGCATATTTGTTGACAATCGCAATAGTATAAAAATGCAGAGAAGTGTCGCACAAAGACACCACGATAATGTTGACACATTGCATGAAGTGTGCTACAATTGCAGGGAAATGTCAAAGGTGCCAAGGGGACGTTTCTCCCGGTACACGGAGGTTATAATGCACAGAGAGCTGATTGATAAGTTAATAGAGTGGAAGGATGATGCGCATAAAAAGCCGCTTGTGGTTAAGGGTATACCGCAGTGCGGTAAGACCTATTTGCTAAAAGAGTTTGGAAGCAGGTTTTATAAAGAGGTATTCTACTTTGATTTTAATGAAGACAAGAGCCTGGAGAGCTTGTTTGACAATAACCTAAATCCCACCGCGATCATAAAAAATATGTCTTTGCTTAAAGGCATTGATATCGTATCGGAGACAACCTTAATAATATTCGACAATATTGACCGCTGCGCTCAGGCAGTAAAATCACTCGGATATTTCAGTGATGAAGCAAGTAAATATCATATTGCAGCAGCTTGCTCGTATATGGAGACAGCATACCCAAAAACTGAAACACTCACATTGTACCCGATGAACTTTTATGAGTTCCTTCTTGCTCAAAATTCAATACTTGCACTTCATTTAAAAGAGAGTGCATTCAAAAATGACTCGCTTAAAACATTCAGTTTGCAACTTGAAGAAATGTTTAAAGACTATCAATTAGTAGGCGGAATGCCAGAGGTTGTTCAGAGTTGGATTGACATAAAAAGCATTGAAACGGTCGAAAAGCTGCAAAGTCGTATAATCAGCGGATTTGAAAATGACTTTACAAGCCTTGCTCCTATTTCAATGTTTCCGAAGCTTAGTGCGATATGGAATGCAGTAGCATCGCAACTGAGCAAGGAAAATAGGAAATTCATGTTCAGCCGTATTAAGAAAAGCTGGAGAGCCAAGGACTTGGAGGATGCTCTTTACCGCCTTGTCAGAGCAGGTCTTGTCTACAAGGTCGAGCATATTTCAAAGCCTGAATTTCCGCTGTCGGGCAATGCCAATCCAACTCATTTTAAGTTATATATGTGTGATGTCGGTCTGCTGAGACGAACAGCAAAAATCCCGGCATCAGTAATACTTGACAAGTCAAATAATTTCAAGGAACTAAAAGCCGCAATTATTGAAAATATTGTATGCAATGAGTTGAAATTAATATATGAAGATGAACTATACTACTGGTCAGCAGAAAAACCCGGCAGAGCAGAAGTTGAGTTCATTATCCAAGATGGGGCAAATATAATTCCAATAGTCGCAAAAGCAACAAATGCAAACAGAACACGCTCACTGCTCCAATACACAGTCCGCTTTTCACCAAAAAAATCAGTCCTCACAGCACTAAACACCGACAATCCCGATATTTTGCCGCTCTATGCTTTTTGGAATTTAAAAGAATGGTTGAAGAGATAAGAGGAAGATGGTATTATATTTCTATACTTAAAAACAAACTTGGAGGGTTTTATTGTGGTTAAAGTTAACATCGGCGGAGCACTCGGATTTATCAGCGAAAGTGAAGTAAAGGCAATTGATACAAGCAAATCTTTAGAAGAAATCAAATCATTATATGAAAACGGATGGACAAAAGTTCCGTCTGATTATAACAAAGAACTTGGCGATAAAGTTAAGGCAATTGCAAAGAAAATCCAAGGAGAATCGCAAGTCCTCGTCGTGCTTGGTATTGGCGGCTCATACCTCGGAGCAAGGGCAGCTATTGAGTATATTATTTCACCGAACTACAACGCACTTCCAAAGAAAACACCGGATATTCTCTTTGCAGGGAACAATGTCTCGGGCGAATATTTGGAGCAAATAATCGAGCTTGTGGGAGACAGAGACTTTTCGGTCAATGTCGTATCAAAGTCAGGCTCAACAATTGAAACTGCTATATCGCTGCGTTTCTTTAAAGAAATGCTTGAGAAAAAGTACGGTGCCGCAGGGCTTAAAGACCGTTTATATGTTACATCTGACATTGGCTCTCCGCTTATCAAAACAGCCGAGAGTGAGGGTTATGCATATCTCGAAATGCCGCCGGAGGTTGGGGGCAGATACAGTGTGCTAACAGTCGTCGGCTTATTACCTTGCGCCGTTGCCGGAATAGATATTGACGAGCTGATGGCAGGAGCAAAGGAAGAATTTGATAACGGTATTGAAGATGCCTGTCTTTATGCTGCGGCACGTCAAGTTTTATACCGCAAGGGTAAAAAGATTGAAATGCTTGCTTGCTTTGAGCCTGCATTTAAATATACAGGCGAGTGGTGGAAGCAGCTCTTCGGCGAGAGTGAGGGAAAAGAGGGGATTGGTATTTTCCCGTCTTATGCCGATTATTCTGCGGATTTACACTCGATGGGGCAGCTCATCCAAGAGGGTGAGCGTACACTATATGAAACATTTGTGTCGTTTGCCGAGCCGAGAGTAAATCCGAAAGTTCCCGGCGGACCGCTTCATATTGACAAAATCAGTGCCATCACGGGCTTTGATATGCATAAAATAAATGTTTCTGCCTCCGAAGCCGTTAAAAAAGCGCACATTGACGGTGGAGTGCCTGTGCTTGAGCTTTGCCTTCCAAAGCTTTGTGCAAAGTCATTTGGTGCACTGGCATACTTCTTCATGCGTTCATGTGCGGTTTCGTCACTGATTTCCGGTGTTAACCCGTTCGGTCAGCCGGGCGTTGAAGCATACAAGAAAAATCTGTTTGCAATACTCGGATTATAGAGAGGAGAATTGTCGATATGGTTAGACTTATTATGGGGTCAAAAGGCTCAGGAAAGACAAAAAAGCTTTTAGAGCTGGTCAGCGACGCTGTTGATAATGAAAACGGTGACATCGTATGCATTGAAAGAGCTGCAAAGCTTACTTATGACATTCCGCATAAGGTCAGGCTGATTGACGCCTCGCAATATGAGTTTAACGGATTTGATTTTCTAAAAGGCTTTATATGTGGTCTGTATTCGGCAAATTACGACATTACACACATTTTTATCGACAATGTCTTACGCATAATAGGCAGAGAAGTTGATAAGGAAGCAGAAGATTTCTTCGAGTGGTGTGAAGAGTTCGGACTGAAAGAACACATCAAGTTCACAATAACAATCAGTGTGGATATAAATAAAGCCACCGACAGAATCAAGAAGTATTTCTAGTGGCAAGCGGCAGAATACTGACCAATAATGATATTGTAAAAATTGCTGCAGCTGCAGATAACAGGAATAAAAAACAGCATATTCTTTTGCATTGTTGCTGTGCTCCGTGTGCAAGCTATGTCATTGAAGAATTATCGCCGCATTACGAGCTGACTTTGTTTTTCTGTAACCCAAACATTGAACCGGAAGAAGAGTTTGAAAAACGAAAAGCAGAAATGACAAAACTGTTGCACCTCACGCAACAATCAGCAATGCAACCACAATCACAGCAACAACCGCAATCACAGCAACCACCACAATCACAACCGGCACCGGTATCACCATCGCTAATCATAAGCGATTACGATAATGAAAGCTTCGCAAGCGCTGTGTCTTCCTTACGAGAAGAACCCGAAGGCGGCGAGCGTTGCATAATATGTTTCTATATGAGACTGGAAGAAACAGCAAAAACTGCGAGAGCAGCATACCAATCAAAACAGCCTGCTTACTTCGATTATTTTGCCACAACGCTCACAGTTAGCCCTCATAAAAACGCCGACATCATAAACGAAGTCGGTGAAAGTCTGGCGGAAGAATACAGCGTTAAGTATCTTCGCAGTGACTTTAAGAAAAACCGCGGCTATGAACGCTCGGTTGAATTATCAAAGCAGCTTGGTTTATACAGGCAAAACTACTGCGGCTGCGGCAAAGGCTCAGTTTAGCATAAGGAAAGCAAGGAAGCTTGCAATTTTAAAAACAGGAGACAATATTTTTTGAACACAACTGCGAGAAAAATCGCTTTTTGCGGAGTTATTGCCGCACTCTATGCCGGACTCACGTATGCATCTATGCCGATTGCTTACGGAGCAATTCAATTTCGTATATCAGAAGCACTATGTATATTGCCGTTCTTCTTTCCGTTTTCGGTCTGGGGACTCTTTGCAGGCTGTATCGCAGCAAACCTTTTCAGCCCGTATATCATGCCCGATATCATAGTCGGTCCTGTTGCATCACTGCTCGCAGCAGTCTGCACAATGTATATCGGCAAGATGAAAAGCCGTGACAGCATTGCGACAAAAGCACTGGCTTGCTTTCCGCCCGTAGTCTTCAACGCAGTCTTAATCGGAGCAATGATAGCCGATTTAATGATAGGTGACGGTGCGTACTTTGGTGCAACGATTATCGAGGTTTTTAAAGGAAACCAAGAGATCACAACCGCATTCATGTCTGCATTTATATCTAATGCCCTATGGGTTGGTTTAGGTCAGATAGTAATTATGTATGTTCTTGGACTGCCGCTTATGATATATCTGCCAAAGACATCGGTTATTGAAAAGCTTAGTTCATTATATGAAGGACAGACAGGGAATTAGGAGGATAATAGAATGAAAGTCAGAAAAGCTGTTATACCGGCAGCAGGTTTGGGCACAAGAATGCTTCCTGCGACGAAATCGATTCCAAAGGAAATGCTCCCGATACTCGATAAGCCTGCGATACAATATATTGTTGAAGAAGCAGTGAACTCGGGAATCGAGGATATTCTGATTATTACTAATCGCGGTAAAGGTGCAATCGAGGATTATTTCGACTTCACTCCTGAGCTTGAAGAAAGTCTCAAAAACAGCGGTAAAACTTCGTTTTACGAGAGTGTCAGATATCCGACAACAATGGCAAATATCTTTTTCGTGAGGCAAAAGGAAACAAAAGGACTCGGTCACGCTGTCTGGTGTGCAAAACGATTTGTTGGTGACGAACCGTTTGCAGTGCTGCTCGGCGATGATATCATGTATGGCGAAACACCTGTTACAAAGCAGCTCATTGATGCAGCAGTTAAGTACGATGCGTCAGCCGTCGGAGCGCAATGGGTCAGCGACGAAGCTTTATCAAAGTATTGCTCGATAAAAACCGAGGATTTGGAAGAAAAAATCTTCCGTATGCTCGATGTAATCGAAAAGCCGCCAATAGAGAAGAAATTCTCTAACTACGCAATTCTCGGCAGATATGTCTTAAAGCCCGAAATTTTTTCAATCTTAGAGAATACTAAGCCCGGTCACGGCGGCGAAATACAGCTCACCGACGGTCTTTGCGCTCTTTGCAAAGAGTCAACTATGGTAGCGGTAAACTTCGATGCAAAACGCTACGATACAGGCAATCTCACAGGCTTCATGGAAGCGCAAATCGAATACGCCCTTCGCCACCCCGAAGTCGCCCCGTGGCTAAGAGAGTACATAAAAAATATTAAATAGCATTAAAAACCATAGCAGACAAAGGGTACTATTTTGGAATTTTAGGAATGTAGGGCGACAAGACCCGTTCTGACGAAAATTCCAAAATAGTACCCTTTGTCTGCTATTACAGCATTTAACGTTTTTTGCTTCCTTTGCCAAACGTGTATTCGCCGCTTTCGATTGCCGCTATTTTTTCATCAAACTCTTCTTGAGTGATGGTGTTTGCTGCAAGCTTTAGCCTGAGACGCTCAACAGCCTTCGTTTTTCTCTCGGCAAGCTGCTCCTCTGTCATATCGGCACGCTCTGCACGCTCGCTGTTTCTGCTCTGAACCCGTTGCTCGGCACGTTCTGCACGCTCTGCGATTTGCTCATCTGTCAGAGCAAGCCGCTCCATTCTTGCGGAATTGCGGTCTCTGCTGCCCTTACCTCTATGCTCTGCCGATGCTACACTTGTAACAAAAAGTGTTGTTGTCAGCCCTGCGGCTACAAGACCGGATACTCCTACTATTGCTATAACCTTTGCGTTTTTCTTTAAAAAATTTATCATTAAAGAAACTCCTTTCTTAACTTTGTTAACTTGTCATAAGCTTATTACTTCACACGTGTCACTAGGTATATACTAGGGTAAAAATATGAACTATGAATGAATATTAATTGAATGTTTTTTGAACTCTTAACACAAAATAAAGTCATTATTGAGTGAAATAAAATAGATGAAAAATCAGATAAATATAATGTAAATATAAAAGAAATTAATTGCAAAATAAGAACATAATATGTTATCATATACCTTAGTACACTTTAAAGGAGGGTATTCTATAATGAAAAAGTTCCTAGCGATTCTAATATCCATGATAATGCTCCTGACATTCGTCGCAGCATGTGACAATGGCGGTGGCAGCGGTGGAGACGGCACAATTAAAGTAGACGTATTTTGGTACACGTATGCAGACACATTTCTTGCTAGTGTCCGTAATGCAATGGAATCACAACTGGCAGATATTTCAAGCATAAATGCGACACAGCATGACTGCAACGAAGACCAAGCAACACAAACAGAAATGATCAGAACAGCAATAACACGCGGCACAGACTTACTGATTGTCAACATCGTTACAACAGGTTCGGAAGAAACAGCAATGGCAATTGTTGACATGGCAAAGGATGCAGACCTGCCGATTATATTCTTCAACCGTGAAGTCAGCGACGCAGTTATCAACTCCTACGACAGAGCAGTATTTGTCGGAACAGATGCTGACGAAGCCGGTGTTATGCAGGGTGAGGCAGTAGCAAACTACTTGCTTAAAGACGGCAACATCCAAAAGTATGATTTAAACGGCGATGGCGAAATCAGATACATCATGCTCCGCGGTGAGCACGGCAACGCAGAAGCATGGGGACGTACATTCTACTCCGTAACAAAAGCAAATGAACTTCTTGCAAGTGCAGGAGTTAAGCTCGTTCCGTCAGTTGCAAATGAAACAAGCACACAATACGAAGATGACGGCATCAGCAACTACTTCCTTATGGCAAACTGGAGTGCAACAACAGCGTTTGACCTTATGAGCACAGCAATGGCAGCACACTCACTTGAAGACGGCTCGATTGAGCTGATTCTTGCAAACAACGACGACGCTGCACTTGGTGCAATAAACGCACTGATTGAAGCAGGCTGGAACACAGGCGATGCGGGAGCACCGATGATTCCAATCTTCGGCGTTGACGCAACCGACGTAGCAGTTGAAGCAATCAACGGCGGCAGAATGACAGGAACAATTCTTCAAGACGGTCCTGAAATGGCAAAAGTCATCCTCATGCTTGCACAAAATATCGCATCAGGCTCAGACCTACTTAGCGGTACATCAGGCATGAACCTCGACTCAGGCGTTTCAAAAATCCGTATTCCGTACGCGATTGTCGGCTAGAGCAAAAGTCTAAGTACTAAATGACAGGGAGCAGGCACCCCGGTGTCGGGGAGCCTGCTCCAATAGTTTACACAAGGATATAAAATGGAAAACAAGTATTTGCTCGAAATTAATAACGTCAGCAAAAGCTTTCCCGGTGTTAAGGCTCTCGATGATGTCAGCATGACCGTCGGGCACGGCACAATCCATTCTCTTATGGGAGAAAACGGTGCGGGGAAGTCGTCTCTTATGAAGTGCCTTTTCGGTATATACTATGCCGATGAAGGCGAGTTTATTCTCGACGGCAAAAAAGTGAATTTTTCAAACCCAAAGCAAGCTATGGAAAACGGTGTATCAATGGTTCATCAGGAACTGAATCAAGTACATACTCGCAGTGTTATGGAAAATATCTGGCTTGGACGATTCCCAATCGGGCTGACGGGCATTAACCATAAAAAGATGTATGATGATACACTCGCTATTTTTAAAGAACTAAACATTGATATAAACCCAAGGGCAATAATCAGGTCACTTTCCGTATCTCAACGCCAGATGGTGGAAATTGCAAAAGCAGTCTCTTTTGACAGCAAGATAATTGTTTTTGACGAGCCGACCTCATCACTCACAGAGGTTGAAGTTGACCACTTATTCAGAATAATTTTCGGTCTTCGTGACAAGGGCTGCGGAATCATCTACATCTCTCACAGAATGAGCGAAATATTGAAGATATCTGATGATGTTACCGTTTTACGTGACGGCAAGCATGTTGCCACTTCACCGGCATCCGAGCTTACAATTGATAAAATCATAACCCAGATGGTCGGAAGAGAACTGAGTAATGTTTATCCGCCAAAGGATAATGAGCCGGGAGATGTTGTTTTACAGGTTGAAGGTCTTACCGCACAGTATCAGAATCTTCATGATGTTTCATTTGAGCTTCGCAAGGGCGAGCTGCTTGGAGTTGCAGGGCTTGTCGGCGCAGGACGTACTGAAATGCTTGAAAACATATTCGGGCTTGCAACGGTCAAATCAGGAAAAATCATCAAAGACGGCAAGCTGATAAAAAACAAAAACTCCCGTCAAAGCAAACGAAACGGTTTTGCAATGATAACGGAAGAGCGTCGTCACTCGGGAATACTCGGAGTTCTTAATATTCGCGAAAATGCAGTAATAGCAAGCCTTAAAAAGTGCCTTGTTAAAGGACTTTATCTTGGCAAAAAGAAAATGGCTGCAGATACAGACTGGGTAATTAAAACGCTCAGAGTTAAAACACCGGGACAGCACACAAAAATCATATCACTGTCGGGCGGAAATCAGCAAAAGGTTATTCTCGGACGCTGGCTTTTGACTCACCCCGATATATTCCTCTTTGATGAGCCGACACGAGGTATTGATGTCGGTGCGAAATATGAGATATATCAGCTTATGATTGACCTTGCAAAACAAGGCAAGGCAGTAATAATAGTATCAAGCGAAATGCCGGAGCTGCTTGGTATTTGCGACAGGATAATGGTTATGTCAAACGGCTATCATACAGGCACTGTTAATGCCTCGCAAACCAGTCAGGAAGAAATAATGGCACTCGCTGCAGAGCGTGTATAATTTAGAACCGGGAGGTCGGGCAAATGAACAACGGCGGAGTATTAACACGTATCAGAGATCGCTTATTCGGAAGCTACTCAGAGCTTGATGCAAAAGGCAAAAGGCTTTGGTGGGGCGACTTTTTCGTCCGCAACGCAATATATTTTATTATATTTGCACTGGTAATTTACGTCCAGATTTATAGTATACAAAATAATTTTGCCAATCGCTTCATATCATTTCCGTCAATTATGGACATTATCAGGCGCACAGGCTCATCAATGTTTCTTGCTCTGGGTGTTGGCGGAATTATTGTTTTGACGGGTACAGACTTGTCTGCAGGCAGAATACTCGGACTGTCAGCTTGTATAAGCGCATCATTACTGCAGTTACCGCTTGAAGACTTTGCACCGAAAATGTTCCCGAATTTAACAGCGCCGCCTGCACTGCTTGTTATGCTGCTTGTTATGGCTGTCGGTGGTGCTATAGGGCTTGTAAACGGCTTTTTCGTTGCGAGGTTTAAGCTGCATCCGTTTATTGTGACTCTTGCCACGAGCCTTGTAATCTATGGCGTATTGTTATGGTATGTACAACTCGGGCGAAATGGCGGCGGACCGATATCGGGACTTAATGAAGAGTTCAGAGAAATCGTCAGAGGGCAGGTAATGATAGGGAACACTCCTATACCGTATTATGTGTTTTATGCAATAGCTGCCGTTGTGATTATGTGGTTTATATGGAATAAAACAACTCTCGGTAAAAATATGTATGCAGTCGGAGCAAACCCCGAAGCAGCAAATGTTTCAGGCATTTCCGTTATGAAAACGACCGTATTGATGTTTATGATCGGCGGAATTCTCTATGGCTTCTCCGGCTTTATCGACTCTGCGCGTGTCGGCTCAAACACTGTTTCAACAGGTGAATTTGCAGAGCTTGATGCGATAGCGGCGTGTGTAATCGGCGGTGTTTCATTTACGGGTGGTACAGGGAAAATCAGCGGCATTGTAACAGGTGTTATTCTCTTGCAAGTAATTGCAATAGCGCTTCAATGGCTGGGTGTCGCATCGGCTTATCAGTTTATGATAAAAGGCGGTCTGATACTGGTAGCGGTTGCAATAGATATGCGTAAATATCTTGCAAAGAAATAAGTGAAAAAGCATAAAAGCATAAAAAGCATAAAAAGCATAAAAATAGGGGCGATAAGCCCCTGTTTTTATGCTTTATTTACCCTGCCGTTAATGCTCTTTCAAGCCATACAGCTGCTACGTCCATTGCTTCGAAGAGACTGTTTTTCTCGCTTTTCTTAACAACCCTGTCACGCGATTTTAAATCAGGGTCTGTAAACTGCAGCTGCACCTGAACCTTGGTAGCAAGAGATAAATCCTCATGCTCCTTAGTATCGATAACTTGAAGCATAATGATATACTTATCCGTCATGCTGCCGTAATAGATTATATTTTCCATCCTTCTGAGTGGATATCCCTTATACTCAAGCGGTATACTCTTTCCTTTTGCTGCAGGCATAAAAATCTCCTTATAAAACACAATGCGTTACTGAAGAGTAACACATTGTATTTTTATTGTCAATATAAGCATCTAATAAACTTTGTTATGTTAAGCGTTTTGCTCCTGCGAATGTTCTTATGTTGCTGGCAGTATTCATACTGCTTATTACGACACCTGTTCTTGAGCTTTGAGCATGTACGAATCTGTCGTTACCAATGTAAATTCCGACGTGATTTACGGTACTGCTGCCTCTTCTTTTAAAGAACACCAAGTCGCCCGGCTGCATTTCAGATTTTTCAACTCGTCTGCCGTTGTCTCTGAATTGTCCTGCTGAGTATCTGGTAACACTTATTCCGAAGTTTCTCATAACATAAGTGACAAGACCCGAACAGTCAAAGCCCGATGGAGATGTGCCGCCCCAGACATATCTGTGCCCGACAAAGCCGGTTGCGTAATCTGCAATTTGTTGTCCTCTGGACGGAGTAGGGGCTGATGTTTGTGTGCCTCCTGCTACAGGTGCCATTAAGTCTGAACGAATATAACCTGTATGACCGCCATGCTCTACCTTATACCAGCCTTCGTTGATACCGATTATGCTCATTACTGTTCCTTGGTGATGTGAGCTGAGAATGCTGCTGGAGGTGTTAGGTCTTGCACGCATATTGACATTACTGCCTGTCACGCTGCCTCGTTTATTGAAGTTTGCAGCTTCACGTCTGTTATCAAGAAAAGGAACACTAATATAACCCTCTGTACCATGAAAATTTACTTTATGCCACTCACTATTTGTACGCTCGATAATTACAACTATATCACCCGTATTCGTATGGGTAAGGACAGAGTCGCTTGTACTCGGACCTGAACGGACACGTACGCCGCTGCCGTTAATATTGGCTGCTCCCCACGCAATAGTTCCTGTAGCTCCTGCTGACACTGGAATCATTGATGCAATAACTGTTACAATAATAAGCGAAATAACGAATCTGGTTGCCACTTTCATTACAAAAAATCCTTTCGGTAACTCTATGATACTCAATTGCAACGAGATTGTAACATATTGTAACCTTTCTTGTCAACACTTATTTATGTAAACTTATAAATATTTTTTTTATTCTGCAAAATACTTCCTCAATTATTTGTCAGGTTCATAATATTATGGTATCATACACAATACAAAATAACGAAACTATAAGGTGGGAATTCAAATGGAAGATAGCTATATTTTAAATCATGTTGATCATACACTGCTTGCATCAAGTGCAACTTGGAGTGATATTGAAAAGCTCTGCAAAGAAGCATTAATGTACAAAACTGCATCGGTTTGCGTACCGCCATGTTATATAAAGCGAATCCGCGCGGCATTTCCCGAATTGGTTATATGCACTGTCATAGGTTTTCCGCTCGGCTATGATATTTTAGCAACAAAAGCGCTTGCAACACAAGCTGCCGTCGAAGATGGCGCAGATGAAATCGATATGGTTATCAATGTATCCGATGTTAAAAACAATGATTACGCAACTATAAATACAGAGATTCAAGTTCTAAAGCAAATTACAGGCAGTAAAATCCTAAAAGTAATCATCGAAACTTGCTATTTGACGGAAATTGAGAAAATAAAGCTATGTGAAGTAGTAACAGAGGCAGGAGCCGACTATATTAAGACTTCAACAGGCTTTGGTACTGCAGGAGCAACACTTGATGATATTAATCTTTTTAAAAAGCACATCGGATCTGATGTCAAAATGAAAGCAGCAGGCGGCATTCGCACAAGAGATGACATGGTCGCTTTTCTCGAAGCAGGCTGCTCCAGACTCGGCACAAGCTCAGCCGTTAAAATACTAACCGGCGAAAAAAGTGAGGGATATTGATATGAAGGCAGGTATTTGGGGCACCGGGGTTGTAGCTCGTACTCATGCTGAAGCGATAATAGGTGAAAATGTTAAAATCGGAGCGGTAGTTGATATTGATTTACTGTGTGCCGAAGAGTTTGCCAAGAAATGGGGAGCAGAGTCATTCAGCGGCGACCCTGCAATTTTAATGACAGATGATATTAAGGTTGTTCATGTTTGCACACCACCGAATCTTCATTATAAAATGGTTTTAAAGCTTCTTGATGCAGGAAAGCACGTTTTGTGTGAAAAGCCTCTTTGTTTAGAGGATAAAGAAGCTGACGAGCTTGTACGTATCGCAAAAGAAAAGGGTCTGGTTTGTGCTGTAAACTACAATGTGAGATTTCATCAGGCATGTCAAAAAGCAGCCGAGGTAATTTCTTCGCCCGGGTTTGGTCCGGTCACTCTCATTCACGGAAGTTATTTGCAAGAATTCCATGCATTTCCGGCACCGATGGGCTGGCGATATGATACGGAAGCCGCAGGGAAAATGAGAGCTGTCACAGAGATTGGCTCGCATTGGATGGACCTGGCGGAGTTTATATCAGGGAAAAAAATAACTCATGTGTCGGCGTTGTTTAAAAACTTTCACCCTTCAAGAGCAATAAATAATGGCATTATGAGCATAAAAACAAACTTGGATGCAGAAAATGTGAACATTATTTCAGAGGATGCCGCTATGGTGAGCTTCCGTTTTTCGGACGGTGCTGTAGGTTCAGCAATATTCTCAGAAGTATCATTGGGTCGAATCAATCGCCTCTATATTGAGATAACAGGAACCGATAAAAATCTATGGTGGAACTCCGAAGAGAACAATAATTTATTTACAGCAGGAAAAACCAATGGGGTAAACAACGAAGTGTTTGCTTTTGGCAATGGATTTACAGATACTTTCCGCAGACTAATCGGTGCGTTCTATGTTGATGTCAGAGCAGGTATTGTTTCACCAAATCCGGTATACCCGAACTTAGAAGCGGGTGCACGCGTTGTCAGACTATGCAATGCACTCTACGAAAGTAATGAAAATGACTCGAAATGGATTGAGGTCTGAGCTTCATGAAACTGCAGGAGCTGATTGATAAACTTGGTTTAGAGCCGCTGCAAGGCGAGGGTGGTATGTTCTGTCGTACTTACGCCTGCGCTGACGAAATCAACGGCCGCACAATCGGAACAGCAATATATTATCTGTTAGATGAAGATACATTCTCACATCTGCACCTTCTCGACGCCGACGAGATTTATCATTTTTATCTCGGCGACCCTGTCGAGCTTTATCAGCTGACTGCTGACGGCGAAATGACAATGACCATTTTAGGGCATGATTTAGCCGCAGGAGAGTCTGTTCAGACTTTAGTACCAAAAGGTGTCTGGCAAGGCTCCCGCCTCGCAGCAGGCGGTAAATGGGCACTGCTCGGCACAACAATGTCCCCCGGCTACGAGCAATCCGGCTACACACACGCAAACAGGGAAGAGCTAATCAAACTCTTCCCAAAATACGATGAGGTTATTAAATTAATAACTTATCGCTTCCCTTTGTCGTAGGGTTGACCTACGGCGGCAGGGGCTTGTGAGTTTTTTGAGGTAAAAGCGAGTAATATCAGGGTTGCTATATATGGAATCATATTGTAAAAAGCGGCGGGAATACCTAAGTTAAGCAAGAAAGGTATTCCTGTAAAGCTGTTTGCGATAGTTTGTAATACACCAAAGAAAAATGCGGCAAATAGAATCCTTTTCGGTTTCCAGGCACCGAATATCAAAACAGCGAGAGCTAAAAACCCATAGCCTGCTACAGAGCCGCCAAATCTTGTGGAAGCAGGTATAATCCAAATTAAGCCACCCATTCCTGCAAGCGCGCCTGAAATCAATACACCGGCATAACGAATCCAAACAACATTAACACCGACAGAGTCTGCAGCCTGAGGATGCTCTCCGCAAGCTCTGAGCCTTAAACCGAACTTTGTTTTATATAAAACATAAGCCGACACCGCAAAAATAAGAAAACCTAAATACGTTGTAATATAGGAGCTTTGGAAAAATAACGGTCCGAGAACAGGTATACTACCTAAAAAAGGAACGCTGGTTATCCGGAATTGATTTAAAAACGGAATATGCTGTTGGTTAATATAAAAGACTGCGATGTAGATAGCAGCAGCCGGAGCAAACATATTGATGGCAATACCGCTGATTATTTGATTTGCTTTTAAGTTGATTGACGCAAAGGCGTGAAACAAAGCCATTACTACGCCGGTTACCATCGCCACTAGAAGTGCGAGTACTAAAATGCCGTGATCTGTTGCTTTATCCGGATTTTGAAAAATGTGCAGAAATAAAACTCCGGTAAATGCTCCCATTACCATCTTACCCTCAAGGGCAATATTTACGATACCGGATCTTTCGGAAAACATTCCACCAAGAGCAACAATTAAAAGCGGTATCATAAAAAACATCGTATTTTGCACTATGAAATAAACCATATCCATAACGTCTTACTCCTTTCTCTTAAAGAGGAATTTTCCAATGGAGTTCTTAACCAGAAGTACAAATGCACAGAAATAAATTATTACGGAAATTACCATATCAACAAGCTCAAGCGAAAACCCGAACGGCTGCATTCGTGCCCCGCCTAAAAAGATGTATGACACAAAAATCCCGGAGAATATGACTCCGATTGGATTGGTCAACCCAAGAAATGCTACAGAAATACCGGTAAAACCTTCCTTCAAAAGTACCGGCATAGCAGTCATCGATTGACCCGTGCCGTTCATGTAGTTAAGTGCGCCCCCGATTCCGGCAATTGCTCCGCAAATCATCATCGAACGAACAATGTTTTTATTTTCGTTTATACCCGCGTATTTAGCCGCGTCTTTATTAAAACCGCAGGCTTTCAGTTCATAACCAAACTTTGTTTTGTCTAAAATTATGTACACAACAATAGCAATAGCAATGGCAATTAATATTCCCACGTTAACAGATGAAGAACGATATCCGGTGCCAAGAGGTTCTCTGAAAATTAAGTCCAGTCCTAAAGCCGGTAAGTTTGAATCATCGGGAGGAAGTTGTGTAGTAGTACGACCAAGGTCAAAAATTGTGTTTTGAATAGTGAAACTTAGCAAATACATTGCGATGTAGTTAGTCATAATCGATGTTATAACTTCGTGTACATTGCGGTAAGCTTTTAACAGCCCCGGAATTGCTCCCCATAAACCTCCTGCTATTGCAGCACCCAGAATTGAACAAATAATGCGTAGGGGAGGTGGTAAGAACGTAAATACAACGCTTATATAAATTGCAACAAAACCGCCAAACGCAAACTGACCGGCTGCACCGATATTAAATAAGCCCGTTTTAAACGCAAATGTAACTGATAAGCCTGTAAGTATTATCGGTGTGGCTCCCAGAAGCACATCGCCTACATTGCGCATCGTTCTTCCACCAAAGGATATCATTGTCCAAAAAGCGGGGAATGCCTGCTCGGGACTACTCGCCAGAAGGACAATCAGCCCTATAGCAAGACCTGCGAGAATTACGATGAGGGTGGATAAAATACTTAGTAAACCTGCTCGATTCATGCACTCACCTCATCTCTTTTAGCGCCCGACATATAAAGTCCAAGCTCTGCAAATGTCACTTCCTTAGGATTGACATCGGCAACTATTTCGCCCTCATACATTACCAAAATACGGTCGCTGACGTTCATAACCTCGTCAAGCTCAAGCGATACAAGAAGAACACCGGCACCTTCGCATCGCGCTTTAACAATTTGAGCATGAATGTACTCTATTGCACCGACATCAAGACCCCTTGTAGGTTGAACAGCAACGAGTAAGTTTGGCTTCATGTCAAGCTCTCTGGCGATAATGGCTTTTTGTTGATTTCCGCCCGATAAACTTCTTGTGGGTGTGTGTGAGCCTTCACCGCTTCGTATATCGTATTTTTCTATCAGCATATCGCTGTACTTATAAATATCATGGAAGCGCAGGAAACCGCCTTTTTGGAATTGATTCGTATAATATTTTTCTAAAATGAGATTATAAGCGAGATTATAGTCAAGCACCAAACCGTGACGATGTCTGTCTTCGGGGATATGTGAGATACCTGATTTAGTATGCTCCCTGACAGATGTGCCTTCTAGGTTTTTCCCGTTTAGAATAACTGAGCCGCTGTCGGCAGGATTTATTCCCGTGATTGCATAAACAAGCTCCGATTGACCATTACCGTCAATTCCGGCTACACAAACTATTTCTCCTGCACGAACCTTAAAGGAGACGTTATTTACAACTGTCTTATGATGGGTCTTACTCTTAACGGTGAGGTTGTTAACCTCCATTATGACTTCGCCGAGTTCAATTTCAGGTTTTTCGACCATGCTGCTTACTTTTCTGCCAACCATCATTTCTGACATTGTTTCAACATCGGTCGTCGCGACATCAACTGTTCCGATATATTTACCCTTACGCAGAACAGTGCAACGGTCAGCGACGCGTTTTATTTCGTCAAGCTTATGTGTTATAAATAGAATCGACTTACCCTCAGCGATAAGCCCTTTCATTATATTCATCAGTTCATCAATTTCTTGCGGTGTTAAAACAGCAGTCGGCTCATCGAAAATGAGTATTTCATTGTTGCGATAAAGCATTTTGAGGATTTCAACACGCTGCTGCATACCGACTGTGATATCGGAGATAAGTGCATCGGGGTCTATACTGAGCTTGTATTTTTGAGATAGCTCCATAACTTTTGCTCTTGCAGCATCCATTCGGAGCATACCATAGCGTGTGGTTTCGATACCTAGTACGATATTTTCAAGAACAGTAAAATTATGCACAAGCTTAAAATGCTGGTGTACCATACCTATGCCATATTTTGTAGCATCATTGGGACCTGTAATATTGATTTTTTCTCCGTTTTTATGAATTTCACCTTTCTCAGGTGAGTACAAGCCAAAAAGAACACTCATGAGAGTGGATTTGCCTGCGCCGTTTTCTCCCAGGAGTGCATGGATTTCGCCTTTTTCAAGCTGCAAGGTAATATCATCGTTTGCGATTATGCCGGGGAATTCCTTTGTTATGTTACGCATTTCAACAATATACATGAAAGTCTAAGTTCCCCCTCTCTAATTTGCAGGGAGAAGCAATCGGTAGACTGCTTCTCCCTATGCCGATTAATTAGTTTATAAAGTTGACTGTAACAAGATCAAAAGTTAACAAATCATTTGGATCTGTAGAACCGCCTTCATCCGGCAATCTTGTTGATACAGCAATGCCGCCACCTGCAAGTTGTGAGTAAATTGCATCATATTGTGCTTGTGTGAAAGTACTGAATCTTGAATTTTCCATAGGCAGACCAATACCATTAACAGATGCATCATAATGCAGATTACTGCCGCCGCGGAATGAACCGCCTACAAACTCGGTGAGCATATCATTGACAGATATAGCAAGCGCTTTCATAGCTGATGTCAAAACTCTTTGTGAGTCACCTGCTTGGTCAACGTCAACACCAATCATCCAGGTATTTGCATCTTCTGCTGCCGCGATAACCGAGAAGCCTGCACCACCTGCAGCTGCAAAAATGACTTCTGTTCCGCCTGCATACCAGGAACCTGCCATTGTTGTTACTGCGGGATCAGGTGTAAATCCACCGATATAATGGAAGTTGATTGTAACGTCGCCTGCTTCGAGACCAAGCTCTTTTGCAGCATGTTCAGCTCCTTCGATAAAACCATGACCGAAACGTACAACTGCAGGAACTGCTACGCCGCCCATAAAGCCAAGCTCTCTAAAACCGTCCATTACAGTTGCATATCCGGCAAGGAAGCCTGATTGCTCTTCTGCATATAGGATTGAGACTGTGTTTGCTTCTTCAGGACCGCCAAAGTTCGGACGCACGTCAAGAACAACAAACATTGTTTCCGGGAATAAATCTTGTGCTGTTGCTACTGATGCGGCAAAATGGAAGCCGGGGAGTATCAGAATGTCTGCACCCCATTCGATTGCATCGTTCATGACATCAACGCGTGCATCATCGTTTTCCGCGTGGGCTTGGAAGAAGTTAGCGTTAGCTTCCGGAAGTCCTTTGCTGCTTAGGAATTCCAGAATTCCATTCCATGAGCCTTCATTGAATGAACCGTCAAATTGGATTGAAGCAGGACCGTGTGCGACCAGTGCGACCTTGATGTCGACATCTGATGTTACAGGCGGTGCAGGGTCATCGTCATCATCGGGGTCTGTGGGTTCTGCAGTGGTCACAGGGTCATTTGCTGCCGGGGTTGGGGTCGGGTCGGATGTTGTACCGCCGCCGCCGCATGCTGCCACGAAAACGAGCAGTAACATTGAGGCGAGTACCAGGGAAATAACTTTTTTCATTTTAATCCTCCAAAAATTTATATTACAAAAACGAGGTCGCTACGCTGCGGTCTGCCCCGTACTTGTATACCATAATATGTAGAAGTTATTGCGACTACTACTAGTAGCATACATTTACAAACTTTACACAAGATATTGTACCTTGCTGTAACTATCATGTCAAGATAAATTTAATGAACTTTTGTTCATAATTTATGCTATACTGAGCTGAGTAGATGTAAGCAATATGTCACGGCTTTTTCGCGAGTGTAGGGCGACAAGACCCGTGCCGAGAGAAAAAGACGGGGCATATTGCTTATATCTACGGGTGGTTTATAAAAAATACATAGATATTAGGAGCAATGCTATGGAAAAGTTATATCATATTGGATTTGATGCTTCGCATGGAGCAAAATACGTTATATTGCCGGGTGACCCGGGGCGTGTGGAGAAGATTGCGGAGTTTCTTGACAATCCGCGTTTTCACTGTCAAAACAGGGAATATACAACATGGCTTGGCGAAGTTTCGGGCGAGACTGTCATGGTCATGTCAACGGGCATGGGATGCCCGTCCACCGCGATTGCGGTGGAGGAGCTGTACCAGACGGGGATAAACACGTTTATCCGCATTGGTACGTGCGGCGGCATGGCAGATGACATCATCGGCGGCGATGTTGTCATTGCCACGGGGGCAATCCGCCAGGAAGGCACAACTCGCGAGTATGTGCCGATTGAGTATCCGGCGATTGCCAATCTCGATGTTACCAACGCCCTTGTACAAGGCGCTAAAAACATCGGGGCGTCCTGGCATGCAGGCATCGTGCAGTGCAAGGACTCGTTTTTCGGTCAGCATTCGCCTGACCGAATGCCCGTAGGCGAGGATTTGCAGCGCAACTGGCGCGCTTGGATAAAAGCAGGCTGCCTCGCCTCCGAAATGGAAAGCGCCGCCCTCTACATAGTAGCAGGCGTCCTTCGCGCAAGAGCGGGCTGCGTCCTGAACGTCGTCTGGAATCAGGAGCGCAAAATAAAAGGACTCTCAAACCCCGAGTCCCACGACACAACCCTCGCCATCAAAACCGCCGTCGAAGCCGTCCGCCTCCTCATAGAAGCCGATAGGTAGTCTCTGCTTCCGAAACAGCAGACAACTGTTCAGATGAGTTAGTTTTTATATACTCATCAATGCTATCAATGATATACAAAGGACCTGTTGTGTGCAGTCCTTCCCAACATTCAGTTATAAAGCTTACAGCATTGTTTTTTCTTAAATACTCGTAAGCATCACGACCGCTTAAACCTTTATTGTCTTTATATAGCTCAACGCATGAAGCTAAAAACCATACCTTGCCGTCAGGTGTTTTCATATTTGCTCCTCCGGATAAGTAATTTTGCCTGTTGTTAATTCTTCTTCAAGCAAATCATAAAGAAGCGGATAACCAAGCCTCCAAAGCTTGGTCGCTTCATTTTCCAAGTCGCTATATAGCTGTGAGCGGTATAATGTGTCTGCTGAATCTTCTAAGCTTAGCTTTCGATTCTCCATCAGCAGTCTTAAAATTCCGGGTGTAATTAATGTCGCTTCTTTGTTTACAAAACCATTTAGATATGCCTGTAAGGTAGGTATGACAATATCGTTGGCAACAGCACCGATTACCATGTCATAAATAGCTCCGGAGTAAGTGTTAAGCCTATTTTCTGCAACAAACTCAAGCCACTCATCATCAGCAAACTCAAATTTTCTTACATTTAGTGAGTTTATAGCGTTTTCATTATCGAAATTATATACACTTACAATTGCAGTTCCGCTTTTTCTTCGTGAAACGATAATCTCAGAAAAACGCTCTGCTTGCTCTTTGCTTGTTGTCAAATAAAAGCCTGCACCAAAATCAAAACCTCGCGTTTGCTGAAGCAACCGAGGGCTATCAACTGTTAAGTTACTCCCATGATATAATAGCATCATCAACCTCACATAACTAGTTTTAGTCTATTAATAAAGGCATTATAACATAAAAAGTCACTACATGAAAAGAAGCCGGTGCATTTCACACCACTCAGCACGATTCGTCGTGCATTTTTCTCAGCCTCCTGTCACATTATGCAACGGCTGTCACAAAAAGTGCTTGTGCTTTTTGTGCTTTTCCTGCAAAAAGTGCTTGCACTTTTTGTGGTCTTGCAGTATAGTATAGTTGAGGTGATTCAAGTTGAAAAGGTATGCTCTTGATAGTTTAATTCAATGGAAAAACTCAAAAACCCGCAAGCCGCTAATCTTAAAAGGAGCAAGGCAAGTCGGGAAGACGTGGCTTATGAAGCATTTTGGTGAAAACTATTTTAAGAACACGGCATATATTGATTTCTATAATAATGTTCGAATGAAGGAGCTCTTTAGCAATGATTTTGATATTACACGATTGATTGAAGGTCTGCAAGCAGAAGCACAGTGTAAAATTAATCCGAATGACACTTTGATAATTTTTGATGAAGTTCAAGAAGTTCCTCTTGCACTTACCTCGCTTAAATATTTTTATGAAAATTCACCTGACTATCATATAATAGCAGGCGGGTCACTGCTTGGAATATCAGACCGTAAAGGCAGCTCATTTCCTGTAGGTAAAGTGGATTTCCATGAACTGTATCCACTTAATTTTTGTGAATTTTTAGAAGCAATTGGCGAGAGCGAACTTGCTTCAACACTTATATCGTGTGACTGGAAGCTTATAACAGTATTTAAAAGCAAGCTCATAGACTACCTACGTAAGTATTATTATGTAGGGGGTATGCCGGAATGTGTTGTAGCTTACAATGAGGATAGAAGTTACGATGTTGTAAGAAAAATTCAAAACAATATTTTAACGGCATATATCAATGATTTTTCGAAACATATTCCTGCGGCATTATTAACAAAGGTGCGAGGCTTATGGGATAACATACCTCGTCAGTTATCACGTGAAAATAAGCGATTTTCGCCGGGGTTAATTAACAAAGGCTCTCGAATGAAGGACTACGAAGATGCTTTGCAATGGCTTGCTGATGCGGGACTGATATACAAAATTAAGCAAATCAGCCGCCCGTCAATACCTTTAAAAAGTTATACGAATGAAGCGTTTAAGATATATCTGCTTGATGTGGGATTATTATCATGCATGGTGGAGCTCGATGCAAAAATCCTGCTTCAAGCTCACGCAGTATTTGAAGAGTTTAAGGGTTCGCTGACTGAAAACTTTGTTTGTCAGGAGCTTATCTCAACCGGAAAAGCACTTTACTACTGGAGCAGTGAAAGAACTGCCGAAGTTGATTTTGTGTTCAAACACGATTCTGATGTTTATCCGCTTGAGGTAAAAGCGGAAGAAAACTTACAAAGCAAAAGCCTTAAAGTATATAGTGAGAAATTTAATCCTTCACTCGCGTTAAGGGCATCCATGCGTGACTATCGTGAAGATGGATGGCTGACAAACATCCCTTTATATGGAATTGGTGTTTGGAATAAATGCAATTAACAAAAAATTAATGAATAAACCTGTCACGGGGACCGTCCCCTTTGACAGGTTGTAAAGCAAAATAAAAATATGCTATATTACCAACAAGCCAAATCCGCGACAAAAGGATAATGCCAAATGAAAATAATCATTCAAGACCTCGCGCCCGATGAGGAAGAGAGCATAACTATAAGCGTGCGTTGCATGACAGACAATATCACGCGGGCAATCAACATGATTAAAAGCCCCGACAGCCTGACAGTCTACGATGATGACCAAGCGTTTTTCCTTCCGATACCCGATATCTGCTACATCGAAAGCGTTGACCTGAAAACCTTCGTTTACTCTGAAAAGAATGTCTACAGAAGCAAGATGAAACTCTACACAATAGAAGAAATGCTGGCAAGCAGCGACTTTTTAAGGATAAGCAAGCAAATACTCGTAAATGTGCGCAAGATAAAAAGCATCGCTCCCGCAGGAGACAGCCGCTTCACAGCAACGCTCACAAACGGCGAAAGAGTGATAATCTCAAGGCAATATGTGCCGTTCCTGAAAGAGAGGTTTGGATTATGAAGCTAAATGAATTGCTTAAAGTTATGTTTCACCTTTTCTGCGCAGTGACAACATTTTTACTTTTATTCATGGGTCTGCAAGGAGCGCTGCTGGATATATACAGTGCAGACGGACCTGCGTTCAGAGGACTTGATTTGCTAAAGCTCATCTCTATCGGATTTTGCAGCGTCCTCCCGACAGCTATATTCTACGGAAACAATAACAATGCAACACGAGTTAAAGCAGCGATACTATATGCAGTGCATTTTATCCTGACTGCCGGAGCAGTATTTGCGCTTATGCTTATATACAGATGGATTGACACCGCAAATGCAATGTTTGTTTTTCTGACATTTCTTGTGATATATCTGGCAGCGCACATCGTTATCGAAATGAGAGCAAGAAAACTCGCTGCCGATATAAACAAAAAACTTAACGCGTTTCATGACAGTGAAAACGAAACTCACGATACCGAAAACGAAACTCGCGATTAGCGCCATTGAAACAAAAAGCGCCTTCTGATAACTTATCATCGGGAGGTGTTTACTCATGAATGAAATAATTAAAGTCACAGACTTGTCAAAGACTTACGGGAATGTTGAAGCAGTAAAAGGAATCAGCTTCGATGTTCGCGAGGGGAGTCTCTTTTCTTTTTTAGGAACAAACGGGGCGGGGAAGTCAACGACAATTAATGTACTGACAACTCTGCTTGCAAAAACAGCCGGCTCTGCAACAGTGGGCGGATTTGACGTTGAAAAAGACGCGGACAAGGTCAGAAGTCTCATAGGTATTGTGTTTCAGGAAAGTGTTTTAGATAACTTGCTGACAGCCCGTGAGAACTTGACTGTGCGCGGAAGCTTATATGGTCTAAGCGGCTCTAAATTGAATGCAGCGGTTGAAAATGCGGTGAAAATGACGGATATAACTGAATTTGCAGAGCGACCTTACGGGAAGCTGTCGGGCGGTCAGCGACGCCGCACGGACATTGCCAGAGCGCTATTGCATACGCCGAAGGTATTGTTCCTCGACGAGCCGACAACGGGGCTTGACCCGAAAACACGTCGCGATATCTGGCAGATGATAAGAAGACTGCAGGAAACTAATGGAATGACAGTGTTTCTGACAACTCACTACATGGAAGAAGCTGCCGAAAGCGATTATATCGTCGTAATTCATAAAGGCGAAATCAAAGCGAGCGGAACGCCTGTGGACTTAAAAATTCAATACTGCACAGATATGCTGAAAATCACAACTAATGACGGTGAATATATTGAGCATAAGCTAACGAAAACCGTTGAAGCACTTCCGATTATCGAACAGTACAAAGGCAACATCGCAAACGTCGAAATTATTAACGGCACGCTCGACGATGTATTTTTGAACTTAACGGAGGGCTTTAAAGATGTTGGCTAAACGAATTATACTATTATTCTTCCGTGATAAAGCGAATGTATTTTTCTCGCTCCTTGCCGTGCTGATAATAATTGGACTGTATGTGCTGTTCCTCGGTGACATGATGGTGCAAGGCTTGGAAGCGCAACTTGGTTTTCACTCAAATATGATAGCCGTCACGATGGCAAGCATTACTCTTGCGGGAATGATTGCGGTCACAAGCGTCACAAGCTGCATGGGCGCGATGGGAATCAGCATTGAAGACAAAGAAGTCGCTGCAAAGGACTTTCTTACAAGTCCCGCCTCAAGAAGCAAGATAACTCTTGGATATATTCTCGGTTCTGCATCGATAGGGCTGATTTTAACTATTATCGCTCTTGCGCTATGCGTTGTGTACATTGTCTCAAAAGGCGGAAATATTCCGAGCGCAACAGATATGGCGCTTTTGCTTATGACATCCGTGCTGAGCGTGCTTTGCGGCATTTCAATGGTTTATTTCTTCTGTTCGTTCGTAAAGACATCAAATGCGTTTTCGGCGATAAGCACTGTCATCGGTACGCTCATCGGCTTTTTAATGGGAATCTACATTCCAATCGGCAACTTCCCAAACGCCGTGCAATGGGTAATAAAATGCTTCCCGATGAGCCATGCGGCAAGTATGTTCAGGCTGCTGCTCGCTGACAGGGAGCTTGCCGACCTCTTTTCGGGAGCGCCGCCCGAAGTCCTCGAGCAGTTTCGCGAGCTATTCGGCATCGTGTTTGTTTATGGCGACCAAACAAGCACATTCTGGCTCTCCGCAGCCTACCTCACATTCTCAACAACCCTGTTTTCAGTCCTCAGCCTAATCGCCATGCGATTACAAAAAAGAAAGTAGAACCTAGAAGTCACAATGCCACGCCTTTGATTGAGAAAATGATTTAAGACGGTGCAGAATCCTCTTTTACCAAGCTCTTTTGTCATTTCATCTTTTAGTGTATAATAACAAAAAATACATACTTTGGAGGGTTTTATGAAAACGGTTTTTATTACAGGCGTTAAAAGAGAAATGGGCTTGGGCAATGCCCTGATTCGCAAATATTTGTCGGAAGGTTATACGGTGTTTGCAAGCGCAAGAGATGTCGAGCAAGAACACCTAAAATCGCTAAAAGACGAATGGGGCGATAAACTGTATCTTATTGCGATGGATGTTACAAAAGTTGATGATGTCAAAGCTGCTGTGAAAGCCGTCAGAGAAGTATCTCCAAAGCTTGATTTGCTTATCAGCAATGCAACTGCTGCCGACGCTGCAGGCAATAAACCGATTGACGACGGTATGGATATAGAGAATTCTCTCAACAGCTATGATGTCAACGCTCTTGGCTTCATTCGCCTGACGCAGCAGTTTCTGGATATGCTTGGCGATGGTAGCAGCGCAGTTGCAATCAGCTCAGAAGCGGGCAGCATGGGTGACTGCTGGCGCGATGACGGCGTTGACTACGGCATGGCAAAAGCAGCGCTAAACTTTGCCTGCGTAACGCTTCAAAGACGTCTCGGCAAACGCGGCATACGCGTATTATCAATCCACCCCGGTTGGGTGCAAACAAGACCTGCGCCGCCAAAGGCAGACCTAACACCCGATGAATCCGCTGCAGCAGTCTATAACACAATAGCCTCGCCGCCGCTATTTAACGAAAAAGGCAACACAGGCGTGTACATGAATTACGACGGCTCACCAAAGGCGTTTTAGGTCGCATTTGCGGTGATTTTCATTTTCGTTGAATCATTGATAAGGGTTGAACCGAAGCAGAGGGATTAACTTCTTATATAGCGTTAACGACGAACAGGCTTTTTGCTTGTTCGTTCGTTTTTTGTTGCAAAAAAAGTTCTTGCAATCTTAAATTTTATATAGTATAATGCACAAACCTCCCAAATTTTGATATTGTATAGGAAATATAGACTAGGAGTGAGAAAAAGCATAAATACAGGAGCAGCGGTAGGCGGAAGCGCGGGATTTTATTGCGTCTTATTTATGATATAATAGCGAGAGAAGTTTAATTAGCCGGCAGGAGAAAGTGAATATGCCAAGTGAGCATAAAGGAGGAAGAAATAATGTGGAAGTGTCAAAAATGCGGAAAAGAGTTTAAAAACGTAAATCAGAATCATTCTTGCGCAAGGATAACCACAATCGATGAATATATTCAAAAGCAGCCGCCTGAGATTCACGCGATTCTTAATGAAGTCAGGTCAGTTATACGCAAGCAGGCTCCTAAATCCGAAGAGAGGATGTCATGGCAAATGCCGACTTTCTGGCAAGGCGAAAATCTGATTCATTTTAGCGCGCAAAAGAACCATCTTGGAATTTACCCCGGCGAACTGGAGCGTTTGCCGTTTAAAGAAAGGCTCTCAGTTTATAAAACATCAAAGGGCGCAATCCAGTTTCCATACAATAAGCCGATTGATTATGAATTAATCTCAGATATCGTAAAACACCGTGTCTCTGTCGTAGAAAACGAGAAGTAAATTAATGAGGCGTATACATGACTTGCGACGGCTCACCCAAGCCCTGTTAAGTTTAACTCATGGATAGACTCACAATCATCAATACTCGCGTCTCGAATAATCACCATAGGTTCTATACCTCGCAATCAAGCCATTTGATTATATCGTCGCTGATATCGAGGATTGTTTTGTCGAGCGGTAAGCGGATTCCTTGACAGTCGCCGGTGCAGCGTGTACGCCCGAGTTGTCTGTAGCACCCGTAACCGATTGCAATTTTCTTTTGTAGTGATGGTGCAAACGCAGCAATAGTATCTTTATACTTCTCAGTTTTCTTTGACCGCACAAACAAACTGTAGCCAAACCTGACTGTGTTAGAAAATGCGAATAATCTTTTTTGATACTTATCTTGTAAAGATAATTCCTTTTTGCCGCCGGCAACTTTTACATAAAAATAATTATTGTCAACCCGCATCATTGCAAAACAAGTCAAGCCCTTCTCCGTATAGCGCTTGTGCAGAGTCTTTGCAAATTCTTGAACTTCTTCGGGCAACGGTCGCAAAAAATCCTCAAGCTCATCAAATATATCCGAAGAATCAGCCCGAAGCAGCCTGTAATCGCACCGCAAGAGATAGCAATCATTCCAATATCTTCTCTCCGCGCGCAGCTCCATATCAGCAATGGACAATGCCTTTAACCCTGTAAGCAAAGCCGGGTTTCTCGGATATGTTGCCTTTAGCGGCTGTGAATCCGAAACTGCGATTTTTTTATCTTCTAAGTCAGTATCAGTAAAAACAAATCCGCAGAGCGAGAGAAAACGCAGAACTTCAACCAGTCCGGAAGCAGAAATCTTCGGACTCTTTTTCTTGCCCTTCTCATCAATAAAGCTGTTGCTGAGCGGAATATCTGTAACGAGCAGCGAATCCCCGCCATCGGTAAGCTTGCCGTGATAACCTATTTCAACCAACAAATTTGTCAGCCTGTGCAAAAACGGATAATCAGTCATGCTGCCTGGCTTGTTTGGAGGCTTTGCATATAAACTGCCTTCCGCAACTAAACGGTCAAACAGCAAATACAGAAAATCACGGAAAGCAATGACACCGTCTCTAATTTTCTCATCACTTGCCACACTCTCAAAAACAGGCTTCAACGCATATTCTTTGGGTATATTTGCAGGTATAAGCGATTTTAAGAACTTCGCAACATCACCAATAGGCATTAACGTTACCGTATGTGTACTCATTTGAAAACTCCTTTGTAAACCGGGTCGCACAGAACTTCTGATATAATGCTAATCGACTATAGCTGAAAAGTAAAGATATATTTATCATGCTGACAAAGTATAAAAGGTACTGTATAATAGACATAATATATATACGATGGAGGGTTATCATGGTTGATTTTTCTGCTATTGTCGGGGAGCAACAGGCTTTTTTTGGAACAGGGAAGACCAAGGACGTCAAGTTTCGCATTAACGCTCTAAAAAAGCTGGAAGACTACATCGACAAAAACGACAAGGACATTCTTGCCGCGCTAAAAGCTGATTTAAACAAGTCGGCATTTGAAGCGTATGCCGCTGAGGTTGGCGTTGTGCTCGATGAGCTTCGGCTTGCCGTAAAGGAAATTCCAAAATGGAGCCGTACAAAGCTGGTGCGCACAAACTTAAAAACCTTCCCGTCCATCGGAAAAATTTATCCTGAACCATACGGTGTTGCGCTCGTCATGTCGCCATGGAATTATCCGTTTATGCTGACAATTACGCCACTGATTGCAGCCATCGCCGCGGGCAACTGCGCCATCGTGAAGCCGTCGGCATATTCACCTGCGACATCCTCTGCAATCGCAAAAATGTGCGAGGAAGTCTTTGACCCGAATCATGTTCGTGTTATCGAAGGAGGGCGCAAAGAGAATGAAGCGCTTCTCAACCAAAAATATGACATCATTTTCTTTACGGGAAGTCCATCGGTCGGACGGACAGTAATGCAAGCAGCCGCACAGCACTTAACGCCTGTAGTTTTAGAGCTTGGCGGCAAAAGCCCGTGCATAATTGACGAAACCGCAAACATTAAGCTTGCGGCTAAGCATATAGCATGGGGCAAGTTCCTAAATGCAGGGCAAACCTGCGTAGCGCCCGATTATCTGCTGGCGCATGAATCTATAAAAGATGAGCTTATCAAAGAGATAACAAAAGCCGTAAAAATACAGTATGGCGAGGAGCCGCTTAAAAATGAGGACTTCCCAAGAATAGTAAACGAAAAGCACTTCGCCCGCATCTTAGGCTTAATAGAAGGGCAGAAGCTTGTATTCGGCGGCAAGTCGGATTCGGATAAGCTGAGGATAGAGCCGACACTGCTCGAAGCAGAGCCTGACTCGCCTGCGATGGGCGAAGAAATCTTCGGACCCGTTTTGCCCGTTTTGACTTATAACGACAAAAATGAGGCAATAGCGATGATAAAATCGCGCCCAAAGCCGCTTGCGACATACATTTTTTCTTCAAACAAGAAAAACGAGCAGTTTTTCATTGAAAACATCTCATTCGGCGGCGGATGCGTTAATGATGTAATTATCCATCTGTCTGCTTCAAATCTGCCGTTTGGCGGCGTAGGTGAGAGCGGAATGGGTAATTATCATGGCAAAGCGGGATTTGACACATTCACGCATTACAAAAGCGTGCTGCAGAAATCCGAGCATCTAGACATCAAGCTCCGCTATCCGCCGTATGACGAAAAGAATATCAAGATTTTGAAAAAACTATAGTTACAATTTGCAACAAATGTCAGTTTTATCCGCATATTTCCGGTAAGCATCAGCCATTTCCCATAAGCTCGCGGATAACGCAATAAAAGTCATTGCGCGAGAAGATACGCGGCACGGGATATGCAGGATTTGCTTCCTTAAATGCGTGTTCAACCATGAAGGTAATATCTTTCTCGAGAATAAAATCAACTGTCTCGGGGATTTCCATACTTGCGTTCAGTTCACGAATGGCTTTAATAAAGGCTTTTGCCTTTTGCTCATAAGAAACGCCCGTCAGCGCATCTCGGTCGCTCGCCGGAGCGTCTGCGTCTCCCGTCAGAGCATCTGCAACATCGGCAATGCCGACGTAATCGGCTAGCTCAGCAAGCGGCTTATATGCACTGCTGCCGTAGCTGTCCAGTACATGCGGCATAATGACCGCGTTGGCAAAACCATGCGGCGTATCGTATAAACCGCCGAGTGTGTGTGCAAGAGCGTGTACATTGCCGACATAAGCGCGAGTGAACGCAATACCTGCGTAGTAGGCGGCAAGCTGCATATTTCGACGGGCGGTTATATTCGCACCGTCACTGTAAGCGGCAAAGATATTTTCAAATATAAGCTTTGCTGCTTTGAGAGCCATTTCACGTGTCTCACGTGTGTTGCTTCGTCCGATATAGCTTTCGACTGCGTGGGTGAGCGCGTCCATGCCCGTTGCTGCGGTAATACCGGGTGGCAGGGTGACCGTCAGCAAAGGGTCAAGCACAGCGACACTTGGAATGAGCGGAAAATCAGAAATAGAATACTTCTGATGGGTGCTTGCATCAACCACCACCGCAGCCAGTGTCGCTTCGCTGCCCGTACCCGCAGTTGTCGGTATCGCATATATCGGCGGAAGCTTGGCTCTAACCTTTAGATATCCCCTCATTTGCGAAATTCTTTTATTCGGTCTTGCAACGCGAGCACCAACACCCTTCGCACAATCAATAGGGGAGCCGCCGCCCAATGCAATAATCGCTTTGCATTTATTCACCTTGTACATGGCAAAAGCTTCTTCAATATTCGTAATTGTAGGGTTTGGTACAGTTTTATCATACACTGCTGCATTTACTCCGGAAATCCCAAGTGCCTTGAGCAAACTATCCGCAGTTCCGCGCTTCATTATCCCTTCTCCCGTGACAAGTAAAACGCATTTAATGCCACTCTCGGCGATATAGTCAGAAAGCTCTGTTACACACCCTTCGCCCTCAATAAGTATCGGCTTACGCCACGGCATAAAAACCGCAGCAATCCGCATAATAAACTGATAAACCCTGCAATATAAAGCAAACATATTAGTGAGTACCCCTTAAATAAAAATCCGTTCTATCATTTATCGCATTATACTACATCAAATACAGAGTCAACAAGC
>Ga0123356_10000226_pt1 | contig 65646 bp, 58 predicted proteins | sample TergutEmb28metaG_2_FD_92546 | JGI IMG/M metagenome (GOLD analysis project Ga0123356, IMG submission 92546) | Embiratermes neotenicus P3 segment gut microbial communities from Petit-Saut dam, French Guiana - Emb289 P3 | ecosystem: Host-associated > Arthropoda: Insects > Digestive system > Gut ...
AATATAGATAATATAGCACAAATTGATATGCTCTTCAACGGAGTTTTAGGGTTTGCATAGTAATATAGATTTTCTCTGATATTTATAATAATTTTTCTATAATAGTTAAATGCATTAAAAGCCTGTAACCGTTGCAGTTTCAGGCTTTTTGGTGGGCGCTGAGGAACTCGAATCCCCGACCTTCCGCACGTCAAGCGGAAGCTCTACCAGCTGAGCTAAGCGCCCATATTTATATGTATTGACTTAGACCGCTCAGCTTGATGAGCTAAGCGCCCATATATTGCCTCGCTAGCGAGTCGTTAGAAGAATGCAAGCATTCTCTGCATCGCTTATTTTACATCATGTCGTCTATGCTGTCAACCAGTGCTGAGATTTCGCCTTTACCTTTGAAGCGCAGGACGTTGACCATGAAGATGTTCAGTTTGTTTACGATGTTCGGCGGCAGGACGTTACCGTCTACTTCAACAGACAGCACGGGATAGTTGCGCTCGCGTGCCCAAGGGGTGTAGATACCCTCAATGACTCGACCGATTAGGCAAGCAAACGGGGCAATGTTTATTACACCCGAGTAACCGGCTTCCATTGCTGTCGCTGCTCCGCCTGTCGAGACCGAGATTTCGGAGCTTAGCTCAAGATTTGCAAAGTGCTGAACCGTGTTTTGCATTATCACGTTCATATCGTGAGGAGTTTCGGGTATTAAACCCGTTGGCTCAAGAATCGAGAGCACCTTCTTCTCGACTGAGTGCTTCCACCACTTCTCAATCGCAATTTTTTTAAGTGCAGCCCATGGCTCGGAAAAAATCCGCCTGCCACGCTTACGAAGCTTGAGTTGCTTATTCCATTCGTACTCACGCATATAATCCAGATAATGAATCCACTCGGAAATTCCTGCAATCTTAACAATGATACCACGCTCGCTCATAAGCTCAATTAACTCACCGACAGCAAAGTCATCACGCCGCACGTAAATTTCACCGACAATAATAACCTTAGGGCAATCAACGACCTTCATTTTCAGCGGTATTTTACTGACATCATCTGCAACTTGTTTAAGCTCCTTCCACATATCCTTTGGACGAAACTCAACAACGTCAATAAGTCTGCTCCATGACTTCTCAAAGTCTGCAAGAGCCGTGACACTATCCACTGCCGTTGCTCTGAGCGAGTTTTGAATATCCTTTAAATAATCGGAGAGAACTATACCCTTCCACATTACTTTAGAAAAGTCAGAGCCAAGCTCATTATACGAATTATCTGCCGAAAGTGTAAATACAACTACATTCTCAAGGCGTAAGTCCCTGAACAGGTTTTCATAGTACACGTAGTACTGCCCTGTCCTGCACGGTCCTGTTGTGATTGGCACAAATAGGAGATAAATCTCGTCTTTGCGGTACTTATCGCTCCAGAAATACTCAAGAGCCGAGCCGAGAACCAGGTGGCTTGGTACGCACTCTTTACCGGATGCATGAGCACGAGCTACCATAACTGTTTTACTAGTTGCAACAGGCATTGCTTCTGCATTCACATTCTGGCTGCGAAGCGCTGCACCGATATATTTCGTTGAAATATCTCCCATGTTTGAAAGGAGCACTTTCACACGTTTGTTATCTCTGACAGGCACCTTCTCGCCTGTTTTCTCATTATCTGCACGAAGCTCAAACGTCCCGTCCGCTTTTTTCTCGCTGACAAAACGCCAGCCGTTATAATATCGCTCTGCTTCAATTTCGTCCTTTTTATCATTATAACCATCGATAACATCAAGAAATGCTTCAACTCTTGTGTCTATCCCTGCATCTGCCGAGTGCGTATCAAGCTCAAGCACCATGAACGGCTTTTGCCCCATAATCCATTTCACATAATGGAGAATAAACGAGTCGGGAGCACACGAGAAGTTTGTAATATACGTTAGATAGATGTTATCCTCATTTTTCAGCAGACTCGCAGATTTAACATCCTCTTGCCCGTAATACCAGTACATATTCGGGAATATCACTTCGTCTTCAAACGGCAGGATATCGAAGGGGATTATTGAATAACCTCTGGTTGTGAATTTCTTTGGAATTCCCATGTTTGCTTCGGGGGTGAAGGCGTTGTAAGCTCTGCCTAAAAGTGCGATGACGGGTCTGTCGGCTTTTCGTGCATCGGCTAACGCTTCTTCTCCGAGTTTTTTTGCCGCTTTGAAGTATTCGTTTTGCTTTGCAAGCGCTTTTGAAAATGCTTCTTCGATTTCCTCAGGTCCGATACCAAGCTTTTCACCCATCACTCCAAAAAGCTCAAGCGCTTTTTCGTTGCCGAATTTGAAGCTTACGACAAGCGGAAGCCATCTGCTTTTGTCAACATCGGGGAAGGCTTTCTCGATATAGTATGGCAGACTTTGAGTGAGCGGACAGAAGTTTGCATGAACGTCGCTTTCATAGCTCTGCATATCTCTGAAGTGAGGCAATAATACATAATCGGCACCCTTGTCGAGACAATCCTGCACAGCACCATGAGCAATTTCTGCAGGGAAACAATATGCCGCTTCCGCACGTGCAACACCCTCATGCGGGACTTCTGTTGATAAAATGGTTTTTATTCCAAGCTCATAGAAGAACCATGAATACAATGGATACAGGGTGTGGACGGAAAGTGCGCGCGGTATACCGACAGTGATGTTGCGTAGTGGTGGGGTGGAGGGAGCGGCACAGTCTTCAAACAGCAGTTTTGACCTCTTCTCCACATAATCAAACACAGGAACGTCTTTTACGACTTTGCGCATATTTGCGTATTTATTGCAGCGACCGCCGAACATGATTTTGCGGTTTTCAAGCTTTAGCACTTGAATCGGGCAAAGATTTTCACAAGCTTCGCATTTGAACACGCGTTCATATCCGATTTCGCGTGATAAAACCTCATCAATATCAATTGATACCTCATCAAGCAAACCATCAGCGTGCTTTCTCTTTGCAAGTAAAGCAACGCCAAAGCAGCCCATCAGCTCCGGTGATGGCGGAACAAGAATCTCCTTGTTTAAAAGCATTGCAAATGCCGGTGGAACAGCAGGGTTTTTCGCCACGCCACCTTGCAAAAACACCTTGTTGCCGATGGTGCGGTTGCCGACCACACGATTTATATAGTTTGCGGCAATCGAGCAAACAATACCGGCTGTGATGTCCTCACGCCCTGCGCCTTGTCCGATGGCTTTGCGAATATCGCTGTTAATAAACGCCGAGCAATGCTCGCCGAATTTGAGCGGAGCATCAGCTTTCAGCGCTATCGGTCCGATATCCCTATCGTTGAAAATCGAGAGGTCGCCTGCGGCACTTTCCTCCAGAAAAGAACCCGTCCCGGCAGAACACGCCTCATTCATTGCATAATCAATCGGCACTCCATTTTTCAGCAGTACATACTTGGCGTCCTGACCGCCTACTTCAAATATCGTTTCAACATTGGGGTCATAGTATGTTGTTCCCATAGCATGGGCGATGATTTCGTTATAAACACCTTGTGTTTCGAGAAATACTCCCAAAATTTCACGACTTGAGCCGGTAGTCGAAACAAGAGAAATATTAATATTCTTTGAGCCTGTATCACTGAGAATTTTATCTTGGATTATTCTCAGGCACTCTTTTAACGCCTTTACAGGGTCGCCGTGCGTTCGCCCATAATGGCTTGCCGCGACTTCATCTGTATCAATGTCAACAAGACACACCTTAGTTGTAGTTGAACCGCCGTCGACGCCCAGAATATAACGCCCGTCGGCTTTTACTTTCCCCTCGGGCTTATCAAATACCCGAACCTTAGCTTCCCAATCACGCAAGCTGCCGAGAGTTTCAAAACGCACTTCACTTGGTCTTATCAGCTTTTCGATCTCGGGGAGCGGACTGCCGTAATCCGTTGCCAGCATAGCAGCGCCCAATGCTTCAAACTCAGGTGCCATTTCAGGGATAATAAACTCGATTTCCGGAGCTCTTTCTCTGATGAATCTAACGATATGCCTGTTACGCGTAATCCCTCCGGTCAAAACAACCTGCCCTGACGTTATCTTCGCCCGTTTCAAGAAATCAACAACCTTAACAGCCATTACATGAGACAGAGAGAACACAATATCATTTTTAGTCGCTTCTCTCTTATTGAGCTTATGCGTACAGTCACTTTTCATAAAAACGGAACAACGTGAAGAAATCGGATAAACCTTTGACTCATCGGGAATACCATCAATATCCTCAAGAGTCATATCCATACGTGCAAGCTGCTGCTTGAGAAACTCCCCTGTGCCCGAAGCACATTTGTTACCCGAGAAATTATTGACAATCTTGCCTTTATCGAGCGTATAAACAATAAGATCTTCCCCACCCATACTGACAACAGCATCGGCATTTATACCAAGACTTTTCAAAGCAGCCTCAACGCAAAGCGGCTCCAAAGTTCCCGAAAGATTAAACATAGAGCGACCCTCATTACCGGTAATAAGCGTCTTAATCCCAACAGGAATATCGCCTTCATCTAATAGCTTTTTAGCAGCAGTGCCAAAATCCCCTTCATGGATTCCTGCAGCACTCCAAACCGGCTTTCCATCTTCCGAAAGCACCATTTTTAAGCTGGTTGAACCAACATTTATACCTAACGTCTGCATTTCTACCTCTGTTAATTAAATTAGCTGATAGTGAGATGTTTCACTGGATTTTCGCGAGTGTAGGGCGACAAGACCCGTGCCGAGAGAAAATTCAGGGGAATATCTCACTATTGGCGTACATTTTTCTATGGGAATAAAAAGTCTTTTAGCTTTTTACTTCTGCTTGGGTGGCGGAGCTTTCGCAGAGCCTTTGCTTCGATTTGGCGAATTCTTTCTCTTGTGACGTTAAACTCCCTGCCGACCTCTTCAAGAGTGCGAGTGCGACCATCCTCTATGCCAAATCTTAGCCTGAGAACCTTTTCCTCACGCTGTGTTAAAGTTCCGAGCACACCCGACAACTGCTCCTTCAGCAAAGTAAAAGAAGCAGCCTCGGCAGGCTCAGACGCATCTTCGTCCGGAATGAAATCACCAAGGTGACTGTCCTCTTCCTCACCAATCGGTGTTTCAAGCGAAACAGGCTCTTGCGCAATCTTTAATATTTCACGAACCTTCTCAACGGGCATACCCATATCCTCAGCAATTTCCTCGGGAGTCGGGTCGTGACCCAGCTCTTGCAGAAGCTGACGTGAAATACGCATGACTTTATTTATGGTTTCAACCATGTGAACCGGAATTCTGATTGTACGTGCCTGGTCTGCAATCGCTCGTGTAATAGCCTGACGTATCCACCATGTCGCATAAGTTGAGAACTTATACCCTTTTGTATAGTCGAACTTCTCTACAGCCTTAATTAGCCCGAGATTTCCTTCTTGAATCAAGTCAAGAAACAGCATACCGCGTCCGACATATCTTTTTGCAATACTTACAACAAGTCTGAGGTTTGCTTCCGCCATTTTGCGTTTGGCTTCTTCATCACCGTCAGCCATCTTGGTTGCAAGTTCAATTTCTTCCTCTGTCGTGAGAAGATTGACTTTCCCAATCTCTTTGAGATACATACGCACAGGGTCATCAATGCTGAAATTATCAACCAATGTGTCGGGGTCAACGATTTCGTCCTCTGCAAGTACTTCAATTTCTTGCAAATCTTCAATTTCAGGCGCATCGTCGGTGTCGGGAGGCACAAAAGCAACCTCTTCGGAATCCGTAGTATCGATGTTCAAATTTTCAAGAGTATCATAGAACTTATCAATCTGCTCCTGCTCCAAGTTCATATCCTCAAGAACGTCAAGCAGCTCTTTTGAGCTGAGACTTCCGCGCTTTTTCCCCTCTTCAACAAGAGCGTTTAAGCGTTCTTCATTCAACTGTTCCTGAGTCTTTTCTTGCGGCGCCTCAGCACCTTCGGGTTCTTTTGCAGCTTTGTCAAGCTCATCGTGTATGTTTTTATCCATTATTTCCCTCTTCCTTTGGCATTTTCTTTTCCTTCATTTTTTTTATCTCCATGAGCATGTTTTCATCCGGAGTCTGTGTTTTCAGTTTTTCTGCCCTAATTTTCTCTATATACTCGTGAATCACTTTTTCACCATGCTGCAATGCTTCAGGCTTTTGCAATATTCGTGTAAGCTCCGATGCTTCATCTGATTCAAGCTCTGTCAGCAGCAGCTTTTCGCTAATATCTCTTTCCTCCGATAACCGCTTTTCGATTACGCTATAAACCTTTCCGAGAAACGGTGATGTAAACTCATCTTGCGTAAAACCTGCGATATATGCTGATTTCATTAAAATCGGGTCAAGCACAAGGCATCTTATTATCCCTTCCTCCGCAATCGCCGACAGCTCATTGGTATATCTAAGCTCTCTGCTTGCAGGCTGCAGGCTTGCCCGGGGGCGGACATTATCTTTTTCAAAGTCCTTCTTATCCCTCGAGTTTCGTATCCGAACCTTCTTTTTAACTTCGTTTTTGACAGCGTCTGCCGATACCCCGGCGGTTTGTGCAACCTTTGCGCTGTAAATCTCACGCTCCGGCTCGCTTTTTAACTCGGCAAGCAAGCTTGTTGAAGATGAAAGGTATGATAAGCGACCTTCATCGGTGCCTATATCACACGTGCTCAGTATTGACAGCAATCGATACTCAATCTGATTTTCGCTTCTCTCAAGAAGCAGTTTAAACGCGTCGGCTCCGTGCTTTCTGATAAAGTCGTCGGGGTCTCCCGATGCTCCGAGATTAACAACCTTTACGCTTTTCCCTGTTCTTTCAAGAAGTGTCAGCGCTCTAAGTGTTGCTTTTTGACCTGCTTCATCAGAGTCGAATACTACGGTTACTCTTTCAGTATATTGTGAAATAAGCCGTGCCTGCTCTGCTGTAAGCGCTGTTCCGAGAGGTGCAATTGCAGAATCAAATCCCGCTTGATGGAGCATTACTACATCGATGTTTCCTTCAACCAGTATCAGCATCCCCGATTTTGTTTTCTTCGCGAGATTAAGCCCGAAAAGGTTTCGGCTTTTTGTAAATGCAGGTGTGTCGGACGTATTTAAATATTTATAGTCCTTTTCCGCATCCAGACGTCTGCCTGAAAATCCGATGACATTACCTCGTACATCAATGACGGGAAACATAAGCCTGTTTCTGAAGAAATCATAAGCGCCGTCTTCTTTTTTTCCTCGCCTGCAAAGACCTGCATCAAAGAGCTCTTGCTTTGAATAACCCTTTTTTGTCATTGCATCAAACAGCAAACTCCAGTGGTCAGGTGCTACTCCGAGACCAAACTTTGTGACACTTGCTTTTGAGATACCTCTTGTCACTAAATAGTCTCGCGCAGTCTCTCCAAGCGGAAGACTCAGCATTGAATGAAAATGTCTTGCTGCTTCTTTGTTCAACTGGAGCAGTCGCTTGCGCCGGTTTGATGCCTCCGCTTGTCCCTCCTCTTCGGGAACTGTCATTCCTGCCTTTTGCGCCAAAACCTCAATAGCATCACGAAACGGCAGGTTCTCGACGTCTCTGATAAACCCTATCGCACCGCCGCCTTTTCCACAGCCGAAGCAGTGATAAATCTGCTTATCGGAGTTTACGGTAAAGGATGATGTTTTTTCGCTGTGGAAAGGACATAGCCCAAACATATTTGAGCCGCTCTTTTTTGTAAGACGTACATAACCGCCGACTAGTTCCGTTATATCCGTTCTGCTTATAAGCTCATCAATGAATGATTCCGGGATTGCCATAATCTACTCCCATACCGTGGACACACCTTTTGGGCGTTTAAGAAATGTCCCCTTATATGAATTTACCTCACTTGCCATGCTTCGGGAATAAAGAGTTTTTCGTAAACATGAACAGCGTATTTGTCTGTCATGCCTGATATATAGTCACTGACGGCACGCTTTAGCCCGTCTTGTATTGATACTCTCCGATAATCCTCGGGAAGCTCATCAGGTGTTTTGTAATAAAAACTGAATATTTCATTGACGATACCAAAGACTTTGCTTTCTTCACTTTTTGCTTTCATGTTTAAGTATACATTTTCGTACATAAAGTTTCGAAAAGTTTCAAACACAAACGCTATTTGCGGACTTAAAGTTATTTCTCCGGCTTTTCCGCTTTCGGTAATTAAATCAAGCACAAGTGTATTAACTCTCTCGCTGTGCTTTGCTCCGAGCGCACACATTATCTCTTCGGGTACGTCACTCTCTTCCAGTATCCCGGCTCTAATTGCATCGTCCATATCATGGTTCACATACGCAATTCTGTCTGCTATTCTGACTACATTTCCTTCAAGCGTTGCCGGCTTTTTTGCACCTGTATGGCATAATATTCCGTCCCTTACCTCATAACAAAGGTTAAGACCCATGCCGCTTCTTTCGATTTTATCGGCAATTCTGAGACTTTGCTCGTTATGCTTAAATCCACCCTCGTCACCCATAATTTCATCGAGTGCACGTTCTCCGGCATGACCAAACGGCGTGTGTCCAAAATCATGAGCAAGCGCAATTGCTTCGGTTAAATCTTCATTCAATTGTAAACCACGTGCAATAGTTCTGCTGATACGAGATACTTCAAGCGTGTGCGTCAACCGTGTTCTGTAATGGTCACCCTCGGGTCTTAAAAACACCTGCGTTTTGTGTTTAAGGCGCCTAAAAGTATTACTGTATATAACCCTGTCAACATCACGCTGATAGCAGGGGCGTATATCACATTCCGGCTCATCGCGCTCTCTGCCTTTACTGCGGGCAGAAAAAGACGCCAGCGGTGACAGCAATTGTCCCTCAAGCGCTTCGCGAACTTCTCTTGGGCTTTTTTCCATGCAAATATTCTCCTAACCGTCTATTATAGATTATACCACATAGACGATAAAAACCCTTTTTTTATTATAATATATTTTTAAAGCGTTCGGAATCTTACCGGTTTCGGACGCATTTTTATCCCCGACACAAGTCCCATTGCAGCAAAACACGTAACTATTGACGACCCTCCGTAGCTAAAAAACGGTAGTGTTATGCCGATAACAGGCATCAGCCCCATTGCCATTCCGATATTTTCTACAGTTTGCGTGATTAACATTCCTGCAACCCCCATGCAAACCAGCATTCCTAGAGGGTTATTCGAACGCAGTCCAACGTAAACACACCTGATGATAATCGCGACCAGCAGTGCAATAACCAGCATACAGCCAACAAATCCAAGCTCTTCACCTGCTGCCGAGAAAATAAAATCTGTGTGCTGTGCAGGTATTCGATGCGGAGCTTGTGTCAGTCTGCCGCTGCCAAGTCCTTGACCCCATATTCCGCCTGATGAAATGGCTTCAACGCTTTGGTCGGGCTGCCATAAAACGCCTGTGCGTGTCGGGTCAACTAAATCAGGTGCAAAAGGTGCCAGAATTCTGTCTCTTTGCTTTTGGTTTAACACATTCTCCCATATCAGAGGTGTCGTTGCTAAAAGAATCGCTGCACCTATCGCAAACCACCTAAGCTTTAGACCTCCTGCGAACAGCATAACCGCAAGAATTCCAAAGTAAACCAAAGCAGTTCCCATGTCTTGGGAAATGAACAATACAGCACCGAACATAATAGCAAATACGATGAATATCTGAATTATTGAAAAGAATGAGTTAAATGTTTTACGTTCTTTAAAGGTTACAATCATTCGGGCAATGATAATAATGAACGGGATTTTTGTTATCTCCGCAGGCTGAATACCGATATTGAAAAAGCGAAGCCATGCACGTCTGTTGACGTCTTCCTCTCCGACACCCCATACCAAAAGTGTTGCAATGAGCATAATGCTGAAAAGAAATAAAAATCTGGATTTATCTGCAATAATATCTATATCAATATATGAAAAAATGATAAACATAAAAATTCCGATGACCATTGCACCAAGCTGAACATACGCCTCACCGCCGCTCGGTACAAAGTTCTTAACAATGCTGTCTATAAGAATGATTCCAAAGACTGTGCAGATTACGCTAAGTGCTAATAACAGGATGTCAGCATCACGTATAAACCTGAGAACCGCTCTTAAAAATGATACCAGTATAGCCATAAACTAAACACCTTTCAGCCGCTATTTTAGCATTTTTCACTCACAAGTGCAAATATCGAAATAATATGGTATACTACGCTGAGTAAAAATATAGGAGTATGTATGACGATAATTACTAACAACGAAAACGAAACTGTGCGTGAGGGTGAAAAGCTCGGGCAAGCTTTAAAACCGGGTGCAATTATTGCGCTTCATGGTGATTTAGGTGTCGGAAAAACCGCTTTTACACGCGGAATAGCTTCGGGACTCGGAATAAAAATGAGTGTTTCAAGCCCAACCTTTACAATAGTCAATGAATACCCCGGTGAAATACCGTTATTCCATTTTGATATGTACAGGCTTGAAAGTGAAAATGAACTTTTCGACATAGGCTGGGATGATTATCACGACCGCGGCGGTGTTTGCGTTGTTGAGTGGAGTGAAAAAGTGCCGGGGGCATTCACATCCGACGCTATTGTTGTAAAGCTTGAAAACCTCGGTGATGATTCCCGTCGCCTTGAAATCAATAACGAAGGAGGCGCGAGATAATGCTGATACTTGCCATTGAATCATCGGCAAAGCCCGTCTCTGTCGCCGTTTATAGTGTCTATGATGATGACACGTGTAAGCTGCTCGGGCAGTCTTTCCAAAACAACGGTTTTTCGCACAGCAGAACACTCATGGCTATGACTGAGTCACTGCTTAAAAATCTTGAAATTAAGCCGTCTGATATAGACCTCATTGCAGTAACAAAAGGTCCCGGTTCATTCACGGGAGTCCGTATCGGAGTTTCAGCGGCAAAGGGTCTTGCGTGGGGTTTGGATGTTCCCGTGTGCGGAGTATCGACACTGAAGGCAATGGCTTACCAAACATCACGCAGCGGCGTTATTATATGCCCTGTCATGGATGCAAGGCGTGAGCAGGTATATAACGCGCTCTTTGAGTGGCGTGGCGGTTCGCTTCACAGACTATGTGACGACCGTGCCATCTCACTTCAAGACCTTGCCGCTGATTTAAGCAAATACAATTTGCCAGTATTGCTTGTCGGCGACGGCATTAATGTTTGCAAAGCAAATCCGGCATTTTCCGAATGCCTCACACCGGGTGAGCCGGAGCGATTCCAGACTGCTTACGGGGTGGCGCTGGCTGCCGCAAAAGCAGAAAAAACCAACGCAATCGACCTCGAACCCAACTACCTGCGCCCCTCACAAGCCGAAAGGGAGCGACTAAGCTAGTCCCTCCCATTCTTTTAAAAGCACTTCCAGCTTACTATTCAGCTCTGCTTCCGACGTGTCAAGCTCCATCAGCTTTTCGTAGTCGGCTCCGTGCAGGGCTTTTTGCTGCAGGGTTGCTTCAAGCTCTGCTTCGAGCTTTTCAATCTCCCGCTCAACTCTCCTGAGTTCCTTCTGCACTTCTTGCGGCTTTTTTTTCGTCACAGGGGAACGACTGCTTTTGCGAGTATCGTGCATTAATAGTTGGTTCTCTGTTACTGCTTTTGGGTCGGGAGAACCGTCCCCCTGTCCCCCTTGTGTCTTTCTTTCGACATATTTTTCATAAGTGCCTCTAAAATCGGTGAAGACACCGTTTTCGAGTGACCATATACGTGTTGCGAATTTGCTTATAAAGTAGCGGTCGTGTGATATGAAGAGTAACGCTTCGTCGTAGAGTTCTACAGCTTCTTCTATCCATTCGCGTGAAGCAAGGTCGAGGTGGTTTGTCGGCTCGTCGAGAATCAGCAGATTTATCTCACCGTTCATCAGCATACATAGCCGCAATCTGCTTTTTTCGCCACCTGATAAATCCCCCACGTATTTATATACGTCTTCGCCCGAGAACAAATATGCGCCGAGCCTGTTTCTTGCAGTTTGCGGACTTTCGTTTTGCTCGTAAATAATCGTGTCAAGAATGGAGCGGTTAGGGTTATCAAACTTGATTATCTGCGGAAGATATGCAGGCTTAACCGAGGGCCCGCGCCTTGCAAATCCGCTGTCGGGTTTTTCCTCGCCCATTATTATCTTGATAAGAGTTGTTTTACCTGTGCCGTTATCGCCGATGATAGCGATTCGCTCCCCTGCTTCAATGAGAAGCTCATCTATGTCAAAGAGCTTCTTTTCGCCATAAGATTTAGTTAAGCCCTTCACCACAAGCACTTCGTCACCGCGAAAATCCTTTTCATTGAATTTCGCTCTCATCTTTTTGTCTCTATCGGGTCGGTCGGTCTTAATTACCCTCTCTGCTCGCGTTCGAATAGCAAAGGATTGTTTCATAAGACGGCTGTTCCCGGTACCCCACTGATAAAGTCTGTTGGCTGATGCATTAAGCCGCTTTGACTCAGCTTGTTCGCGGTTATACTTTTCAAGCTGCTCTTCATATCGCCTTTGTTTTTCCTGAACGTAATAACTGTAATTACCGCTGTAAAAATCTGCTTTACCTTGGTTAATTTCTATTGCACGAGTAATAGTCTTGTCGAGGAAATATCTGTCATGCGATATTATCAAAACTGTTCCTTTGAACTTTATCAGAAACTCCTCAAGCCATATAGTTGCGTTTAAGTCAAGATGATTTGTCGGCTCGTCAAGCAGCAGAATGTCTGTGTTTTCAAGAATAAGTCTGGCAAGGTTAATCCTTGTTTTTTCACCGCCGGATAATGTATTAAATATCTGCTCTCTTTGCGAGTGCGGTATTTGAAGTCCGTTGACAACACGGTTAAGCTCCGAATCAATTGTATATCCACCCGAGCGTTCATAGTCATAAGCAAGCCTGTCGTACTTTCCAAGCAGTTCAGAGTTACTATCACTCATCATCAGTTCTTCAAGCTGTTCCATTTCCTTTTTCACGGCATAAAGCCTCGAGAATGCTGTTTGAAGCACGTCCTCGGCTGTGAAGCTATGGGGAAATTCGGGAATCTGCGAAATGAGACCTATCATCTTCGAATCGGGAATCACGATAGCTCCCTCATCTTCCGACAACTCCCCTGTGATTATCTTGAGCAGAGTAGTTTTGCCTGCCCCGTTTTTACCAAGCAAACCAACACGTTCACCCTCATTGATGTTAAAAGTAATGCCATCAAGAATGTCAACGCCCTCTTCAAAAGCCTTCTTTATTTTTTGCACAGAGATATCTATCATGGTGGTATTGTATCATAATTTCTGCTATTATTGTTATGGAATATAGCTTGCATATAATAACAGGAGGCTGCCTCGTATGTTATCGGTCGGGAAAATAATTTCCGTCAAACAGTATGGTGTTTACTTTTTCTATATGTTATACTTTGATAATATTACATTAAAAGGGAGTCAATTATGAACAAATATTTAAAAAAAGTAATAGTGATTACTCTCTCGCTTGCACTTGTATTTGTTTTGATAAGTGGATGTGATAAACCAACTGCCTCACCGGAGGAGGTCGCTATTGACAATCCGGATGAACCAATGCTGTCTGACAGCAATGATGTGTACGAGCTAGTTCCCGGGGAGGAGCACTTCTTTTCCATCTGACAGAGATAGAGTTTGTCATCAACACGCGTATGAAATATGGCTTTTAGACTTCACTGATGAAAGCCGACGTATTGTTTGGGATGTAAAAAAAATTGTAGAGACCGGATGTGAGCGTTCTTTAAGTTTTAACTAAAGACAGAGGGACGGAGTCGTTGTCTTATTGACGATATGTATAATTCGTGATAGTTTATCAGCCATACAATCATTTTCTCTGACAGGAGTGTTTTGAGTTATGATATATCTGTGGCTGATTTCTTCTTTTGCTTATATAGGTGTTTTTACATTTGGCGGCGGATATTCGATGCTGCCGATGTTTCAGCGTGTTCTTGTTGATAAAAACAAATGGCTGACTGAAGAAGAGCTGAATGACTTATTTTCAATAAGCCAATGCTTACCGGGGATTATTGCCGCTAATACTGCAGTGTTTGTCGGATATAAGCATAAGGGAGTATTAGGCGGCATTATATCTGCTGTCGGTGTTGCTTTGCCATCGCTGATAATCATGCTGCTCATTGCAGCGACACTGACGTTTTTTACCGATATACCTATTGTACAAAAGGCATTTACAGGGTTGAGAGTTTGTGTAAGTGTTTTGATAATAAACGCTGCGTTTAAGCTCCGCAAGCACTCAATAATTGATTTGCCGACGGTATTAATTTTTCTCACTGTATTTTTACTTTCGGTGTTTAAGCTTCTGCCTGTCGCATTTCTCGTAATGCTGGCTGGTGTTAGCGGTATAGCAATATCTATGATTCGCAAAAATATGACTTCAAGCGATGACGCTCCGCCTCCGAACGGAGGTTACGAATGATTTATTTGCAATTGTTTTATGAGTTTTTTATAACGGGTCTTTTTATGATTGGCGGTGGTCTTGCTGCAATTCCTTTCTTGCAGCAGATGGGTGAGAGCACGGGCTGGTTTACAGCTGTTGAGTTAATGGATATGATAGCAATATCCGAAGCGACACCCGGACCGATTGGTGTCAACATGGCTACTTACGCAGGGTTTACTGTTGCAGGTGTGCCCGGAGGAATTATTGCAACTGTCGGAATAATTCTACCGTCAATAGTCATTTCACTTTGCATTGCAAGACTTCTGGTACGTTTTAGAAAAAATACTTATGTAGAAGCAGCACTTTACGGACTTAGACCTGCATCATTGGGGCTTATTTCCGCAGCCGGACTTGCTGTGTTTAGTTTGGTATTGCTTGGAGCAGAAGTGCGAAGCTTTGGTGAAGTGTTATTATCACAATTTGATTATAGGGTCTTACTGCTTGCAGTTGCACTATTTATTGCTACAAACACTTTAAAACTAAATCCTATAATATATCTTGCTATAAGTGCTATAATAGGAATTATTGTTTTTTGAAAAACCTGTCAGGGGTGTCAGGGGGACGGTTCTTTTGACAGGTTTCCAAAGGAGAGATTAGTTGAAATACGCCATAAATTGCGATATAAAAATCGCGAAGGAATTTGAATATGACGTTGTTATTGTCGGTGCAGGGCTTGCAGGACTTTATGCTGCATTGAATATTGATGAGAAGCTAAGCTGCTTAATTCTTGCGAAAGAAAACATGGATTGTTCCAGTTCGTGGCTTGCGCAGGGTGGAATTGCAGCTGCTATAAACAGTGACGATACACCGGAATTACACTTTGATGATACTATCATTGCAGGTGCAGGGGAGTGTAATACAGATGCTGTCACAATTCTTGTAAATGAGGGACCGGGCGACATTGACAATCTTGTGAAGCTAAGAGTGCCCTTTGACCTTGATGAGTATGGTGAGTTTCATTTTACTCGTGAGGGAGGGCACAAGAAGCGGCGTGTTGTACACGCCGGGGGTGACGCAACGGGGCGCGAGACAATCAGGGCACTTGCCGGGATTGTCGCGGAGCGAAAGAACATAACCTTCAGCGGTTACACCTGCTTGTTTGATGTTCTTGTCAGTGACGGCTGCGTCACCGGTGTCGTTGTTCGCTTCGATGACAGTGAGTTTCACCTGGTCAAGACGAACAACGTGGTTATCGCAACAGGCGGCATCGGGCAGCTTTACAAGTCAAGCACAAATCCGCTCGTTGCGACAGGCGACGGCATCGCCGCCGCTATCCGTGCCGGTGTGAATGTCTCAAACCTTGAGTTCATTCAATTCCACCCCACGGGCTTATGGGCTCCGGAAAGCACAGGAAGCGAGTTTCTCATTTCCGAAGCAGTTCGCGGTGAAGGAGGGCAACTCCTCAACACCGCAGGTGAACGCTTCATGCTCAGCGTTCACGAGCTCGCGGAGCTGGCTCCGCGTGACATAGTCACAAGGGGGATAATCAAGGAACTAAAGCGCAGTGGCGAAAGTCACGCATTTCTTGATATAACATCAAAGCCGGAGGACTATTTAAAAGCACGTTTTCCAACAATCTATAACGAATGCCTCAGCCATGGAATAAACATCGCAACAGATAAAATTCCGGTAAGCCCTATACAGCACTATTTAATGGGCGGTATCGAGACCGATGAACACAGCGCAACGAGCATTAAAGGACTCTACGCCTGCGGCGAAGCAGCAAACACAGGCGTGCACGGTGCAAACCGCCTCGCTTCAAACTCAATGCTCGAATGCTTGGTTTTCGGTCGCCGCGCCGCCGAGCATATAAATATGTGCAATGTCAGGTCTGAAGGGAAAGCAGCGAAAGGAGAGTCTCTTTTTGAAACGACCCGCGAGCGAGCACATTGGTCTGATAATTCGGCTTTGGATATCCGCGAGCGGGCTCGGTTTCAAAAAGAGACTCCCCTTTCGCTGCTAATTCCCTGCCGACCGCGAGGTGCACTCGATTACACCCTGCTTCGCAATACGATTCAAGAGTTAATGAGCGAGTATTGTTTTGTTGTCAGAAATAAAACAGGGCTGCAAACCGCACTTGAAAGTATTAATGAAATACAAGCAGAGCTTGAAGCAATATACGACGAAAGTAATGAGTACCTTGAGACACTTAACATTGCAACTGTTGCAAATGCAATCGTCAGTGCCGCACTTAAACGCCCGAAAAGTATTGGCTCTCATTACATGGAGGACTAAAAAATGGCAGAAACTTACAACTGTATTAAAGGGCTTGCTCTGCAAGATGATTTTCTTCTGGCAGCACTAAACGAAGACATCGGTACAGGAGACATTACAACGGATAGCTGCGTCCCCGAATCCGAAACTATAAGCGGTAAGTTAATCGCAAAAGAAACAGGTATTATCAGTGGCATTAATGTTCTAAACAGGGTGTTCTCATTACTGTGCGATATTAAAAATGAAAATTCATTAGACGATATTACTCAACAAGTAACCATCAATGCTTTAGTAAACGACGGTGATAGAGTTGAAAAAGGTGATATCATTGCAACAATAGAAGGCTCGGCAAGAACAATACTGACAGGAGAGCGTACAGCACTTAATTTATTGCAGCACTTATCGGGTATAGCCACAAAAACAGCCGAAGCCGTCAGCAAAGTCAGCGGTACAAAGACGAAAATTCTCGATACAAGAAAAACCACCCCAGGTCTGCGTGCACTCGAAAAGTACGCAGTAACTTGCGGCGGCGGCACGAATCATAGATTCAACCTTGCAGATGGTGTCCTAATAAAAGATAATCACATCAAAGCAGCAGGCAGCATAACAAACGCAGTTAATCAAGTAAGGAGCAATACTCCGCCCAATCGGGCACCATCAATCGAAGTCGAAACAGAAAACCTCACCCAAGTCGAGGAGGCTCTAAACGCAGGAGCTGACATTATAATGCTCGATAATATGACGCCGGAAATGATGACCCAAGCAGTAAAGCTTATAGGCGGTCGTGCTCTAACCGAAGCCTCGGGTAACATGGGCGAAAAAGACCTAAAAGCCATAGCCGAAACAGGCGTAGATTACATCTCAATCGGAGCATTAACGCACTCAGTCAAGGCACTTGATATAAGCTTAAAGTTTTAAGATATCGGGATGTCGCCGCCTGTATCGAGTATGTTGAAGCGGCGGAGTATGTTATGTTGAAATGACATACGGGTTATGTAAAGACCCGTGTTTTCGCCGTTATGAACTATCAGAAGCTCTGAGTCCGATATGTTGTATAATTCCAGCCTATCTGTATTGCCGTTTTTAAGATTAATCGTCACCGAATGTGTCGGAGACCCTTCCTGCGGTATTTCCGCATTGGTTTCTCCGTCGTGTTGTATGAGCAGTGCTGATACATACAGTCTGCGTGTATTGGTTTCGCTCAGTTCTTCACCATCTAAGAAACCAATCAAGCTGTTAGCAGAAGTATTGTGCTCTAAACTCAAAACACGTGTTTCACCATCAAGAACAAACTCAACCAAAGCAACATCGTCGATATTATGTAGCCATATTTGGACAGAACGGAAGCTTGCCGGGTCAACATCTAAAAATGAATAATTTCCATGCAAATCAACTAACACCGCATCATAGCCTTCGAGCATGACAAACCTTCCGTCATGGTGGGTGTCACGGTCGCCTATCAGCAGTGTTCTGCTCCATTGACCGCTGCCGAGAGTGAGCCTTGCAGGTGTGTCAAGCCCATAAACTGATAAATCGCCCGGACGAATTGCTTCTACGATGCTTGGGAATATCATAACAGCATCTTCGAAAAATCTTGTTCGTATAGCATACTCGTTACCTTCGGAAATTAAAGGCTGAAGAATATGGTATGCAGAGCTTCCGAGCGGCGCTTCTTCAAGTTCCTCCGGTGTACGCCTCATTATCTCAACAACACCATCTTCTGTTTCTAAAACTGCACGGTCAATAATAGTAACTGCTGCTTCCAAGCCGAGATAATCTAAAAAAGGGAAAAATGAAATATCGTATATATCATCAACACTAAAACTCAAGAGCATACTTTGCTGCTCTGTTAACAAAAACACCTCACGGCTGTCTTCGACTTTTGCATATCTTCCTTGCCCTGCAGGCGGACTGACACCGAGCAGCAGCTGAGTATAACTGCCGTCGTTGCGCTCATAACGAACGGTCATAGAGGGTGTGTCTAACCCAAACGCCGAGAGCTGCGATTCATCAGCTTGATTTGTTATAACAGGCATATTTATTAACGCAACTGCTTGTGCTGCAATTGCGTACATTGTTTGCATTTCTCCCCTGAACAGCGGCTCTGCTTCCTCAAGAATAAAAGCACTGTCATGGTCATATCGAATCGAGTATGGAGTTCCTTCATCGGGTATAAATCGAATAACCGATATATCTTCAAACGGCTCAATTAAGCTTTTAAGCTCGCTTACCGGTGCAGGCGGTGCTGCTTCAACCGGCTCTCGCGACGCAGTCGGTGCCGGCAATAATGAAAGCACCGTAATTCCGGTTGCGAGTAATATAATCGCGATAATACACGCAAATAGTAAAGGTTTTCTCATTATTGATGCCTCCGCTTACGCCATACAAATATTCCCGCTCCTATTATCACAAGCGGCAGGGCGATTACCATTGTGAATAATATTATGCGTGTCGCACCTGAGCTAACGGGCATAAAGTCGCTCGACATTTCTTTGCCGGGAATAAAGGCTCGTCCGCCAAACGGATTTAAGTCAACTGCAAGGTTTGCAATGAGGAAAATATTCGAGAAAAATCTTCCGACCTCTCCTAAAAACTCATCGTCAAACATCGTTATATTTGTTACTATAAAAACAGCATTAACCGAATCATTATTGGCATCACGGAAAACTCTTTGGGCACTGAGCGCGACATTAAACGGTCCTGATTCGTCACCGCGTTCTCTTTCAATAGTTGTCACATTTTCATCACCTATTGCTTTTGCATAAGATGATGCAGAAAAGGTTTGGACAAGAGGGCTTACAACAGTACTATTAGTATGCACTGCTCTGAGTGGTCTTGCAAGAAACATACCTACCGGGGTTTCATTAGTTGTAAAAATCTCGCCCTCCTGTGTTGATGGCAGACCCGGTGAGTGTACTACCCGAACTCCTATTGCACCAAGCTCCGGTACAAACATTCTTTCTTCATCAAAAATTATCTTATTATCAATCGATATTCCCCACTGTGCCATAAACCTATCGAGATTTGGCAGTGGTGTCAGTTGATGATGATGAAGGAGTATCAGATTTCCACCCTGTGAAAGATAATGCTCAAGCTTGATAATTTCATCGCTAAGAAAATCTATTTTCGGTGCAGCCGATACAAGCACAGCAGTGTCCTCGGGAATATCCTGAAGAGCAAGATTAATGCTTGTGCTCACATAACCTGTTCGTTCAAAAGTATCCTTAAACACGTCAACCGTGCTTTCCTGATGATTAGTAATAAAAACAATCCTTGCAATACCTTCATTAAGAATGTATATAAGTGAGCCAATCAGCTCCTGGTCGGCAACCACACCTACCGGAACAGGTCTGCCAAGGGGGTCTCTTGCTATTAAAAACAAATCATAAACCGATATTCTTGTCGCACGCCTTGAGCCCAGGATAATAATATCGTCTTTTTGCATACCCTGCAGTTCTGTAAATGAATCTCTCAACTCAATTAATGAATTGTTGTATTTCTGACCGTCAAACGTGTTTAAATCGGGATTTACATATTGAACTCTTATGTACCCTCCGGAGGCAGTTGTGTAATTACTTAGAATATTGAGTATTATTTCAAAGCTTGTATTTACTCTCCAGCTCGCTTCTTCTGATAGGACAATAATATCAACAACTTCATCAAGCTCATCAAGATATTTCTCCGCACTGTCAGAAAGTGTATATAAGCCTGTATCGGTCAGGTCTGCTTTGAGAAAGTAGCGTTCGGTAAGCATTCCGGTAAATATATTCAGAAGGATAATTAAAGTAATAAAAACCACAATGGCAAGAATTGTGTATCCGTTTTTTTTCATCTTGTCCACATTCATTACTGCTTAACCCTCCTTTTCTCAAGCACTTGCACTGTTAAGAAAAGAAATAATGAGCATACCGACAGGAAAAAGACTATGCCGTCAAGTGAAAGCAGTCCTCTTGATATTTCACCATAACGACCGTAAATCGATATAAACAGAAATATTCTCATTACAAAAACAGGCAGCACACCACTTGAAAAGAAGACTGCTGCAACACCTTCAAGAAGAAATAAAGCTACAAAAAGGCATAGTGAGCCGACTGCTGCAATGACTTGGTTTTCGGTCAGCGAAGAAACAAAAACACCCATTGATATGTATGCAGCACCAATGCAAAAAATACCCAGATAGTTCCCTAAAACCTCTGCTGTGTTAACTTCGCCAAGTATTGAAATCACTAAAGGCCATAATAAGGTCAACACAAGCAGGCAGCAATATACCGATAATGATGAAAGGAACTTTCCGATAACTATTGATGTCATTGATATTGGTGCGGTAAATAAAAGCTGGTCGGTTTTTTGCTTAAACTCTTCGGAGAATACACGCATTGTCAGAATCGGTGTCAAAAACATCAGCAGCATCAGCATAAAATTAAAAAGCCCAGATACCGATGATGATGAGCCGAGTGCGTTTCCTGCATAAAACATCAAGTTCAGCACGAGAATATATGCTCCAAGATATATATAACCGATTGCTGAAGTGAAATACGCTGTAAAATCACGTTTAAAAATTGCAAGCATTAATTATGCCTCCTCTGTCAGCCTAAGGAAAATGTCCTCGAGTGTGCTCGCTCCGGCAAGCGAGTCGGCTAGAGCTTCAGGCTTATCATCTGCAACGATTACACCGTTTGATATAACTAAAACACGCTCGCAGATTGCAGAAACCTCCGGCAGTATATGTGTTGATAAAATGATTGTACGCTTTTTACCCATGTCTTTAATCACATTACGAATTTCAACAATTTGCCTCGGGTCAAGACCAACTGTCGGCTCGTCAAGCACCAGTACCTCCGGGTCGCCTATCAATGCTTGTGCAAAACCAACACGTTGCTTATAACCTTTAGAAAGATGACCTATAACTCTGTTATATACGTCTGTTAACCCGATTATTTCGCAGACCTCCGATATATGCTCCTGCTTGGAATGAGTCTTCATGTATTTTTTTACGCCCTTGAGCTCATATACAAAATCAATATATTCCTTAACTGTCATCGAATGATAAAGAGGTGGCTGCTCGGGAAGGTAACCTATTTTCAATTTGGCACTCTGCGGCTCTTTTATCATATCAATACCGGCAACCTCAACAGTCCCTGAATCGGGTGTGAGGTAACCGGTTATTATATTCATTGTTGTTGTTTTTCCTGCACCGTTTGGACCGAGAAACCCTACTATCTCTCCTTCGGGGATTGTCATTGATATGTTGTTGATTCCGCGATTTTTGCCATAGCTTTTTGTTAGACCGCTAACGTTAATCATCTGTGAATACTTCCTCATTTTCACGTTCTGCCGCCCGGCGGCGAACTTCATCGTATAGTGCGAGTGTTTCATTGCGCAGCTTATGCCGCTCATAAGCATCTGCATCAGAACGCTCAATTCTGCGTGCGACTTCTTTATCTCGCCATAGAGCTTGCTTTGCTTCATCTATGGCTCCCCTGTTCATTCGTGTGCGTTTTCTTTTTGGCGTATTGCGAATTCGCTTAACCACAATAAACAGGTTCATGATTAACACTATGAGCACTATTGCGAATATATAACCCACATTACCACTCATAGCAATCACTCCTTTATTTATTAATTTAATTGCATTAATTATATCATATAATGGTTGAAAGTACAATATTTCTTGATATAATGTGTATTCATTTTATATTCTGTGATATAATCACTTTTAAATCACCAAGCTCAATAAAAATGCGATAGGATTTATGCAAATGATAACTGTTAACAACCTTAGTCTGCAATTTGGCGGCACTACTCTTTTTTCTCGTGTCGACCTTCAGTTCACAGCAGGTAACTGCTACGGTGTAATAGGGGCAAACGGTTCGGGAAAGTCATCCTTTTTAAAGATTCTTTCAGGCGACCTTGAGCACTCCTCGGGTGCAGTTGAAATTAAATCCGATGTGCGTATGTCGGTTTTGAAGCAAGACCAGAATATGTATGATGAATATACCGCAATTAGTACGGTTATAATGGGTAATTCGCGTTTATACGAGTGCGGACGCGAAAAAGATGAGCTTTATAATAAAGAGGATTTCTCCGATGAGGACGGCATACGTGCAGCCGAGCTTGAAGAGGAATACGCAGAGCTTGGCGGCTGGGAAGCCGAGTCGGATGCTTCGCAGCTTTTGCAGGGTCTCGGAATACCGGTTGCTTTGCATGAGAGCGTTATGAGCGAGCTCGAACCGCGGCAAAAGGTCAAGGTACTTCTTGCCCAGGCATTATTCGGCAAGCCCGATATTATTCTTCTCGACGAGCCGACAAATAACCTCGATGTCGGCAGCGTTGTGTGGCTTGAGGATTTCCTCATGGACTATGAAGGAACAGTTATTGTTGTAGCTCACGACCGATACTTTCTAAATACAGTTTGTACGCATATAGTTGATATAGATTACGGCAAGATTAAAATGTATGTCGGTAACTATGACTTCTGGTATGATTCAAGCCAGCTTATTCAAAAGCTTTTGAAGGAAAAGAACAAGAAAAACGAGGACAAAATTAATGAGCTTGAAGAGTTTGTAAGACGTTTTTCTGCCAATAAATCCAAGTCGCGTCAGGCGACGTCACGTAAGAAGCTTATCGAGAAAATACGCATCGAGGATATGCCGGCTTCGACACGCCGTTATCCATGGGTAGGCTTTAAAATCGAACGCGAGCCCGGTAAGGACAGGTTGTTTGTGACCGATGTTTCTTACAGCGTTGCAGGCGAGAAGATACTCGATAAGATAAGCTTCATCATGGGAAAAGATGATAAAATCGCCTTTATCGGCGAGAATGAAAATGCGATTACCGCAATGTTCAAAATCCTCGCAGGTGAGCTTGAGCCTGACGAGGGTGAGGTGAAGTGGGGTGTTTCCACTACACAGTCGTATTTCCCAAAGGATAATACGTTATATTTCGCCGATAATGAGCTCAGTATCATTGATTGGATACGTCAGTATTCGGAGGATAAAAAAGAGAGCTATCTGCGAACATTTTTAGGGCGAATGCTCTTTACGGGCGATGATGTTTACAAGGAAGTCCGCGTACTTTCGGGCGGCGAGAAGGTACGTTGTATGCTCTCACGGCTAATGCTGTCGGGTGCAAGTGTACTTCTACTTGACCAGCCGACAAACCATCTCGACCTTGAAAGTGTCGCCGCTTTAAATAACGGCATGATTGATTACAAGGGTAACATCATATTTACGACCCACGACCACCAGTTGATTCAAACCGTTGCAAATAGAATAATCGAATTCAAAGACGGCGGCATAATCGACCGCGCAATGACTTATGACGAATATGTCGAAAGTATGCTGACTGAATGAGAATATCCGGAGGTTTCTTTGAAAATTCTTGTTGTGTCTGATTCTCACGGGAGAGTCGGAAATATGATGAAGGCTATTGAGATAGAAGCTCCTAATGTTATCTTGCACTTGGGTGATAACGATAGGGATTGTATTGACATTGCTTCCTTGTATCCCGACACAATGCTGCGAGTTGTGAGAGGAAATAGTGATTATTTTTCTGCAGGACTTGACATTGATGAGTTTGTACTTGAAGACAAGCGTTTCCTAATGACACACGGTCATTTATTCAGCGTAAAAACCGGCAAAGCAAGAATAATCGAAGCCGCAATAAACAGAAATGTTGACATAGTGCTCTTTGGACATACTCATATTCCATATTACTCGACAAACGGCAATCTGATTGTCCTAAACCCCGGTAACATAGGAGCAGGCGGAGAAAACTACGCCATCCTCGAAATCAAGAACGGCGCAGTTACTCATGAATTGAAAGTTTTATAAATTCCAATCTTATCTTGCTGTTTTACGGAACAAAATTCCCGTCAAACAGTATGGTGTTTTATATTCATGTTTGATAAAATATAATTAAATTAGTGATTAAATCAATTAATTAAACGACTTAAAGGGGAAGGTTTTACTATGGTTGGTACTATTGATAACGATGATGGAATGGTTTGTCTAACAGACGAAGATAGAGTGAGAACCGAAAGAGAGCATCATGCTTATAGCGTTTATAAAAACTTATTAGAATCGTTTGGTCTGATGGATTTTGAGAATCTAAACAACCAGAATGTATCACCTGTCGGAAAATTCACTCTCACTTCAGATGATTACCCTGATCATTATGGTGGAGCTTATATTGGAGATAATGGCGACTTGGTCATTCATACACCAATTGATGTAAGCAGAAGTAAAGAAACTATTCAAGATATAGTAAGGACAAGTCAATTTTCTTTAAAACAATCACCTTACTCATACAAAAGATTATTACAAATCAAAGAAGGAATCAGACAATTTCATTTAGAGAACACGGAAAACCCTATTTGCATGAATATTACTGCTTATGGCATTAGTGACTATGATAACAATGTATTCGTCGAAATGGAGCTCTTACATGATGAGCAAATTGTGTTATTTAAAGAAAGAATCTCTGATTTTCCGGGAATAGTTTTTAAACAAGGAGGAAGAGCAGTTCCGTTCGCTACAGTCCAACCGCATGAGGTGGTTACTAAAAACAGTGGGGTATCTGAATCTACAGTTGGCTATAGAGCGAATGCAGTTGGAATAGAAGGCTTCATAATGAGTGGTCATGCTGCGAGGGCTAAGAATCAAGTAATAAAACTAGTTAATGGAACAGAGGTCGGTACTGTTATCGGATGGCAAAATAGTGGTTCAGTAGATGCTGCTTTTGTACAAGCAAAATCTTCGGTAACTCTTTCGAACGTTGTTAAGGGAACAACTACTACTCTCTCTTCATCTATCGCGACACCTGTTTCAAAGGCTAGCTTTTATTTTGCAGGAATGATAGCCGGAATCAAAAACGGCACTATTGGAGCTATCGATGTCGACATGAAAGTAGGCGGTGTTCCATTAACTAATTTATTTGCCTCAGCAATTATCACAAAACCGGGGGATAGTGGCGGACCTTGTTATACAACATCTGGAAGTTCTAGAAATATTTTTGGCATTAATGTAGGATCTAATGACCACTTTAGCGTTTTTTGTAAGGCCTCTAATATTGTTGAGTCATTCAGAGCAACTCCGTTTTAGTATTTATTAAACGACCAAGCCTGTTATTAATAAATTTTCTTTTAGGAGGTCATTTATGAATAAAAAAACAACACTTGTCATTCTGATTTTAGTTATTGTATGTATATTATTACTATCGTGCGTACCCAACAGAACTATTAAGAAGTTCGGAAAAGCCGGAGACTACTTGTTTATGTACACTACTCATAACATTAACGTTGAATTAGAGCATTCAATAGGATTCGTGATTGAGTATTCAGGAAATAATACATACTATACAACGATTATCAACAGTTCAGAGTATATAATTTATTTCAATCCTGCTTTCTATGCTCTTGAATATTATTATGATAATATGTGGGTTAATATTTCTCATGATGTGGTTTTTACTATGATGCGAAGTCACCTCAATCCCGATGAATCATATATTCAAAAAATTGACTTAAATTATATTCCATATAGTTTAGTTGAAGGCAAGTACAGAATTAAGCAAACGGTTACCACATCAGACAGCAGTGAACCTGAGTTTGACCATGATGTATATGCAGAGCTCCGGATTTCGTGATACACTAAATTTATATTATGAATAAAATTCGAAAAGGGTGCAATCCACACTTTGAACCGCACCCTTTTGGTTAATGTTATTTATTAGGTGATTCCAATCTTACCTTCGTTGGCGGTGATTGTTATTTCATCGCCTTCTTTTATTTTGCCCTCCAGCATTTTTTCAGCTACCGTATCTTCTACGGTGCTTTGTATTTTGCGGCGCAGAGGTCTTGCCCCGTAAATCGGGTCGTAGCCTTGCTCGGCAAGCAGGTCTACTGCTGAGTCGTCGACCGACATAATTATGCCGACTGCTTTCATGCGGTGTTTTACCATTTCGAGCATTTTTACGCATATTTCTTTAATATCGTCTTTGCTCAACTTATGAAATACAATTGTGTCGTCGATTCTGTTTAGAAATTCCGGTTTAAACAGGCGTTTAACCTCGTCCATCACTGCTTCGCGAATTTGCTCATAATCACCGTTTCCACTGCCGTCGTCATTTGAGCTAAAACCGAGCTTTGTCTTGCTTTCAGTGATGTTTCTTGCTCCGGCATTTGAAGTCATAACAATGATTGTGTTTTTGAAGTCTACTCTTCGACCTTGTGAGTCTGTCAGAACTCCGTCTTCCATTATTTGGAGCATGATATTAAAGACATCCTCGTGAGCTTTTTCGATTTCATCAAACAGAAGCACCGAATAGGGTCTGCGACGTATTTTTTCTGTAAGGTTACCACCTTCGTCATATCCTACATACCCGGGCGGCGAGCCTATCATCTTAGATGTCGTGTGCTTGTCCATGTACTCTGACATATCAATACGAAGCATGGCGTTTTCATCACCAAACATAGCTTCTGCCAGTGCTTTGCATAGTTCTGTCTTGCCGACACCCGTCGGACCGAGAAACAGGAACGAACCTATCGGGCGTTTTGGGTCTTTAAGCCCTACCCTGCCGCGTCTCAAAGCTCTGGCTACAGCGGTTACCGCTTCGTCTTGTCCAACCACGCGGTTATGAAGTGCCTCTTCCATTTTTAAGAGTCTTTCGCCTTCATCTTGCGTTATGCTTGTGACAGGAATACCCGTCCAGCCTGAAACAATCGCAGCGATGTCTTCTGCATCAACGCTTTTAGTATTTCCGCGTTTGGAGATTTCCCAATTCTTGCGTGCTTCTGAGATTTTTGCTCCAAGCTCTTTTTCGCGATCGCGTACTCTTGCTGCGCTTTCAAAGTCTTGATTTGAGATCGCTGTCTGCTTTTCCGCAGCAAGCTCGTCTTTTTGAGCTTCAAGCTCTTTGAGCTCGTTCGGCAGCATCAGCTTTTCAAGCCTGACTCGTGATGAAGCTTCATCGATTAAGTCAATCGCTTTATCAGGCAGAAACCTGTCATTTATATATCTGCTCGACAGATTTACAGCAGTTTCAATAGCTTCATCGGTTATTTTGAGCTTGTGATGCTCTTCATACTTGTCTCTGAGCCCTTTGAGAATCTCAATTGATTCTTCTTGAGTCGGCTCATCAATTGTTACCGGTTGGAAGCGCCGCTCGAGTGCTGCGTCTTTTTCAACGTGCTTTCTATACTCATTGAGCGTTGTTGCACCAATGATTTGCATTTCTCCGCGTCCGAGGAGCGGTTTGATAATGTTCGCCGCGTCGATTGCCCCTTCGGCTGCTCCGGCACCAATGATTGTATGCAGCTCGTCAATAAAGAGTATTACGTCTCCGGCTTTTTGCACTTCATCAATTGCAGCTTTGATACGTTCTTCAAAATCTCCTCGATACTTAGTGCCTGCAAGCATTCCGCTTAAATCAAGTGTTACAATCCGCTTATCGAGCAATGTTTCCGGTGCTTCTCCGGCTACTATGGAAATCGCAAGACCTTCTGCAATTGCGGTTTTACCGACACCCGGCTCACCAATCAACACGGGATTATTTTTGGTTCGCCGAGATAGTATTTGAATAACACGCTGTATCTCTGTTTCCCTGCCGATAACAGGGTCAAGTCCGTTTGCTTTTGCTGCTTCCGTGAGGTCACGGCTGAACTGGTCAAGCACTTTTGTGTCGCTTTTTTTCTCACCCTGACCACCGGAAAAGCGTGTTGTTACGGGGAGAGGTCTAAAGACATTGCTGCCAACAGCATCAATAAGATTTGTAAACAGCTTATCAATATCAAGACCGGACTTGAAAATAATTATTGACGCATTACTGTCAAACTGTTGCAGCAGACAGAGCAGCAAATGCTCAGGGTCTGCATTGCGGTAACCCCGGCGTTTTGCTTCATCACAAGCCATGTTTGCAATATGTCTGGCTCTTTGTGTAAATCCGTTTGGCACCTCCGCTGTGTTTTCACCGCGGCCGATGTGCTTTTCTATCAGGTCAAATATAATACGGCTGTAAAGCCCTGCATCATTAAGGATTCTGGCAGCAATTCCACCATCGTCTTGCGACAAGCCGTAGAGTATATGCTCGCTGCCGATTTCGTTGTGTCCGAGCTGAACAGCGATTGCTTGCGCATAATCGAAAACATTTATTGAGCGGCCGGTGAATCCTGTGAAGTTGTCTCCGAATCGCATTTTATTTCCCTCCCTGTGGTTTGCTCACATTCTGTTACAGAAGCAGCTTTTGCTTCAAGCTCTCGAATTTTATCACGCAGCTCGGCTGCTTTTTCAAACTCTTCTTTTTCCACTGCGGCACGCATTTGTGCACTTAGCTCACGGCGTAAGCTGATTTCTTTGTCTACTTCGACATTGGATGCTCTCGGTAAACCCTGATTGCAGCCGCAATCGCACGCATTTCTTTGTCCAATCATACCTGTATGAGGACGTAAAGTAAATGGGAACATTAAAAATCCAAGGTCAACTGCCTGACCAAATCCGAACATTGAGTCAATGTCGTATCCTGATTCTGTTGCGCAGCGTGAACACAGATGTGTCTCAGTAACTGCACCGTTTACTGATGATGAGTAGTGAAAGTTCACTTCATTGTTTCCGCATTTTTGACATTTCATAATTTCTATATACCTCCATAGTATTTTTACTGTTTTACATTAATATCTTTCTAAACTTGAATGCATGAGCATCTGCTTTAATATGCTTGCTCTTAGTGCGTCGCGGTCAATCGGTCTTGCAGGTCTCAGGGCGTTATTTCCAATTGCTGATTTTATAAGTCTGGCTTGTTCACCTGAAATAGTTTTGCTTTGCAGCAGGTTTGTCACGAGTGCTGAGGCAGTGTTTGAATCAACACTGTCACCTATTGCATTAACCGTATGTATAATCAGCATTTCCGGGTCCATTGCAACACGCTTTATTCTAATGTAGCCTCCGCCGCCGCGTCTGCTTTCTACCAAATATCCGTGCTCCGGTGAAAAGCGTGTTGATATTACATAATTAATCTGACTTGGTACACAGTTGAACCTGCTTGCTAAATCTGCACGCTGCAGCTCTGCCATTCCGTCTGCATTACTAAGCATTTCATCAATGAAGCCTGCTATTATATCGCTTATGCCCACAAGTCCACACTCCTGCCTTTGTTTGACTTTGACTATCTTTGACCTTGCATTAATTGTACACCTTCTTCGGGTGTCAGGCAATCCCCGTTCTGACCTTCTCTGACCTTTCCTAATTCATTACCGTATATTATATATGTCATGCTCCTGATTTCGCAGTTTTTCATTGTTTTTCTCCGTTTTTTATTATTCCTGAGTTAATCCTTATCTATAAAATCAAAAAGATTAAAACGCTATATTCTTGTCAAACTTTACTTTAAATTTTGTCTATATGTACAAAAATACAAAAACTCAAATCTTGTTATTGCTTCTTAACCTGTACTGAGGTAAACTACATCTACTCGACTCAGCTTTGGAGGTTGATTTTTTGTTTGACACTAATTATATCGATAAATTTAAGTCTTACTTAACTGAGGAACGCCGAGCACCGGCTAATACAGTTTCTTCATATATTCGTGATATTACTCAGTTTGCAAAGTATCTCTGGAAGGACGAAGAAGGCGATTTTCAAGAAGTAACCACAGACGAAGTTAAGGATTATTTTTCACAGCTTCAAACTAACGGTCGCTCACCGGCAACTGTTTCACGAAGCATGGCATCATTAAAGGCGTTTTATCGCAGAATGATTGATGACGGATATGAAGGTGCAAATCCTGTCGCTGATATACCCATGGTTCAAGCTCCGAAAAAACAACCTTATATTTTATCTAACGCTGAAATTGAGTCACTGCTTGAGCAGCCGGACGGCGACACACTTAAAGGCTGCCGCGACCAGGCAATGTTTGAAACTTTATATGCAACAGGTATTCGCGTTAGCGAACTCGTTTCATTAGATATAGGTGATGTTAATCTCATTACAGGTCTGATTGTATGTCGAACCGGCAAAGAGAGGACTATTCCTATTTACGACACCGCTGTTAAAGCCATCAGCCGTTATTTATCTGTCGCACGTCCCAGCATGGCAGTAACGGGTGAGGTTTCTTTATTTGTCAATACAGGCGGCGGACGAATGACAAGGCAGGGTTTCTGGAAAATCCTGAAAAGCTATCTTGAAAAAGCTCAAATCAATGAGGATATCACACCTCAAATGCTTCGCCATTCATTTGCCGCACACCTTCTTGAAAACGGTGCAGATTTGCGCTCACTCCAACAAATGCTCGGTCACTCCGACATTTCATCAACACAAGCTTACGCTCGGGTAATAGGTCAACAACTCAAGGATGTTTATCAAAAAGCACATCCAAGAGCTTAGGTCGTTAAAATGAAGAATGAAACAAAATGCCTTCACGCAGGTTACACCCCCGGCAACACCGAACCTAGAGTTGTACCGATTGTGCAAAGTACAACTTATGTTTACGATTCCACAGAGGAAATCGGGTCGGTTTTTGACGAGCCTACAAAAAGCCTGATTTACTCACGCTTCGCCAATCCTACTGTTATGGCTGTCGAAGCAAAAATCGCCGAGCTCGAAGGTGGAATCGCAGCAATGTGCACTTCCTCGGGTCAAGCGGCAACTCTTCTTGCAATACTTAATCTCTGCAATGCAGGTGATAGCTTTATCAGTGTTTCGCAGATTTACGGGGGCACGATTAATCTGTTTTCGTTTACATTTAAGAAAATGGGTATTGAGTGTATTTTTGTAGACACAGAAGCAAGTGACGATGATATAAGAGCTGCATTTAAGCCCAATACCAAGCTTGTTTTCGGTGAATCCCTTGCCAATCCCGCACTTACTGTTTTTGATATCGAAAGATTTGCTAATATAGCACACGAAAAAAATGTGCCGCTAATCGTGGACAACACCTTCCCTACTCCGATTTTGTGCAAGCCCTTTGATTTCGGTGCCGATATTATAATTCATTCGACATCAAAATACATGGACGGTCATGCGCTTCAAGTAGGCGGTGTTATCGTTGACAGCGGCAACTTCGATTGGTCAAGCGGTAGCTTCCCCGACCTGACAGAGCCGGATATGTCGTATCACGGTATTGTCTATACTGAGGTTTACGGCAAGGCTGCATATATTATTAAAGCAAGAATGCAGCTAATGCGTGATTTCGGCGTCTATCCGTCTGCTCATTCGGCGTTTCTGCTTAACCTCGGTCTTGAAACTCTCGCAATGAGAATGGAGCGTTATTGCGATAATGCACTTAAAGTCGCTCAGTATTTGCAAAAATCAGACAAAGTAACTAACATTCGTTACACAGGGCTTGAGTCTGATAAATACCATGAGCTTGCAAAAAAATACCTCAAAGGCTCGAGCGGTGTTTTAACCTTTGAGCTTCGAGGAGGAAAAGATGCGGCGGTTAAGTTTATGGATTCGCTGCAGCTTGCTTCAAACGCAATTCATGTTGCCGACATCCGCACCTGCGTATTGCATCCTGCAACAACAACACATCGTCAAGTGCCCGAAGAAAGACTCAGCGAAGTCGGAGTCAGCCCCGGCATGATCAGGTTCTCTGTCGGTCTTGAGCACATTGACGATATTATTGCAGATATTGAGCAAGCTTTGAATAAAGCTTAGTATCAGCAACCGCATCGACTTCGATGCAATCCTCAAGGTATCTTGTGTCGATAACGGTGCCCTCCTTATGAATTGTATCGACCATACCTGCTTTATCATACGGCAAACGAAGAGTTACTTTTTTCTTTGACGAAGAAAGCTGCTCTTCGATTTTTTTTAGCAGAATATCTATTCCCATTCCGGTTTTTGCCGATATTTCAACAATATTCTCGCCGTGCTGCCACACATCCTCGGTCTGAACATCGCATTTATTATATGCTTCAAGCCTCGGTGTGTCTCCTGCGCCGAGTGTTGTTATCATATTGTCAACGACTCTGATTTGCTCTTCGCGTTCACTGCTTGATGAATCTATAACGTGCACAATTAAATCAGCGTATTTCAGTTCCTCAAGAGTTGCTTTAAATGCATCAACAAGATGATGCGGCAGCTTCCTGATAAAGCCTACTGTATCTGACATCAGCACTTCTTGAGTGTCACTTACTTTCAAGCGTCTTGTTGTTGTGTCAAGCGTGTCAAACAGTCTGTTTTCCGCTTGAATCCCTGCACCTGTAAGTGTGTTAAGCAGAGTTGACTTACCTGCGTTTGTATATCCGACAAGTGCAACGACAGGGATATTGTTTTTTTCCCTGAGCCGCCTTTGAGTATCACGTGTTCGGATTACTTCTTTGAGCTCTTCTCTTAGCTTATCAATCTTGCGGCGGACGTGACGACGGTCTGATTCAAGCTGTGTTTCACCCGGACCGCGTGTGCCGATTGGTGCACTCGTTCCTGTCTGGCTGACAAGATGCTTCCACATTCCCGTCAATCTCGGCAGCAGGTAGTTGTACTGTGCAAGCTCAACCTGCAGCCTGCCCTCCCGAGTCTGCGCACGCCCGGCAAAGATATCAAGGATAAGAGAAGAGCGGTCGAGGACTTTAATCCCCAAGTCCTCTGTGAGAGCTCTCATCTGTGATGGTGTAAGCTCATTATCAAATACAGCAACCGTGCAATCATTCGCCTCTGCAAGTTCTTTGAGTTCTTTGACCTTACCATCACCGATGAACGTTCTTGGCTCGGGCTTCTTGCGGTTTTGCAACACCCTGCCAAGACAAACTCCGCCTGCTGTTTCCAGCAGAGCCTCAAGCTCATCAAGGCTCTCCTCGGTCGAGCGGTCATATATCTTCATGCTGTCAGCAGCAAGCCCTGCGAGCACAGCTCTCTCAGGCACTTCCGACTTCTTCGTTTTTTCTATCATTTGATGTCTCCTATAACAAAAGCCCGTGCGGTTAATGCACGGGCTTCAACGTCATTGATTACTGACTTTGGCTCAGACCAAACTTTCTGTTGAACTTGTCAACACGTCCACTGGTGTCTACCAGTTTTTGTTTGCCTGTATAAAAAGGATGGCACTTAGAGCAAATTTCAATTCTTATATCCTTGCTTGTGCTTCCTGTCTCAATAATCTCACCACATGCACACTTTATTGTAGTCTGCTGATAATTCGGGTGTATTCCTTCTTTCATTGCTTTCACCTCTTTCGACCTGTTGAACGCTCTATAAGAAGCGTACGAGAGAAATTTTAACACAGCTAAAAAGCAATTGCAAGTATTTTTTATTAGGTGTATACTAGGTGTATACTAGTACCGCTCGCTGCTACCAATTGGCATACCCCGAATTTTTCTCTCGGAACGGGTCTTGTCGCCCTACACTCGCGAAAAATCCGTGATATGCCAATTGTTATCCGCTATAAATTCACTAAAGGGGTGCAATATAATGAAACAATGTTTATTTTCAGCTCCGGGACGTGTCGAGATTGGCGGCAATCATACCGATCATCAGCGCGGACGCGTTCTTGCAGCCGCTATTGACTTAGATGCAAGATGCTATGCCTCTCTAAACGGAACAGATATTGTTAATATCACAAACAAGCAATACGGTTCATTCAGCGTTGACTTGAGCTCTTTGGAAATCCGTGACGATGAGAAAGAAACATCAAAAGCACTTGTTAGAGGAGTAGCAGCGTGGTTTGCTGAGCGAGGTCATAAAATCAGCGGTTTTGATGCAGAAGTAACATCAACGATACCTGTCGGCTCAGGTCTATCAAGCTCTGCCGCTTTTGAAGTGCTAATCGGCAATGTATTTAAAGGATTGTTCGGTGCAGAAGTGTCTGCATTGGATATAGCGCTTGCAGGAAAGTATGCTGAAAATGAGTATTTTGGCAAACCCAGTGGACTTATGGATCAAGCAGCTTCAAGCTTCGGCGGCTTGAGTATGATTGACTTTCACGACCCGTCAAATGCCGTTGTGACTCCTGTCCGTACAGATTTGTCGGGATATGCTCTTTGTGTTGTCGCTACAGGTGAAGACCATGCCGATTTAACATCGGAATATGCAGCGATACCTAATGAAATGAGAACAGTTGCAATGCATTTCGGGAAAGAGTATTTGCGCGAGGTTCGTACCGACGACTTTTATTCCAACATCAGCAGTCTGCGATATCTAAGTGATAGAGCAGTTTTACGCACTATGCACTTTTTTGATGATAACGAACGTGTGCTAAAGCAAACAGATGCTTTGGAAACCGGAGATATACACTCATTCTTTGAGCTTGTTATCGAATCGGGACGCTCTTCTTTTGCCCTGTTGCAAAATGTATTTAACGCATCAGACCCTCATAATCAGGAGCTGACACTGGCACTCGCCTTATCAGAAAAGCTGCTTGCCGGAAGAGGAGCTTGGCGAGTTCACGGCGGTGGCTTTGCAGGAACAATTTTAGCATTTGTCCCTAATGATTTAAAGGATGCTTACAAAAAGCAAATAAGCACGGTTTTTGGCAACAACGCTTGCTTGTTTTTGAAAATCCGCCAAGAGGGCGGTATGGAAGTGATTAAGTGAAGGAATTTACCATAAGTAATAATGATGCCGGGCAACGGCTTGATCGATTTACTGCAAAGGCTGTACCGCTTTTGCCATCTTCGCTTGTGCAAAAGTATATTCGAATAAAGCGAATAAAAGTGAACGGTAAAAAATCCGAGCGTGATTATAAGCTTGTGCCGGGTGATACCGTGCAGATGTATATTAACGATGAGTTCTTTGAAGCTCCGGACGATGAAAACGCATATCTCAAAATAACCGACCCGTCACTGGATTTAGTTTATGAGGATGACAACATTCTTTTGATAAATAAACCTGTCGGTGTGCTCTGCCATAGCGACAGCGGATATGATTACAGCTCGATAATTGCACGTGCGCAGGCATATTTATATAAAACCGGCGAATGGCGGCCGCGTGACGAGAACTCTTTTACCCCTGCCTTATGTAATCGCATTGACCGTAATACATCGGGAATTGTAATTGTCGCAAAAAACGCCGATTCGCTCAGAATCATCAACGAAAAGCTAAAGCTCCAAGAAATCGACAGATACTATCTTGCTGTTGTGCATGGCACGCCAAAACCTTCAAGTGCACGGCTTGAGGGATATATCTTTAAAGATGCCGTTAAAAACCGCGTGTTCGTGAGTAAATACAGCCAACCCGGTTCAAAGACAGCAATAATGGAGTATAAAACTCTTAAAACTAACGCGCAACTGTCATTGCTCGAATGCAACCTGATAACAGGACGAACACACCAAATAAGAGCACAGCTTGCCGACATAGGTCACCCAATCCTCGGCGACGGAAAATACGGCAACGGCAGGCTGGATAGAAAACACGGCGAAACTAAGCAAGCCCTCTGCTCATATAAGCTGATATTCAACTTCAAATCCCCCGCCGGAATACTCGACTACCTGAACACTCAGGAATTTCAAGTGACTGATGTACCGTTTAAGGGTATAATTTAGAAAATATTTACCCATATTGTATTGACGAGACGGCTATAATTATGTTAGTATAATCATAGCCTAAAGGCTAGGGAGTAAATATAACTCAGCCAACGAAGACCCCGAGGGTGCTGCCTCGGGGTCTTCTGTGCTGTTAGTCATCGCCCAGTATTCCGTCCAGCCACTTGCAGATGTAGTATGCTGCTACACCTGCTACGACAGAAACTAAAAAGGGAATAAACAATCACTCAACCCCCTCTCTGTTGCCAGATTGGGTTTTGGCGACAACATATATACCATAGCACAAATCTTTTCTACACTTCAATACACATTTAAGGGCTTGGAATTGTGATTTTTCTACACTTTCTACTAATAATTACTGTTCAGACATCTGCCGTTATTACCCACCCTGTGTGCGTAGCACACACCGCACCCCACGCTGCCCTATCGGGCACTTTTCCATCTAAAAAAATGTATCTCACTTAGTTTTCTCCTATAAACTATCAAAGGTTACATTTTGTTACTTTTCTCTTGTGTTTTATGTCAACTTGTGGTATAATCCGCATAATGGTCTTTTGTAGTTATACATTATATATAACAATCGCTGCGTAATTGGAGGGCATACTATGAAGAAAGATACCCTGAGAATGAGTCTTGACAGGGGCTTTAAAAGCTCGAAGAGAAAAACAAGCAGACAAAAAATCGCGTCAAGTGCGTTAGTATATGCATTATGTGCGGTTTTATTATTTGCAGGCATTCCCCTGCTCTTTTCATCACTGACAGCCGCCGACGGCTGCTCTCACGTGCATGATAACTCATGCGGCTTTATAGCTGCAACACCTTGCAGCCATTCACATAATGCAAGCTGTGGTTTTACAGAATCTTCACCATGCACTTATGTACATATACATGATGCTCTTTGCGGCTATGACATTGATAATGATTCTCCGTGTCTAAGTCTTCTTCATATCCACAACGATAGTTGTGGATACGCTATAGCTATAGCGTGCGCTCATGTCTGCGACGATGGCTGCGGCTTCCACGCTGGTGCACCGTGCGAGTTTGTCTGCGACGATGAATGCTGTGCTGCAGACAATTGCGATGATAGTAATCTCGAAGATAACAATGACTCCAAGATAAGTGACTCCGTCGTTATTATTGACGACACCGAAAATGATAATACCAACACCACAAGCACCTCCTCAAACTCACTCGAAGACCTCGAACTCGGCGGCACAATGCCTGCTATGTTTGAAGGAATAATGGAAATGTCCGGCAGCCTATTCCAACCATTCAGCTTTGCTGCCACGGTTACTACTGCTATCGCTTCCCAAAATGGTCAGAGTATTGTAATAACGCTTAATCTATCAGGAGAAACCTTAGATGGCACTGATGGTGACCCTTATACTGCAAGTAACTGGTCGGTGAGTATCAATGGCGGTGCAGGTCCTACTGTCACTGCCGCAGTGCGTACTAATGGTACAACAATCACACTGACTCTTGACCCTTCAACTCTTACACCAATACGCTTTGATTCTATAAATGTCACTTTTTCTTATTCAGGCAGTGATGTTGCCATTGATGATAATGGCACTCCAGAGCCAATTGATGACTTAACTGATGAAGACGTTGATACAGACAATGTTACTGCAGGTGCACCACCGACATTATCAGTTACAACACCGACAAGAACAATCACTGCTGCTGTTACCGGCACGTCGGCGGTGGCAGAGTATGCAATAACATCAACCAACTTAGCTCCCGGAGTTTACACAGCTACTGTGGCAACCCTCCAAGCGAATGTCACTGCAGGTGATGTTACTATCGCTTCCGATGGCACGGGTACACTCACATTAACGGGAAATGGCTCGCAAGCAGCAGCCGTGGTGGACACACTTCAGCTCACTCTATCTCAAGCCAGTGTTGATATCGCTTCAACTACCACTGCTTTTGAACTTAAAATCGTTACCGCTCCTACAGTAACAAGTGCTGCGACATCTGCTAACGGACAATCAATCATTTTAACATTTAGTAAGGACATTAACGATACAACACTTGGAGCTGCAACCGCTTTCACAGCAAACAACGGTACTGCAATTACAGTAAATACTGTCACCCCCACAGCTTCTAATGTGCTTACATTAGCTTTAAACACAGCGATTCAATACGGACAAACTGTAACTGTCAGCTACACACCGGGAACTATAGTTGACTTTGAAGACGGTGTCTTAGCTGCAATTGTTGACAGACCTGTCACAAATAATGTACCGCTGCCGACAGTAACAGTCGGAGCACAATCAGGCACAATAGTTGAAGGCGCAGGCGGTACCGCGATATTTCCTATAACAACAGATAATCTTGCTGCAGGCTCTTATAACGTATCAGTTGGCGGCATACCGGCTAATGTAAATGCAACCTCACCTATTACAATCACAAGCTCAGGTGCAACAGGCGGAACAGGCACTCTCACTCTCACAGGTACCGCAGGTGTCGTCGAAGCTTCTCCGAGCCTAACTTTGACATTAACCTCACCCACGACATCAGCCACCGCCACTTCCGCTGCGTTTATACTTGAAATCGACGCACCCGCAATTATAACGAACTTTACAACAACAATAAGCATTCCGGCTGTAACAGGTGCAGGAGCAACGCAATCGCCAATAACCGGAACACTGGCGAATCCCGCTGCAGTTTCAGCAGGGACGCCTGTTAATCTGCCTGATGCAACTGCAACGACACTCGGGTTTGAGTTCAGTACGTGGGCTGTAACAGGTACATCCGGAGTAACCCTTACAAATCCGGCTTCTCCTGATAATGCAAGCTTTACGATGGGAACAGCAAATGTTACTGTCGAAGCAAGATACACCTTAACTGCATGGACATTTAATCCGGGCACGCTCGCCAACCCGACTGTCGGTGTTGCATACACGGGACAGACTGTAGCTACTGCAACAGGCGGCAGTGGAGCATGGACATACGCTTCAGAAGGTGCAACAGGAATCGGCAACGCTGTTCCCGGCTTAACTGTAGCGGCTGACGGAAGCATTACAGGAACACCGACAGCAGCATTCAATCAAGCAGCACGAACCTTTACGGTCACCGCAACCGACACAAATACCGGTGCTGTTAGAACTGCAACCTTCAGTATAACAGTTAACAGAGGCTCGCAGACTGCTCCGGGTGCACCCACGCTTGCTTCAGCTAACGGAAGCAGTATTACATTAAATACCATTGCAGGAGCTGAGTACAGCCGTGATGGCGGTGCATGGCAAGCAAGCCCAACCTTTACAGGTCTGAATCTCGCTACATCTTATACATTCACAGCAAGAATGGCTCAAACGGCTGACCTTGCTGCATCTGCTGCAAGTACAGGTGCCTCTTTTTCAACTACGAAAGGCAGCCAGGCAGCTCCTTCACTTACTTCGATAACATATAATATATCCGGCGTATGGAATCAACCTGGCGGTGTAACTGTTGAAATAACAAGTCCGTCAACAAGTGTCGCTTTGTTCTCGCTAAATAACCCTCCGACACCCGCAGATACCAATCCTGCAATTACATTCGCTCAAGGAACATCAAGCGGAACAATATTTGTTAGCTTTGCAGAGACCGCAACACTTAACGCTTCTCCTGCAACTGCTATTAGCTTTAACTTCCTGCCAAAGGCAGCGACACCGACTGCAACGCCAAACGGCGGTGAGGTTAGCGAAGGTCAACTCGTCACACTTACATCAACAACCTCGGGAGCAACCATTCGCTACACCGTCGACGGCTCTGTACCGACAGCTTCCAGTACCGTCTACACTGTACCGTTCGCGATTACACCTCCCGTTACCGTAAGGGCAATAGCAATTATGACCGATATGCAAAACAGTGATGTAATGACTGTTGCGTTTACTCCACAGGCTGATGGAAATCTCCCCGGAAATGACGGTGACGTTGAAATTCCGTTTACACAGGACGGTGACACAATCACACTTCTTCTCGACACCGATACGGTTGATGAACTGATAGCAACAGCTGCAGATGATATCGTCAATATAGATGTATCAGCTCTGGCAGGCACAACATCAGTAACAATGGATTCCGATGTGTTGCAGCAATTGTCAGATGCAAATGTCGGCATAACAATAACACTTCCGCAAGGTACCATCACCTTTGATGCTGCAGCGACAGCACTGCTGAGTGACCAGGCAACAGGAAATGTAACACATACATTGTTCCAACCGCCTTTAGAAACATTGTCGCAAGCACAGCAAACTGAGCATCGACCCGGAGACATTGTATTCAGAATTACCACAACCGATGAAAACGGTTATATAACCGACTTCGCCGGTGGGCGCCTTACAGTAACAGTACCTTACGACGGTCCTGTACCGGTAACAGTATGGTTCCTTGCACCCAACGGAAGCCGTGTCAGAGTGCCAAGCAGTTATGCGTCCGGTTATGTAACATTCACTACAGACCACTTATCCGAGTATCTGCTCAGAAGCGACTCACAATCGGGTGGTTCAGATTCAGGCTCCGATTCTGATAAGGACTCCGGTTCAGGTTCAAAACCACCTCAAACAGGTGACTACAGTAACGCCATATTATGGTGGAGCGTACTCTTTGCATCAATGCTTGGTATGGTTCTAACAACCATTTTAAGAAAAAGAAGAATCAACAAAATTAAATGGAATCAATTTATCAGAGATATCAGTTATCCTGATTAATCGAAGTTCCGAAATCATCTATAATGGGAAAAAAAGATAGCAATTTTAATGACAAAATAAAATCAGGGCGGCTTGTATTTGCCGCTCTGATTGCAGCTTTTCTTTTTGTTGGTGCTTTTGCAACATATAATCTGGTCACAATCGACCGTGAGTATAAAGAAGCACAAAACGAATACGAAGAGCTGCGTATCTACGCTTCGGGTATCACAAGACCTTACTCACCCGAAGATGACATCAAAGAACCTCAGCAGCAAGATGAGAATGAAGAAATGACAATTGAGCATGAGATTATGCCCGATTTGTCTTCGATAAACCCTGACTACATCGGTTGGATCAGGATTGACGGCACTAATGTTGATTATCCTGTTGTGCAAGGCAATGATAATTATAAATACCTCAACACCACCTTCAGGGGTGGAAATAACTCTTCCGGTACAATTTTTATGGATACTGAATGCGACAGTACGTTTGGCAGCTTTGCACTTCTCCACGGACATAACATGAGAGACGGCAGTATGTTCGGCAGCTTGCATCATTATCTGGACGATAGCTTTAAGCTCTCGCACCCGGAAATAATCATTTTCCCTCCCGACGAGACACCTCTTGTTTATACTGTATTTGCCGCAAAACTCACTAATATCTCAGATACTGTTTTTTTACTTCCAACGAAAGAGCATACTGATATAGTCGATTACTTTTCGGCATTTAGCTTCTCAAGACGTGAGCTTGAAGATAGCATAGACTTGCTGGTTCTCGCTACTTGCACCGAAAATAACAGAAACGAACGTTTACTTGTTATGGCATATCGGAAAAAATAGACTTTGCCGCCACTCACTTAATCACAACTCGGGGGAGTCGGAGCTTGCGTGAATGACGGCAACGAATAAAAAAAATATTTTCTAAAGCATAACATCATTAACTAGCATTGTGCAAGGGATTGTGACGAACGGACAATATAACGTGATGAAATTCAAGTTGGATTCTCCGTGTAACTGTGGTATACTTCCTTTTATTTTCCAAATGTCCAATGCCTCATCTCGTGGCAACGCGAAAGGAATCATGCAATTATGAACATTCTAATATGTGACGATGTAAAATCAGTGGCCGATAAGCTTGAAATCATGATGACAAACCGTGGTCACAATGTAAATATATCAGTTTTTTATAATGCAAGTGATGTACTCAACTTCATACGCTCCGGAGCCAATGTTGATGCTTGTATATTAGATATTGTCATGCCGGGAATAAATGGAGTTGAGCTTGCTCAAATGCTCCGTGATGATGGATATAACGGTTTTATAGTGTTTCTCTCCGCTTCAAGAGACTACGGACCCGAGTCATATAAAGTTAAGGCTTTCAACTATCTAGTTAAACCTGTTTCAATTAGTGATATAAGAGTCCTTTTAAGTGAGCTGAGTGAAGCAATGAATACATCAGACACCGCTTCTATATTAGTTAAGACTGCTGTTTCTGCTAAAAGGGTTCAGCTCAAGGACATCTCGTATGTTGAGGTAAGAACAAATTATGTTCACTTCAAGCTGATTGACAATACCGAAATTAAAGCCAGAACTGCATTGATCGATGTTGCTCCGCAAATTCTTGAGGATTCGCGTTTTGTTAAGTGCCACCGTTCGTTTATTGTAAATCTCAACGATATTGACACCTTACAAGGCAACGAGTTTATTATGCACGACGGTGCAGTAATACCTATTTCAAGAAGCATGACAGACGTTAAGCGTTTGTATCTCCAACAGGCAACAAGTCATTAGAGAGGAGGAGGATAAGTGGCAAAAGAGTTGATTCGCCTTTCGGATTGCTCGATGGCGTTTGACGATGACGTTGTTTTAGACAACATAAATCTCTATATTAACGATAAAGAATTCCTCACATTACTCGGTCCGAGCGGTTGCGGTAAAACAACAACGCTTAGGATTATCGGCGGTTTCCTGAAGCCTTCTTCGGGAGATGTCCTTTTTGATGGTGTGAGGACTAATGATGTTCCCCCTCATAAACGGACTGTTAATACGATTTTTCAAAAATATGCTTTGTTTACTCATTTGAACGTATACGATAACATTGCATTCGGCTTGCGTTTGCAGCGTAAAGACGGCAAAAAGCTGGATAAGTTTGAAATCCATAACAGAGTGATGGAAATGCTTGACGTTGTCAGCCTTAAAGGGTTTGAAAAGCGTGATGTCACTTTGCTTTCAGGCGGACAGCAGCAACGTGTTGCCATAGCCCGGGCACTTGTAAACAAGCCAAAGGTTCTGCTGCTTGATGAGCCGCTCGGCGCTCTTGATATGCGTCTGAGGAAGGATATGCAAAACGAACTAAAGAGTATTCAGCAAGCAACAGGAATAACCTTTATATATGTAACGCATGACCAGGAAGAAGCGCTTGCTATGTCCGACACAATTGTTGTAATGGAGGGTGGTGTAATTCAACAAATCGGCACACCCGAAGACATATACAACGAGCCTGAAAATGCGTTTGTTGCCGACTTCATCGGCGAGAGTAATATAGTCGATGGAATAATGCACAGCGACGGAGTTGTTGAAATATTCGGCAGGAAGTTTAAATGCCTTGATAAAGGCTTTGCTCCGATGGAGCCTGTCGATGTGGTTATACGTCCCGAGGATGTTGACATTGTGCCGCATGGCAAAGGAAAACTTACCGGCAAGGTGTCCGGCGTAACCTTCCGGGGTGTTATGTATGACATTATTGTTGACTTCCACGGTTTTAAATGGCTGATTCAATCAACTGACCTAAGCCCCGTGGGCAAAAAAATCGGCATAAAAATTGACCCTGACGGTATTCATGTCATGAAAAAAAGCCGCTTCTCAGGTATGTACGGAGACTATAGTTCTTACAGTGCCGAGTATGATGATATAAGTGATGTTGAGTATGAGCACGATACAGATAGTACCGAGGAGATGTACGAATGAAACCAAAGTATTTTTCAATTCCGTATATTATCTGGATGGGGATATTCGTTGTTACACCCATTATCTTTGTCGTAGGATACGCATTCACGACCGCAGACGGTTATCCGACATTACAAAACTTCGCTGCAATGGGACGATTTACACCTGTTTTTATTCGTTCGTTTTGGCTTGCTTTTATTTCTACAATTATATGCATATTAATGGGTTATCCAATCGCTTATGTTCTCTCGAGAGAGGGACTCCGAATGCAGCGGATAATGCTTATGCTTATTGTTTTACCGATGTGGATGAACTTTCTGCTCCGTACGTATGCATGGATGTCGATACTTGAAAACACAGGCTTGCTCAATCGTTTTCTCTCTTTTCTGGGATTACCGGCGCTGAATATAATTAACACGCCAACCGCGGTTGTAATTGGTATGGTTTATAACTTTCTGCCATTTATGATATTGCCTATTTATTCGGTAATAGTTAAGCTTGACCGCAGCCTTTATGAAGCTGCTCAAGATTTGGGAGCAAATACATTTTCTGTTTTCCGCAAGGTTATATTCCCTTTAAGTCTTCCCGGTGTTTTATCAGGTGTAATGATGGTTTTTGTACCTGCTGTCTCGACTTTCGTAATTACACAACTCCTCGGCGGCGGTATGGTAATGATGCTTGGTGACCTGATTGAAATGCAATTTCTCGGCACAGCATATAATCCACAACTGGGCTCTGCCATTGCTCTTGTAATGATGCTCGTCGTAATTGTGTTTATGTATATTGTAAACAGATTTGGTCAGGGTGAGGAAAAGGCGGTGGGTGCATGATGGGTTCAGGTACATCTACTGTTATCAGAAAACCGGGTATTCTCGGGCGTTCTTATACGGCTCTAATCTTGCTCTTCCTTTACGCACCGATTTTTATATTGATTATCTTTTCATTTAACAGCACAAGAAGCCGCTCTGTGTGGACAGGCTTCACTCTCGACTGGTACAGGTCGCTGTTCTTTGACAGTTCAATAATGAATGCATTCTACACTACTTTGATTGTCGCTTTTATGTCGGCTGTTATAGCAACAATCGCCGGTACATTTGCTGCAGTTGGCTTTCATAACATGAAGCGGCGTTGGCGAACCCCTCTTACACACATCAACAATATACCGATGATGAATGCAGATATAGCAACGGGCGTTTCACTTAGCTTGCTTTTTATTTCACTCGGCAGTGTGTTGAAGTTTAACTTGGGCTTTGGAACATTACTTCTTGCTCATATCACATTTAATATCCCTTACGTTGTTCTCTCGATAATGCCAAAGCTGCGGCAGCTGGACAACAACCTTGTTGATGCCGCTTGCGATTTAGGGTGTACATGGATGAAAGCCTTTTGGAAGGTAATCGTTCCCGAAATCATGCCGGGTATAATCAATGGGTTAATTATAGCTTTTACTTTGTCAATTGACGATTTTGTGATAAGCTATTTCACATCGGGCGGAAATGTAATGACGCTCCCAATGCAGATATTCGCAATGACCCGCAGGCGCATAAGCCCGGAAATAAATGCTTTATCAACAATTCTTTTCGTAACCGTTCTTGCTCTGCTCATAATAATCAACATCAGAGAATCAAGGCAGGAAGAAAAGCAAAAGAAAAGCGCAAAAGCACTAAACAGATAGAGAGGATTAATGATTTAATGAAAAGATTTATTATTGCAATTGTTGTTTTATGCACACTGCTCCCCATTGCGGCGATTGGCTGCTTACAGGGCGGCTCGGGCGGTGTGGTTAATGTCCATAACTGGGGCGAGTTCATCGACGAATCTGTCCTGCGGATTTTTGAAAAAGAAACGGGTATCAAGGTCAATTATTCAACCTATGAAACCAATGAGCAGCTATACTCGCTTATGAGACGCGGCGGCGCAAATATAGATGTCATTATTCCATCCGATTATATGATTGCGAGGATGATTGAAGAGGGTATGCTCGCTGAGCTTGACTTTTCAAACATTCCAAACTTTTCGCTGATTGACGAACGTTATAAAGGGTTAGGCTACGACCCTGACGATAAGTATTCTGTTGCATATATGACCGGAACAGTTGGTTTGATATATAATTCGGCAAAAATCACCGACGATATTTCAAGCTGGGGAGCGTTATTTGATGAAAGCTATTCGGGACAAATCCTTATGTTTGATAACCCACGTGATGCATTCGGTATCGCACTTAAACACCTTGGCTTCAGCTTAAACACAACATCCGAAGCTGAAATCTATGAAGCATTTAATCTTCTGGCACATCAAAAGCCGTTTTTACAAGCGTATGTAATGGACCAAATTTTTGACAAGCTTGAATCGGGTGAGGCTTGGATTGGTCCGTATTATGCAGGTGATTTTCTCACAATGCATGAAAACAATCCTGATTTAAGATTCGTCAGACCGTCTGAGGGAACTAACTTTTTTGTTGATGCGATGTGCATCCCTGCAGATGCTCAAAATAAAGAAAATGCCGAGGTTTTTATTAACTTTATGACACGCACGGATATTGCAATAATGAACATGGAGTATGTCATGTATGCTTCCGCTAACTTTGAAGCAGCCGAAGAGTTCAAAGACGAGCTCAGTGCCGAGGATTACGCAATTATGTTTGCAAGCTCTGATGTTCTTGCAAAAAGTGAAATTTATTACCATCTCCCGCGAAACATTCTGGAATTATACGATGAGCTATGGGTTGAGCTAAAGAGGTAAACACTTTGGAATTGCAGGTTATTATCAATCAGATGGCTGTACTGTTCATTATTATGGCAGTCGGTTTCATTGTTGCAAAAGCAGGAGTTTTAACCCCCGATGGTAATAAAACACTTACAAGAATCGTGCTTTTCATAGCATTGCCATGCACAATTCTTAACTCCGTGTTTGAAAACGATATGGACATCACAATCGGCGACACATTGTACTTTCTGCTGATGTCGCTTTTAACCTTTGCAATAGCCTTTGCGATTGTTTTACCTATTGTTTATCTCCTGCGCGGCGAGAAAAATGACCGTGGAATCATTAGTTTTCTCTCTGTTTTCAGCAACTGCGGCTTCATGGGTTTTCCCGTTGTTATTGCAATTTTCGGGTTATCATCTGCTTTTTACGTCGCTCTGTTTAACATACCTTTTAACATACTGGTATTTTCCTTGGGGATTTATATGGTGTCATCTAAGAAGAATAAAGATAGCTCACAAACGGAACTTGACGAAGGATTTAACATAAAAAAGCTTGTAAACCCCACACTAATTGCAGCACTCCTTGCAGTCCCTCTTGCATTTGCTGATTTTAATCCTCCGCATATAATTTCCAGTGTATTAAGAATAACAGGCAGTATCACAACCCCCGGCGGAATGCTCGTCATCGGCTCTACACTTGCTTATGTTCCTTTAAAGACACTCTTTAAAGAATGGCGAATAGTTCCTGTGACACTTCTAAAGTTAATTGTAATCCCTCTGATAACCTGGCTTATTCTAAAGCAGTTCATAACAGATGACCTTTTACTCGGAATTCTTGTCGTCATATCAGGTATGCCCTCCGCCGCAATGGCATCAATGTTTGCAATAGAATACAACGGAAACGAACGCATCGCCTCCGCCGGCGTCTTCCTCACAACACTACTATGCGGCATAACAATACCATTGATAGTACACTTTTTGTTAACTTAGAATTTAATTAGCACAAGAATGGGTGTGTGCTACGGATTTTTTGGAATGTAGGGCGACAAGACCCGTTCTGACGAAAAATTCGGAGTACACACCCATTTTTGGGTTTTCTTCTTTTACTCCGTATACTCAAACTCCATGTTGTAAATACTGATTGTGTCGCCGTCTTTTATGCCCATGTCTTCGAGGCGTTTATAGACACCTGCGTTGCGAAGGACTCTGTCGAAGTACATTTGAGACTCGTAGTCGCCGAAGTTTACGTTTTGCATCAAACGCTCAACCCACTCACCCTCTATTGACCAAACATCATCAAAGATCTCAATCACCAAATCCTCCGGAGTACCTTGCATTTTGGGCTTTGGAACATAATTTGCCTCAAAGACCACAATTGGCGGCAGCTCGCTGAGTTTATCGGCAGTTGCACTAATAAGTTCTTTTATTCCTGTGTTAGTCGCAGCAGAAATTTTATATAACTCATAACCGTTATCTTTGACATACTTTTCAAAGTTCTTTGTCAACTCTTCGTCCTGTGCAATATCACACTTGTTTGCAACAACGATTTGCGGACGGTCAGCAAGCTCCGCGCTGTAGCTGCGGAGCTCTTTGTTGATAGTCTTAAAGTCCTCTATCGGGTCTCGACCCTCAGAGCCGGAAATATCAACAATGTGCAAAACCAAACGGCAACGGTCGATATGGCGCAAAAAGTCATGCCCGAGACCTGCACCGCCCGATGCACCTTCGATAATGCCCGGTATGTCCGCCATGACAAAAGAGTTGCCATCACCAAAATAAACAACACCCAGATTCGGAAAAAGAGTTGTGAAGTGGTAATCCGCAATCTTGGGGTGTGCTTTTGAAACAACCGAAAGAATCGTAGATTTCCCGACATTCGGGTAACCTATAAGTCCGACATCGGCGAGCAGCTTCAGTTCAAGCTCAATCTCAAGCTCCTGCCCCATAAGCCCTGCTTTTGCAAATCTTGGAGCTTGACGGGTCGGCGTGGCAAAATGCCTGTTGCCCCAACCGCCATTACCGCCTTTTGCGAGCTTGAAGCTATCGATGTCGGACATATCTACTATTACCGAGCTGCTTTCTTTATCGCGTACAACAGTTCCTTTAGGGACACGTAAAACAAGGTCTTTCCCGTCTTTCCCATATTTATTGTTCGATGAGCCGTCTGCTCCATTTCCTGCAACATACTTCTTTTTATAACGAAAGTCCATCAGCGTTGACATATTTGTATCAACATTTAATATTATACTTCCGCCTCTGCCGCCGTCTCCCCCGTCGGGACCGCCTGCGGAAACATACTTTTCACGATGAAATGAGACCGCACCATTGCCGCCCTTACCTGCCTTGACTAAAATAACAGCCTTATCAACAAACATTAACTCTCCTCCCCGTAAACCTTGGGAGGAATTCTCTTATGGTTACTGACAGTATGATATTTTGCGATTTTGCCCATATCCTCCGGAGCGCAGACTCCGCTGCTTAAATACTCATCAATCGCTTCGTATGTCAACCCTAGCTCCTCTTCATCAGTCTGCCCGTCATAAAGCCCTGCAGACGGAGCTTTATTAATGATTCTCTTAGGTACATCAAGGTGTGTTAAAAACTGATATATTTCAGTAACTGTTAAATCGGCAATAGGGTTGAAGTCATACGCACCGTCACCCCATTTTGTGAAGTATCCTACATGACGCTCACTTTTATTGCCCGTACCTGCTACAAGCCTGTTTTCTGCTCCTGCTACAGCGTAGAGTGTTGTCATACGCAGACGAGGAGCTATATTTGCTTCTGTTGCAGGGGAAATTACTGCAGCATCTTTTAATGCTTTTTTTATTGTAGAAGCTGTTTTTGTCAGGTCTACCATACGTTTTTCTATTCTATAAAGCTTAGATATCATTAGTGCGTCGGTCATGTCATCACCGTAGTTGCACTTTGATGTGCAGGGCATTATCAGACCAACTGTGTTCTCACAAGCCATTTTACACAAAATACCGACAAGAACAGAATCCTTGCCGCCACTGTTACCGAAGACGATGCCTTTTGCTCCTGATTCCTCAAGCAGTTCTTGTATGAATTGAACACGTTTATCAGTCTCTTGCTTATAATCACGCATGGTTTTATCCGCCTTTGCTTCTGTTTTGTGCGTTTTTTAGTGCTATAATCCGCTGCATTTCATTGTATACAACCATGTAACCTTCGTCAACTCCCATGCCGGGTTTGGCGAGTATTTGGTCAGGACTTGTTGCCATTGCTATATGAACGCAGACTTGTGCCGAGCGGTCTGTTTCGTTACACGACCCTCCTTGATATGCACCAACTCCTTTTTGCTTACAATAAAGAGTCGCATCTACTGTATTGCCGATTCCACCCAAGTCGGGTGTTTTTATCTGTATTGTATGCCCTGCTTTTTTATCGGCGAAGTCCTTTATATCCTCCAAAGTATTGCACCACTCATCGGCAACAAGCTCAACGTTTATACCACGCTTGTCAACCAAGCTTGTCAGCTCACTAAGCTCATTAACTTGTACTTCACGTTCTTCCATATCCATCGGGTCTTCTATGCATAGCTTAAACGGTTGTGCAGCCTTTACGAGCCTTTCAAGATAATCCGCTATTGCATATCTATCATTTTTAAAAATCGTTGCAATTGTACCATAAACATCTATATGAAATTTCGGAGTATAGTCTTTTTCTTGCCGCAGTGTTAAAACGCGTTCTCTGAGCCATATTAAGTACTCTTCTAATAACTCTCCGTGCTCTCCAAGCTTTGTACTCACTTGATTTATCAACCCGTGCGGCAATACATCTGCACACTTGATAATCATTTTATCCGCATTGTCGTATCGGTTGTCTCCGCTTTGACAAAAAATTGGAATCATTTTATCACTGATTTTTAACCCATACTCCTCTGCGATAACATCACACAACATATTTTTCTTTGCTTTTGCAACCGCATCAAGAATAGCTTGGCTGACACCGTATCGTATTGCTGTGTGCAGTCTCTCACCATCGGTTTTTATTGTCTCAAGCTCTGTTTCCATTTCTTTAAATGATGTAATACTTCTGCCGACAAGCAAAGGTTTTATGTGCTTTTCAATTACGGGAATGAAATTATCAGCAAGAAATAACGGATATCTCCCCACGATTCCCGAGTATTGAACTGCAGTGCAATCACCATAAGCAATCTGACCATCATCCATCAGCAGCATGAGTGAAATCGACTCCCCTGCCTGGCGCACAGATGTAAAGCCTTGAGTTACCGGAGAGCCTTTGTAAAAAGCACCATCCGGTTTAGCACCGTTTTGTATAGCACTGCGGTCGTCAAAAAAGAATCCGGTACGTCCGCGTGCACATATAACATCTATGATTTTAGCCATCTTTTCTACCTGCCGGGCAAAAAATTTTTATATTTTTTCTTTGTGAATTTTTCATCATTTTCTACAGAAATAATAACATATCAAGGAACTTATGACAACATAAAGGAAATTTCAAGATATCGTGGAATAATATCGTGATTATGCATGAAAATTTTTCTACATTTTCACAATATTTTTCACCATTTCGGCAGTGATTTGTAGAAAGAAATGTGTATAGACAGCCTGAATTCATTGTGTTTTACTTGAGACATAATTTTAAATTGGAGGGCTGAAAATGTTAACGCAAAAACTGATTACCAGGCGAAAGTCACTTAGGCGGTTGTTGTTTCTTCTTACAACTTTTTTGCTCATTGTTGCATTATCTTCAATGACGCTTTTATATGCTGTCGCATCAACCCGTATTGTTCCGTCAAACCATTGTGAAGGTGGTGATTGCTGCATAATGAGCAATTGCTCATGCCCAAACTGCGAAGGGCGGGGAGAGCCGGGCGGTGCTTGTAATTTGTGCGGCGGCGAGCTGTGCGGCAATTGCGGCAACTGTCACAACTGCGGAACAAATCCGTGTCCGGTTTGCAGGGATTATTGCTTTGAGTGTGACAGCACCAACTTATGCAGCACCTGTAACGGATGCCTTGATTGCGGTCATAACCGTGATTCAGAATGCCCTGAATGCGGTGAAAAACCGATAGCATTTGAGTATGGTCCGGAGCAAGAGATATATGACGAACCCGTACCATTATTATCCTCCGGGAGCAGCGGCGTCCTTTTATTTGCTTCTTTGGGATTGCCGTCATGGTCAATTTTCAACCTCGTGCTTACATTTGCCGGTATTGTTCTTGCAATACTTTTCATTCTTCGTGCTGTTGAGCAAAAAAAAGAAGAGAATGAGCTGGTTGATAAGCAAACAACACTGATTAAAAACAGCAACTCTTTTAACTCTGAGCAACTGCTGAAAATGGTTGAAGAAGCCGACCGCTATAACAACAGACGCAGGCTGAGTGCATTGACAGCGATGTATGTATTTAGTTTCGGTGCTGCCTTGCTTTTACTCCTCACTCAAAATTTCTTGGGGCTGATTACAGTGTTTGATTTCTGGAGCATTGCTCATTCAATAATGCTCGTCGGTATTTTATTTAGCGGAAAATTTGTCTTTACGAAATATACAATATCTATCAAGAGGGGTGGTGTTGTTAATGGGTAAAATAAAGCTGCTTGTAATTATAGGCATATCCCTCTCTTTATTGACAGGTGCTACTGTACTAGCTTCTCCATTCACAGCCGAAACCCCACACTATATAACCGACGAGTTTAAATTGGTTAACTGCCCATGCTCAGCAAGCTCAGACGAGCAAGAAGAGTGGGATTTGGAATGGACACCGGGAGGCGGTGGTTCCGGTGGTGGTAGTTCCGGCGGCGGTTCAGGCGGTGGCGGCTCCGGTGATGGTGGCGGCTCCGGTGGTGGTTCCGGCTCAGGTGACAGTTCCGGTGACGGCAACTCAAGCGATAATGAAGATAACTCCGATGAGTGCGATAACCACGATAAGTGTCCGGCGTGCAACGATTGCATTGATTGCGGTAGTAATCCAAATCAATGCCATGATTGCTGTGACGATGGTCGCAGATGCGATGATTGCATTCATTGCACATTTGATATCGGCATGAATGACGGTCAGCTTCAATATACAGGCTATGGGTTGCTTGACTTTAACGGCGGTATAATCAACAAAGGTGAAACCGCTGAAGGATATTGGAAATACTCTTATGCTCCGATTACTCGCACGGGAGCAGCGCTCGATTATAGCGGCTTACCGCTTCAAGTCGGTGATTATCGCGTTTTTGGTATATATAACAACGGCATATATTCAAACAGTAAATCTGCTCTGCTAAGGGTTGTTCCTGCACCATTAACAATTGATATTGAATTTATCAGCAACACCAAGATTTATGACGGAAATACCGACATCTCCATATATAGTGCAGAGCTCAGCGGTATTTTGGCAGACGATATGATTTCATTATCGACTGAAGGTGTTGCCTCATACGCTTCATCAAATGTCGGAAAAGATATTCCAATAATATTTACCGACTTTGAAATCTTCGGTGCTAATTCACGTAATTATTACCTTATCCAGCCTGATGGTTATTACGCTGATATTGAGCGTGCAGTATATAGCGGTTCAATATCGGTTGTTGTTAATGACGACCCTCTGCGAATCGGCTCTGAGCTTTCTTTTACTGCTGATAATGACCCGTCAGACTATTTGGTTCAATGGCTTGTTGATGACGAAGATATAGCAGGAGAGACGGATATAACGTACACTGTCAGAGCTGACGATGTTGATAAGAAAATATCGGTAAAGCTAATTTCACCATGCAGAAACTACGAAGCAGAGTCACCTCCTACTGCATACATTCCATATACAATTATAGTATCTCCCAAGGATGTGCCGGCTCCAATGACTGCCGACTATGTTTTCTTTGGTTCACACGGCAACTATACTGCTTATGCAGCAAGTAAAGATAACGGGTTTGTTGATATTGATTATATCTTACAAAATTCAAGCTTAGGAACTGATAAAATTGAGTATACCGGCGGAGAGATTTCTGCTGTCACAAGTCCGGGTACAGGTAAGTCAAGGTATTTTGCAAATCCGGCAGATGCCGCAAACGGCGTTATTCGTTTGAGGGCAGCTTTTTATCACCGTGGTGTCTCGGTTACCCCAAGTGACTCATATTCGTTTTCACTTATAAAGTGCGGTATGATAGCTAATGAAACTCATAAAATAAGAGTTTCGAATATAGGTAATGCTCCAACCGGTAATCTTACCATCGGTAAAAGCGGAGCAAGCCCCGATGCGTTCACAACAACTGCTTCAATAATAAATAGCCTTGACCCCAATCAGAGCTTTGATTTTGATATAGGGCTGAGTAACGCCTCACCGATTAGTTCTTCCGGGGGTATCACTTATACTGCTTCAATTGTTGTTTCAGGGGAGAATATAATCACAAGAGTAATTCCTGTCAGCATAAGATATGAGCATGATTACTCAAGCTGGGAGCATAGAGGCGGATACCACGAGCGTGTTTGCAAAAGCTGCGGAGTTGTTGAACGGGCTAATTGCGATTATGCAGGCTGGACTGTAATAGGCGATCATACAGCACATCAGCGTATATGCAGAGTTTGCACCGGGGTCGATTCACATAGTCCAAGCTGGGGTACAACTTTTATTAATATAGATTCAAGCAACCACAGAAGAACTTGCACAATTTGCAATCAATCTCAAAATGTCAATCATACCTGGGGCAGTTGGTCTGCATGGAGTGCCGGAACAAGTACACATCATACCCAAACCAGAACTTGCACGGCAGCAGGGTGCGGTGCTTCGGAAACAAACAGCCATGCGCATACATGGGCAGCCCATGACGGCACACATCACAGATGCCCGACATGCGGGCATCTGGAAGGACATAATTGGAATCCATGGATAAGAATCGAAAATTGGGCTGACGGTGGGCGTTGCTCCAGAACTTGCCGCGTATGTGACAATACTCAAGTGGAGTACCATAGTATTGAGCTTACTTACCTTGGGATAGGAAGCGTCCTTAACCACACGAGTTATCATGGACATAGAATCCGATGTACAAAAGTCTGCGGCTATGATACGAGCAATTTATGTGTATTTAATGCGGCAAACTCAAGCGGAAGGTGTCACGGTTGGAATGGCGGTTCAAGTTATAATCTTAGGCTTGGAGGATGTGGAGCACAATGGTCACCAAGTCCCAACTGGATAAGAACAAGCTGATTCACAACCGTGCAAGGCACAAGTTATGCTGAATTATAAATACAGCTCCGTAAACTTCTCGCTTAAATAGTCTGCGTAATATGTTGGATTTAATGACTCTCCCGTAGCTTGCTTTAATAAATCATCGGGTAACAATAAATTGCCGACCTTGTGGATGTTTTTATCAAGCCACCCGGTTACGGGAGATAGGTCTTCCTTTCTCACCGCTGCATCGACGTCTATGGTCTTTTTGATTGTATTCATCATTTGAGCACCGTAGGCTGTGCCGACTGCATAAGATGGGAAGTATCCGACAGCACCCATACTCCAATGGACATCTTGCAAAACACCTTCTGCTAAGTTCTCGGGTCGAAGCCCAATGATTTCGTCATACTTATCAGACCAAATACCCGGTAAATCAGCCACCTTCATCTCGCCTGTGAGTACAGATTTCTCAATTTCGTAGCGTACCATTATATGTAAGCTATAGGTCAGCTCATCGGCTTCAATGCGGATAAGTGATGGGCGAGCAATGTTGATTGCACGATAGAGCATATCTTCATTCCAGTCTGAGAAATAATCGAACTTATCTCTCAGCTTGGGTAAGAGTCTTTCGGCAAACGCTTTGCTTCTGCCGATCATGTTTTCATATAAGCGGGACTGGCTTTCATGCATACCCATTGAGGCACAATCAGCAAGGGCATATTTTTCCAAGTCCTCCGACATATTTTGCTCATAGACACCATGACCGCACTCATGAATTATTGAGTATACCGCTGAAAGTAAACTGTCATCATGGTACTTCGTTGTTATACGCACATCGTTACGGTTAATTGTTGTGCAAAACGGATGCTCAACCTCGCCGACTTTTCCGCGTGAGCGGTCATAACCCGTTATGTCTGCAAGCCAAGGCATTAGTTCTCTTTGTTTTGCTACACCGAAGTTACCTGTTATTTCCTTAGGCTGATTGCTTCGGCTTGTTATCTCTTTGAGCAGTGGTACAATTTTTTCTCTGAGTGCTGCAAAAAACTTGTCGAGCATTTCGACTGTTGCACCTTTCTCGTAATCATCAAGAAGTGCATCATAAGGGTGATTTTCGTAACCGTACCAGTCACACAGCTTGCGGTTGTATTCAAACACTTTCTCATAATATGGGAGAATCATTTCATAGTCTCTTTTTTCACGTGCTTTTTCCCACACTACCTGTGCTTTTGAGGTTAGGTTGCTGAACTCTTGAAATTCTTCCGGCGGCACTGCTTTTAGCTTTCTGTAGCTGCGTCCGAGCTCGCGTATCATTGCTTTTTCGTTTACATCCAGCTCTCCGCTGACTGCTTCAAGTGTTTCAATCGCTTCAAATGTGTCGGGAGAAATGAAGCGGCGAAAGCTCTCGCCGTCAAGCCATCCCGATGTCGCGCCTCTTGCTTCAAGTGATTTTTCGGGCACTCCGAGTGTCGCTGCGTCCCAGTGGATTATTGCAGCTGCCGAGTTGATTGCTTTTGATACTTCGATTTTTTCAAATATTAGCTCTAAGGCTTGTTGTTTTGTCATTAGAATTTTCCTTTCTTATTCTCCCATTGCTGCGGTTTTGTTCGGGCTGCTTCTGCCTTCTAAGTTTGGCGAGCGACGCTCTATTGCGGCAAGTCCGATTTCGATGTCCTCAACTGCTTCCTCTGCTGTGAAGCAGCCGACTGTGACCATATCGCAGGGGCGAATCGTCGCATACGAAAATGTTATTCCCACAAATGGTGTTACACGTCCTGCTGCCATAGACTTTATTGTCATTACAGGTTTTTTAGCGTTATGTATGACCTTGTGAATGTACTCAATTTCAACTTGCATCATATATCCCAGACAATTATATATTTGTATATAAGTCTCAACATCGTACCCTTGCTCGTCGGAATATACTATCAGCTCAGGCATGTGAGCCGAAAGACCGGGTATTAACCCGTTGTCCCTTATCATACTTGTATAATCGGGCAGTCTGTCGATAATACCTTTGTTTTTATTCACAAGCTGCTCAACCGAGCTGTGGTGCGGCATACAGAAGGTTGCTCCTATATCGCAGCTGCTTCTAATTACAGCTTCCGCTTCTTTTCTTGCATCTTGCGTATCGTCAACATTGATTATCGGTGTATCAATAAGTATTACTTTTTTACCCGTGCGGTCCTCTGCAAGCTTCGCTCCGTCTGCAACGACAGGGTTTTGCGAAATGGGTGCCATGACCGCATCTATGTTATGACCTAGAAATACTTCAATGATATCTGCGATTGCTTCCTTGTTTCTGTTGCGATTGTTAATCATATTATCCGCTGATGGTGAGCGGTGACTCCAACCGAGAATCCAGTTTGTTCCTATGAGCATTCGCGGCAGAGATACGCCTGCTACTGTGGTACGGGGAAAACTATTGCTATCCATAGCATTGCTCTCCTTTATTATTTATTAGCTTGCTTCAATAAACCCTTTGCTCGCAAGTGCTGCTTCCGCTTGCTTTAACTTCGCTTCATTAACCATTACAACAGGACCTGTGCAACCCATGCCGCTTTGAGCATAGATATTTTCCTTCCATAATGCTGTGACAGCATCGTCAAGGTCTGTTATTTCGATACCTGATATCTCAGCTGTGACAGGCTCTTTGGGAGGCTCTTTGACCTCTTGAGCTGCTGCCCCGGCTGTGCTTGCGGCGCGATGTGCTTCAAGTATTGATTTTAACTTTGCTTTCTCTGCGGCGGCAAACTCCTTTGCTGCAACATCTTTGTAATGTCCTCTGACAAGCTCCGATGCAAACTCGATTGCATTCGCGACAACAGGTGCACCTGATGCACGAGAAAGGATTAGTACTAATCTGTCATACCCCTGACCGATACCCGGTCCGTAACCCCAACCAAGTGATTCGTAGCTGCCGCCGGTTGTGAATGAACTCATAGTTTTCATTATTATATTTCCTGTCAGAGGGTCTGTTACCAACACATCGCATGAGCCTGAAAGCATATCGTTTCCGCGCATTATACTTCCGCCGTCCGACCTTCCGGAGCTTGCAAATTCGATGCTATAGCCGTTTTTTTGCAGTTCCTTGAGAATCATTTCTGTCTTTTGAGCACCGTCAACATTTAATATTCCGACTGTCGGTTTCTTGATTCCGCAAGCTTTTGCTGCGATTATACCGTACAGTGCATTTTTGACCATTCCTTCAACGCGGTCTGTCGATGAAGTTCCTGTTGTTGTTGCTATATACATAGCTCTGCCCATGCCGGGTGTTACTACACGACCGACTGTTGACACTCCAATCGGGAAAAGATAGTGCATTGTGACAGCACCGTCAGCTTCACCGCTTGCGAGCATTTTTTCCATGATTTCATGGGCCTCTTTTTCACAGCTTGTATTGATTGTGCGTACACCATCGTGCGTTCTTGTGCCTGTGTATATGACATGAGCACCCTTGGATGCAGCTATTGCAGCACCTTTAATCATGTTGTCCTCGCCATGCTCACTACCCAGACCTGTCAAAATGATTTTCGCTTGCCCGAAAGAGCCTGTTTCCAGTGCAGTTGCAATATTCATGAAGGTGTCCGCTATCATTTTTTCAACCGGTTTTGACATGCGTGTCTCCTCCTATTCTGCTCCCATTGATTTTGCTAAATCTCTGAGCGATTCCGCTATTAAGCGCTTTACAGTATGTTCGCTGACTCCGCTTGCGTGGTCACCACCGGCCGAGCCACCCGATGCTTCCGTACCTGCTCCGCTGTTCTTTTGCAGAATAAAAGATACGCCGTCAAACAGATTTGTCATACGCCCGAGGAAGAGGCTTCCTTTGCCGACTATCATACTCCGGGTTATTTTGCCCGACATGATATCGTCGCGTGCAAATCCGAGATACGGGACACCGGAAGGTATGTGCCCTTGTGTCGGTGCCCAGCCGGGCATACCGTGCTTTACGGTAAAATCATTGATGTCACCGCGTTCCAGCTCTCCGCGTTTAACACCGAGTGCAGCAATCATCTTGTAGTTTGCTTGCGGCACATCTCCGGCACCTGCGGGTTTTGTTATGTCCGGGTTTTGCATTTCGACGGAGTATTTATCTATATCCGCAATTTTCAGCCCCATTTTATCAAGCGGCTCTGTTACGAGTGCTGTTATTACCGCTTGTGGGGATGAACCTGTGCCGACGTTGTGTTTGCCCGTGAACTCGCTGAGAATCTCAGGGCTGACACCGTCGTTAGCGGATATAAGCGCTGCAAAACCACCCATAACATCCTCCAGTGCCGGGATTTCTTTTTTTACGTGGTCTTTGGCATTCATGCCGAGCTTTGCAATCGACCCACCTGCGGCAACTATAACATTTTGATATGTTCCGCTTGCTACGAGAGCCGCAGCATGTATAAGAGCATGAACAGGTGCCGCGCAGAATGCACGTATATCAGCACCTGATGCATTAACAAGACCTGCACTCTCGGCAGCGGCTTTTGCAAGGTTGCCGCCGCCCCTTTGGTTCATGTCGCCGACTGCTTCTTCAGAGCAATCAAGCACAAGGTCGATATCACCTTTATCTATTCCTGTGTTCTTTATTAAATGAAGAAGCGAAAGCGAGCATGATGCCTTTGAAATCAGGTTTTCAAAGATGACCTCTGCGTTAAGGTTGACATCAATGTCATGTGCTTTCTTAACGCAGCCGATCAGCTTGCCGTCCTGATAGATGCCGTGAGCGTTTTCATTGCTAATAGCATTATCAATGTCGCTCATCGAAGCACCGTCACGGACAAGGGCAAGCATTTCCGCATCGACGAGTGGGTGCTTTTCAAGCTTAGGACGTGTTTCCTTGACAAAATCCTTATCAAGTAAAACCAAATCAAACACGTCACAAGTCTGGATAAGCAAATAAAACTCGTCTTGCGGCATAATCTCGCCATAAGTACCGAACCTGTCGGCGTTACTGAGCGGCTTATCATACCATGTGTCCCCTGCTTCTATTAAATCCGCAGGCACTTTATTTCCTATATAAACCTGATTAGGCAGGTAGGCTACAGCTTCATCAAAACTGCGAAGAGATTTCGGCAGCTTATCAAGATACTCGGAGTTCGGATTTACAATTCGCTCCGTTGTTTGCGTTGTTCCCCCATGCACCAGCATATCCGGCGAATGGACTAAAACAAAAGAAGAACCTTTAAGTACACTATTCATAATTTTAAATACCTTTCTGTTTTTAAGATATTATTCCGAAAATTAGAAGCGGTACTGCAGATAATGTTTTCCGCAGCACCGCTCTGCTTTTAGTATTTGCTGTACTGACCGCGAATAGTTTCCATTTCTTTGACTATTTCGTCTACATCCAGTACCATTTCCATCATGCTGATTTGTTCATCGTAAACGCCTGCGTCTACTGCGTTTTTAATAACGTCTTCAACAACATGATATACTGCGAGTCCCAACGAGACTCCTGTCAACGGACCTGCATACGTGGGGTCACCTGCTGTGACTGTCTCTGCTGCCAGACCTGCGGCTTCTGCCTCGGCTGCACCTATGATGACTATCACATTCTCGGGGCCGAACTGCTCGGCAAATTCCTTGACCCTTTTTTGGTTCTCCAGATCCATTGCACCGGCGGATGTTCAGACGAAACACTCGGTTGATGAAAATGCAATTTGCGCATCTGCGGTTTTTAGGCATTCATCAATAGCCGGGCCGGGTATGCCGTCGCGATCTCCGATGACGACAACTTTTTTGTTTTCGAACATACTCATCGTCATTCCTCCTTTCAGAATATAATTTAAATCCATATTGGATGTAAATTTAGATGTTATCCTGAATCATCTTTTCGATGCTTTCAGCTGTGCAATCGTCCTTGACGAGTTCAACTGTTTTTTCGCCGTTTTTGTAAATTGCCATAACAGGCAAGCCAAGTACCTTTTGAGCAATCGCAAGGCGGCGCGCCTTCATTGTGTTAAGCTTTGTAAACTTCATTTTATCAGCGTATTTACCTGCAAGCTCAGTAACAACAGGCATAAGTGCCATACACGGCTCACAACTGTCACTGTAAAAATCTACAAAAACAGTTCCGCTTGCATTAATAACCTCAGGTTCAAAAGTCTCTTTATCAAGTTCAATCATCGGAAAGTCTCCTTTCTATATCCATTGCTGCGATTGCGCCGTCGGCTGCAGCTGTCACTACCTGGCGCAGTGGTTTGATTCTGCAATCGCCGATTGCGTATACACCATCTACGTTTGTTCTCATGTTCTCATCGGTCGGGATATATCCCCTGTCCATCTCAACCTTGTCGTCAAAGACTTTTGTTTGAGGTATAAGACCGATAAAGACAAACAAACCAAATGTGCCGTCGTCTTCATCTGCTTTAAACTCAGTGATTTCACCTGTCGCTTCGTTTTTAACGATGATTGTATCAAGCAGTCCTTCTTCGCCTTTTAGCTCTTGAACTACCGAGTTATAGACAAAGCTGAATTTTGGGTCGCTTAGAACTTTTTGTTGTAGCGATTTTGCTGCTGTAAGCTCGGGCAGGTTTTGGATAATGGTGATTTTACGTGCAAACCTCGCAATAAACATTGCTTCCTGTACTGCACTGTCGCCACCGCCGACGACATAAACCTCAAGCTCTTCAAAGAAAGCCGCGTCACAAGTCGCACAATATGATACACCTTTTCCTGTGAGTTCTTTTTCGCCCTCACAGCCAAGGAGTCTCGGGAACGCACCCGTCGCAATTATTATTGTTTTCGCTGTGTAAGTCTCCTTACTGCCGACAAGTGTTTTTACATCACCTTCAAGATTCACATCGGTGATATTGTCTGATGCGAACTCAACTCCGAAACGTTCTGCTTGCTTAAACATTTTGTCAATCAGCGAAGGACCTGTTTCTTCAAGGTCTGCTCCGGGGTAGTTATCTATTTCATTTGTCATTGCTGCCTGACCGCCATGCTTCGCTTTTTCAATAATCAGCGTCTTGAGCAATCCGCGACCTGCATATATGCCGGCAGAAAGTCCCGCAGGACCTCCGCCGACTATAATTACATCATATAGCTTATCTGACATTACTTAAAGCCTGTTCCTTTCGTTATGATACTTCGAATATTGTTTGCCCGTCAACTTCGGTTGATAATGCTTCAAGTGCTGTTGTCAGGATTTTTCTTCTCAGTTGCTTTTCGTCTGCCGGGCTCAGTGAGGGGTTGCCGAGCGGATGAGGTATTGCAACTGCAGGAACTATTCTGTTTGCACCTACTGTCATTGAAATCGGGGTTACCGTACAGACGTGAACCACCGGAATTCCGGCACGTTCAATCTCTTTTACCATCGTTGCACCGCAACGTGTGCAAGTTCCTCAGGTCGATGTGAGAATGACTGCTTGCACATTGTCATCCTTGAGTTTTTGAGCATATTCTGCGGCAAATTGCTTTGAGCTTTTTGTTGAAGTTCCGTTACCTACGGTAGTATAAAACTTATTATAAAGCTTTCCGATTATGCCCTCTTTTTCGAAGTCACGCAACACATCAACGGGGAGTACGCGGTCTGCATCTGCATTTGCGTATACAGGGTCATATCCGCCGTGTGCTGTTTCGTATGTGTCTGCTGTTAAGTCCATAACACCGGTAATATCATATTCACCATACTTTGATGCACTTGATGATTCGATACGATCCGGATTGCCTTTTGGCACTATGCCGCCTGATGTGACGATTGCGATTGTTGCTGATTTGATGTCTGCAACCGCTTTGTTTGGCTCCACTCTGTCAAAGTCCGGCATCGGGTATTCTGTGACAAAAGGTTTGCCTGCCATTTTCTTAATGAGCATATCGACTGCGCGTCTTGAGCCGCGTTCTTTTTCAAAGAAGTTGACTCTGGTATTATTCGGCAGATAACCTTCTTCGATTGACGCACCGATTGCTTCATTACCGGCAAGCTTTAATGCAAGTGATGCTATCGTGGGAACTGCATCACGCATACCTGCTGCATTGTCTTTTGTTGCGACTATCAGCATTTTATCTCTGAACATTTCCGCACCGGGGTTTTCTTCAAACATTCCTGTAATAACGGGGATTTTAAGCTCCTGTGCGACAGCGTCGCAAATAGTACCGCAAGCAACTCCATAACGCCCTGCATTAAAAGCAGGACCTGCAATGAATACGTCCGGTTTTGCTGCCGATACCATTGCAAGGATTGCTTTTTTTGCTTCTTCGAGATTCTCGTTAAAATATGAATCTCCGCAAACTATTGTGCTGATAATCTCTGCATTATCTCCGAATGCTGCTTTAAGAGCCATACCCGGTCCGACAACACCATCTCTGATTTCGGGCTTATGGTCGGCAAACTCTTCTCCGCCTATCCCTGCAAAGAACTGATTAATATAATGAACTACTCTATATTTACTCATATTTCTTACCCCCTAACGTGCACTCAGGCGACTAAAGCCGAGTTCGTTCGTCGAGCCTGTAATTGCTTGAATCTCGACCGTTATGCTGCCGTCAGACTCAAGGCTGCCTGCAAATCCGCCTGCGATTTTCTCGGTAAAATCGAGAGTGCCGATAACTCTGTCAAGCTTAGGAAGTGTGACTACTTGATTTGCGTTTCCTGCTGTGACGAGTGCGTCAGCACTTGGGTCGGCATCAGCAAGTGATTGTGATGTACCGTCACGACCTGCATACTCATCGGTAATAATTACCGTAGGTGTGCCTGTCGCTTCGATTTTCTTGCAGTTCATAATCAGGTCGGTATCGGGGTTTCCGAAGCCCTCCTGCGAGATTATTACGCCGTCAAGGTCAAGATAATCAACAAGCTTTGCTGTCCAATCCGAAGAACGTTCTTTATCTGCAAGATAAACATTCTCGTTTGTTATAATCATTGCTACGAAGTTTAAGGTTTTTCCGTGCTCTTCAAACAAGTCTTCGATAACAGGGTTATTTTGATGATGGTAGGTTGTGTTTTTGTCACAGGCTGAAACACAGTTGCCGCTCAGTATTGCTCCGTCCATGATTTCTGTCGGGCTGAGCATTGTTGTAAGCGATTGCTTCATGTCTACGCCATATACATAGGTGTCATGGAGCAACCCTTGACTTTGAAGCATTTGAACATATCCGACACGCGGTAAATCCGGATATAACTTAGTTGCTTCAATTATTGACGGGAAGTCATAAGTTTTTACTTCGTCCGGTTTTACATCAACACCAAGCTTGCCGAGTGCATAAGAGATTTTCAGCCCTGCCTTACGAATGGCTGCTTCATATTCGTGTGCTGATATGCCGTCCTTTGGTGTAAAGTTAACTACAAGATTGTTAGTCTGCGAGAAAGGTGTATACTCCGCGCCAATGCCTGACATATCTACGATTCCTTCTTGGAACCCTACGATTTTACCAACGGTGACAACTGCCGCTCCGCGCAGAACGTGGGTTTTCCCAGAACCAACCGTATCCAGCTTCGTGATAACTCCGGGGAATACATCTCCGGGTCCTTCAACCTTTGCGCGTGGTTCGATAACGTCTTTTACGGGTGTAATGCGAATGCTTTCTCCGGGCTTTGCAACGTCAAAGCTGACTGCTTCGAGATGCTCGTCCTCCAGTGCCAGAGCTTCTAGCTCTTTTGCGTTGATACTGAGAACGCCGCCACTGACTTCTGATTTATCAGCCAGTTTAATGTCTCGTATCTGTATATAGCCGACTTCCAGTTTCAAACCTTAACCCTCCTCATTAGATTTATTCAAAGGTGTTTTGTCAAATTTCATGTTGGTTTTTTTGACGATGTTATAAGCGACAAATCTACCATTTGCATGTCTTGCAGGTATTTTTCGGGAATATTTCTTGGCGAGAATTTTTGTGCTGCAGCAATACTATCTTCAATAATTGTAACAGATTGCAAGTCCGTTTTTCCGGACACTTCAGATAATATAATGGATTTATATGGGGTTTCATTTGGTTTAACGCTGCCTGTAAGCGGATGTGTCAGTAGGCGATGCCCTTTATGAATCAAATCACGAACCTTGGTCAACAAACCAATTATGTCCGTGTCAATGTAATCGACCTGATATGTGCTTTTGCATTGTGCCGCAACAAGCGGATTATTCGTTACAAGTATATCCACTCAGACCCCATTTCCACGCACCTCCAATTGTACGATATTTTACTGCCAAGGGCAACCCCTTTTTAAGTATAATTTTTCTGTTTTACATTTATCATTCCGTTTGATAAAATACACATCATATATAAGTGAATTTTTAACTTTGTATAGGTATAAATATGGAGGTAGAAGGGTAACTGGTGTGCCTCGCGCTCTTCAAAAGCGTTGTGTGGGTCAATCCCCACAGATGGGTTCGATTCCCATTTGCCTCCGCCAATGTTTCTCAGCATGCTGTAGTATCAGCACTTTCCCCGCACCACGAATCACCCATACACGAAGTGTACACGAATTATCAAAATCACACAGGCTCAATCTTGCAGAAAACAGCGGTGCATGCCGCTGTTTTTTCTCCGAAGTTTTTCCACACTTTTATAGCACTTTCTCCGAACTTCACCGTACTTTCTCCGTGCTTTCTCCGTGTTTTCTCCGAAGTTTACCGTACCTTCTCCGAACTTTACCGCACTTTTATAGCACTTTCTCCGAACTTTACCGCACTTTCACCGTACTTCATAGCACTATTACCGCACTTTTATAGCACTTATAGATTGATGATGTTAAATCACGACCCAGTTTCCGCCATTTTTTGGTCCCGAACGTTCGATTTGCCCTGCTTTTTTCATTTTTCTGATACTTTTTTCCACACCACTTAAGGTGATTCCTATTTCACTTGCTATCTCTTTAGCGCTTATTCTCGGATTTTCACGCATTAACTCAATAATTCTATCCTTTGTGCTCCCATTCACCTCTTCTGCTTTATCGCTACCTATCGCTACTTTCTCGTCATCTATCGCTGTTCTATCGCTGCTGATGGCGATATCGCCACCAGCATCAAACGGATCTATAGCTCCATTTAATAATTTCATATATATCTCATTAGGTCTGCACAGTACCATTACACCATCAGCATTAATATCATACTCAGGTAATGGAGTTCCATGGTTATCACATTCACGCTTTATCTTTTCAAAGCTTCGACCCCATGCTTCAATCATGCCACTTCTGAAAAACACTCTTGCAATATTAGGATTGAACGGTATGG
>Ga0123356_10000227_pt1 | contig 65509 bp, 72 predicted proteins | sample TergutEmb28metaG_2_FD_92546 | JGI IMG/M metagenome (GOLD analysis project Ga0123356, IMG submission 92546) | Embiratermes neotenicus P3 segment gut microbial communities from Petit-Saut dam, French Guiana - Emb289 P3 | ecosystem: Host-associated > Arthropoda: Insects > Digestive system > Gut ...
AACTAAAAGCTCATCTTAATCGCGTCGGCGTTGGTGCTCTGGTTGAGATCATTGCGATCCCGACCGGTAGTGTTATTACTGGGCTTTCCGTCGGCGTTTATTCGATGGATGATGGGCTCAAGTTTGCGCTTAAGACCCGCAACGGTGCAAATCTTCCGGCTACCGGCCAGAAGTTCTCCGTTCCGAAAGAAGGGTGTCCGCTTGACATCACTGCTGTTGCCGCTAGTGCAACCGCTCTGCAGAATATCATTGCCCCGGCAGCCGCCAACCAATCAGAACATTTTGTATATGCTGGTTATACCAATGCGGTACTAAATGGCAATGCAGATGTTCTCGTTATGGAACTTGTGACCATGCCGACCAGCGGAATCGTGACCGACTTCAATATCATCGTTGATCTGTCATACGATACCTTGCTGAGAATCTACGCATAAGGAGCGTGTCATGGCATTCGTACAGTCCGCAGTTAATGGCCTTGTTATCCCAGTTCCAGATCGTATGGTCGCAATGGGATGGCCGAAGGTTATGCGTACCAATCAGAACGGACATCTATTCCGCCGGGATAGGATCTCTGGTGAGGTCTTGGTTCAGCGGACGGTTTCGTCGCCAGCAGTTCCTGCCAGCCAAGCGATTCAAGAGCTTATAGAGCTTCCAGCTGAAAGTCGGTTGGAAGCTCAAGCTAAGGCAGCTGCTACTGCTAAGAAAGGTAGAGCTAAAGCTGTTGCACCTCCGCCTGTTCAAGTTGAAGTTCCTGAGCAGCCTCCGGAAGAAGCTCAAGCATCATTTGGTGACCAACCCCTTGGCACGCCTGAACAGCCTGCCGACGGAGCGCAGTTCTCAGATCTTTGGAATAACTAAAATGGGCGAGAGACTTATCAGTCCCGTTAACGGTCTGATAGTTGATTGGAACTCGCAGCGGCATCCATTGCGCTGCGAGTGTTTACCCAAGCCTCCTCCAAAAAAATGCGTTGTTGTAGTACCAGAAGAGCCTTGTACTCCTCCCATGCTTGAGTGTGTAGATACTCAATCTTGGGGGGATTGGCTTTCTGAAGTAATAATTGGAATAGAAAATCCAAATGAAGATATTGCTGCCAACTACATCCGGCAGACCGCTATCGAATTTTGTAAGAAAGCATATGTGCTTCAAAGAGTCATAACTCTTTGTCACAGATGCGACAACACATATACCCTACCAACTTGGCCTGAAGAACAACTATGGTATCCGTTAGCTGTAGGAATTGAGAACTACGGATGTTTTATTTTTGATTGTTGTTCTCGTGAAATTCCAGTTCAATTCGATTGGGATCTTCGCAATGGTGAAGTTTCAGTTATAAATCGCCATCATTGTATAGTAGGCCGACACCATCCAATGATAAAGGTTTGGATAGCTGTAGCGCCTACAGAAGATGCCCTATATCACGATCAATTTCTTTATGAAAAATTTCGTCGGCCGATCGCTGAACAAGCCAGAGCTGTATATGCTCGTGCTGTTCACTTCCGAGACGCTGCGCTCATGCGAAATATTCAACGTGTAGAAGCATGGCAACAGGATATAAAGACTGCTCGTAAGGATGCAGTTTATGTATTCTCGTCTATGCAAAACAATCGCAGAAACTTTAGTCCATTATGACCACAGTTGCTGACTATCTCTTGACGATTGCTGCGGTGCTTGGTGACGATGAGCCAATGCATGAATATACCCGCTACACTCGTAAGATGCTTTTGGATTCTATCAATGCAGCTGTTCAAGCTGCAGCAGTTCCAAGGAGCGACCTATTTACTGAGCACAAAATCGTTAAATTAAACCCAGGAACTTATCAGGACATAAGGGGTTGCTTTGATAATGTTTTCGACGTTCAAGCACAAGTTGACGAGAGCGGGAATATCCTACGGAAGCTCGATGGTTCTCGTGCATTGATGACCACGGTTAAGAGTCAGTGGAGTAAAGCTTCTGCCTTGGCTGATACTAGACATACAGGTTTTCTATTAGCCTCTGTCACATTGGATGCTACTTTTAATGGCCGTTTTCAAGTTACCCCAGCTATTCCTGTAGAGAAAGATGTATATGTTCTTGTTAAAGGTTTTAAATATCCAAGGCCTTTGACCGAAGCAGATCTTACTTCCGAATTGACTTTGCCGCCAGCTGTGATGAATGCGGCTTATTACTTTGTTCTCTCCAGAATGAAACTGGTAGATCGAAATACACAAGAGAGTCAGGCTCACATGCAGACATTCCTTACTCTACTTAATCTGACTGATATATCAGAACGAGCAGCTGAGTCTGTGCTGGCAGCACCAGACGGTTCAGTGCCAACGACTGGTGGAGTGAAACAATCATGAATGAAGAACAACAATGCTGCTGCGAGAAATGCCCGCCTCCGCCTGATCCGGTTCTTCCTCGGTGTAACATTGCATTGCCAGATGGTGTCTATCAGCACGCTACCCTTGTAATCGAAAATGGTTGCATAGTTGAAGTGCGAGAAGGTGAACCATTTATCTATACCCCTCAACCATGTTGCTCAACTGGTGGGGGTTCTGACGGAGGCGGCGGTACCCCTACAGATGGAATTGCTGTTGCACAAAGCCAAAGTATTCAGCTAACTGGTGATGGGACATCCGGAACACCTTTGACAGCGAATGTTAGAGTTTCAGGTTCAACTGGAAATACTCTACAGATTAGAGCTGATGGTTTATTTGCAGCCGGTGGTGATGGGAGTGGTGGGAGTTCTATTGTTCGTGTAGCGAACTCCCCTTCTTTAAATCTATCTGGTACTGGTACTCTTACTGATCCTATTTCTGGATCGGTGCGAATTGATCCTCGTGATCCAGATAACTTCTTAACCATGACAGATCAAGGGTTAGAAGCGAATGGAAGAAACATTCCAGTCAGCGCTGATTTGGATAATATTACCCGTAAAGGATCGGATGGATTGATCTCTACTGTTCTACAATATGTAGATGAGACTTTCCTAACACCAATTCGAATTGGCGGAGCAGGAAATGCTATTGATCCGCTTGCTGCTTTTTTAAATTTTTCTACTTCATCAGATAGCGCCCTTATGATGGATCAAGAGGGCGGAACGGTTACACTAAAAGCATGGCGATATATCGATTTCGATGTTTCGCATATGAATGATTCTATTACCAATCCTTGTGGAAGATATATTCGACTTGTCAATAAGCATACAAGAGATTTTATCATCATCGGAGATGTTCAACTTGCATGTAGTGCAGCAAGTAGTATGATAGTTAATCCAACAGGGTATACACCTTCAACTACTATTACGGGGGGTATGGGTGGTACTGTTCCGCAGATGCTTGTAACTTTAGATTCAATGATTTCGTGGCAATCGATACTTCAATTTACGCCGTTCAATAATCATGCCTGTCAACAGCTTATGACGTTTTCTTCACCTGTTAGTTATTTAACACATCCAATAAGTGCTGTTATAACTAGTGCCAATCCAAATGATTATGCAACCATTCGTGGATGGTATTATGGAAATGCTCGTCCAGCTACAAGACCGGCGACAGTTCAATTGACTTATCTGGCTTTCTTCAAGAGTTTGTTACCTCCTGCGATCATCAACCCAACGGTTCCACCAAACCCTCCTATAGGTACTGAAAAATGGTAGATGAGCTTGAAAAGCGTACGCCTCGCCGCGGTGATGGTACTCGTAGATGGGATCCACAGAACCGTCAGATGAGTTTTACTATTGGACAGGTTAATTCTGTTGCTTGGGATCAACCACCGTCAGTAGTCAACATAGGATCAGAGAACCATGTTAACTTGGTTTTTGGAATACCTTCCGGAGTTCCTGGTAAGGACGCTCCTGAGGGAACAGGTATATCTATTACACAGAATGGGTTTGTAGTAGATAATGGATTAGTTAAAGCTGTCCCACCAATGCCAGAAGTTCGAGCTGTTACCACAGAAGTTGGTGAAGGGATTTCTTTATCTGCTTTCATTACAAAAGAAGGTGTTCTCGAACTTAAAGTTGATGCTGTTGGGCTTAGAAAACATATTGATATCCAACTCGAGTTGTTTTCTCGTGAGGTAGAATATGTAAAGGGCTTCGTCGATGAAGGAACATTTAAAGCACGTGTTTCTGAATATAGAGAAAAATGGGTTGAAGCTGAAAGTAAATGGGCGATGCTCAATGAGCAATTTATGAGGTTATTACAAGATTATAATTACTTCAAGACGATAATGATCCAAGCTCATCCAACACTAATTCAGTCATGATATGGCCGCTCCTACCATCACCTACAATTTCTTTCGGGGTAGCGTACCACGAATAGCCGCACATCTTCTACGTGAAGGTGATGCGCAACGTGCGCTTGATGTTCGATTGGAAACGGGTAGATTAGAAGCATGGCGCGAACCTTCTCTTGAGCTAGCTACTAAGCCTGAAACAAAAACAGTCTATTTATATGATTGTTGCTGGTTAGAATTTCCAGCATGTGTATCAGTAACTGAAGGATCAGTAACATGTAGAGAAATCTATGTTACAGGTCTTGCTGGTTTCCCAATTGAAGGTAGGGTCGAAGATGACTGTTCAGTTTCATGGCGCCGCCTTGGAATGCCTTGCCCATTATTTCCGCCACGAGTAACTGATCCAAACGATTTATCAAACAAAGATGTAGAAGGTCGATCCTATTGCTATGCCTATGTTAATAGAGCAGGCGCAGTAGGACAGATGTCTCCTGGATCTTCTCCAATACTTATCAACGATGGGACATGTGTCACTGTCTCCGGTTGGGAAATTCCACCGGCTGAATGGGACATCACCGAAGTTCAGATCTATCGCTCGGTCTCGGCTAATCTCTCCGGCCAAGCACCAGGAGCGGTAGATCTGGCTAACAACAAACAAGATACTTTTTGGATGGTGGTTGGTAAAACTTCTATCACCTCTCCAACCTTTATAGATTGTAGAGTAAATGAAGAGTTAACCTCTTCTTCTCAATATACCTACATGCCTCCCCCTCCAGCAAACTTAGAAGGAATCGGTTCAATCTCTTCGATGAATGTTCTATTCGGGTTTGTAGGGAATAAACTTTACTTCACGGAGAATAATAATCCACATGCTTGGATTCATTCATACACCTTGGATGATAACATTCGAGCAGTGACTTACTCTGATGGAATGATCTATGTTGCTACAGATGGTCATCCTTATATGCTTTCTGCTACTGATGAATGCGATCACGCTGGATGCCGAAGGGTGGTTCGATTTGATGAAGCACTTCCAATGGTTGGTTTTGGTGTTCGTCGCATGGCAGCAGTACCGGGTGGAGCAGTTTATCCTTCGCATAAAGGTCTTGTGTTGCTTGGTGACAAAGGGCGTGCGAAGCTTATAACTTATAACCTGTACTCTCCAGAACAATGGCAAAGATTGCAACCGGACTCTATTACACCTATATTCCATGTGGGGAAACTTTTTGTCTTCGGAAAGGGAGGCTCCTTCGTTATAACACTCAAAGGTGGCGCGGAGGATCTATGGGCTTTCGATGGTCATTCAGAGCTTTCCGATCGTGTGCTCGACGCATTCGAATCCAGACAAGGATTTCTTTACCTACACAAGACCGATGGAGTATATCGTTGGGAAGGATCTTCCACGCGAAGATCTTACCTATGGCTTTCACCAAAGGCACTGATGCCAAGACATGAAGCATATGGAATAGTTTATGTTCGAGTCGATTCAGGCGGTATTGGTCATATTAGAATCCTTCGTGACGGACATTTAGTATCCGATCGCGATGTATTCAAAACTCAATACTATACTCTTCCAAATTGGGCTGTCGGAATGAGTTGGGAAATTGAAGTGACTGGTACAGCCTCGGTGTCTGTAGTCTCTATAGCCACACAGCGCGAAGGATTGATGACATGAAAGTAGCAGTCTATCATCCTTCACCAAAAGCTGATGAATCGACCCCTCTTCTTTCTGTTTTGATATCGGAGATGGCTGAGATTGGTTGGAGAATATCGAACGAAATGTTTTGTGTTCAATTCTTATCTAATCAACTCATGATGATTGGATTTGAAGATGATCGAGGTGAACGTATCCTCCAGCTTGGAATGGCACAACGTCGTTGGCGCTGGTGGGAAAACGAAAAATGGGTTGTTATAATCAAAATGACCGGGGACGATATACTAAACGCCTACCGCTCTCTCGTTAAGGCAACTGATGCCGACTTCTTAGTATGGGAAGAAAAACTGGAGGACGGGAATATACTCTTGCATAAAGAGCCCGTTATAAGGAATGCCAGCTAATACAGTCTTCGATACTGCTTATGTTGAAGCTGCCGTCAATAAAGCGCTAGCGGCAATTGAGGCTGCTACTACGCAGCGGAACTGGGATATAGCTCTTTGCCTGGCTCAGGTTGCTCTCCAACGTTTTGCATCAAATAGTGCTAATGCAATTGCTGAATGGCAACTTGCTATCGCTGAAGATTATCAGCGGCAGTGGGAGAAATTTCTTCCATATGAACGCCAGTTAGCCATTGATGTATTTAATATTCCAAAGTATCTAGCTCAATATTTATCATTAGCTTTACAATACGATGACATTATGGAAGATTCGTTTTATGCGAATCATGATGATCTTTTGGATTGGCTTGAAAAGAAATGCGCTGAAACAAATCCATGTGCCGATGGACGTTGGTTAAATGAGATGGCCTTAGCTCGGGCAGATATGATGAGCTACGCAGCACGGGTTGAAGAACAACGTGAACAAGCATTGAATGACCGACGCTACGCATGGCAGTACGCAGTTCTAATGCTTGGTAAGAATACTGTAGGTTCTATCGCTGGGTTTGCTCAACTAGCTGGAGATGCAGTAGGAACAACAAACGACATGATGCAAGGGCTTATTCGTTTCGGAGTTCATGCCTTGACCTACACACCACCACAAGCCAATGTTCCATGGACACCGCAGGCAAATGTTTCTACAGCTGGATACAATGTAGGTGTTCGTCAGATGTACATGGAACCACCAAATACCGGAAGGATAGATAATGTAGAACTTCCTGCTCATAGTGGAGCTGACATCCGTTTCGAACCTTTTAAGTTTGACTTCGCTGCTGGTAAGCAACAAAGAACTCGTAGCGATGAAGTTCGTAGCGAGGAAAACAATGACCGGAATCAGTAGTCACGGCTACACATCAGCAGAATACTATTACGCATGGGGGGCTAAAGAAGTAGCTACTCAGCGTCAGATAGCTATGCTCGCTAATCTAGCAATCATGACTGCTGCGGCCATCGAAGCTTACACTAAGCAAAAAGCTGCTGCCGATCGGACAATGAACATCACGCAGAAGCAGCTAAATCGTCTCAAAGAAATCTATTGGCCAAGGGAACTTCAACACCTCGAAGAGTTCGCTGGTAACCCTGAACCGATTGAGCCTATTGAGGTCATGGGTTCACGCTATGGTGGTCGTTTAAATGCAGCCGTAGCAGGAGCTTACGCAAAAGCAATTCTGGAAGTTGAATGTAAGGCTTCTCGATATTGTACTTCCGCTAATGAACAGGCTATGGAATCAATATTCATTGGCCGAGCAATTGACGAAGCAAATGCCCGAGTCAAGGGTAGGCAAATTGCTTTTGCCGAGTATAGAGCGAAAGAGGATGTTAACTTTGACCGACGAATTAAAGCAATTGGTATTGGTGCAGGAGCAATTGGTGATGCTGCTTCCCTTGCTGGAAAAGCTGCTGCTACCTTCGCTGGACAATTTGCACAATACTTCGGTGGTATGAGCGATGCATTAAAAGGTTTTGCTTACGCTGCTCGAACACCCTATACTTCTAGCCAGCAGTTTCATACTGATCTACAAAGACAGATGGAGCAACAATTTGGTATAGCTGATTTCAATGCTACATATTCTGGAACTGATAACTCAATTGGTTCTGGTGTAAGAATGAATCCTCTTGGAACTAGCTTACTAAATGATCCACTCATGAAAGGAAACACCGAAGCACGTGATGCTTTTGGTCCAGGTATTGATATAAATATGACCGCAGGTATGGAGCGTGATTGGTTCTATGAACAAACAAACAACGCTTCGACTCCAATGTGGATGAATATTGATCGAAGTGGTATGCAAACGTTCCCGGTGTCTATGGCTGTAGCATATGTTACTATCGATCAATTCGATTTTGTATATGTTGATGATGTAGAAGTTACCCGACACATCTACGGAAAACCGCTCTAAGGAACTGCTATGCCATCCTTCAATCTTTCATTCGGTCAACCATTATGGGAAGCAGACAGACAAGCTCTGGCCATGAATCAAGGCTTGCTTGACTATGGTAATCAGTACCGAGCATCTGTAGAGACAAATCGTTTGTTAGATCAATCCAGATCAGCAGATGCTTATCTTAGTACTTTAGCAGGCAATCAACAACGCGCTGCGATGATGGGTCATACCCCAACTGAATTTTGGACGAATCAGCAAGCTGAGATTATGGCTGACCCAAACTTCCAAACTTATACACCGGAGACTCAAGCTGAAATCCTGAAACGGCTGCGAACACAGCAGCTGGATTGGCAGAATCAACTTGCCCAACAAGGTAATCTCTACGAATCTCAGCAGTTTGGACAAGCCGCAGGTATCAACCCGATTGTAAGTGATCTTATGATAGCACTACAAGCCGGTAATGCACCAGCAGTAGCTGGGGCGATGAATGCAGCTAATCCACTTGCAGCGCTTGCAGCAACCCCACAAGGCGGATTACAAGTTGGACAAACTACATTACCGCCCGGTGTAGGTATGTTGGGAATGGCACAGAATCCAATGATGGCTGGTGCTACCTTAGCTGATAGAGTAGCTGCTTATCAACAGATGCTTAACCAGCAACAGCAACAGAGCGCAATGCTTCAACAGGTTCTTCAAATGCAAGGGGCTGGGCGTCAGCCGTTTGTTCCTGGAACACCGCTTCCAAAACTTCAAGAAGCACATCCAGCAGACAATTATACCTCCCCAGAATCATTACCTCCGATGAGTTTTAATTCCTATCAGGATGCAGAAAGAGTTTTTCCGGGAATTGCTAGTCAATATGGGCCTGATTCTGAATTGTATAAGCTTATGCAGCAACAACGTATGCCAGTGCCAGGACAAGCTCCTCCAGAAATTCCACAATGGCTTACGCAATACCTTCGGATGCAACAGGGAGGTAAAAAATAATGGCCACTCCTCGCCAGCAAAAGCTTCGTGATAAATATACGCAAGCTCTTCAAGATCCAAACGTCCAAAAGATGCTTAACGCTATTGGAGGATCTGAATCTTCTAACCAATATGACATCCAATATGATGGTACTTGGTCAGGAAGAAAAATAGATACTAGCAAAGCTCAAGGAGTAGCAGGACATCCTGGAACAAGTCTAGCAGATGATTCTTCGGCTGCTGGAAGATACATGATTACTGGATTCCCATCTTCAAAAAGAAAAGATGGAAGGAAATCGACTTGGGAACGTGCTGTAGATGCTTTAGGTCTAACTGACTTTAATGATCCTACTCAACAAGATTTAGCTGCTACTTGGCTTCTTGATCAAAGAAAATATAGCGGAAAGACAGGTCTCGAACTAGCAAAGGCTGGAGACTTTGCAGCATCGGCAAGAGCGGCAGCTCCTGAATGGCACGCTATCAAAGAAAAAGGAGGAGATAATTATAAAGATTGGATAACTAAAAATATAGACAATCGAAAGCTTATTCCTTTTGGGCAAATATCATCAAAAGAAGTTCTAGCAGCTCAAGGTGGAACACCAGGAGCCTATGGTGGCGCAACGCAAACACCTACGATAGATGGAATAACACCTGTTTCTTTGGAGCAACCTACACAAGGACAAACTCTTTCGCCGCAGGCGCCCTTGCAGATGCCGGGTGATTTAGCTAACCGGTTGCGTGGGAACATGACAGCAAGAGGAGCTGGCCAACCTATGCCTCCGCGTGACCCAACTATGGCAGCGTTGGATGATCCATGGCGTGCGCGTTTCTTAATGCAAACAGAAAACGAACGAATGCTTACTCCTGGAACACCTGAATCATTTCAGGCGAATCCATTTCTTCGATTCTTTAATGCAATCTCTGGTCGAAAAAGCGAGGACATGGTTCCAATGAATCAAAGCCTCGCTAGTGCTTTATTTGGTGGTGGAACAAGGCAACAACCACAAGCTCCAATTGAAGATAGTTCTATGATGAACGTAGGAGCACCTCAACTTCTTCCGAGTCCTTCGCAAACACCAACGCCTCAATCTTTTCCAGTGCAACCATATCCAGCTGCTGATATGCGTGCGCTCCCACCGCTGCGTGAAGCATTCGGTAATATAGCTAATAGTTTGCACCGCGAAGCTACTCAAAAAGTATTTGGAGAATCTCCACTTCTAAATGTGCGTTGGCCGGAAGGAATTGACGCTACTATAAACTCTCAACTGGAGTTGAAATAATGGCTGCCGATGGATTAAAGCAACTCCAAGCTCTTATTACCTCTAGTGCTAATGTTCCGCAGCAGCCTAGTTTAAAATCGCTTTACGCTACTGGAACTCCAAAGGAAACATTCACTCCGCAGATGGCAGTGTCTGATCCAATGAAACTCTATATGTCTGCCCTTGCAGTTCAGCAAAGACAGAATGCGATTGATCTACAACAGCAACGGATAGCTTCTTCCCAGCAAAGAGCTGCTGGAAAACAACCTCTTGACTTTGATCTTATAGTTGCACAAGCAGCATCGGAACAAGGCTGGGATAAACTTACACCAGATCAACTACATGTAGCCAAACAAAATCTTATTGATGACCTGGCAATGGCCTACTCTGGCGGTCGGTTAGATAAGGATATTGAACCAATAAAAGAAAACGTTCGTCAACGAATCGATCCATCCTTTGCCCGTTGGCAACAAACACTTCCAGGGCAAACTGGACTACAACAATCTTCAAGTGGAAACTGGCTTGGTGATATGGCTAGAGCTTTAACTGAAGGAAACGTTTTATCAGTAGCCGAAACCGGTGTAGGTCTTGCTAATATCCCGACTGGTGGTGCAGCGGGTAAAGCTCTAGAAGGTACTTTAGCTGATACAGGAGCCCTTCGTCAAGCCTATGAAGCATCCTTTGCTCCAGAGCAACGTGCTGCACGTGAAAAAGTTCAGCAAGCGGAAGGCTTTTGGAATACACTTGGTGCATTGATTTCAGAACCAAGAGCACTTTCTACCTACGCTGCTGAGAATCTAGCCGGGATGGGAGCTGGTGCAGCTGTTCGGATGGGTGCTAAAGGTCTTGGAAAACTAGGTGCTGCTCAAGCTGCTAAAGCTGTTGGTGGAACACCCCTCCGTGCCTCACTTGTAGGACAGTCACTTTATGCAGGCGGGATGACTTCTGAACAACTTCGACGTGAACGCGAAGGTGGTTATCTTTCCCCAGAAGATTACGCTGCTATAGCTTCAACTATGGCAACTGAACCTCTATTTGGATTACTCGGAGCAAAAGCTGCGAATCGTTTTGGTGTAGTGAATCCAGAAGTCTACCTGGCGATGAACAAAGCAGAACGTGAAGCAATGCGTGCTGCTGGTCGGTCGCCTGATATGCTTCGTGCTGCTGGCCGCGGTGCCCTTATTGAAGGATTGGAAGAAATTGGCCAAGAAAGCTCTCAACAGATTGCTATGAACTTGGCACAAGGAAAGCCGTGGGATGAAGGAGTTGGTAATGCAGCTGCTATTGGTTTCGCTCTTGGTTCAACTATGGGCGGGGTTGTCAATACTGTAGAGTCAGGTCTATCAGCCAGACGAGTACGTAAGGGTGGTGCCCCACAAGAAGAACAACTACGCTCCGATCAGCAAGTCATCGATACTTTGACACCTGAGATGCAAGCTCAGCTTACACCTCAGGATACCGCAACTGTTAATGATATTCTTAATACTGTTATTCAAGCGGAGCAACAAACCTCTGCTGCCCAAGCCCCTGCTCCTGAACCTGGCACACCAGCTTCGACTTTGGCTGAAGCAATCAATGCGATTGAAAATGGCGGAGCTGTAACTTATACCTATTCTAGCGGACGCACGCAAACAGTTAAAAATTCAGATCGTTTGCGGATGAGCCCGCAAGGGAATATCCAACTGCAAGGTGGAAAACAATGGTTTAATGCTAAGCCTGAAAGCTTTACAATTACACCGCCTGCGGTGGAAACTCAACCTGAAGTGGTACCACCCGCTCCACCTTGGGATCAACCATCTAGTTCAACTGAGACATCTGACTGGGCTAGGGATACACTTACTACGGAGGCCGAAAATGGCATGCAAACGGGGCAAGCGCCCACCCAAGAAATAGCACCTGCGGTTGTTCCGCAAGGAACTGAAGCAATTCCGGGTGCAACACAACAGGCAACCCCTGACATCACCCCAACCCCTACCGAGGCAGTCGCCCCCAGTTCCGTGACAGAACAAACACAGGCTGCAATAAATGAATTATTACAACCCCGGTTGCCTGTTGCATTGGCAGGAGCTAAGCCTAGGTTTGCGTTTGGACAGAATCAATTTACACTTCGTTTCGCTAGTGATGTAGATAAAGCTGCCTACATCGCAGCACAAAGAACAAAGTCAAAACGTGATGCTGCTTATGTAGATTTTGTTCGACAAGCAACTGGAATGACTGAACCTCAAGTCAGAGCTTATGGTGACACCGTTAAGAGTACCATAAGAGATCTCGCTCAAGGTCGTTCGGGCGGAATAGAAATTGTTGTTCCAGATCTTCGTACTCAACCTTCCGTTGCCGCTGCTCCGGAGGTGAGGCAATCGCGCCCTACCGTTTCTGAGGCTACTACAGAATCTCAAGTCCTACATCGAAACCTTCATGGTGACGAACGCCTTGCTGAACTAAAGGCTGATCCTGTAGCAGGTGAGGCAATCAGAAAACTCTCTTCCATCTATGGTGGAGATGTTATTGATTCACTTATCAACGGTGGAAGATTAAATTTCTATTCTGGACCAGCGAATGTGTCCGGTGAGTTTAATCCTTCTAATGGAACAGCTTATCTCAACACAAACAGTCCTGCTATTCGTGCCAACATCAATGACAATGTTTTCGTGCATGAGATGTGGCATAGCCTTTTCGATGATATGCGTCGGAGGGATAGGACTACCTTCGATCAACTGACCAATAGACTTAGCGACCTTATCAATGATCCGAATCCATCTTGGTGGGTTCAGGACATCATGGAAAATATCCGGCAGAGTTATCCAGAACTTATCCAAGCAACAATAACCAATCCGAATAGTTTGACTGCCAAGCAAGCTCTTGCAGATGAATTCGCTGCTCAAGCAATCAGTGAGTATCTAAATTCACAAACTGATCCATTGAACCCAAGAAGTATGGCAGATAAGGTTGCCCAATGGGTTAAAGATTTCTTTACCTTTATCGAAGAAGCTTTCAATCGAGTATTTGATCGTCCAAGCACTGCTAGGATTACTCCTCCGCAGCTCACAGCTATGGCCAGAGCATTCATTCATGATGTGTCCGGTGCTCCTCGGTCTATATTCCCTGTAGCAGAAGGCACCTTCCCGAAGATGTTTGCTCGCGAACGTCGGACAAAACCTCGTGGAACTGTGGCTCCAGACATCACCCGTCCGACTGTGACTGCTGTAGATAAAGCTATCCATGCGAATACTAATGCTGAAAACATAAAAGTAATCCAAGATAATATGGTATCTCCTACAGGTGATACTACGTTAACTGGAACTTCAATTATAGAAGCTGCTAATGGTAATCCTTCTGCGTTCAAACGTTGGACTGATCGTATCGGAACTATCCTAGTTGACAAAAAGATTCCTGTAGTGAATTGGATTGACAAGCTTCCAATTACACAGCAGATGAAAAATGATCTGGTCAACGCTACATACCTTGGACGTAACCAAAGAAGTGATCTTATTGCTGACCTCCAAAGAAACTGGGGTGGGCAAGATGCAATGGTCGAACTTAATAATATCGCTGAAAAGCATAACATGATCCCGCAACGTGCCCTCGAAGTAATGGGTACTTGGATAACTACCAACTGGGTTCCAGAAGTAAATATTCGTATAGCGAGTAGAGAAGCTAAAAGAATTAAAGCTGAAAACGCTGAAGCTCGAACGATGATGCAAACGCTATTGGAACAGCGGAAACAATATAATAATACTCAAGCGCGTTACCATGAACTAACCAAGCTCGCATCTGAACAACAGGAAATCATCGACAAGAATATAAAGTCACTCCAAGACTTCAAAGAAGCAGTTAATAATCCAAATATGGATATTAAATCGCATGGTGTAGAGTTGGCTGGTGGGATGTCAACTGCTCAAGCAGCAACTTTAAAGGCACAAGCTGAAAGTATTCTTCCTGTCAAAGAAATTCGTAAGGTAGCAGAAAGTATCTGGAAGATGAATCGCGAACGGCTTGTAAGAGATGTAGAAGGTGGGCGAGTAAGCCCTGATATGCTTATAAGTTTTATTCCGGATGCTCAACAAAATCAGGTTAAGACTAAAGCAGAAGCTCTACAAGTAGCGTCGCGTGAACTTAATAACTTGGTTGATCCGCAAGCTGGTAGGTTAGAAGCTGCTTATAAGAAATTACAAGCAGCACGTGAAGCTCTTCGTAATGTTATTGGATCTCAGTATGTTCCATTAACTAGTTTGAAAAAGGAATATGTTCAAGGGAGTGGTTCAAACCAAACGGTAACTGGTGATGTAAGGCCGCTACATGTTCTTGAGGGAAGCAAAACAAGAGTAGCCGAGAATGGAATTGTAGCATCGTTTCGTAATGTAGCTAACGCCGGTTATTTCAAACAATGGGAAGGATTTAGAAAATCAATTCTCGCAGCATATCAGAACATGAATGATGCACAACGAAAAGAAGCTGGAATGATTGCTTTGCATGAAGCTACTCCAGCTGACCGTGCATCTAACACAGCACTGGTGGTTGCTGATTCTAAAGGAAAAGAATATGCTATCAAGTTTAGAGATGCTAGTTTGTTGGAGGCAATCAATACAACTGCTTCGTTAGGAGATCTAAACCCATACTTGAAACCGTTTGCTTTTTTGAGTAGAAACTATGGACAGCTTCTTACCCGCCGCCAACCAATTTTCGCACCAATCAATGGATTCCGAGATTTCTTTGAGCGCCTCGGAAATATACAAGCTCGAACTTATTATGATGCAAGTGGAAACGTTATCCGTAGTCGTAAAATTATTAGAGATATGTTTTCGAACCTTCCAGAGGTCACCTCTGTTGCCTCAAGGCTTGCTTCTAGAATCGTTGATAAGCTACCAGTAGTTAAAGAAGGATCGCCGAATCAACGCGTTCAAACATACATGGAAGAGCTTATGAACCAAGGCGGTTTCATGGGCTATATCGATCAATTGTCCGCAAACAAACAACAACTCTATAAACAAGTAGAAGCACTATCTAAGGATGCAAAGATACGTCCACGATTCAGAAAGACATTTGTAGATGGTGTATCAAATCTTCTTGACAAGTGGAACAGACAAACAGAGATTGTTCCTATCCTTACCAGCTATATTTCGATGCGTGAAAATGGAATGCGTCCTGCGGATGCAGCCTATCAAACACTTGACTTGGTCAACTTTGGGAAGTCAGGAATAGCAACTCCAATACTTTCTGCGTTCTATCCATTCGTACGTTCCGCTTTTGTAGGTGGTCAAAACGTTGCGAAAGCATTATCAACAAAGAAAGGACGGATTGCCTTACTTGGGCGGTACGCAGTTCTCACGATGATGTGGATGGCCATCGCTGGCATGTCCGATGACGATGAGGATGGCAATCATGTTCTCTCCCTTGCCGACGTTACTACAAATGGCTACATACCAATACCAGTTGGTGACAGCTATATTCGGATTCCAATCTCATTTTCTATGGATAGGATTGCCAACGTTGCTGCGCGAAATACTGTTCAAGTCATGCATGGGTACAAAGACCCAGCACCAGCTGTCGCTTCTATCTTTTCCGGCGGTGTTCTTCCAGCGATGACACCATTCGAAGCAGCTCCTATAGGAATGGATGAGAATGCATTACTTAGCTTGTTTTCTTCCTTCGCATCACCTACTGCTTGGCCACTTCTTCAAATAGCATTTAACCAAAACGATTATGGAAGAGCTTTAGCTAAGGCTCCACAGAAGGGACAATATCGGAGCGAGGTAAAGGTCACCTCGCAGCCACCTATCTGGCAAGAGATAGCTGAAGAAATTCGAAAGACTACAGGGTTTGATTGGCCTTCCACTTACTACGAGCATTTATTCAAATCATACCTTCCTGGTCTTCCTCAGGATGTAACCGCTGCGTTGGTAACTAATCCTCATAAGCAGGCAGTTGGTCAAGTTACACAAATTCCATTGATGTCTCGTCTATGGTATAGACATAATCCTGCGGTAGCTAATTCTAGGTTACGCAGAATGCTTGATGACTATGACGAGATTATAATTAAAGCCAAGCATGGCGAAACATTGACTCCTACTGAGCAAAGAATTAAATCTGTTGGCTCAACTTACATGAGTCGAATCAGTAAAATTAATGCTCGTGGGGCTACGATCAACCGTATCAAGGATGAGAATCTTCGATATGAACAGATCAGAAAACAGAACGAAGACCGACTTTCAGCAACAAGAGATGCCCTTCGAGAGCTCAAGTGATTTCTTGGACTACAACATCGATATGTGGTCTATTGCTATAGATTTTCCAACAGTTTCCATACCCGATGATTTGCCCGTCGTCTGTCCAAACTACTCCATTTAGTGCATCTTCGATGCCCTTCATGAAGTTGGACATGTCTGGTTTACCCATAGCATGAATTAAACCATTAGCTGCAAGCTCTTGGAGTTTCTTTGACCAGGACTTTGGTATAGCTTTATGAACTACGACTGATAATATAATCGGGCCTGTTATTGGTTTGAAACCTGGAAGCATTTCCTTTGCCATATGCTTCATCCACTTCTCAAATTCTCTTGTCTTTTCTGGGGTATAGGCATGCCCTTTACCAAAGCGAGGACGACCTTTAGCAACAGGTTCTAGATCAAAATAGAGTTCGAGTGTTTTCATTTACATGCTCCCCAATTTGGACCACAAGAACCGTCTACCTTAACTGGAATACTTAATTGAATAGCCGTTTCCATAATATTTTGCATCTCATCGAAAGCTTGATCCATATCACCTGGATCACTAAAGCCAAGCTCATCGTGAACAGTAAGGCGTGGAACCCCAGTCTCATCGAATACACCATCCTCCCAACATTGTAGCATAGCTTTTTTAATAAGATCGGCTGCGCTACCTTGAAGTCTACGGTTGAGTCCACGATAACTGTAGGCTCTTACCACCCTTCCATATTCAGAACAAGCTTGTTCATAAGGCAAAGGCGGACGCGGATCATGTTTATCGGGTGGTTCCCATAAGTCAAAACGTGACCGCCGCCCAAGGATTGTAGTGATAAATCCATATTGTCTAACCAAGTCAGAACAATGATCCATCGTCTTGGTTGCGAAAGGAACTGCTGCATGGTACGCTTTGTGTAGTTGCTTTCCTGCTGCCTCAGATAGATGCAAACTTCGAATCAACTTTGGAATACCCATTCCATAGATCATTCCAAAGTTGATATTCTTAACCGGCTTGCGCCAGTGCTTACGCTTCTCAGGTGTAGAAACATCCCAATCTACGTTAGGAAGGATAAGATCCATTGCCCAGTCATGATAATCAGTATCCGGATGATCTCGGAAATGCTTTCTTGCCTCGTCACTGCCAGGACCAACAGCGAAGTGAATAAGAAAACGATACTCAATTTGACTATAATCGTAAGCACGCCATTGTTTATGTCCATAATCTGGTATAAAAATTCCTCTAATGAGTGGTGCCAGTTCATCATCCCGTGCCGGTACATTCTGTAGATTCGGATCCGATGATGAGAACCTACCTGACCTAGCTCCTCCATCATCCATTGCTAGCTGCTTGAATTGACAATAGACTTTACCATCAATATGCTTTCCAAGGATGTATGATTTTATAAAAGTCCCATTCAGTTTGGAAAGACGTCTTATATTTAGAATTGATTTTGCTATTGGATGACTAGTCCCTTCTAAAAAATCTTTTGTAAAGCTTGGTTTACCATTCGGATTTCCTTTTGTAGGTTTTGTTCTTGGATAAACTAACCCAGCTGCATCAAATACTCTTGCAAGATCAGCACTAGCATTTACATTAACTGGACTTCGAGCAAGAATATCTAACTCATCCTGACATTTAGTTAGTTCTATATCAAGATGCCCAGTAAGTTCTTCTGCCTTTCCTACATCTACTGACACCCCAGCGAAACGCATCTCTATCATAAGATAAATAAGCGCGCATTCCATATCAAATAGTTCGACTAAGTTTTCCTGCTCAAGCAAAGGCCATTGCTTTTCAAGAATTCTCAGTGGAAGATCAACATCTCCCTCTGCATAAGGTCCAACTAATCTTGGAGGGGCTCTCCAGATGTTCTCTCTTTGGTCATGTTTGTCACCACCATAGAATCTCCAGCACCAATCATAAAGAAGATTGGAAGTTTTACCTTCCCCGCAATATTTTTCTCCAAGTAACTCCAAATTATTGTTTCCCCGTTCCTGAAGTAAAGCCTCAGCGTACTGAACATCATATAATCTCCCACGAACATGGACGCCTTCTTGACGAAGCCACCCTATATCGTAAGTTAAATTTGCACCAACCTTTGGTTGATGTGGATTGCTTAGTGCTTCATTCAACCATTGGAACACACGTTTTGAATCGAGATTGTACTCTGGTTCGATAGTATGTCGTATTGGAAAGTACCACCTTCTCCCATCTGGAGTGCCTACAGACACGCCAACGATATGCCCCTTTCCTTTCGCCCAGCCTGGACCACCTGTTACCAATTCTGGATCATATGTTTCTGTGTCGATTGCTATACATGGTGCGTTGCCCAGGTTTGGAAATTCAATAGGAGTTCGCCAGAAGGTATCCGGAATCGGAGGTTGTACCCTACTATAGGAACCACGAGTTCCCTCAGCTGGAAGATCTTCCCAGAAGAAACCTACCGAATCAGCTCTCATCTTAATCCCATGATAGCACCATCAAGATCATCTCCAGTGAATAAACAACCTGCTGGATAAGCATAGAAGTCGATGGTGTGTATAACATTCTCAAGCTTGAGAAGGTAACCAAGATTGAACTTTGGACCAGCTAAGACAGGAAAATCAGCTTCGGCATTGACATTCAAACCACTACACAAAGCGATGCGCCCGTCTTCAAAGATAATGTCGTCGCCAGTGCTCATTGTTCTAAGCTGATTGATCGCTTGGAAGAAACCATCTGGAACAGGTTTCTGGTTTGATTGTTTATCCAGGATTCGATTTATATCTGGCCAGTCACCTACAAACAATAGAGAGCATAACCATTTATCCTTTTGATAATGAAACGCAACCTTATTTCGTTTCTCTGAGATTTGTATCCATTCGACCGGTTCATTGATGCGGATCAATTCGTCTACTGTATCTTCAGGAAGGATTATTGAAAAAGGTATCTCGGTTAAGAGATTCTTTCTAACAATAATAGAGTTGTTCGTAGCCAGCATGTGAATTCCATCCAGCTTAATACCCGTTGACCATCTACGAGACGCATCTTCACTAATAAATGGTCGGAGTTGTTTCAACCCTTTTAGAAACCTAGCTGGATCGACTTGATAGTAATTGCCTTCTGGCATAAGTGCCTGTATTGAGTTTACCGTCTGTTCAACGTAAGCCCGGTACCTTCCAGACTTTACCGTCAACTTGCCACCTGCTGTCATAGATAAGGTAACTTCTTCACTACAAGCACGAATAGCTCGTAAGAACGAATCCCCTTTCGGAGAGGCTTCAATCGTTGTATCGATCGGATGCTGTAATGAGAGCTGCCCATTGTAGGCATACACTGCGCCGCCGCCAATACGAACATGGGTAAGCCCTTGATTCGTAAAATCTTTTTTGGCTATCCCGCCTTGGATGAATCGTAGAGCTTCAAGCATGATAAACTCCTAAGATTATAAGACCGATTATGATCAAAATAATCTTATAGATACAGTGTTTTTTGAAATCTATCTCGTTCATTCGAAGAACCCCATCTGGCTGGCTTTAAAAGGATGATCTGGTATGTCATTCATTGCATCGAATGCCCAACAATTATAAGCCCATCTACTAAAATACTGCTCGCGTACCCTCTCAGGATCAAAGCCCTGTTCCCTGAGCATATTGGATGCCGCTTCGCTTTGAACATCACAGTATGTATCGAGATGCGAATTCTTTTTCTTAGCCGTTGGACTCTTAGAAGATACATTTAACAGCCCACGGCCAGGCACATAAAGCATACCGAAGGCAGCATTCTGTACCCATGTGGATGAGTCAACGCTATGCCATGGATACCTTGTGATAAGTTCTATAGTGGTCATACCAAAACCGTGTACTTTGATCTTCGGATGACCTGCACCATCAGTGAGATATTTATCCCATATCTGATCGAGCCAATGGTAGAGTTGCTTGGTTGAAATAGGAACCATACCGCCGATGGTGATATAAGAATAGTTTTTCATATAGTATTCTAACCATCTAATGTCCTCGCCATAGTGATAGCAAGGCAATGGACGAACACCAAGCCATTCCATATGCTGCTGATTGTTGTAGGTTCCGAGCGGGTCACCAATAGCATCAAGCACTGATGCTAAGAGAACACCATCTTCTTGTTTGATAAGATCCCAGTTCTGTTTAATGTACTCACAATAGGCTGGAAGGTCAACTAGGATACCTTTTGTAAATGAAGAGTACGCCCCTGAATCGAGAAAAACTTTTATATTATCATCTCGAATTGTATCTACATACCGTTGCTTATTGATATAGTGATAGGACTCGAGATAATGACGAACACCATCGCGGGCGTATTTTTCCCTTCCGTCAAGTTGGGCATAGAGCTGACCCAGTTTGTGGAAGTTAGAAGTATAGATACCCGCGAGATATACATTCATAGGAACCAGTTATAGCAGCAACCGATGGCACTACCAATCATAAATCCCCAGCCAAAATCAATCACGACATTCCTCCCCTTCTTCTTGTAGCTTTTTCTTTTAATTCTTCTATCCCAGTATGCATAGTCTCAAACAAACTCGAATCAGGATGTTGTAGATATATCATAAATGTCTCGAAGAGTGCTGCAATCAACATAATTCTGTGATCGACAGATACTACTTCACCTAGCTCTTTGAGGTCTACTTCTACAAGTGTTCCTTCTTTACTCACAACCAATACTTTATCGGATGAGGCTTTGTCGTTATCTTTCATCACTTATGCTCCAGACTTGCGAAGAACTCTGCACGAACCTCTGGCCTCTCATATTTGCCACGGATAGCACAGTAGGTCATGTCCATCTTCTGTTTGTTAACTCCCCTGCTACATGCGCACATGTGCCGACCAGTGATGAAAACGATAACACCATCCGTCTCATTGGTTTTCCAAATCTCTTCAGCGACCTGTTCCGCTATACGTTCTTGAGTTTGGAAGCGTCTTGCAAACTTGTCAACGACTCGTGGGAGTTTACTGAGACCGATAACTTTTCCTTTTGCAATGTAGCCCACGTTGACTTCCCCAAAGAACGGCGCCATGTGGTGCTCACAATGGGAGTAGTATTCGATTCCGCGGACAATAATTGCGCCACTACATGCTGCCAAGGCATCATCTTCGAACACCTTTAGATTTACATCCTGACTGTATCCTACAAACCATTCCTTCCATGCTTTGGCAGCACGGGTAGGTGTTTCTAACATGCCAGGACGAGTTGGATCATCGCCTGCAAATTGAATGAGGCGTCGGAAGTTGTCTTCGATAGAACTTTCTTCGGTTCCTTCCCATGGAAAGATATACCATGTCGGATCATTTAGATACTTTCCTTTTCCTTTATCCACAAGAGCGAAGAAAGGTTTAAAATAGTTATCGAAGTACTTTTTCTTTGTTATTCCAGAGTCAATAATATCATCAATGAATATGGTTGCTTCGCTCGCATTCTGAACAATAGAAGCACTCTCAAGTCTTTGAGCTACTTGATATGCTGGAACTATCCCACCACGAGGAACTCCATATAACTTATGATGTCCTCTTCCAAGATTATGATGGATATGATTTGCCACATCATCGGCTAGTTCTTCGCACTCAAGCAAAGTCAAAGATCTTATTCGATTCATCTCACCACCTCCGTATAGCACTTGGAAGTTTCTTCTACACGGACAGAAACAAGTTCGACCTCGGTATAGTCCTTGAGAAGATAGTTTCCATTCCCAAGAAGATATGAAGCCATGTTCTCAGCTGTAGGATTGAAAGGAACCCATACAATTGACCTTCTCAATAGAAGACCGCCTTCGCGACCTTCCATGACTGAGTTTATCCGGATCATATCCGGATCTTCATTCCAGATAAGAGTTTTATGATCCCAGTTATCTTCCAGCCATTGGCAAAGGACAGACTTCATTACTGAAAAATCAAGTACCCTTCCAACCTCATCAAGCATACGAACCGCTGTTACACCGAACGTAATCTTGTATCTGTGACCATGTAGGTGTTCGCACTTCCCACCTTGACCGACGACCCGATGGCCGCAGTCGATTTCATGTGAGCGATAAGCTATCGGTAGATTTGAGTTCATTCTCGCACCTTTCTTGATAGAGATTGGATTGTTCCAAGAGAATGTTTGCGAATCGCAACTCATTCCCTTCGAAGTTTATTTCTCTTTGAGCTCTGTCCCACAGAATAGCAGGATCAGGAATACCGGCATCAGCAAAACCTTTAGCACGAAGAGTCGCTGCTGCATCAGTTCCGATAACCTCACCAGAATAACTAGTTATAGAATGTGCAAGAGCATAATAAAGCAATGGATTTTGCATCGCATACTCTGCCTCTTCTTTTTTTGACCAAGTCATTAGAGGGGTTACAATCGAAATCCTTGCATAGTCACCAGAGTTAAATAGCCCCCAGTTGCTAGCAGCTTGGATAGAATCAATAAATGTCGCCCTACAATCTGGGTAACCGCTGTAGTCAACTTGGCTTACTCCAATGATAATTTGCTGACAACCAATAACTACAGCTCTATTATAAGCAACAGTTAGAAAGAGTTGGTTTCGCATCGGAACAAAGGTGTTCGCTACTCCACCTTTATATTCTTCTAATGGCAGTTCATGTTGAAGAAGAGGAGAGAGTCCATGCAGAACATTATCTACATTGATAACTTCATGTGAGTCAACTTGGAGGATATGTGCGATCCTTTTTGCTGCTTCGATTTCAGTTCGATTTCGTTGACCATAGTCAAAGGTAATTGCATGAATGCTATCGAAGTTGTCAAGGTGCCTTGCCATGTATAGACAAGTGGTAGAATCTTGCCCGCCTGAAAGAATCACTAATGCTTGTCGTGTCATGATTATCTCATCCCGAGAAGTTTATGGGTTTGAATACTGACCTTCCAACCTCTTAAAGCTGCTTCAGTTATAGCAAATTCTAAATTATCTATTCCAGGTTCCGGTTGTAGAAAAACTTCCGTACTCAAAAGCCATTCTTTATCAAGAAGTTCTACTGGACTTATATTTCCAAGGACAAAGTTAAAATCTTTTTCTGGTTTAGTCACGATAAATTTTATAGCTGTTGCTTTCTTAATAGCATCTTCATGTATTCTTGTTTTTGGGCTGACCACTATATGTAAATTTGGTTGATTTTTTATTGGAATTGGTAGTGATCCATTTGTTTCAAATTGTACCACAAACCCATGAGCAAGTAAAGCATTTGCGAGAGGAGTTACATTCTGATGGAATGGCTCACCACCAGTAATAACTACAGTTCTATATTCTGGATACTCTATGAGGATACGATTTTGGATTTCATACACACGTAACGATTCAAGATTAGAAGTGTAATCTGTATCGCAGCGCGGACATTGTAGATTGCATCCATAGAGACGAATAAATACCGCAGGTGTTCCACAGAGCGGACCTTCAAATTGTACAGAGGCGAAGATCTCCATGACATAAAGATTACCTTCTGGGTGCATGAAGGCCTTAACTGGTCGTTGCTTATTCATTTCGGGCTCACTGTAGTAGAAGCGCTTTACGTTATCGCCCAACGGGTTCACCTGCTTGCTAGTCTTTTCCTTGACTCTTTATATTGGTAGCAGTTTCAATCTGAAACTTGGAAAGACGCGGTCATCGTTTCAGCAACCCTCTACTATATCCCGGCTCTCGTGTTGCACCATGGCTGGCCACACTCGCAGGGAAGCGTCTATGAGTCATAATCTTATTCAGCCTGGGCTTCTTTGGCAACAGGTGCAGCCTTCGGCTTGCCAAGATAAACACACCACTTTCCATACTGCGTCATGGCGGTAGCTTTGTTGATGCCGGCGTTGACGCAAGCTTCGATGACTTCCTTGCGGGTCGCCCATTCCTTCTTCTCATTTGAGAGCTTGGAGGCGATGTCCCATACCCTGCGACAGGTTGTTCCTTCGCCAGGTCTGGTTACACCGTTCTTAGAATCCTTGGGGGCCTTTTCGACGGCAGGTTTGGCGGCTTCTTCAGCGGGGGCTTCGGCTTTGTTCTTAGCCATGATGTTTGCTCCTTATGTGGATTAACTCCACGGGTTTGAGGATGTTACGCTTGAGTCATCCGTCGGCTCGGGTGAGTCAAAACCGTTTGACTTAATAGAATTGTCTGTGATAGTTTGGTCATTGTCACTAGTGTCTTCTTTATTATTTAGATTACCTTTTTGATTACTTAGCAACCATTTTCCAAATTGGACTTGTGCTGTAGCTGGATTGATATTCTGAGAAGTACACCTAACAATTACTTCTTTCTTAAGACTACGAAGTTCTTGGTTAGGATATAGGAGTCTCACTTCATCAGCGATTGCCCATACATTACCTGTTGCTGTGCCTGCCTTTGGTCTGCCAGGAATCCCGCCGTTCTGCCCTTGTGTGACACGACCGCCCCCTTGCCTTTGTGAGGACATTGCCCTTGCCCCACCACCCCGTGTGCCTTGTTTTACGGGGTATTGGATTTCCGGAACATCCTTCGGATTAAGCGGTATCATATCTTGTGCTAGCTTACTACAAATAGCACACATAGTAGCATAATCAAGGTCACCACAATCAGTCCCCACGGTATTCCAGTGGAGAGTCCGAAGGTCATTCTTCTCGAATGAAGAAAAGGTATGGGATCGTTCGAGTGGTCCAATAATGATGGACTCAACTGGGATTCCAACTTCTCTTCCATATCCATAGACTGTTGCATAGCTTCCTGTTCCGATAAAGGTAAGCTTGCGCTTATCAATTCCGACCCAGCGAGTTGAATTTGTAGTCTTTTCATGCTCCTGTGGGAGCGGGTTGTGATGTTCACCAAAGATCTCCCCAGTAGGATCGGATGGATGTCTTCCGCGAAGAACATTTATCACAGAAGGTTCGTCAGGTTTGGTGGTCATGTCTTACTCCTAGAAAGGAAGTTCCAATTCCCAATGATGGCATCCATGAACAATTACATCCGGAGGAGGATTGCCATACTCTTTACACTTTAGATCTTTCTTGCACCAGGTCATGCAGTTGATGCAAGAGTGCCAGACCTGTTCCTTTAAGCAAAGCTTTTGAAACTTGATCGTTTGATCGTTCTGGTTGTAGTTTGGGTAGCGCATCATGCTGCCTCATGCAAACAGTACTGGTCAATCTTTGAATACTTCTCTCCATACTTAACACGAATAGAAGAGCAGGTTTTTAACTCTCCAAGCCTAGACAATGCTTCTTCTACAGTCTTTGGCACAGGAGTTAAACTTCTCTTAGCCCACCACTTCTCAGCTGTATGGCGAGGATATCCATTGTGTTCAAAACAAACCCATTCTCTAAACGCTTTCAGATTACAATGATAAGTAACTAGCATTGATTTCTTTTCTTTCATATGTAGAGAATAGATAACACGATCAACTATATATTCTTTTAACTCAGATTCGTTATTGGTTTTTACTAGAACATCTGTTCCAGATGTTGCTTTAATCTTTTGACTGATTGGAAATATATTACCACAATGGGGACAAACTTTCAAGCTTGCATGGACATAGGTGTTACATTTATCGCAGAGCCGAACTGGTGCAATAGCCTCGCCGACACCTTTCTTTCCAGTAGGTATGACTGGGTCGTTGATTGGACCAAGCCTCTTGGTGTTTCCGGCGAAGTCGAGGACGAGACAGTCGGGCTTTCCAGAAGCAGCAATAGCAGCCAGGCGCCCTTCTTTTGTTAAGAGATCATATCCAGGTGCATACAATGGACGGTCTCCCCGGCCGAGCATCTGAACCCACAGCCCAGCAGACTTAGTAGCGCGAACGACCGCAATAAGATCCAGAGCGTCGAAATCGTAACCAGTAGTAAGCAAACCAAAAACGACCAATGCTCTAATCTTTCCTGATTCAAAATCCGCAATGACTTCATGACGATCCTCCGACTCAGCACTCAATGACCGTGCTCGAACAAAGTTGTACTGTAGGACTCTACAGATGCTTTGTGCGTGTTCAAGTCCTGACGCAAAGATAAGCCAGTGTTTTCTATTCTGTCCCTTAGCTATTATTTCTTCGCATACCTTTATAGTTATCGGATCTACATTGTACTTAGCTTGTTGATCTTTCAGGTTGTAGTCACCTGCTGTTGTTCGTAACCCATGAACACTTAGGGTGATGTCGGTCGGTTGTGGTCTTAGATAGGATAGATAACCATTCTCAAAGAACCAGTTAAACAAATCCATCTTGGTCATATCAACAGCGATGTCTGTAAAGACTCCACCGTTTGTAAGACAACCTAGTTTCTGTCTCCATCCTGTAGCACTAAAACCTATCCAACGACAATTCGGATTATGATGTAAGGTCTTCTTAAAGAACTTATGATACATGGTGGTGTCTTTATCAGACACTAGATGACACTCATCGACTATAACCAGATCAACACCAACAGGATCTATCTTTATTATAGATGCGATACCAGCATTCACTATTTGTGCTGAGTGATCTTTTATCTTTAACCCTGCTGAGTAAATACTTACGGGTGCCTCTGGCCACCATTTCTTGAGCTTATCTACGTTCTGTCCAATGATCTGAATGTCATGGGTAAGAACTAATGCTTTGTGTGTCGGGTGTTGCTCGAAGTATCTAATCAAAAACAGCGCAATGCAGATCGTCTTTCCAGTTGCTGTAGGAGCTAAGTACAAAGGATGTCCGGGCTTGGTTTCTAAAAAGTTACCAAGCACATTGACTCCCCATGTCTGATAGCTTCTAGCTTCTAGATGCACGGGTTCCTCCGATAGAGATTACATCCAGCGAGCTGTTCATGATAGGACTTAACGATGTTCTCCACTTTACAGACAACACCGATCTTTTGTACTTCGCAAGCCTGACAAGTTCGACAGTTAATCAGTACTGGTTTTGTTTGGTTACAGACATCTTTGAAATCGCAATAAGCACAGTCAAAAGAAGTTGGATCTAATGAACATCGTGCCGGTGGGGTAGGTAAATAAACTATCGTTTGAGCCAGATTGATTGAGTGTGCGAAACACTTGGAATCGTATGGGATAAGTTCACCATAGATATTCGAATCGTTTTTGTTATATCCTAGATACAAAGCCCACGGAAGTTGATAAGCTCCCATGTAGCATTGTGTCTGAACGTAGTATTTATAGTATGTTTCTTTTACACCGGATACCTTAAGCTTTCCATACAGCTTATCGTTGTGAGTCTTAAATTCTGCCAATCCTGCTCCTGGTGCATCAGGAACGTTCTCAACTACCCCGTCGAGATGGCCTCTCATGTGACCATCGACAGCAGTCATTCCATACTGTTGTCCATCTTCTCTTTTGTCATGGACGGTTACTCCTGCCATTCTAAGAAGGGCTATAAAACTGTGCTCTTTTATTTGGCCGTCGTCGAAGATTCTTTGTAAGCGTGCTGGATGCTTTTCTTTATGCGTCCATCTAAACGCATACCACATTGCTCTTGGACAAGCTCCACCGATTACAGATGCCCCAAGATATTGGCGAAAAGGTTTATCCTCATCTACAGGGTTGGTAGCAGCGTTGAGATTCTTGTAGAGTTGTTCGCGATAACTTTTTCCTTGATCGGCTTCCATCAATTCATCAATACGAGTAAGAAGCTTTACTGGGTAGCGCATAATCGATCCAGGAAAAAGTCCCGCCAACGAAAGGAAAGGTGGAACGTTGGCGGGAGAAGGACTTCAGGAGGAAAAGCTGAAATCAGGCGGCAATTATTTACCAGGGTGGTTGCTTGGCTACAGGCGGTTGTCCTTGCGGAGGTTGCGCCGGAGGAGTCCATTGGCCTTGCTGTTGCGCTTGAGGTGGTGCTTGTTGCGCTTGTGCAGGTTGAGGCGGAGGTTGCCATTGTTGTTGCTGCTGCGGCGGAACGTTTTGTTGCGGCGGTTGCTGCGGCGGCGTCCACTGTGCTGGCTGCTGCTGCGGCTGAGACTGAGGCTGAGCCGGAGGTGTCCATTGGCCTTGCCCACCTGTAGCTTGTGGCATAGGTTGTGCAAACTGCTGTTGCGCTTGAGCTGCTCCTGGGCCAAGAATAGGACGAACATCCTTGATCTTGAAAGTGTCAGGGTACTGTGGATCTTTTGAAGGAACCCATGCCCCACGAAATTCGAACGGAATGTTATGAAGCTGTTCGGTATCCTGGAAGGAAGCAATACCCATCGCAGAGCAATACTTGGACAGCTGTTTTCTTGCTATTGCTTCTGCAGCAGGGTTCGGATTGATGACATTGAGCAAATCAAAGAACGCTTCGCCGGAATATTGCCCTTGTGTCACGACGACTGTGAGTGAAAGGTATTCTCCATCACCACCCTTGGTGGTTTCTTTGGAGGAAGCTGTGATAACACCGGTGTACCAACCATCTTGAATAGGCGGTGCAGCGGTGAATGCGAACATAACCATTATCTGGCTCCTTGTATCTTTGCAAAGATTTGAGAGAGGTCGGGATTTATTTCGATAGGTGCCAAGACTCCCGACCGATCCTTGGCATCCGCTTCTGGGGATGGTTGTGTTTGTAGAAATCTATACTTCTGATTTTGTTCAGTCACTCCCACACCCATTCGCCATACTTCATCGAAAAAAAACGGGATGTCAGAACCAACTTTATCCCAAGGTGTCATACATCCATACTTCAATCCACCTCCGGGCTGTTTAACTTTATCTTCTTTACAAGTCATATAAATATGCTTGCCTGGAATATCTCGGTAAGCTTTTATAAGCCATAACATACGCCGACGGAATTCAGGATAAGCCCTACGACCGTCATTCTTTGTTTCCTTCATAATTTGATCGAAGATTGTTTCTGAAATATCTGAAAGAGAGTCTAAACAAACAGTCTTAACCCAGGATGAAGCAGGAGTCATAAGCCATTGCCAAATCTCTGTAATAGTATCAATGCTTCTGATCTCAACTTTTGGAAGATCAAGATTGCGTAAAGGCATCAATCCTCTTTCAGCTGAGATAATGAATGGAGAAGGTGCCGTAGCAATTAGTGTGGTCTTGCCTACACCCGTGGCACCATAGCAAACTACCTTCTGGGCATCCATGCTGGAACCAAGTGTGCTTTCAATAACAAACGGCATGACCTTCTCCAAGTTGATAATAGGATTCTATCAGGTTATCATTGAGTTGACACGACAAACCTAGATTAATCCGGATAGAGTATCTTATGACACTCCTCCACAGTACCACCCTTCTTGAGACAAGCTTGATGCTCTTGCGCCTTTCTAGCTTTGTTAGGTTCCATGTAAATGGTACCACCGACGCAACCAGATAATATGACCGCGGTGAGTACTGCACAAATAACCAGCTTCATTTCATACTCCTATTAAGTAGATACAACTTGGCTTGCTCAAGAACCAACATTTTATTGGCAAGCGGTGAGGTGGAAGATACGATATGTGTTATACCGTTCTCATATGTTCCCGCAAGGAGTACTACAAAATCACGGGAAGTGTTTTCGTCATTTGCTTTGAAGGTTTCAATAGCCATCTCTTGAGTGACTTCCTTCGCAGCTTCGAAAGGAAATGTAGTTATACTAGCAGTCATGTATTATATTCCTTTAGAAAGATTTCGATGAAAACTTCCTTGGCATGAGTCTCATGTGGGAGTTCAATACGCCGAGGATGCACTACAACATCTTTGAGACATTCCCATTCGTGATTGAAGGGCAGCAAGAAGTGTTTGCGTTCATAGGCTAGTGCCGCCAGGTCAACCTTATCGACAAAAATCGGTTGGATACTTTTCTTGTCAATAAGGAAAGCGTCATAGATTGCCAGCTGAATTCGACCTTCTATCTCTTGATAGTCAGGCAACGAACGCTTGAGCGGACGAACTACATCACCAATAAAAGCCTCGGCCGCATCATGAAGAAGCAAAGCAAGAGTAGTTTCCTTGGTGAGTTTGATGTCCCGGATGACTGCAATCTCTTTTCCTAGACGGTAGCAGAGAATGCTATGTTGCGCCACCGAATAGAATGCTTTGGTATGTCCATTGAACCTACACTGGAATGCAAGCGCGTGAGCGATTTCATCGATTGTGTAGTCATACTTTTTTGGTTCGTCGAAGTAGAACTTCTGTCCAGACCAGGTTGCAATCCAATCACCCATTCTTTCCTCCGGTTGAACGCAGACACTCATTTATAATTTTTGGAAGCACCGTTGCGTAAGTAGAAATGCTCTCTGGTGGTTTGTCCATAAGAAGAAGTCCTCGAAGCGCCATTAATTCATTCCAGCTACCTTCTATAACTGCGATAATGCGGGCGGCTTTTTCAACTGCTACGCGTTCATTATCAGTTACTTGGATGAACCTTCCCTTGGCTTGGTGCATACGACCACGCAGAGAGGAAAAGGCTGCAAGGATTTCAGTGAGTTTCATGTTGCTTGACTCTCAAGATAACTGATGAAGTCATTCAACACCCAGCGTACTTTCGATTCGAAGTCACCCCATGAGTATTTCTTCATGTAGTCTTCGACAAGTGCTTTGGGATTCTGAACTATCTTTCCAGTTGGTTGCTGAGGCATTATAGGTTGCGGTGGTTGAACTGGAGTCCGTGAAGCCTGTTGTAGTCTCAAGTCAACGAGGCGCTGAAAGTCAGCAGGCGGGTAGGAAATGATCTGTTGTAGATCACTAAACAGCATCTGTTCGTTTGGAGACAACCGAGTGACCAGGCTAAGGTTGGCTGAGAATTCACGCAGCTTGACGATTGCTTCGCCAGCTCGAATCTCAAGCTCTTCCTTTAGTGCAGCCTTTGCCGTCTCAGTTGTCCGCTTGCCTTTGATAACTCCTTCGAAGTCCGGTGCACCGATTAGGGGGGCGAGACGAAGCTGAGGAAACTCTTGCTGCTTGCCTTCCAAAAAGGTATTCCATGCGTTGTTCGCTTCGCGAATGATCTGCGCCTTGGCATCAGCTTTTCGCTCTTTGACCTTCTTCTCCATCTCAAGGCGAACTTTGCGAGCTTCTTCACCTACTCCTCGGAGTACTTCAACTACAGCATTAACATCGGAGCTCTGCGAAATGATGTCGGCTACTGCTACCTTTACAATATCCTCTATTCTCTCACACAACTTGAGATCGACTTTCTCGCAGTGACCAAAGTCATCATCAGTCACCAAATCCCGTTTGATATTTCCAATAGCTGCCAGTGCAAGCTGTTGAAATTCAGGAAGATTAGATTTAGTTACCTTCCCTTGAACCTTAATAGCAATTACTGGAAGATTGGTAATTTCTTCTTTCGGTAAATTATTCTGTGGAACATCATTCCATTGCCCATGATCCCGAACTTTCTCATCGTCACTTCGTTCATCCCACGGTTGGCTCATGATAATCTCCAGTTGGTTATTTGATATTACAACTCAAGTTTAAATGTTTTATTTAGATATATCTAGCATTTATCTAAACTATTTAGATCTCATCACTTCTGTTGAGAGACTTAAGCATCTTGATTGCCCACGTTTTTGCTTTTCTACATTGTTGTTCATTGAACATTCCAAAATGACATTTAGTCGTTGGGATTCTAAGATGGTGAGCCAACTTATTATATGCTCTAGACCTATTGATTTTAGAACTATTCTTAGTGAACCAAAGTTTTTGGAAGGGTACCTTAGCATCTGTTCTAAGTGCTCTAAGCCGTTCATCTGCGAGTGTTCCAAGAGGGATATACGTTCCTGGATGGACTCCGACAGACGCTGCACAACTAGGGTTCGTACATCTATACATGTAAGGCCAGTCACTGTAGTTTCTTCCATAGACTGAGAAATGTGTAGTAAGCTCGACTGGTGCATGGCAATAGGTACAATCTAGCGGAGGGCTAAGATGTGGTTTCGGAACCCGTGCTATGGCCTCAGAAGATTGATCAGGTATATTATTGTTCATTTTTCTTTTTGGGCTGCTTATCGGAGGTAAGAAAATACATCGGACAACGAATAAGCCCTCTTTTTATTTCTTCATTACGCATAACTCTTAGAATTTCTTGTTGTTTTCGTTTAGCGGTGTAATTCATTTCTCTCTCCTTTAAAGAAGGTGCCACCTCTGGTGGCCGTCACCCATTGAGTACTGAGCCAATGTTTTGGCAGACTCTAAAGTATTAAGGTCATCCTCTAGCCCTTTGTTTTCCGTACGCGAAGGGTCGCTAGTTTCCCTAGGACTATTGTTAGTCATCCCACCTATTCCTCTGCATTTAAGGCCAAGCTGAGGTGTAACCCCATACACTAACGCTGAATGGTACAGCGGACGTTTTTAAGTCCGTCACGACATTCCCCTGTCTAGAGGAATTTGGTGAGGATCGCTTGAGCTGTATGGGTTACTTAGGCTACTTCAACCAAGTCTCTACCGGGACGCAACCTTTGGTGTCATAAACTTGTAGCTTGCAACAGCGATCCTCGTTGTTCTGTGGCCGTTCTCGGCCAGCGAACCAGTTTCAGTGAGATGCACTAGCCATTCTTTGCCGGGCGGACTCACCCCATAATTTAATTTCAGTGTATGATTTATTATACATGACTGAGTCAATTTGTGAAGTTAAATTTAGACTTTTAGATTGATATAATCTTTCATCAGAAGTCATATTCTCACAATAATAATAGATTATATTTCTAACATAAGATTTACCATCTATCCATCCTTTTAAATAATCCCATGTGAAGTAATGTGGTCGAGTAAAATTTTCTCTTCGAAGAGCGGAATCAAACCCAGCACGGTAATCATTACTCTTCATTGATTACCTCTTTTTTTAAACCTTTCATTTTTGGGAAGGCTGGTCCAGGTCCATAGACCGGAGTTGCCATTCCATACTTTTGTTTTACTACATTTCGATTAATCTCTAGTATTATTCCGGCGTTAACCATTTCATTGAGAAGTTCTCTAATGATAGATGCCATACTACGATGTGAATTCTTAAAGAGGGTTCTTCTCTTAAGTCTATCATAGATATAATAATATGGAACTAGTTCAATACCTACTAAGATCTCAGGACATTTATAGTTTATACGCTGTGATCTTGGGACGTTTGGATAATTGTGTATTAGCTCACACACCATTGACTCACCTTGGAGGGCTGAGCTCTTTCCATGCATATTAAATTCGAATCGATGGATGACTGTATAGGCACACTTCTTAATGAATTCGAATGCCCATACGATATCATCTTTATTCACTACAGGAGTATGCTCTTGTCGTACTACAGCTACAATCCCTGCTAAGCGGAGTGTGTTTAGATGAACACGATTCCATATCTCGCTGATGGTTGGATCTCTGGCTGAGTTCATAAACTTTGTTATAGCACAATCAATCTGTCTAGAGATTTCTTTTGCTTCCTCTGTCATTTGAATATTTATTACATGGTTCTTATTGTTTAGAGTAAAAGCTATTGAGATAAGATCAGTTAACTTCTTCTTAATATGAGCTGTCAATGGTTCTCTATCTGATTCATTTAGAACCGAACGCTTGCCAGTGTATTCAAGAATAACAAAACGAGGAATAAGACCTTCGGCGATATGTGTATCTTCTAATCCTGTATAGAAATTGTCAGGGGTTGATTCCCCTACAAGGGTAACCGATGGAGCGAACACTGTTGGGAGGTTCTTTTGTGCATCACTGTAGGCAGTAGCTGTAAGCATATCACCATGCCCTGATTTACCGTAGAGCAACAAAAGAAGTTTCTTTATTTGAATCTCGGTTGAGTTAGCACGAGGAGAACATAGTGCTTGTAGGGTTAATCCAAACTCGCCAAGCACTGATAGAAAACCTGGCTGCTCAGTAAGTACTCTATGAACACCTGGAGCTGATGCAAAAGTTCCAGGACCAATTATCTGTTGAGCAGCTGGAACATCTATTGCTAATTGATGTAGGGTCTTATCAATGTTCTTTGATACTTGCTCTTTACCTACACCAGTGCGGGCGATTAACATTAGGTAAAGATTCAATCCTGTTTCTGATATGTTCCATGCCCTGTTACAGATGCCGGAAAGCAAACCAATAGCTGAGAATAGAGCTACCTCTTTGACTGGACGAGCTGAATTCTTGAAGAAGTATCCTGTTAATTCTGAAATGAATCCGGGCGGGGTAAGAGTGAAACCTTCTGATTCTTTAAGTGAGATCTCATAGTTAGTTGGGGTGTTCCAATCCTTCTCTGTCTCTTCTGTCTGTGCTATAAATGTTTGAGAAGGATTGGATTCAAATGGACTTTCTTTATCATGTCCGTTAGCTACAGTGGGTGCAGGATACGGCGGAGGAAGTTGAGGTGGAATCGAAGAGTGAAAATTAGCAAGGATGCGCTCGGAATCTTGTTTCTCTGTTTCGATTTGATACACCATCCGGCGTAGGTAATCGATTCTTTTGGCCTTAGGACGTTGGCCCAACTCAGAGAGCCAGAATATTTGTTTAGCCATCTCATATGATGGCGCAACGGCGCAAAGAATGTTGAAAAGAGCATAATCAGCTTCCGATTGAGATGGGTATTGGTCATGCCAATCACCAGACATTAAAGGGAGAGTCTTATCACTAAGTGTTGTAGCAGTTTCTATTACCTCTACCATATCCCATTCAGTAAAAGGACTTTCCGGAGGCAGTATTATGTCTTGATCCAATGAAAGCCCTACTGGATACATTTCTCTGCAAAGATCTTCCAACAATGAATAAGTTTTAAGAATATGTTTTTCAGAGGCTACATTGATTGGTGACTTCGTTGCCCACAATGGAACCCGCATATAATGCTTTGCCCAATAAACTTCTACGGCATCCCGCTTTCGTCCAGCTGGACCATAAGTATCAATCAGCTTTTGCTTTTGATTAGAACCTATGTATAGCCAAATATGCGTTCCTTTTCCACCAGCAGAAGTGTATTGCCACCAAGCTACATCCCGTAGATAATCTTTAATCTTTGCATGCCGATTGGCTTGTTCCGGTGTGATCGGTTGTTTCTTTCCGTTAATCTTTACTTCAGCATCCAAATCAATCACTACAAATGGATCGACCGGGGTCAGAACAAACCCAAGATAGCAAAGCTTCGGAGGATCACCACTAAGACCTGCAACAGAATATTGATTATCTAAACACCCACAAGCATACTCTAAGGATGTCCATGTTTTGTAATCTGTAGGGGAAGCACGTCTGGTAGGAACATCGGAAACCGATGGGTAATTTGGTATACCATCTTTGTCTGAGAGAATCCATTGCTTTAGTTCTCTCAATGCCGGCGCGAATAATGTGTCCTTAGAAGGTGCCATGGTCTGTACTTGTATAGGACTTGTAGTTTGTGTATTATTACCAGATAAAAAGGATATGTCAATAGGGTGTTAGCGAAAAAAGAGCCATTAAGAAGATCCTAATGGCTCAACCTGAGAAGACTTAGAAAAGATAGTCTGGTTCGAGTCCAAAATAATCTTGGAATACTTCTTCTGGATCTCCATCACCGGAGTCGATACATTCCATGACTTCTGTCATCCCTTCGTTGAAGTAATCTTCGGCTGCTTCTGGGGACATATTATCCCGTCGAATAAGTACCTCAATGATAGCCGGCTTGTTACCGAATTCGAATGCGTTAGGTTTCATTTGGTTGCTCCTTGACTAGAAAAAGACGCTCGGATTCTCTCCACGCCTCTCTTATTTGTGTGATCTTACCTTCATGACTTCGAATTTGTTCTTCTTTGATTCGAATGTCATTGTTCAGATGTAAGATATCAACCTCGAGGGTTAATATCATTTTCTGATATTCCTTTATTTTCCGATGAGCTTCCATGAAGTCCATTGGTTTCTCCTTTCGGTTCTTAGACACTAAGAACTTTCTGTAGTGGCGGTTATGATGAAGATTATCTTCTTCTATCATGATAACCTTCCTTGTTCGGTTGGCTTAGCCATCTGAACGTTCAGGTTGATAGACTTGGCGTGCTCTTTGCCTTGGTAATAAGCATCTGGAGAAAGACGTCCAGAACGCATCTTAGTTCTGCGGAGGTTCCAATCAGAAAGAAACTCTTCATTGGCCTCCGCTTCCTGTTTGGCCAGATGATATAGAACCATCTGTGTGCCAGGAAAAGAACTTCCAGTACCGGAGCCGACCTCTTCGGCCTTGGCACGGATCATGTCATTAATGCGATGAGTCAGAGTGACAGAGCATCCTTGTGCGAATGAACGTGTCCCAGCGGAAAGATTATGCTTGTAGAGCTTTCTTCCTTCCTTGAGAATGTTTTCTACAACATAGGTGCTCATGTACTCGGCTGTAATGGCGTTTGATTCGCGACCTACAAACCAATGGGTCTGCTTGGTGCCATTGATCTTTCCGCCGCGGATGTACCTACACATGAATAGCCTGGCAATATCGTTTCGGATAAAGTGCGTCCAATTCATTGACCAGCCAGGATTCTCATGTGCAATGCGTGGGTCTTCTACATCCCTTTCTTTCTCATTGATCTCTAACAAAGAAAGACCGTGAGTAGTGAGCAGGGAATGCGCTTGACGGAGAGCAGTCTCACGTTCATTGTCATTGCCGCGTTCGTCTTGCGCCATTGTCAGAAGCTTACGGATGCGGTCAATAATCTTTGGAGAAACGTCATTCATGGTTACTACTCCTCAGACTTTCGATTTCAAGAAGCCTACAACGTTCCCTTTCGGCTTCTATATCCGCTTCAGAGATGACTTGAGCAAAGGAGCCGATAGTCGGCATTTCATACCATTCGATATCAACGCGAATCTCATTTGCAAGTGGAGAAGTTCCAGAGAAAGATAGTCCTTTAAATTCTTCTCCAGATGTAATAGATTCTTCGTACTCGTCTATTCTTTGCGGGATATCGCGAAAAGGAGCAGCGTTCATCTGACCAAATTGACTTCTAAACCGGTCATAGAAGTCCTGCATATTGTGAAAGCAACCGGTATAGACAAGCGCACGGCCGGAGTCTTTAATTGGCAGGAAAGTTATTGTGGTTTGATACATGTTTCAGCTCCTCAGGGTTATGGTTAGGCTTGATTCTGCGCACTCGGATGAATACGCATAACCAAACCGACCGGGGTTCACACACTGACCTCGGAGGCTTGGTACCACATCATGCAACCTTTTTGTTGAGTGCTGCGGCTACAGCGGCATCGGCTTTCTGCGCTTCCTTCCACCGCTGATATTGGGTTTTAGCGGTATGGATATTGACACCAGCATTGACGCAAGCAGCTATAACATCTTTGCGTTGCGCGCCTTTCATATCATCCGCAATGGTGAGAACCTTTAGCACCGGTGACTCACAAGAGCTCTTGTTCCGCGGACCGACCAATGCAGCCTTGAGCGTCGTCGCACGGGTAATGACCTCGGTAAGTTGTGTAACGCTGAGCAACTCGATTGTATGCAGGAGACCCTGGAAGGTATTGGCATCCGGATATTCCGGCTCGGGTGCGTTTGGCTCTGCGACGGGTTCAATAGCCGATGCAGATACAGGTTCAGTTGTTCCGGTGACATTTTGGATAGCCTCCGTGAATTCGTTGTTGGAAACAGAAGCAGATGCTTCTTCCGTCGGTTGCTCGGCGGGCTTAGGTTTGCGTGCCATGGTAGTGCTCCTTCTAGGTGGTTGAGAAAGTGATCAGGACATTGATTAGATCACAATTGTATTGTAGGAGGTTCTAAGGATGTTGTCTAGAACTAAAACAATGTTTTTAGAACGGTTGTAGAAGGTGTGTTCTTGTGGGATGATGGGCATGTTTATCAAAGGGTAGGTAAAAAGATTGAGGAACAAAGGGCATTTCCGGCGGTGTGAGGGGTGACTACAGGGTGGGTGATATGGGTGATAGGGTGAATGATGAAAATGGCAGTCGGGTTGAATTCGTAAGGAGTATATAAAATGGAGATGATTGAAATACTACAGAAGGTTTATGCCTATCAGAGAGGTTACCGGCCGAAGCCTTGGTTACAGAAAATGCGGGTGTCAGCATGTCCCACAACGGAGTTCGGAAGAGGGTGGAGAGGAAAAGATACAGATGATGCGTTACTAAAAGCATGTTCAGAAGGATATCTTATATTGGTTCCGGAATGGCATAAAGATAAGAAAAAGAAAGTAGCAGCGTTTATGCTGACGGAAAAAGGACTCAATCTCTTGTGGGAGGCTGAGTCCCTACAGGATGGTTAGTCGTCGCAGATTGAGATGTAGTCAATCTTGCCGTTGAAGAATCCAATTTGAATTTTTAGATACTTTTCAGATTGGGTTTCTGTTTCAAATAGAACAAAGGAATGTTGATCGTACTCTTGTTCAATAGAAACATTTTCGATCGGCATACCTGCATCGCAGGTTTCTGTTTCTTCCGGATCGTCTGCATCCAAAGAATATCGGACGGATGGGCGGTGTCCTACAAGGGAGGACAAGGCTTGGAAGAGTTCTTGAGGTGTGAGAGACATGGTAGTGCTCCAGGTTAAGGAAGAATGACAATGAGGTTGTAGGCGCAAAAGATGAATGATTCATCTCTATCGAAGGCTTTTTGATTGTCTTCGGTATGGCAACACAACATGGGTGGAAGATGAGTAAAGGCGTTGAAACTGCCTTGTTTGGAAAGTTCCACAGAAAGAAGCTCGTTTGAATGAGCCGGTGGGGTAATCAGTGGAATTAGAAAGGTTAATATTTTCATGTTAATCTCTACAGATGGAAGATGGAAGATGGAAGATAGTGAAGGTTAAGTTAAAATGCGGATGTAAAGACCATACATCCCGTTTTCAAATTCGCCTTCGTCTTCTGCAAGTCTGGTGGATAGGAGTTCTATTGCAGGAAGATGCTCTCCTTCAGTGGTGCTATGTGGGAAGTGTTGGAGAAGTGATGGTGGGATAGAATATTTAATGCGTCCTCCATCTTTGGAGATTATTAGAAAGGTCAGTTGGATGAGTTCAGAAGTTTTGGCATATTCAAGAGAGATGAACATTTTTAGCTCTCCTTTAGACAGAGATGGTTGGAGGTTGTTTTGTAGGGCACCGGTTATAGATGCCCTACATTGTGTTGGAGGTTAGAGGTTGTTAATCAGGAAAATCATGCTTGTCAGAGATATCTACATTGATTTCAATTCCTACCAGGGTGTCGTCCTTGAATGCCATGAGGAGGATACATTCATTGTCACCATCGCCCGTTGGCATTTCAATTTTGATGGTGCGAATGCTAGGTTCTTGTTCATTGTCAGGCAGGATGGAAACAGCATTGATGTTTTGATAGAAATCCTCTGGTGATTCATCATGATTGGACATGATGTCACGTTCCATTAGAATTTGTTCCCTTTCTTGTAGTTCGTTGAGGGTGTTAAGAAGGGATTCGAAAGTGATGAAAGGAATGGCAGATGTGTGCGACATGATGTTGCTCCTTGTGTGTGATGTTGCGTGTGTTAAGTTCCCCTACAGTGATGATCTGAATGACAAGGGGAACGGATAAGAGGAACAGATAAGTGGAACGAATGTCATTCAGAATGGATGATACATGTATTGTAACATGAAATCTGGGTGTGTGCAGAAACTGTTGCTAAAAATAAATGTGTGCGAAAAAATGTGTTAATGTGTAAAGAGTAGTGTTAAAAATTGTTATGGGTTAGAACGTACATTTTATCAATAAATGCCCTAACCCCTGGATATATGTCATAAATAGAACAACTAATATATACCTATAATATATATATATCTATTTAATATATTATTGTATTTATTATAGAATATATGAAATCCGTAGAGGCAGCAGATAATATAAGATAATCTAATAGATAAATTGATGCCGCAAACGTTTCTCCCTCAAAAACCAAAAAAAGGTCATTTAGGGTTAACAGGCATTTTAGGGTATTCCCTATGAAAAAAGGGTACATAAGGGTATGAACTTTTTGTGACAGAATGTGCCGGTGAAATGGTAGTGTAGGAATGTGACTATGCCTCCCACAATGTAGGATTCAATAAATGCTTGGTGTTTCACAATGATGCCCCTTGCGGGGCATCATGTTGAAACATCATGCTGCCTTGTTCATTTGTTGCCGCACTGCAAAATAGATCTGATATTGTGTTTTGGCAGTGTGTATGTTCACTCCTGCCTCAACACATGCCGCAATGATTTCACTGCGTTTCTTGCCTTGCATGCTGTCAGCAATCTGAAACACCCTTTTGACAGGGGAATCACATGCTGATTTATTTTCCCTGCGTGATGATTTGACATTTTTGATGATGGCAATCATTTCATCAAGTTTTTCATTGTTCATGCCTTCAAGCATGTTGATGATATGACGGGTGGGCATTGTAACAAATGTGTGTGACATGATGGCACCTATGTGTGTGATTATGTACATACAACATGTATGCACAATTCAATTGCATCATGTTTTAGCATTGCATGTCATTGATCTAAATCAAATGTGATGCTGATTTGTGTCATATTGTTTATATGTATGTATCATTTTTATGTTCATTCATTCAGCATCAAAAATTTTTGCGGGGGGAGGGGCAGGGGGACATGCATTTGTCATGATGTGCATTTCATTTTGCATGCCCTTTTCAAATGATAATTATTATCATCTCCTATATGCATCCCCCACCTGGGCAACTGCCGGGGGGATATAGGGAATGACGGGACACTTTTTTCAATCAACTACCTCTCGCATTTCACCTCTATATCTACTCCCTACCTATCTTTTCACTTTTCTCAATTTCCCTCTTGACACCCAACACAATCTCTGTTACCCTCCCTCGCATGAGCACAAACGATCGCCCACACAGCTGGTTAAATGATTACCTCTTCTACCTTTCAGATGAGGGCGGAGGAATGTTCCCAGCTCAAGCAGTCCTTCGCTGTAATCGTTCTCTTGATGAGCTGTCCCACTGTAGGGATCTTTACCCAGAGCTCGTCACTCGTGAGAATCTTATCAAGCAAGCACGCATAGATGCTTTGGAACAACAAGCTCTCCAACGAGCTACCTATGGCACCCCTACCCCAGTTTTTGACAAGCGTGGAAATCAAACCGGGGAAATCACCAAATACTCAGATCACCTTTCGAGCTTTATGCTTAAAGGTCTTCGGCCTGAAGTTTATAACCCAGATCAAAAACTCTCGCTCCATACCAATCAACCATTCACTGTAGTAGTACGAGACCTGGTTAACGAGGCCAAGACCAATGCGTAAGGTCTCTTTCTTCTCCCCACGTGTAGTCCAGCACGAAGACGGAACCGCCTCTAGCGTTCGTACTATTTCCTCTATCGGATTCAAACCAACCACTGCTGTAGTGACTACCCCGAGTTCCTCTCCACAAGTGCTCCAAGGTAAAGATATCCAGGACAAGGTGTGGAATGAAACAAGAAAGAGGTGGGTATTTGAAGAACCGAAAAATGTAGCTGGCTCTACTCCTCCACCCAATCTACGAGGATGGCGAAATGGAAATAAAGACTAATGAAGAGCTTATTCAAGCCGTCAATGATACTCTCGAAGAACTTCACCGGCGTGGTGTCTATCTCGATGTAGATGCCTCTAGACAGATCTCACATCCGTTTCCTAAATACAACCCGTGTAGTCCTGAGTCAACTTTGCCGTCATGGGTGACTACTTTCTTTTACACCATAGCTTCTCCTTGTAGGTGCTGTTCTGGTGTTCGTATTTTTGTTTTCTTTTTGACTACCTTTTTGTTTGCTGTATCATGAGCATACACACGATCGTCATCCCACAGCAGGTCTTAGTTAAACCGTTGAAAAAAATAATGGTTTATCGTTATGACATCGCTGGACAACCATCGGTGACATGTGGGCATGTTCATAATACAATTCCCCCATCTGATTTACCGGTGCATTTTGTGCCGGGGAATCGAGTGAATCCATTTACTCGACCATCAGATATAAAAGTTCCAGTCCCCCCGGTGCAAATGACCCTAGAGGACATCACGTGGGTTTCCCACCCCGAGGGGGTTCTGGTCACCATTCCGGTCGAATGGTTATCTCCGCCTGATGAAGTGTATCCAGTCTTTCTCGTTTTTGAAGACGAGAGCTCGTTTACATTTCAATCTCGAGCGCCTTCTGCTTCGCCTCCGTGTTGCGAAGTTAAGCCGGCACCTTATCCTTTTCAGCAAAAGTGGTGTGGTCAACCCTTTGTCTGCCCCCCTACCCAAAAACCATTCGTTCCGAATCTCTGCCCACATCGGAAGCTGGATGGTATTTATATGACATTGGGAGCGCCACATCACTTGCTTCAACCGGTCATATTGGGTGATTCTGTTTCTACAAAAACGAATCCTCTAAGTACTGGTTCAGTTCAGATTGGAACAGATGAATTTCCTTTCCGTACCCGGGTACTGGCGTTGCCGTGGGAGCCGTTACCTACATCTGAACCAAACGGCGTAGTGGTAACCGCAGATGATAAATATCTTTGTGTAGCCACCCCAACAAAATTTCTTCGTTCTTCCACGAAGCCTTCTTTATTTTATGGTGGGTTCCAAGTCGAAGTCAATAGCAACGTTCTACAAGTCAGCTTAGCTGGACGTTCGACTGATAAGATTACCATCTATAACAATTATGCTTCGCCTGTTTCGAAATTTCTGAAGCCTGGTGATGATGTGATATCTTTACCTTTTTCACCGACTACCAATCCACTTCACTTTACGATTACCTCTGCTTTTCTACCTTCTGTAGTCGGATGGTTCATCAGCGGCTCGAACACTTTGATTGTTGGAGCCTTGCATCAAGCTGGGCGTTTGATCCATCCAAATAAAGATAACTCATTGTTCTTCGATACATTTGGATTGACCTTAGAAAGATCTCTTCCAGAAAATCCATTAAGTTCTTTTAAATTATTAGTCCAGAATGATCCGCACCGAACTTGGATATCCTTTCCTGGATTTCCGACAGGCAATTTGCCGAAGGGGATCACCAACTTTACAATCTTGTCGCATGATTACCTCTTAGCGGGTGCGCATCCGATTTTGATGTTCTTGACTATTTTGCATACCAACATCGACCCCGCCAGCACGACGGCTGCCACTATGCTTCTTGAGGTGATCGAATGACACAATTTCCTTCTCGTTTCGGACCTCCGTGTTGTGGGAGTCCGCATAGCCATCTTCCGCAGCGGTTTGGTGAATCTGCCTGTTGTCCTCCACAACAATTTCCGGCGCCTATTCCGATTCCTGCTCATATCTATGGGGTTGATCTGTTACCAACGGAAGGCTCCAACAATGTAGTGGTTTCCGATGGGATTTATAAGGCGCTAGCACACCTTCATCAGATCTTTTCTGATGCTATCGGAGACTTTGGGTTACTTGGGACTACAGATAAATCCAACTTGGTCAACGCGATCAATGAACTTTGGACTTTGCTTATCAATGTAGATTCACGAACAGCCTGGTATGATAGAATTCCAGCTGCGCCGATCTCCTTGCAATACACAGCGACTAATGGTTTGGTAGTGTTTGCGGGCGATACCTCTTCGTTGAACTTCTATGTAGTACGGAATGGGGTAGCTACCCTGATCCCGCCAAGTGTTTCTTCCCTTCGGACAATTTATAATTTCGGGGCGACGATTGAGCCGGGCGTTATGTTCCGTCTACAGCGCTCTACCGATATCAACCCAGTAATGGATTCGTTGGTATGGCAATACACCGTACCGTTGTCTTTTGGGGTCATCACTGACTACAACGATTTACTCAACCTGCCATCTATTAATGGGATCGTTCTCGAGGGCAATAAGACGGCAGCTGAACTTGGTCTGGCTACTCTTGCAAACATTGCTGGGTTTTATACCAAGCCGGCTTCTGGTATTCCGCTGACTGATCTTGCGGCTGCGGTACTAGATCGGCTAGTTCCGATCACTTCGAACAATGGGGATGTCCTTACGTTTAACAGCGGTGTCTGGTCTGGTGCTCCACCCGCGCCGTCCGGTCTCCAAGCTGTAGCGACGAAGGACAGCCCCACCTTTAGATGGACATTGGCTGGTGATGGTACTCCCTCCCAGCCATTGACCGGGGAAGTCAGAATCTCTCTGGCATCGGATAATGCTCTCGAAGCGAAACCGGACGGACTCTTTGTAGATCTTTCCACCTTCACCCCAGTTGTAGATTACAACTCCCTTCTGAATAGACCTTCTATTAACGGGGTGACGCTAGCTGGTAATATCACTTTGGCCGCTCTAGGGATTTCCCCAGACACCATGACCAGAGTCTATACCTCCCCATCTTCTAATGTTACCTGGACTGGAAATGGTACTTCCCCGATGCCGCTCCAGGCTATCATTAAGGTATCTCCGACGCCTGGAAACGCCCTGGTAAATTATGCCGATGGATTGTTTGTTGATATTAATACCGGTGGTGTCAATGATTACATGCTCCTTTCCAGCCGTCCGTCAATTAATGGAATCATTCTGGTTCCTGGATTGACTGCTGCTGCTCTTGGTATCCATGTAGATACCAATGTACAGAATTCCAATTCAATTCAGCTGACCGGGATTGGGAGTACTGCACAACCGGTAGTAGCGAACTTGAGACTTGATCCGGCGCCTACCAATCGCATTACTGTATCTCCAACTGGAGTGAAAGTTGACCCGGAACCGCTTGATTCGAATCCGGAAAATAAGCTGGAGCGCACACCGGATGGTTTGTTTGTAGCACCCGTTGACATGACAGGTGTGCTCTTTTATGATAAGACCCAAACGTTGACCACTACTCAGCAAGATAGAGTGCTCTCCAACATTGGTTTCGGTACTAACGCAACCTCGCATGATTATCGTGCGGTCTTTCTGGGAGCTCTTGCATGAGCGTACAAGAAAACATCGACCTGGCGTTTGCCGAGGTCGGTTTACAGATGAAGGCTGATCGTGCTAGGTTAACCGATCTTGAAGAACGGATGCCGCACGGCGATGGTGTAACGGTTGAACAAGACCCTACTGATCAGGCTCTCTCAGTCAAGAAAAGTTCCCTTACACTAGCGCACTTGGCAAATATCTCAGCCAAAGCATTGCTCGGTAATATGGGTAGCGCTAGTGCTCCAGTCAGTGAGATAGACATCACTGATCTTGGTTCAGAAATATATCTCTATTTTCAGTCCAAGTTGACTAATCCGCCGACAGATGCTGTCGAAAGTGTGACACTGTCCTCGGACAAGAAACAAATCATTTTCACTCATTCCTCTGGCGCAACATCTTATGTAGATGTTGATGAGTTCACTATTGACCTCGGACTCTTCTTACACGAAGATCTCAATGGCCGGGATCGACCAAATCAACACCCAGCGGAAGCCATCAATGATGTCCCACGTAGCCGCACAGTCCAGGCTGCTCTTAACGACATCATGGCACAACTCGAAAATATAAACATCAGCATCGCCATGTTGGAAGGAGCTTCTGTAGGAAGTATTCGTCCAACTAATGAGGCGTTGCCTGAGATCGCTGTACAGAACGATCTTAACCAAGCGTGGATCAATTCCGGTGGACCAATGCCTTTGGTCAACGGTAATACCTTGGTTTCGTTCAATAGTGGTACGATGAACTACACCTGGACGTACTTTGCGTCTGTAGGATCTTGGAAGTTCCGTGGTGCAAATTTTTTGAACCAAGGACCGCCTGGTCCTCCTGGAGATGGTGGTGTTCCAGGTGGAGAAGTAAATGATGTCCTAGTCAAAAACTCTAGCATCAACTTCGATGCGGGTTGGAGAAAGATCGTGAAAGCGAATCTCGATCAAGCTTTGCAAGACGAACTTGATGGTAAAGTGGACAAGGATCAGGGGATATCTAATACCGGGCTTGTTCTTGGAGTAAATTCAGCTGGTATGGTGGTTCCAACAATCGGTTCCCAATCTTGGGTTCAACATTAAGGAGTAGCAAAATGGCATTCGTAACGCACCATATTGTGAGCGCTTCCCTGATTGGGACCGTTCCAGTAGTAGAAGGTCAAATTATCTTCGCTGGGGATAATGGAAGAGTCTGGCGAGATTTGGATAATGGCGCCGGCACGGTTCTCCGTGTTGAAGTCACCAAAATGATCTACGCTTCAAGTAAGTCTTCGGTAACCAATCCGCAGCCTGCCTCGCAAGGGTTCGTGTATTATTTCGCCGACACCAGAACGTTCGCAACATGGAACGGTACAGGTTGGGACGATGCTTCAGCTCTCGATGTAGATGCTGAAAATGTAGCCTATGATAATACAACTAGTGGACTCACCGCCACTAATGTTCAAGATGCCGTCGATGAACTTGCAGGCGGCTTGGATGTTATTGATGGCAAGGTTACTGAGCTCATCTCCGACAAGATGGATAAAGTTCCGACTGCGGATGAAGATGCCATCGCCGTATTTGATGACGCTGGTCAAGTCATCGATAGTGGTAAGACCCTCTCCGGAATCACAACTGATATCCAAAGTGCGGTCTCGAATCGTCTGACACGTTCCGATATCATCGCTGGCACGAACGTCGTGCTAACTCCGGGTTCTGGCAACACCGTTACTGTATCTGTACCGGGTATTCCGTTGCCGGATAAGTGGTCGTCTAGTGAAAATGGTACGGGCGCAATTGGCGCAACAAACGCCTATGATTCTACTCTCTTGACTCTTTTGACTGGTTCCGGAAATCTGTCAGTAGGTGATATCGTCATCTTCTCTAATGGTTTCCAAGCTGAAGTGACTGCGATCGATTCTCCGAATGTGGATGAATTTGAGGCGGTAACCATCAGCATTCCACAGTCGGTTGCGTGGGGCGGTATTGGTGGTACGTTGACAAATCAGACTGATCTGGTCAATGCACTAAATGCAAAAGTCAATGTAGCACAAGGTACCGCCAACGAAGGCAAAACACTCGTTGTAGATGTATCTGGAAATCTCGTGCTGAGTGATTTTCCGGACACCGGCGTTACGGACGTTGAAGTGGATGGCGTCTCTGTCGTCAATAGCTCTGGTGTTGCTGAGATTGATTTATCCAATAAGTTGGATAAGGATGCGTTCGGTAACGAGAATGACTACCTGTTTGTCAATTCCTCCGGTGAGATTGATGCTCGTCCGTTGGATGCAGATAAGGTGATCTTCGACGACACTACTGCCGGGTTGTCAAAGGCTAACACGCAAACTGCGATTGAAAAGCTTGCCGCTCTTCTTACTTGGGTTCAACACTGATTAAACAATAAGGTGTCCATCATGTCACTGGTTACTCATCACGAAGTACTTCAAGCGCAGCTTGGAACTATTCCAGTTGTGGATGGACAGTTTATTGTTGCAGTGGATACTGGCAATATCTATCGTGACATCGGAGGCGTCCGGAGGTTATGCTCCGGAGCGCTTTCGGTGGATAATGTTGAGCACGTAGGAGGAAAAGTACCGTTGACCGAGTTCTGTCTAAAGTCAGATATTGAGTCAATGAATCTTACCGATTCTGGCGTGGAAGGAAAACGCTATATCGTTACGGATGAAGAAAGTGATCCATTTGAAGGTATTTCAGTTGAATCTGTTCACTATGGTACAACACCGCCTGTACCAAGAAATGATAAAGTTCTTTGGGTGCGCCCTAAGATCGTTGAACCGATTCAATTAATTAGTTATGCCGAAACTGAAAATGCAGAAATTCAAATTCCAGAACATCAAGTAGGAGATTTAATTTTAATTGGTGTAAAATCTGCTACTTCTGCTATTCCTGTAATTCCGAATGCTTCCAATACTGTGCCTGTGTGGGAGGATATTTTGAATTTAGCGTATTCAACGTTTTATGGTTTTAGGGCAGCTTTTGCAATAGCAACAGAAGATAATCATACTACAGGAAATTGGGGAGTAAATGCCCGACTTGTAGTATTAGTATTTCGCAATACTGTTGAAATAGGCGCTAAAGAAATTGAGCTAAGCGCAAACTATCAAGTCAGCTATCCTGCCTTAACGCTTGAACGAACTGGATCAACTGTAGTTCGCTTTTTTGTCAGAAATGCTCCACTAAATGCTTATACACCTGTTGCTTGGGAAAGAATCATACAGTCGCCTGAAGTTGGTATGTCTAATCTCGGTGCATTTGTTAAAAATGGGCTAAGCGGAAGCGTCAATCAAGATATTACTACGGGTGAATCAAACGGTATTTCGATTGGTACGTCAATTGAATTAAAAATTGCGGCTGATTTATCTAATTTATATAGATGGAACGGTACTACTTGGATTCTTGTAGGCGGTTTAAGCGAAGGTGTGACAGATCACGCCATGCTCGATAATCTTGATGCACCAGATAGCGGACACACCGGCTTCATGATGCGCGGTGTTGGCGGAAATTATACGGAAGGGGCACATTTCCCTGTCGGAGGATTGCAAGCGTTTTTAGATGACAATGTTAATAATAGGTTTTTTGATACAGCCGTAACTATTACTGTAACTTCTGCGTATGCTGGTGATATTTTTATTCAAAATACTAAAGGCTTTGCATTGCCGACTGGTAAAGTATTTATGTTTATGGGCGCTGGAAAGATTGAAAATTTACATATATATGATTCAACGTCAGTAGTTGCAATGTCATTGAGCGGCATTGTGTGTGACAATCTTTCTGTGCGTGATTCATTTAGTATAGCGTTGCTGTCTAATAATACACTCTCTATAAAAGTATTTTCTTCTGTTTTTGAATTTCAAAGTGGCGCCACTAATGCGACTATAGGTCATGTTGATATATCTCATGGCAGTAATGTAAGTATCTATGGACTTAGTACTCTAAACGCTATTGAAATAACTTCACTCGATAATGATGGTATTTTGAAAACATCAACGCCAATCTCTATAGTATCGAAGGTTGGCAGTGGTATTATCATCGATGCCAACCCTGGAAATGCATTAGATACTTTTCAGAGAAAGCCGCTCCCCGTTGCAACCCAAAGTGTTCTTGGAACTACGAAACTTTATAACTCTCTTGGAGCTGCAACGGACGGCGCGGTGACGCAGAAGGTTTTGACCGACTCGCTATCCAGTTCGGCTACCATCGTCGTCGGCTTCACGGACGATTGTGACATCAAGATCACGGCTGCGAATACGCACAATACATATATCCAGAACGCCATTAACGCATTGCCTGCGGGCGGTGGGAAGATCGTGTTGCGCGAAGGGACGTATGATATTCGTGGCACAATCAATATGAATAAGGATAATGTTTCTATTTGTGGTGTTGGGCCTGCTACCCGTTTAGAGTATTATTCCGGCGCTTCAAGCCTTGAGGATGGATTCGTTTTAACTGCGAAAAATTGCTCCTTTAAGGATTTTCTTATTAAAGGTGTGCAGTCACTTTCATCCTGTACATTTTTAGCTTCATATAGAGCAGCACCCTCTCGTGATCTAGGAACGCTAAGTGTTGCTAGAATTCACTGTATAGATATGACTTTTGGAATTTATTTCGATGTAACCTCTGGCTCTAACTTTGCTCCGACAGTTAACGCCACAATAGCCGATTGTCTTTTTGATTCTTCATATATTACTGAAGATGTATTAGCTATCACATCTAGGATAAACTCTTCTGGAATTAGAGTTTTGAATTGCGTTATTAATAACGCTAGACAAGCTTTTCGGCTTAGTGAGAATTTCTATTATATAAGTGGGAACATTATTAACTGTGAGAAAGGCGTTGTTATAGCTGGTTTAGCAAACAATTCTCAGTCTATAATCAGTGGAAATATCTTCAATTGTTCTAGTGTAACTATGGATTCACTAAGTAGCGCTGCAATAAAAAATATTTTTGTGAATAATGTTGTCAAGGCGGGCACTGTTAATGTTGGAGTAGGTACTAATATTAACGCCAACAATTTAATATAACCGGAGCACATCATGCCACTGCAAGAATACATACTCAACCCTGAAACGGGTAAGCTCGAACCAACTAGTGTTGGTGGCGTTCCGGGAGCGGTTAAAGTCTATGAGGCTGCTGACGAGACGGAAGCACAACAATACTCCGAGGCAAACCCAACGACGTTCGTCTTTGTTGCGGATGAGTGATGGCTTCCTATTCCTTCACTAACCTCGTACCGAATGGATCGTTTGAGTCGGATGCGACCGGGTGGGTCGCTGGTTCGAATAACAACGCAATCAACCTATCAATCGCTCGGCAGACGCCTATCATCGCGCCGGGGCATGGTGAGTATGGTTCGGCGAGTGGATATTGCAACGGGCAGATAAACTTCTCCGCACAGTCCGGTGTCAATAAAGCTGCCTCGCAGACAAGCAACATCACTGTGGTGAGCGGGCGGAAGTATTATATCCGTGCGCAATGTCGAGTGAATATATCGGCTTCCGGATTTACAGGAGACTCCTTTCAGTTCTCGAACGCCGGTGTCGATATTGGACACTCCTTCACGATAGTTGGTGCGAATGTTTTTGGGCTGGTGGATTTTATCTGGACAGCGAATACGACTACCTTAGGGTTGCGTTTACAAGCCGCTGTTCAGGGTTTGTCAGGCAATACCGCAGCACAGTGGTGGATCGATAATGTCGTTGTGATGGATTTGACTACACCGTTTGGTGCTGGCAATGAACCACCACTTGCTGCTGCACGACAGGCGGTATTGGACTACGCAGGGCCGAATGGTGGGAAAGGATTCTTCTCAGGTACGGCGACACTCACCTTTCCTGATCCACCTGTTATCGATACAACCGTCACGACATTTGCTGGCGTTTATAGTCGAGTCTTTTCCAATCAAGTATTGTTGATACCCAATACAGGTACAGGGCCATTTAGTTTTAACATCAGCGGTCTTTCAGATGGGCATGGTTTAAGTATTGATAATTACGGGAATATTTCTGGCATACTTGGGCTGTTTGAAGGGAGTTACAACTTTGACATTGCGGTGACGGATGCTGTTGGTTTTCAAGATACTGCGTCTTATACCCTGAATGTTGGCGAGCCGCCACGCATTATAGATACATTTATTCCAAGCGGTGTGTATGAAGAGCCATACTCTTTCACCTTTGATGTTCAAGGTTCCACCCCGTTGACAGTTTCGATTGTGGTATCGTCTGGTACATTACCGACTGGATTGTCTATTAATCCTTCGACTTGGACAATCTCTGGCACACCAACTGTCGATGGACAATCGTGTCGCATTACGGTTATAGCCTATAATGTATATGATAATACTGGTAACGTCACAAGAACATTTGATTTTGCAGTGCGCTCTAGTGCGCATATCAATACCACGTCTCCGCTTCGTAGCGGCATTGCTGGACAAGCGTATGCGCCTCTACAGTTCAACGCGACAGGTCTTGAACCAATCACATGGGAACTTCTGAGTCTCCTGACAGACCTGCCACCCGGATTGTGGTTCGATGAAGAGACAGGCATCCTCTCTGGTACGCCTACAATGGCGGGGACGTATGCGTTTTCATTGCGTGCAGAGAATGCTATTGGGCATGATGATGCGATTTTCGAAATCACGATCAACACATTGCCACAGATCACGACGACAACGCTTGGCTATGCACGTCTCTTAACACCCTACTCAGCGCAACTCACTGCGACTGGCACGACACCGATTACATGGTCAGTCATATCTGGACAATTGCCGGTCGGCCTATCTTTGAACAGTGCGACAGGTACTATTACTGGACAGGTACAAAACGCAGGAACAGCGACATTCACGGTCGAGGCGCGTAACATTGCCGGTACAGTGACACGACAACTGTCCATCCAGTCTGGTACTGCGTTGGCAATCATGACGACTTCGCCATTACGGGTTGGCACTGTAGGACAGGCATATGGCAACCTGACATTTGTAGCGGAAGGTATTGATAGTTTCTATACTATATCATGGACGAATCCCGGCGGTAACATACCCGCTGGTATGACTTTCACAACAGCGGGCGTTTTGTCTGGCACACCATCTACAGCGGGTACTTATACATTTAACATTCGCATCACGAATGGGACAAGTACAGCAGAGTCTCCATTTACGTTGGTAGTTGGAGCAGTACCACAAATTATGACCGGAACGTCTTTGGTTGGTGGTGCGGATCGTCCGTTTACGATGACCCTAGCTGCAACTAGTACAGCCGCTGTGATGTGGGCGATTACAGCCGGACCAACACCTTCGGGCGGTGGTTCGATGCCACAAGGCTCGCAGCTTATCTTGTCGCCGACTGGTGTTTTGTCGTGGCTCGTGCCGGTAACAGGAAGTTACGTCTTTACGGTTGTTGCGACGAATCAGTTCGGTAATTCCATTCCGGTTACATTCACGCTGACGATCACGACGCCTTCTATTTCTGATGTGTTTCCGCCTGATAATACGCAGGTGCTTGCACCAGAAATTTATCTAATCGTCGGAACGAAAAGCTCATCGTTGAAGCCGAACTTCTTGCCCTATACCTTCACTGCGAATGGTGATCCTCCACTGACATGGACGCTACAGCTACCGACAGGTGGAACAGCCTCTGGTGAGACTGCGGGCATTCCGGCTGGACTAACCTTCGACGAGCCTACGGGTTCGTTGGATGGCGTCCCTACAACAATAGGACGATACAAGTTTGATCTACGCGTATCGAACATTCCAGCAAATGCTCATGCACAAGAAACATTCTGGATTAATGTAGTTGCACGTCCAGTTATTTTGACGCCCTCACTGTTAAGCGGGGTGGAAGGTGAGTCTTACCCACCTCAAGCGCAGAGCTTGCAAGCCTCTGGCACACCGCCAATCACATGGACAATCCTTCCACCAGTTGGTTCTGAGACGGGGCTACCGCCCGGCTTGAGTTTGAATGGCTCGAACATTACTGGAACGCCAGCGCCCGGAACAGCTTTTGAGGAATACACCTTCACTGTTCAGGCACAGAATATATCGGGCCTTGGCTATGTGGATACGCGTCAATACACCATTCTAATTGCTGGTTTCAGTGGTGCACCTGTCATCATAACCCCTGCGACGCTTACTGCTATTCGCGGGCAGCCCTATTCGCAGACGATTTCCGTGCTTGGTGATCCGCTTGGATCACTACAAATTATGGATGGATATGGTACGCTACCTACCGGAATTAACTTTAGCTCATCACAACTGGTTGGCACGTTGAGTGGTACGCCAACAGTAGCGGGCGTGTTCGAGCTTGCTTTCCAAGCCTTTAATGGGTATGGATTTGATGAGCGCATTATTACGCTGATTGTGTTAGACCCGCCTATCATTACTACTAATGCACTACCAGATGCTACAGCTAATGAGCCGTACTATTATCAACTGACTGCGACGGGCGACGCACCGCTAAGTTGGACTGTGACTGGCTTGCCAGCAGGATTAAGTGCGAATGCATCTGGTGAAATCTCAGGCACACCGGAAGTTTTTGGTAATCACAATATTACGATCCGCGTCTCTAATGATGCTGGCAGCGTCCAAACTGTTTTAGCATTGCACATCAATGCGCCGCTACGTATCATTAAGCTTTTTCTTAATGGAAAACGAGTCGGTGCGCTATTTTATGGTGGCAAGAAATTGTCGCAAGCGTTTGTTTCTGGAAGGTTAATTTTTGGCTAGGCCAATTCAAAGGAGTAATCATGTGTAAACAAGTCGAGCTGTTCTGGGTTATCTGTACCTGTGGAAGAAGACTAGGTCGGATCAACGGTACAGCGGAATTGAAATGCCGCTACTGTAGGAAAATTTCTCTTTTTACAGCGAAGGGCAAAGATGGAGAGGCGCCTCCGAAGGATGATACCTGTACTTGCGCTTGTAAGGAAAGCCAGTGAGCTTTGATAAACTGTAGTAAGGAGATAAACATGGAAGGGCACGAGCATATGCATGAATCACATGCTGCTCCCCATGCTGGTCTTTCTGGAATGTTACATGCTCACGATGTTCATTCTAGACATGCGCACCACACTACGCATGAAAAACTTGACGATGTGGAAGATGAAGTTGAAGAACTCCGTGATGATGTAGAAGAGGCTATTCATCGAGGAAGAGAGTCTTGCCATACCTCTCATTCTGGAGTCCATAAAGTGTATGACACTCTGGCAGGCGGGAGCGGCCTTTCAGCTCTGATTGGTGGTGCCGTTGGTGGTTTTGGCGGTGGTTTATTCTCCAGCTTCTTTGACCGCGGTTTCCGTGGTGGCTGGGGTGGTGGTCACGATGGTGGCGGATGTGGTTGTGGTGGCAAGGGTTGTTCTTGCTGCTGTGAAATTCAAGGCGCCGAAACTCGCATTGAAGACCGCATTGACAGCGCCAGTTCCACTCAGCAACATTTTGATTCGATGATGATGCTAGGTGGGTTGAAAGCCGAAGTTGCCGCTGTAGGTTGGAACATCACTAACCAACTTCAACGTTCGTTCTTCGAAGCACAAATCGCCAATGACCGTAATGCTGCGGTTAATCTGGCCGCAGTCAAGGAAGCACAATACCAAGCGGTGCGTGCCACTGAGCAAGCACAATTCGCGCTGGCATTACAAGCTTCCGATATCGCATATAAGCAGCTCCAATTCTGCTGCGATCGTGACCGTTGCGACAGTGATCGCAGGCACAGCGAAGCACAAATTACCATCGTCCGGAATGAAGCCAATGCGCTTGCGGTTCAAAATCAGAATCAGCAACAGCAGCAGATGCAGCTCCTGGATGAAAGAAATAACCGTCGGCATGAAATCCTTGGGCTGCATATCAACGCCCTCGGAAATTACATGCAAAATGGTTTCCAACAAGCAACCAACGTAACGAAGTCTGTGAACTTTGGCTCCGGATCAGCGGCGACGACCAACACGCCGACACAAAACATTGCTTAACTAAAACACCGGGCGGGCAACCGCCCGGTTGGAGAAAAGAGATGAACGATCAGGTAGTCCAACAATCACCAGCAATGCCACAGATGCCTCCGCTTGGTTTTCCAAATTTTACTGGTATGCCTCTTGGGCAGCAAGATCAAATTTTGCAACAGCTACAGGCTATGAACACCCGTATGGAAAAGTTTGAGCAGGAGATTGCTCCAACAGCCAAGCGGGCGGTATCAAAGGAACAACAAGTAAGTCAGCTTGAGGCACTGGATCGTGCCAAGAAAGCAGAGGAAAAGAAACTTCGTCTCTACATGGAGTTCGGTGGAATGTTATTTCTAATTCTTGGATGGCCGATGATTATGAAGCTCGGAACTATCCATGTAGAGGAAATAGCTACTATCAAAGTTCGGTCAGAGAGTGAAGCCGAATACAACGCTGGGTTGATAAACCTAGCACAGAAAGAATTCGGGTGGTTCGCAAATACTAAAGTCGGGCAGAAGTGTTTGCAAGATTTAGTGGCAGCGTATATTGGGATGAAACAATCTCCAACTTAAAAGTATAGGAGAGCGAGATGGAAGGTCAAGTCATAAGGGATGCAAGCCAAGTAATGAGTTTTATTTGGCCTATAGTCATTGGCCTTCTTTTTTATCTTCTTAAGCAGAAAGATAAGAAGATCGAAGATACCTCTAAAGCGATTGAAGCATTACACCTTGAAATCGAAAAACGGTTCGTAGAGTATGTACCAATCTCTCGTCTTGACCGACTTGAAGATAAACTTGAAGCTTCACTTAAAGAAGTTCACGACCAGTTATTATCTATAGCTACAGCTCTTGGTAAATTACATGCCAGGAGATGTTCCGATTGATGAGGTGAATCATGATAAAGCTACCAGACATAACACTTCAGTGGCCAATTACTTGGGACGGTGTAAAGCTTATTGCTGAATCGGAAAGTTGTCGTTTGACTTCTTACCAGTGTTCCGCTGGTAGATGGACAATCGGGTGGGGTGAAACATCTGGCATAACGCAAGGGATGAAGTGGTCGCAAGCGCAAGCCGATAAAACTTTTTGCGCTTCATTGACGACCTTCACCAACGGTGTGCGAGCTTTGCTCACTGGAATGACAGATGATGCGCAGATATCTGCAATGGTCAGTCTTGCTTATAATATTGGCCTTGCTGCTTTCAAAACTTCTACTGTGCTACGAATGCATAATCAAGGAAAAACTGTTGAAGCAGCAAACGCTTTCAGCATGTTTAATAAGGTACGCAAAAATGGTGCTCTTGTAGTTGAACCCGGTCTTGTTATTCGCCGATCAAAAGAGGCCGTAGTGTATTTGTCTGGCACGTCTACTGTAGTAAATAAAGATCAAGAGCCATTACCAGATGCAGATGAAAAGTGTGATGTTCCGTTGATGAAGTCATCTTCTGCTCAATCTGGGGCAGCTGTTGCAGCAGCTGGAGTAACTGCTGGTGCTGCAGAGGTAATTAATGAACTAGCCCCTGCTATTAGTACAATTCAAGTTGTCATGAAATGGTCTATCCCAGTCTTGATTATCGTTGCCATCGTAGCCGGTAGCATAGTAATGTATCGGGCATGGAAGCGCCGACAGGATGGCACGACATGACAAAAGGAAAATTCTTTCTTCTTTTAATTGCTGCCTTGTCTCTTTTTGGTGCAGGGTTCAAAGTTGGCAGTATGAAGGTCCAAGGAGAATTCGATGCTTCCGAAAAGGTTTGGCTCAAAAAAGTTGCTGATGGAGAAAAAGAACTTCGCGAGGCCAATGAAAAGAATCGGTTAAGAGAACAAGAACTTCTTATCAAGGTAAGGCTAGCAGAAGAAAATGCTCAGGCTGCATGGAGGAATTATGAAACTGCTACTATTGGTGTTGGTGATGCTACTAACAAGCTGCTCAACGCTATCAAATCCACTTCCACCTCAGGTCAGCAATTGTCCGAATCTTCCTTCGCTGCCTGCCAGCGTCAACAGGAGCGACTATCCATTGCGCTCGGAGAATGTGGAGCAGAAGTTAGAGAGTTGGTCAGAGCTTCTGACAAACAAGAATTAGAAAGACGTACCTGCCGAGATGGGTGGTCAGAATGACAGCTCTATACCAGCTCCCTGCCTATGACTGGAAATTACGCTTCTACCAAGAAGGGGCATGGTTAGCTATGGGTGGAGCTGGACCTGCTAAAAAGAAAAAGGAAGTTTGTCTAGCCTGGCATCGACGCGCTGGTAAGGACGAAATTGGAATGCATGCTGCTATTATTAACGCATTCAATCGCGTAGGTAATTATTGGCATATGCTTCCAAAGGCTGAACAATGCCGAAGAGCCATCTGGGAAGCTATAAACCCACGTACCGGACGAGTACGTTGGAAAGATTCTTTCCCAGCCGAGCTAATTGCTCGTGTAGATAACCAAGCTATGCTTGTTCAATTCAAGAGCGGAAGCTCCTGGCAATTGCTTGGCTCAGATAATTACGATAATATTGTAGGAGCTCCGCCTGTATGGATCTTCTACTCGGAAGCCGCATTGGCGAATCCAGCGGCCTTTGGTTTTTTCCGGCCGATCTTAAAAGAGAACAAAGGAAGTGCTTGCTATGTTTCTTCGGTACGCGGTCGGAATCATTTCCACAATATTTTTACGTCACTTGTTGGGAAAGATTACGCCTACACCTCACATCTCTCAGCAACCGAAACAGATGTCTTTACACCAGAAGAGCTTGAAGAAGAAAGGCGTGCATACATCGCCCTCTACGGAAAAAGTCATGGGGAATCACTCTTCAGACAAGAATACTACTCCGACTGGGACGCCTCCAGCGTAGGTGCAGTATGGGGAGCCGAAATTGAAAAACTTAAAAGAGAAGGTCGTGCGAATATATGCAACTACGATCCTCGTTATCCAGTTCTCACTTCTTGGGATCTGGGAACGAATGATCCTACTGTTATCCTCTTTTGGCAAGAAGTTGGAACAGATATTCGAATGATCGATTGGGCTATGGATACTGCTGTAGGGATTGAACACTATGCTGAGATCCTTAAAAAGAAACCATATTTTTATATTGGTCATATCGCCCCGCATGATATAAAGAATATGGAATGGGGTTCAGGCGAGACTAGAATAATGCATGCTAAGAAGTTTGGTATTGAATTTACTCCAATACCAAGGGTTAAGGTAAAGGCAGAAGATATTGGTTATGGTGCTTCGTTATTGAACCGGTGTATCATCAATGTCCATGAACGTAGAGATGAAATTACAAGCGATTGTAAATATATTCTTGATGCTCTAACTATGTATCATTATAAATTTCATGAAGAAAGAAAAATTCTTAGTACTGAACCAGAACATGATTGGACATCTCACTTTGCTGATGCATTTATGACTATGGGTCACTATCAAGCTATGAAGCGTTCTTCAACGAACCTCGTGCCTCAGAGGTTACAAGGGGCATATAATGGGGTACCGTTAGATCCGACTTTTGGTAAATGGACTATCGATCCGAAACCAAGCTATGGCGCTCGAAGCGCACTAGGATTCTGAAATGGCTGAGAAGATCGAACTCACCGAACCGATGCTAGATGAACTAGCTGATATTGTTGTTCGCCGATATGTAGATGCTTGGAACCATAAGAATCTTACACGGGTATATAGTGAGCTTACCATTGCAGAACAACTTCGTCGTGCTGATAGACAGATCAGAAAACAATATACACCAGAACAACGTCAAGCACTCCAAGAAATTTTTGGACCGACTTGTGCTCTCAAATATGATTCGATTACCCAAGAAAAAGTTGAAGCCGTTACCGATTGGTATTCAGATCTTTTCTTAACTAGCTTAGATAAAGTATTCACTATCAAACCTACACCTGAACCGGAACTTGATGAAGCTTCAAAAGATAAAATCCGTGAAGAAATAAAGATAGCATTGTGGAAAAAGATGCAAGAGGCTGGGGTTAATGATCCGCAGTTGCTTATGCTCCCGAATGGTCAGCCCTCCCCGCAACTTAAAGGTTTTCTCGAAGAACAGATTCGTGCCTTAAGAAAGATAGAGCAGACACGAATTCTTGCCTTGGCACAGGACTCCGCAGATATTGTAGCTAATAAGATGCGTGACATTGTAGTCGAAGGAAACTTCCGGCAGAACTATAGCCAGTACAGACGGGATTGTTTTTTGTATGGTATTGGTATAATTCAGTTTCCATTCTGGCAGCGCAAAAGAGTTCTTAAGCATTCAGGTAAAAGAGGACGACCAGCACATGCAGTGAAGCCAACCTTTCGTCGAATTTCGCCGCATGATTTTTTTCCGTCACCAGAGGCAACCAGAGATATACAAACGTGTCTTGGTGTTACCGAACGTCGATTAGTCACCCGTATTGACCTGATACACATGGCTAATCAAAAAGAATATCGTGGCGAGGCGATTGCAGATCTTCTAGAAGAATATCAAATGAAGAGTCGTGGATGGCTTCCATCACAAATGGACTTTCATGACCAATGGGTCTCCTCTTACTGGGGGCCGGATGAAACAATTACGGTACTGATCCATGAGGGATATTTTACTGGTTCCGATATGGAGAAGTTAGGTATAACTGGAATAAAGACTACTGATTATGTTAATGCACGAATCGAAGTCTGCGGACGGCGTACCATCCGAGCTGAACTTCTCAAAGCTCCCTTCGGTAATGAGCGTAGCTATTATGGCGTACCTCTTTCTATTACTGGTGATGGTTTTTGGGATACCGTTGGTATTGCTGCCCGGGTAGCGGATACTGAGGCACGAATTAATGTCATCATGCACACCGCAATCGACAATATGGATTGGGCTGCGAGGCCACCGGTGATGACAGATTCAGATGCATTTAAGAATCCAAATGATGCAAAGAATATTGTACCAGGCCGACGTTATGAGGTGAACGATCAATATACCAATAATAACGTTCCTGATCCAATCCGGCCGATGAAAACGGTATCGGCTCAATATCACATGCTTATTACAGAAGCCAATGTCCTCAAGAAACGATCAGATGATGAGTCAGGTATCCCGGCGTATGCATATGGACAAGCTGAGTACGGAAGAGCGAGCCTTGGTGAGTTTGCTCAGCGGATGTCTAATGCCCTCAGAGCTGTTAAAGGCGCAGCTCGAAAAGAGGACGAATACTTCGTCGAACCTGCTTTTGAAACGCTCTTTAGATACCTTATGGAAACGGAAAAGGATCTCGCCATCGGAGCTGACCTCGAGTGCGTTGTGCGTGGTATGGCAGGCCTCCTAGAAGAATCTAAACAGCAGGTGGATAAACAAACAGCCATTCCGATTGCGGTTGAAGGAAATCAGATGGGAGTGGTTAGCGAGGATGTCGTTAAGGTCGCTTTCCGTGAAGCCCTCAAGGAATATGGTATTCCAGTGGATGCTATATCGCCAGATGACGACCCATTGGTTAATCGTGCTATGTCTCTAGCCTCTGGTGGTAGTACTCCAAATATGGGTGGCTCCGGAGCTAGTCCGATGACCACACAACAAGTTCCACAGCTTGATGCTAGAAGTACTTCTGGCGGAGCATTGAATCAAACGATGGCGTCACCCTCTGGCGCTTCTCCTGGAGTAATTTGAAATGAAAAAATTAGTGTTTAGTCCGAAATCCACCTTGAATGATAGTGTGGTTTTTATGGTCGGAAGCACGTCTCCAGTTGTAGAGGCGCGCGGGATTCCAGAAAGTGTAACTATCTACCTCGAAGTTATCTATGTTGATCCGACAAGGCCACCAATTGCTGGTCTTGAGAATCATCATCTTGGACGCATAGATGAGATCATGCGTCAATCTATCATCGGTGTTCATCGTATTCCATGCTACGATTGCAAGAACATTGAAGAAGGTTACACTATAGGGCACGTGAGAAGGGTAACCCGTCGCCAGCCTCTCATGATTGTTGATCTTCCAACAACTACCTACTACCGTTTTGTATGGGAAGGACCAGAACTTGGAGAGCATTGGGTATTCCTACATGAAGAAACCGATGCCGTTCCGATGTATGGCGATGCTACCAAGGGTTGCCCATGCATTCTTCACGAAGAAGATCCTAATTTGTGGGTCTTTAGTGGAAACATTCGTTGTAATATCGAAGATGATGTAGTAGAGTGGCAATACATCTACAACGATGGAACATCCAATCGCCAAGTGTGGTTGGTTAAAGAACCACTTACCTGGCGGGATACTGGTGTAATTCGCGAAAACGGTGAAAACCCAAGCGATGAACACTACGATATTCAACAAGTCAATAACTGCGGCGGCCTTCGTTGGCAGTCAAGACCTTGGATGTTGTGGTCTGATACCGGAAAATATCGTTCGGTATGTCCAGATACCAACCATGAATATGAAAAAGAACAAAAGAATGACTTTGGTCGCTTCCGTTGGGTACCGGTTGATTGTGTAGATTGGGTTGATACGGCGAATCAACGTGAACTCTGCGAACCAGATGATGAGATCTTTGAACAAGAACAGCGTAATCAGTTCGGTGGTACTCAATGGGTAGAAAAGACATGTATGTTCTGGACTAATACAGGACTTGTTCGTCCTGTTTGTCCTGACACCAATGACAACTACGAACTTCAGCAAGTGAATCAGTTTGGACGTTTCCGTTGGGTAGAAGTAGATTGCGTCAATTGGACTCCTACAGGAAAATATCGGGAGCTATGTCCTCAAAGCGACGACGAATATGAATTTGAGGAATCAAATCAGTATGGTGGTACGCGTTGGACAATCTTTGAATGTGGTATGGAATGGAGTGACACTGGTGTTACCCGGGAGAAGGTTGATATTACTGAGGGCGATCCAGATGAAGAGCCTCCTACCGAAGATACCTTCCTGTTCAATGATGAAATCTATGAAAAGCAACAGGTCAATCGTTTTGGGCGCTTGCGCTGGATTGATGCTGAGTATGTAGTATGGGAAGATACCGGTGAAACTCGTGAGATTATGAATTTCGTTGAAGGCGATCCAGAGGCTGTTCCGCCAACTGAAGATACCTTTGAAGAAGAGGATTACTTGTATGAGAAACAGCAGGTAAATCAGTTTGGAAGATTCCGTTGGCTCGAAGCGACCATTCCAATGCAATGGTCAGCGACAGGAAAATTCCAAACAGCTGATTCTGGAGCTGTTAAGCAGCAGCTTGTAAATCAGTTCGGGCGGTTCACTTGGGAAGTTCTTGAAACCTACATAGCTCCAGTAGCGTTTATTCCGTATGCGGCTCGTGCTGAAGAGCTTACTACAGCGATCAACGGTATGTATGATTCTGGAACAGGTGAAGTTGACTTAACAGCAACTAAGACTATTGTTAGGGTAAGTTCAGCAGTTACCGTAGAGAAAGGGTATGGATTCATTGCCGGTGATCTAACAGCTGATCCTGATGCAACTGTTCTCGTTTCACATCCTTTAACTGGTGCAGCAGACTTTGTCGCAATCTACCCAGCACCTTTACCAAACGCGACAATCGAGGTGTATGATTCTCTTGTAGATCCACACGCACCACCAGTGTTGCTAGGCTATGCAAGGAATAATCCACTTGGTATTTTGTAAGTCCCTCTTGCCATGGGATTTTGCAATCGGTATAATCGCCTTACATAAGGAGGTCTATCATGGCATCGTTTAATGGCTTTTCCGGGAACTTTAAGTTCGGATCAGGGGCGACTGCCGTCCATGTTACGCCTGTAAAGTTTACTCCGAAGGTTACCTCTGGTAGTACAGCTCCCAGTCGTGGACCAAATCCTATTACCTCGCCTCTCAAAGTTTCTGGTCAGTGTAGGAACTGCGGTGGCAGATAATTTTACTCATCTCGAGGATGATCAGGTTCTTAAGTTGTTGACCGAAGAGATCGGTCGCAACCCGAGGCTCCAAGATTTACTCCTCGAGCATTGCAACCGGCTAAAGATGCATGTCGTTGAAACGATGTCTAAGCTTAGACCACCAGTGGATCACTCCTATGTAGAGCGAAACCTTGGTGTGATGAATATGCTAGACCGCCTCTTAAACATAGCCAAATCTAATCAGCCAAACTAGGAGACTACAATGCCTGATCCGTTACCCGCCTCGGTTACAGGTCAACAGACGCCACCCGCTGCTGCGCCGGCTTCCCTTACACCTGAGCAGATTCGTATTCAGCAACTCGAACAACAACTGGCCGCTGCAAATGGGCGTGTAGCTCCAATGCAGCAACAGTTGGCAGCGTCACAACAAGCGCTAGCAGAAGCAAAGCGCATCCAAGACCAACGCGATCTTGAGTTTGGTAAGCGGATTTCATCTTTGGAAGGAACGCTGCAACGGACAACCTCTGTAGCATTTGATCCTCTCAAGGCATTGACTCCTGAGGAAGCTGCAATCCTCGACCCGGAACAACAAGCCGTATTCGCCAAGATGTTGGCTTCTGTTGCACAAGCTGTACCTGCGGTAGCTGAGCAACAGACCAAGCAGATGTTTGAACAGTTTTCCGCCGAATATGCTGAACGGGATCGGCAGAGTTATCTAAACTATATGTTGAATGATCCTACTAGGGGTCTATCGGATGTTCCGACACTTATGAACGATCCGAAATTCAATACCTGGCTTAATACAACTGACGAAGGTCAGCTTGCTGAGCTTGCTCTACGCAATCTGGCCTCTGCACCAAAGCAAGATATGGATAGGTTGGCAAAAATCGCAAGGCGAGTTCTCCAACCTTACCAGCAAACTCAGACTCCACCAGCACAACCCGGAGTGGACTTACAATCGCGTCTCGCGAGCGCAGCTCAGAGACAACCAACCGAGATTGACCAGACCAAAATAAATGAGATGGCTGCTCGAGCAGAACAGTTGGCACGTTCCCGCAACCCTGCTGATCGGCAAGAGTCTGCAAGGCTCATAGCTGAGATGCGTAAATTTCAACCTAAGAGGTAACTCGAAATGGCTGGATTGAATGTTGCCGCTGCTGGCTATGCCCAAGTAGACGGCTATTTTACTCCCCCGATTTTGACCAGTGCGATCTCGTATGCGTACCACCAATGCGCTATCACTCCGCATCTGGCAAAATCTAATTTTCTCGGTGACCAAGAACTCTTTTGCGGTTCCCGGGCAATCTTCGGTCGCGAGACTGACATTGAATGGTTCGGCTTCGGTACGGACAACAATGAAGACCCGCCGGTAACTCCTGGTCCAAGCGTTGATCCCGACGCTATCACGATTTGCCAGCTGAGCAAGTTCCAGATCAAGCTATCCGATCGGGATCGTATGCTAATGTGCAATCATTACGATGAGTGGATCAAGATTTTGGAACGTCAGATCGACAAGAATATCATCATGGAGATTGACAACTACAGTCTTCCGTTGATCCTTGCCTCTGCTCATCCGGACAACGTTGGCAAACATGCCGGCATGCTCAACCATACCGTTGACCTTGGTGGTCAAGGTGGTTCGGGCGAGGAGCCGCTGCCGACCGCCACCATCGACAATTTCATCACCTTGATTGATAACATGATCGAAGTTAGCTCTCAAGCGGGTTGGTTCTGCGATCCGGTTGAAACAGCGACTCCAGGTGAAGAAGTTGCCAATCCTGTGTTGGTAATCCCGTCCAAGCTTCGTGGGCTTGCCCAGAAGTATATCCGTGAAAACCAAAGCTGCTGTACCGACACCGGTGCTGCATACCGTTCTGGAGTCATCGGAATGGTTAACGGAATGGATATTGTGGTCTCGCAACGTCTGCAACCCGCGCGTATCGCTGGTAGTACTTTGATCGCACAGGTCTTGTTGGTCGATCCGAACCAAATCCTTCACGCCTTCAAGCTCTTGTCTAACAAGATCTGGGAAGGTAAGTTCGAACAATACTTTGTCGGGCAATACGCATACGACACCCACGTCATCAATCCGTATGGTGTGATCGTGGCGAACGCTCAAGTGGCCGGCTAAGGAGACCAATCATGGCCTGGAATGAAATTGATGGCAACACCCTTCAGATGTTTGCTGGTGGCCGTCGCAATCTTGATGTCTTTGCTCGCACTTTGGGTAAAGGTACATGCGATTGCGACGTCATTGGTGTAGCGCAAGACCGGCTTGTCAACCCTTTGCAATTCGATAGGGGCTTGTCTCACCTTTCGCCAAGCGGCGGGCGCGAGACTTTTTTCTTCGGAAACCATCAGCAGAAGGTTCTTAATCTAGAACTAAAAGCTCATCTTAATCGCGTCGGCGTTGGTGCTCTGGTTGAGATCATTGCGATCCCGACCGGTAGTGTTATTACTGGGCTTTCCGTCGGCGTTTATTCGATGGATGATGGGCTCAAGT
>Ga0123356_10000228_pt1 | contig 65323 bp, 58 predicted proteins | sample TergutEmb28metaG_2_FD_92546 | JGI IMG/M metagenome (GOLD analysis project Ga0123356, IMG submission 92546) | Embiratermes neotenicus P3 segment gut microbial communities from Petit-Saut dam, French Guiana - Emb289 P3 | ecosystem: Host-associated > Arthropoda: Insects > Digestive system > Gut ...
AGGGGGTCGCGAGTGCTGCAGGAGCCCCGCAGGGCCCCAGAGGGTGTTTTTTTGGTTACTTTTTTGTCACACAAAAAAGTGACTCGCCGGTAGGCGAAACCTACGGCAGCCGCGCAGCGGAAACAGCCCGGGCCGCAGGCCCAGCACCAATAACCCCGCCCGGGAGGGCAGAAGAATTGTTTTAAAAAACAGCCGGGCCGCAGGCCCAGCAATAACCCCCCCCCGGGGGGGCAGAATAAATATTTCTACCTCCTACAGCCCTGAGCTTTTAACAACTACCCCCCTACCCCCCTGGAGGGAAATTTTTTATATAAGCCCGCCGCAGGCGAAAAATAACCCCCACCTCATGGCAAGTCGTTGTGGCCTTGCCTTCTCAAAAAGGTGGGAATGTCATATTGGTCTTCATCCAAGGGCAAAGCTTCCCTTGAGGTATAAAGACGCGGGGCCACACTGCGGTGCTCTCCCGTAATGGAGCGGGCAGGCGTCTTCGAGGGGACGAGGCTTACCAACTCCTCGTGTACCAGCGGAATGGGCGTCGCAGTGGCGCTCGCAGCCATCGGCATTCTCAGGTTTCCCGTCACCGGGCGCTGCTCTGCCTGCGGCGGGCGCAAAACCTTGTTGTCGCGCCCGACAAAGCCCGTCGCAATAATGGTTATTTTCACATCGTCCTTCACACTCTCGTCAATGAGCGAGCCGAAAATAATGTTGGCCTCGGGGTCTGCCGAGTCGTGCGCCAGAGAAATGGCCTCGTTCACCTCTTGCAGCGTAATGTCGCGCCCACCGGTTATGTTAATCAACATGCCGCGCGCGCCGTCAATGCTGACGTCCTCCAGCAGAGGGCTGGAAATGGCTTGCTCCATGGCGCGCAGCGCACGCTTTTCTCCACTGGCGCGCCCCGTCCCCATCAACGCCAGCCCCTGCTCATTCATAATGGTTTTAACGTCGGCAAAGTCTACATTAATATAGCCGTGGTATTGGATAAGGTCGCTGATGCCTTGCACCGCGTGCAAAAGCACCTCGTCCGCCCGACGAAAAGTCTCCAGCAAAGGCATGGGCTCATTGGACAAAGTCAACAGACGCTGGTTCGGAATGGTAATCAACGTGTCGACGGCGGCCTTCAACTCTTGAATGCCTTGCTCAGCGGCCTTTCTGCGCCTGTTGCCTTCAAACAAGAAGGGTTTGGTTACCACACCCACCGTGAGGCAGCCCAGGGACTTGGCAATGTCGGCAATGACGGGGGCTGCGCCCGTGCCCGTTCCACCCCCCATGCCGGCCGTAATAAACACCATGTCGGCCCCCTCCAAATAGTGCGCAATCTCCTCCTTGGACTCCGTCGCAGACTGACGCCCTACCTCCGGGTTCGCTCCCGCCCCCAAACCCCTCGTCAAATTCTGCCCCATCTGTATGCGTATGGGCGCCTCGCTAAACTGCAAAGCCTGTATGTCCGTGTTGCAGGCAATGAAGTCTACACGGTCCAAGTTGTTGGCAATCATTGTGTTGACCGCGTTGCACCCTGCACCCCCCACCCCTACCACTCGAATTTTGGCCGTCTGCTTGTCGCTGTCCATGTGCACTTCCATCTTCGACTTCCTCTCACGCTAAAACGGAATATTCTCCAGCGGACACATTCTAGTGGGGCTGGGCAATAAAAAAAGTTTTTGACTGCTCTTTTTCGTAACTTCCACAAAAAACCCTCCCCGCCCTCCTTAAAACACTTCTTGTAGCCAATCCCTCATACGCCCCTTTACCTTTTTGAAAACATTCTCCTCGCGTATCCTGAAAAGCCGCCTGTCCATATGCCGCGCGCCATAGACAACCAGGCCTACGCCTGTGGCATAAATGGGGCTGCGTACCACGTCTACCAGGCCACCTATTCCTGTGGGGGTTCCTCGACGTACGGGTACGCCCATAATCTCCTCCGCTAACTCATTCATCCCCGGCAATAAGGTGGAGCCGCCCGTTATAACCACGCCCGAAGTCAACATCTCCGCAAAACCGTTGCGCTCCACTTCGCTTTGCACCAGTTGGAAAATTTCCTCCACACGCGGCTCTAATATTTCACACAAAATTTGTCGGCCCATTACCCGCGGCTGACGGCCCCCCACCGAGGGCACCTCTATCATCTCCTGCTTGTCAACCATGGAGGCCAGGGCGCAACCATATTTCTGCTTTATCTTCTCAGCCTCGTGTATGGGCGTCCGCAAACCCACCGCAATGTCATTCGTCAGGTTGTGTCCACCCAAGGCTATAACTGCGGTGTGCGCAATTGCCCCTCCGGAAAAAATGGCGATGTCCGTCGTGCCCCCGCCTATGTCCACCAGACAAATCCCCAAGTCCCTCTCCTCCTCCGTCAACACGGACTCGCTGGAGGCCAAGGGCTGCAACACAATGTCGGCCACATTCAGCCCCGTACGGTTGGCGCACTTCACAATGTTTTGCGCGGAGGCCACCGCCCCCGTCACAATGTGCACTTTGGCTTCCAGGCGCACGCCGGCCATGCCCAAGGGCTCCTTTATGCCGCCTTGGTCGTCCACAATAAATTCCTGGGGCAACACGTGGATGACTTCGCGGTCCACGGGAATATTGACTGTTTTGGCTTGATCGATAACGCGCGCAATGTCGGCCTCGCGCACTTCCTTGTCCTTGAGGGCCACCACGCCGCGGCTTCCAAAACCCTTTATATGGCCGCCTGCAATGCCGGTGTATACCGTCGAAATTTCCGTGCCCGCCATGGCTTCGGCTTCTTCAATGGCGCGACGAATGGAAGACACCGTGCTTTCAATGTTCACCACCACACCCTTGCGAAGGCCTGTGGAGGGGTGCATGCCGATGCCTATAATGTCGATGCCATCGTCCGTCACCTCGCCCACTATCGCGCATATTTTTGTCGTGCCTATGTCCAACCCAACAATAATCTCTCCGGCTTTCTGCTTTGCCATGTCTGCTCCCGGTTTCCTCTTTCGAGAAAAACCCGCTTTCAACGAATGCCTTCCTTTTCAGGAGCGGCCTTCGCCATTTGTAGGGTAACCCTTTCGGGCCTTACTCTGTTGTTTAAACGGATAACTTGCGCCACCACCTGCCTGCGCTCCAACTCTTCCTCTATGCGTTTTAGCCTGCGCAGCTTCTTCTCAAAACCCGCCTCGCCTAATAAAACTTCCTGGCCTGAACCTAATAATAAAACCACCTCCCTGCCTTCCATACGCAACTCCCAAAGCCCCTCTGTCGTCCCCTTGTGCTCCGCCTTATAGGCACGCAAGGCAGCCAACGCTGTTTTCAATACTTCTTGGCTTTGCTCGGGTTTGTCTAAAAAGGCCTCTCTATCAACTCCCGTAATCAAAGCTAAGTCAATCTGCTCTCCCGGCTGTATTCTTTTGAAGGGCTTGCCGCCCTCGTCCAGCAAATATAAGTCGCCCAAAGCCAACACCGCCACTTCGCGGTATTCCGTCAGGTGAATTTTGAGGGTTTTGGGGTAGCGTTTCTCCAGGGTGGCGGACTTTATCCACGGGTGCGCCAGCATGGCTTGTTGCGCTTTGGCCTCGTCCAACTGCAAAAGGTTTTCCCCTTTGCGCAAACCCGAAAGCCTCACCAACTCCTCCTTCGTCGCCCGCTGGTTTCCTTCTATTTCTATTTCATTCAACGCAAAAAAGGGACTTTCCAAAGCCCAATGCCAGGCCTTCCACCCGCCCCATATGCCCAGTGTGCTCAGCAGCGCAAAACCCGACAAAAGCCCCGCCCAAAAACGCCATTTTTGGCGACGGACCAGCCTTCGCTCAATTTGCTTGGCGCTGCTTTTCTTCCAGCGGTTTTTTTTCGTCGAGGACCACATGCGGCTAACCTAATTCTCCGGCCCAATCCTTGCCTTGCTTGGCTTGGGACGCAAATTTTTTGCCACAACAACGTTGCTGTAGCAGCTTGTTGTCAACCCACCCTAGGCCTTCAGGCCGGCCCCCAACAGCAATTTCTCGCACAAAGCCGCAAATTCCAGCCCCCTGCCCGCCGCTATTTTGGGCAGAAGACTTGTGGCCGTCATGCCGGGCAAGGTGTTGACTTCCAAGAGGAAAACCTCACCCTCGGGCGTCAGCAAGGTGTCTGAGCGCGTTGCTCCCTGGCAGCCCAGGGCCCGGTTGGCTTGGAGGCAAGTGTCGAAAATACGTTGTTGGGCGGGGGGGGGCAACGGGGCGGGGAAAATATAGCGGGTGCCGCTGTCGGCGGCATATTTGGCTTGGTAGTCATAAAAAGCGCGTGCGGCCACCACCTCTATGGCGCCCAATATTTCCCCGTCCAAAAAGCCCACTTGTATTTCACGCCCCTTCACAAATTGCTCCACGAGAATTTGCCCCTCAAAACCTGCCGCCAACTTCAGCGCCGCTTGGTATTCCGCTGCGTCCTTGCAAATGCTGATTCCAATGGAGGAGCCTTCGCGGGAGGGTTTCACTACAAGGGGAAAACCGAAGGGCAAGGCGGCGCAGGCGGCTTCTTCATAGCTGTCAAAGGCCACCCACGGCGGCGTTGAAATGTGGAAGGCGTCAAAAATACGCTTGGAGAAAACTTTGTCCATGCCTGCGGCGGAGGCCAATACGCCGGAGCCGGTATAGGGAATGCGCAGGCTCTCCAGCAGGCCTTGTATGCAGCCGTCTTCGCCCCAACGTCCGTGCAAAGCAATAAAGGCCACCTCCACCCTCTCCTCCCTCAAACGCGCCGCCACCTCTGTCCCTACGTCCAACTCCACCACTTCATAACCCAGGCCGCGCAAAGCGCTTGCAATGGCGGCTCCTGTTTTCAGGCTGACTTCTCGCTCCTGCGAGAGGCCTCCCTTCAGCACGGCGATGCGCTTTTGCTTGGCTTCTTCCCTCTGCATTCGCTTCATTCAAAAACTCCCTTTCTTTGGACTTCGGGCACAAGCTTTATGCCGTGCCGGGCTTCTGTGCGTACAATGGCCATGTCCATCAACGTGACAATGTCTCGTGCCGTCGCCGTCCCGAGGTTGACTATCCAATTGGCGTGCTTGGTTGAAATTTGTGCCCCGCCGCAAGTGGCGCCCTTCAGCCCCGCTTCGTCCAACAATTGGCCCGCAGCGTGGCCGGGCGGGTTTCTAAACACACTGCCGAAGCTGGGCCACTCCAAAGGCTGCGTCTGTTTTCTATATTCCAAGTCCCTGCGCATTTTTTCTTTGGAGAGGGCGGTGTCTCCCTTGGGCAGCACAAAACGAAGGCCCAACACCACACTGTGGGGGGGAAGTTGGGTGTGGCGGTAGGCGTGGGGCACTTGGCTTGCTTCCACCCAGCCTGCCCCTTCTGCTGTGGCCAACTCCAGGGAGGAAACCAGGGACATGCACGCGCCTTGACGTGTGCCGGCATTCATGGCGCAAGCCCCGCCCAAGGTGCCGGGCACCCCGGACAAAAACTCCGCCCCCACCAAACCCTGCTCCAGGGCCAACTTCAACAACTGGGAAATGGACTGCCCTGCAGAAAGCTGCAATGCGCCGCTGTCCTCACTCAACTGCACCTGCATCTCTGCGGGCATGTCGCCCAGGCTTACAACCACGCCCTCAAAACCTTTGTCGCCCACCAGGAGGTTGGCGCCTTTGCCCAGCACGAAAAACGCCACCTGCTCCTTGTGCAAAAAACGCAGCAGGCAAAGCAAGGAGGCGCGGCTGCGCGGTTTGCTGAGCAGCCGGGCTTTTCCCCCTGCGCGAATGGTGCAGAGGGGGGACATGGGGACGTCCTCCAACACCTCCCCTTCCTCCATGCACTCCCAAACCCCACGCACCCAATGGCAGGCGCCCTTCTTCACCCCATGCTCCGCAGGCGCTCCAGCAGGAGGGGGCCCAGCTGGGTAATGTTGCCGGCGCCCAAAGTCAACACCATGTCGCCGGGCTGCGTGTGTTTGCACAAATGCTCCGCGGCTTCTTCTGCGTTGCTCGCAAGGGCCACTTCCTTGTGGCCGTGCTGGGTGATGAGGTGTCTCAAAGCTTCGCTGCTGATGCCCGCAATGGCTTCCTCGCCCGCAGCATAAATGGGCAGCAACACCAAAGCGTCGCTGTCGTTGAAGGCGCAGGCAAACTCCAAAAGCAAGTCCCGGGTACGGGTGTAGCGGTGGGGTTGGAAGGCCACAACCAGGCGGCGGTTGAAGGCTTGTTGGGCGCCGCGCAGGGTGGCTTTAATTTCTTCGGGGTGGTGGCCATAGTCGTCGACTACCAACACGCCCCTCTCCTCTCCTCGTACCGTAAACCGCCTTTGTACCCCTTCAAATTCCCGCAAAGCTTCGCGTACCGTCTCAAGCGGAATGTGCAACTCGTCCGCAATGGCGATGACGGCCATGGCGTTGAGTGCGTTGTGGGCGCCTACCATTTTCACACTAAACTCCCCCAGGGAGTCGTTGCGCCGGGAGGCTTTGAAGTGCGTCAAAAAACCGTCGAGGCGAATGTCCGAGAGGCGGTAGTCGGCGCTTTGGGCTGTGCCATAAGTCACGACGCGCTTCTCCATTCTGGGCAGAAGGCTTTGCACGTTGGGGTGGTCCAGGCACAAAACATTGAGGCCATAAAACGGAATGTTGTTGCAAAAGGTGACAAAGGCCTCCTTGAGGGCGTCGAGGGAGTGGTAGTGCTCCATGTGCTCTGCGTCAATGTTCGTCACCACCGCCAGCGAAGGGTAGAGGCGCAAGAAGGAGCCGTCGGACTCGTCGGCCTCCGCCACCATCAACGCGCTGCTGCCCAACTTGGCGTTGGCGCCCAACACATTCACCTTGCCGCCCACCACCACCGTTGGGTCCACGCCTGCCGCATTCATGACGGTGGCCACCATGGAGGTGGTGGTGGTTTTTCCGTGGGAGCCGGCAATGGCCACGGCATATTTGAGGCGCATCAACTCCGCCAACATTTCCGCTCGGGGAATGACGGGAATTTTGGCAGCCTTGGCCGCAAGCACCTCGGGGTTGTCTTTTTTGATGGCCGAGGAAATCACCACCACGTCGGCCTCTTTCAAATTCTCCTTGCGGTGTCCATAGTGCAGACGGGCGCCGAGGGTTTCCAGGCGCTGCGTTATGTCCGTGGACTTCAAGTCGGAGCCTGAAACCACATAACCCAAATTCACCAACACCTCAGCAATGCCGCACATGCCCACGCCGCCAATGCCTACAAAATGTACACGGGCCGAATGCCGCGTCTTAAACCGACTTGAAATGGGACTCATGGGGCCTTTCCTGCGGGGAGCCATTTTTTCTTCGAATAGGTCAACCCTATGCACATATCCACCAACTCCTTGGCCGCCTCGGGCCTCCCCATCAACCCCGCGTTGCGCTCCATTTTCAAACGCCGCTCCGGGTCCTTCAACAAGGCGCGAATTTCCGTGGCCAAACGCTCGCCCGTCAACTCGGACTCCAAAAAAACAACGGCGGCGCCCGCCTCTTCCATGGCCCTCGCATTCTTGGTTTGGTGGTCATCCGCAGCATAGGGGAAGGGAATGAGGATGGAGGGTTTCTTGCACACCGTCAACTCCGCCAAAGTCACCGCCCCTGCCCTGCATACAATCAATTCGGAGCGCGCATATACGGCGGACATGTCGTCAATGAAGGGCAACACCTCGGCAGAAAACCGGTGCTCCACATAGGCCGCTTGCACCTTCTCCAAGTCGTTTTTTCCTGTCTGGTGCACAAAGTGGAGTTCCCCCTTCAAGTCCTCCAAAAAAGCCAGGGCCTCCCGCATCCCCAAGTTAATCCCCCGGGCCCCCATGCTTCCCCCAAATACCAACACATTAAACCCGGGGTGGGGAGAGGTGGAGCGCAAATAGTTGTCAAACAACTTGCGGCGCACGGGGTTTCCCACCACATGCACTTTGTGCGAAGGAAAATCCTTGCTCGCTTGCTCAAACGCCAAAAAAACCGCCTTCACAAAACGCCCCAAAATGCGGTTCGTCACCCCCGCCGCCGCATTCTGCTCCTGAATGGCCGCGGGTATTCTCAACAACACCGCCGTCAACACCAGAGGGCCGGAGGAATAGCCGCCTACGCCCAGCACAAAGTCCGGCTTCTCTTTGCGCAACACCCTTAATGCCGCCAAAAACGAGAAGGGCAACAAAAAAAGCCCCCACAGCTTCTTCCAAAAACCCACGCGCTTGAGGCCCCGCGAGGGAATGGTGCACAACCTAAACCCGGCCTGCGGCACCACCTTGGCTTCAATGCCGTGCTGCGTGCCTACAAAAACAACTTCATTGTTGGGTGCGCGTGTCGTCAACTCCTCGGCCACCGCAATGCCCGGAAAAATGTGGCCGCCTGTCCCCCCACCTGCAACGAGAAGTTTCATAATGGCGCCTCAACAGCTTGTGCTGAATGTTTGGAAGGGCGAATTTCAACGCCGCCCCTTTGCGTTTGTTTGCGTGGAATAACGGAAACGGACAGCAACAACCCCGTCGCGGCCAAACACACCAGCAACGAGGAGCCGCCATAGGAAATGAAGGGCAGCGTCAAACCCTTGGTGGGCAACAACCCCAAAACCACGGACATGTTCACCACTGCGTGGAAGGCAAACAAGGTGGTAATCCCCAGGGCCAAATAGCAGCCGAAAGGCTCCGAGGCGCGCAGGGCAATGTGGATGCCGCGCCAAATAACAATGGCGTATAACACCACCACCAAAGTCACCCCCAAAAGGCCCAACTCCTCCCCTAAAATGGCGAAGACAAAATCCGAATGCGCCTCCGGGAGGAAAAACAATTTTTGCCGGCCCTCCCCCAGGCCCAAACCCCATAGGCCGCCGGAGCCTATGGACATGAGGGACTCGGCCACTTGGTAGCCGGCCCCCTGACGGTTGGCCCATGGGTCCAAAAAGGACATCATCCTCTGGTAGCGGTAGGGCGAGGAGGTGATGGCGTGGTAGGCAAAGGGGATGGCCAACAACACGGAGCCTACCAAATAGGAAAGTTTGGCCCCCGCCGCAAACAGCATGACAAACATGACAAACAACAATGCAACGGAGCTGCCGAAGTCGGGCTCCAACATGCACAGGCCTACCAGGAGGCCTGAAATGAGAAGGTGCGGCAAAAAACCAATGGAGAAGGAGCGCATTTTCTCGCGCTTCTTCGCCAGAGAATAGGCGAGGTAAATCACCCAAACCAGCTTGGCAAACTCAGAGGGCTGAAAAGAAAACCCGCCCAAACGCATCCAGCGGTAGGCCCCCCCCACCTTCACACCTATGCCGGGAATGAGTACCAATACCATGAAGGCGATGGCCAACAACAAAAGCGGGTAGGCCAGGCGCGCCAGTTTGCGGTAGCCCAACCTCAAACACAATACCAAAGCCAACCAGCCAAAGCCTGCGGCCAAAACCTGCTTCTTCAAAAAATAAAAACTGTCGCCGGCCGTGCGCTCGTGGGCCAAAATGGCGCTGGAGGAATACACCATAATGAGGCCTATGGCCGACAACATCAACACCGCACCCAAAAGCCACCCGTCAAAAGTTGTCGACTTGCCCTCGCTCACAAAGCCTCCACCCACCGGCGAAACAAATTGCCGCGCTCTTCAAAATTTGCAAATTGGTCCTGCGAGGCGCAGGCCGGAGACAACAACACCACTTCGCCCGGCTTGGCCAATTGCCTGGCCTTCAAAACCGCTTCTTTCACATTTCCACAATCCAACACTTCTGTCTCTCCGGCAAAAGCCTGCGCCAACAAGACAGCATCTTCGCCCACTGTCAGCACGCCCAACACTTTTTTGCGCGAAGCATTTATAAGGGGTTGATATGAGGCGCCTTTGCCTCGGCCGCCCGCAATCAGCCAAACGGGGGAAGTCATGGCTTCCAGCGCGACGAGGGTGGCGTCGACGTTGGTGGCTTTGGAGTCGTTTATCCACTCTACGCCGTCCAACTCGCGCACAAACTCCAGGCGGTGCGCCAAACCCTCAAAGCTGCCCAGGCCCCGCGCCAAAGCCGACACGGGGATGCCGTGGGCATGGGCCATGCACAGGGCGGCCATGGCGTTGGAGAGGTTGTGGCGGCCGCGCAGGGAGCGGTTGGCCAGGGGCAAAAAGTGGGCGCCTTGGGGGGTGTATAACTCTATTCCGCCTTCCCCCCCTTTGGCCCAACCCTCTACCCCCTCGGGCCTGTCCTTCTCCAAAGAAAAACCCCACAACCCCCTCCCCTGCTCCCGCAGCGGGACGGCGTGCTTCCATAGGCGTGCTTCGTCCGCATTCAAAACGGCATAGGCCCCCGGGGGGGGACGCTCAAAAATGTGCAGCTTGGCCGCTTCATAGGCCTCCATGGTGCCGTAGCGCGCCAAATGGTCCTCCGTGAGGTTCAGCCAACACGCGCCGAGGAAACAGGCCTTGTGCAAACTCTCCAGTTGGTAGCTGGAAAGCTCCACCGCGTGCACGGCAAAAGCCTGTGCGCAAGCTTCCGTCAGCGGGCGTCCCAGGTTGCCGCCCACAAAGACGGGGGCGCGGGTTGGGGAGAGGAGGTGGCCCAGCAGGGCGGTGGTGGTGCTTTTGCCGTTGGTGCCCGTAATGCCCAGCAGAGGGCCCGCACCCTCGGGCAAACAGCGGAAGGCCAACTCTATTTCACCCCAGAGGGCAATGCCGCGTTGCAGGGCTTCTTGGCAGGCGGGGGAGTGGGGGCTCCACCCGGGGCTGAGTATGGCCACCTCCACACCCTCCCATAAAGCGGGGGACATGGGGCCCAAATGCAGCTTCGCGCCCAAAGCCAAAAGGCCCTCTGCTTGGAGGGTCGGGTTCTCATCCACCGCCAACACCTCCACCCCCTTGCGACACAAAAGCTGCGCCGCAGACTGTCCACTTTTTCCCAAGCCCAATATGAGGGCTTTTGAAGGAAACATGAAGGCTACCTCAGTTTCAATGCAAGCAACGCCACCCCTCCACACATCACCGACATAATCCAAAACCGCACAATAATTTTGGGCTCCGCCCAGCCCTTCAACTCAAAATGGTGGTGTACGGGGGCCATGCGGAAAATACGGCGGCCCGTCGTTTTGAAGGAGGCCACTTGCAGCACCACGGACAAGGCCTCTACCAAAAATACGCCGTGGATGATGGCGGACACCAACTCGTTTTTGCTGAGTATGGCCAACCCCCCCAACGCCCCCCCCAAAGCCAGGGAGCCTACGTCCCCCATAAAAATAGAAGCGGGGTAGGTGTTAAACCAGAGGAAGGAAATGCCGGCGCCCACCATGGCGGCGCACACCACGGCCAACTCCGCGCCGTCGGAAATGGGGGCGATGCCGAGGTATTGGTGGATGGGTATGCCCACGAGGCGCTGCCCCTCCGCGCCGGGGGCCCAGTCCGCAATGGCCACCGTGCTTCCACCCAAATAACACAGCACCGCAAACACCAAGCCGGAAACCACCGTGGGGGCAATGGCCAGGCCGTCGAGGCCGTCGGTGAGGTTGACGGCGTTGGAGGTGCCTACCAACAATACCCAACCCAAAAGCAGATAAAACCACCCCAAGTCAGGGTTAAAATAACGCGTGGGCACAAAGGGCATCACCAGCTTGGTGTCAATGAGCAGCTGCGGCGCGCCGCCCTTCCAGGAGCAGAGGATGAAGCACACGGCCAACAAATAAAACAAGGTTTGCAAAAGCAGTTTGTAGCGCCCCGGCAGGCCCTTGGAGTTGCGTTTGGACAGCTTCAAATAGTCGTCCAAAAAACCAATGCCGCCGAAGCTGCCGGTTATCCACAGCATGGCCCATACGGGGCGGGAGGTGAGGTCCGCAAACAACAAGGTGGCCATGAAAAAACACAGCAGCATGAGGGCGCCTCCCATGGTGGGGGTGCCTTTCTTCTTCTGGTGCGTCTCGGGGGTGTCCTCGCGCACGTTGTCCTGCCCGTGTTGGGCGAAACGCAGCCTTTTAATCAAACTGGGGCCCAGCCACATGCCCAGGGCAAGCGCGGTGACGCCGGCGGCCACAATGCGAAACGTGGGGTAGCGCAAAAAATTCATCCAGCGGGCCCACTCCGTGCCTTCTAGGAGGGTATAGAGGGCATAAAGCATGCTTCGTCTCCTTCATTTATGCAAAGCGCATCCGCAATGCGCTCCAGGCGCATGCCTCGGCTTGCCTTCACCAACACCACGTCCCCTGGGCGCAACCACAAACGCAGAGGCTCCAAAGCCTCCGGCGCGTCCTCAAACCACAAGGCCGCCTCTCCCATGTACGCATGCGCCTTCTCCCAGGCCAAGTGCATGCGCTTGCCTATAAATATAACCCCCCGCGCGTGCTGCGCAGCCCATTGCCCCACCTGCGCGTGGGCCTCGGCCTCGCTTTCACCCAACTCCAACATGTCGCCCAGGGCCAAGAGGGGGCGCTGGGGGGAAGCCAGTTGGGCAGCCGTGTGGAGAGCGGCCTGCATGGAGGCAGGGTTGGCGTTATAGCAGTCGTCGAGGATGCGTGTGCCCAAAGGCCCTGCGCGCAAACTCAAACGGCGCGGCACGGCTTTGGCCGCTTCAAGCCCGCGCACGCAATGGGCCAAATTGCAACCCAACACAAGGCCCATGGCCAAAGCGGCTGTGGCATTGAGTGCGTTGTGTTCTCCCAGCAGACGCAGGTGCGCTTCCACCCCCTGCCCCTGCCACTCCCAACGCAAACGCTGCCCCTCCGCCCCCAGGGAAAATATTTCCATAAGCCTCAAGTCCGCCCCGGGGCTTTTGCCATAGAGGAGTTGCTTGGCCACGCAACGTTGCGCTTGCGCCACAATTCTCGGCTCATCCATGCATACGAGGGCTGTTGCTGTGGAGGGCAAGGCTTCAAACAACTCGCCCTTGGCTTTGGCCACCGCTTCTATGCTGCCCAAACCATAAAGGTGCGCCGCGTGGATGGCGCTGATGAGTCCCGCGTCGGGCATGGCCATGGCAGCCAGCCGCGAAATTTCGCCGGGGTTGCTCATGCCCATTTCAACCACACCGGCCCAATGCGTGGAGGACAGGCCCAGCAAAGTCAGCGGGAGGCCTATTTCATTGTTGAGGTTGCCTTGGGTTGCCAGGGCTTCGCCGCGCTGCCTCAAAATGGAGGCCACCAACTCTTTGGTGGTGGTTTTCCCGCTGGAGCCCGTAACAGCGCCCAAGGGGAGGGGGGTACGTTTGCGGTGGAAGTGGGCCAGTTGGCCTAGGGCTTTGAGGGTGTCGTTTACCTCTAATAGAATAAAACTTTCCGGCAATAAAACTTGCGGGCTAAAACCTTTTAATACCAAGGCCCCCCCTGCCCCTTTTTGGGCCGCTTGTGCAACAAAAGCTTGCCCGTCATATTTCTCCCCTTGGAGGGCGACAAAGAGGGCGCCGGGGGCCAAAGTCCTCGTGTCGGTGGACACGCTTGAAAACGAAACCTCTTGGAGGGCGCTTGGAGAAGGGGCCTTGTTGCGCAAAGGCAGGGGCGTCGCCTGGGCAGCCAAAACCACTTCTGCAAGAGAAAAGCAGGCCATGCCTAGTTTCCCTGGAGGGCTTTTTGTACCTCTTCTAAGTCGCTGAAAGGCTCGCGTGTGCCGTCCTGCTCTTGGTAGCGCTCGTGGCCTTTGCCTGCAATGAGAATGACGTCGCCCGGCTTTGCCAGAGAAACGGCCGTTTGAATGGCTTGGGTGCGGTCCAACTCAATGACATAGCCGCGCTCGCCGGAGCGGACTTTGGCCACACTCAGCCTGCGCAGGTTATGGCTTTCAAGCCCGGGGACCATTTCTGCGACAATGTCTTCGGGGTCTTCCCCGCGGGAGTTGTCGCTTGTCAAAATGGGCAAGTCCGCAACCTCTGCGGCAGCCTCTCCCATGCAAGGCCGCTTTCCGGTGTCGCGCTCCCCGCCACAGCCAAACACCACCAGCAATTTGCCTGTGCATATTTTTCGAGCGGACAGCAAGGCGCAACGCAAGGCCGCCTCGGTATGGGCAAAATCCACCAGGGCCGTCACTCCGTTGGCCGCCACCTTCTCCATGCGGCCGGGAATGTGCTTCATGTTTTCTATGCCGGCTTGCACATCCTTGCGTGAAAAGCCCAGCGACAATGTCAAACCCGCTGCGGCCATAATGTTCTCCAGGTTGTGGGCGCCCAGGAGGTGGCTTTTTATGGGAATGTCGCCCGCCGGTGTTTTGAGTGTGGCCACAATGCCTTCTGCGCTGAAGCTGGTATTCGCAGCAAACAACTCGGCGCTGTCCTCACCGGAAAATTTCCAAGCCGTGCGGCGCCCCACGCGAAACTCGTTATAAATGCGCAAGGCATAGCTGTCTTCAGCAGAAACAATGGCCACGCCGCCTGGCGACAGGCCTTCTGTGAAGAGTTTACGTTTAGCTTGGAAATAGTCCTCCATATCCTTGTGGTAGTCCAAATGGTCTCTGGACAAATTCATGAAGGCGGCGGAGCGGAAAGTCAGCCCGTGCACGCGCTCCTGCGTGAGGGCATGGCTGCTGACTTCCATCACCACCGTTTCCACGTCGGCGTCCACCATTTTGCGCAAATAGCCTTGCAACTCAACAGGCTCCGGCGTCGTGTGGCTGGGCTCGAAGGACTTGCCCGCATAGCGGTTGACAATGGTGCTGAGCAGCCCCGTGGAGGAGCCGCCTGCCGCACAAATGGACTCCACCAGCCATGCCACCGTCGTTTTGCCGTTGGTGCCTGTCACCCCAATCATATCCAAAGAGTCTGCGGGACGCCCATAGTAGTTGGCGGCGATAACGGCCAATACTTTGCGCGCCGAAGAAACCATAAACGCAGGAATTTTCGTTTCTCCCAACCCTTTTTCGCTGACGACAGCCGCCGCGCCACGGTTGATGGCTTCGGCTATATAAGTGGCGCCATCCGCATATACGCCGGGGAGCGCGATGAAGAGGTCTCCCTCTTTCACCTTGCGCGAGTCGGTGCAAAGCCCTTGAATTTCAGCTTTGACTTTCGAACTTAGGGCAGAGTCAACACCTGTGCCTGCCAAGAGATCTTTAAGCTTCATCTATCATTTCTTTCAACGCTTCAACGCGAAACTGTGGAAACAAGGGGCGTTAATTCCAATAAAACCTGTGTGCCCCTAGGGGCCAAAACCCCCGCAGGTGGTTTTTGCATTGCAACTCTTCCACTCCCATAAATTTGTGGCGTTAACGCCGATGTCAATACTTTTTGAATGGCCTGCCGCCCCCAAAGCCCTCCAACGTCGGGGACTCTTGTCCACCCTTCTTCTTCACCCTCCTCTGTTATTGCCTGCATATGCTTAATGGCCTCAACAACCATGGACTTCACCTCGGGAGCATCCGCTAACACTGCCACAGCAGAGGCCGCTTGTGGCATTTTTATCGGCGAAACCCCCAAATAAGGCAACACTTCTGCAGCAATCTCCCGAAATGCCGGAGCGGCTACCTTACCGCCGAATACCTCTGTCTTCGGCTCATCTATGACGACCGCTATAACCAAACGGGAGGCGTCGGCCGGCGCCAGCCCTATGAAGGAAGCAATGCGCTTGTCCGAATAGCCCCGGGCTACCAAATCTGCCTTCTGCGCGGTCCCCGTTTTGCCCGCAAGACGGTATTCCTCTAGTTTGGCTTGAGTGCCTGTTCCTCCTTTCTCAACCACACTTTCCAGCATGGAAACAACGGACTTCGCTGTGGACTCTGATATAACACGCCGCAGCGCCTGGGGATGATTTTCGAACAGGACATTTCCTTCAGAGTCCACTACTTTTGACACCACATAGGGCTGCATCAATAGCCCCCCGTTCCCTAAAACACCATAGGCTGCCGCCATTTGTATGGCGGATACGCTCAGGCCCTGCCCAAAAGCCTGGTTCACCAGGGCTATCTCCGCCTGCGGGTAGGGCAATAGCCCCCTCCCCTCCCCCGGTAGCCCCGTCTGCGGCTTCTCCCCAAAACCAAACTTTTTTGCATATTCATGTAATTTTTCACGCCCTAAAACTTGGCCTATTTTACCGATGCCTATGTTGGAGGATACTTGTAAAACCTGGTGGGTGGTTAATTGCTTATGGGGGTGGGTGTCGTGAATGACTTTTTTCCCTACCAGCCAACGGCCTTTCTCACAGTCCCAGAGGGTATCGGCCTTTATTTGCGCCCCCTCCATGGCCGCGGCAACCACAAAAGGCTTGAAGGTGGAGCCCGGCTCAAACAAGTCCACCAAAGCGCGGTTGCGCAAGGTGGCCTTCGAAACACCCGTCGCCAGGTTGGGGTTAAAGGGGGGGTGGTTGGCAATGGCCAACAGCTCCCCTGTCTTGGCATCCATCACCACAGCCATTCCAGCAACAGCTTGGTTTTCGGAAACGGCTCTCAAAAGCGCCTTCTCAGCAATGCGCTGAATGTTTCTGTCAATGCTTAAAAAAACTTTGGCGCCCTCCAGCGCATTCCAGTTTTCAAGGGGGTTGGTGGCCAGCTTTCGGCCCTTCGCGTCGCGAATGTTTTCACGCTTAATGTTTTCGCCTGAAAGCTCCCTCTCATAAACCCATTCAATGCCTTCCAGGCCATGCCCGTCTATGCCTACGACGCCTATAAGGTGGGCCGCTAATTCCCTATGCGGGTAATAACGCCGGGGCTCCTTGGCAAAATGTACCCCCGGCAGGCCCAGCGCTTGGACTTTGGCCACTTCGCTTTGGGTGGCCTGGCGCTTTATCCACGCAAACCTGCGCGCACGCGAAAGACGCGCCGACAACTCCTTCTCATCCAACTTCAAATTTTTCGCCAAAAGCTTCGCCGCCTGAGGCACGGAAGGCAACAAGTGGGGGTCCACCCAAATGGAATCCACATCCACGCTTTGGGCCAAGGCGGAGCCATGCCTGTCGACAATGAGGCCCCTCCTGGCCGGTAACTCAATGGCGCGCAGGTATTGCTCTTCGGCCATGCTCTTCAAATTGTCGTTTTGCTCCGTCTGCAAAAAAGCGGCACGCACCCAAACGCCCAAAAGCGCCAACAAAAAAAAGCTGCCTGCCAAAAACACACGAAAGCGCATCCATTTTTGAGGCGACTTTTCCACCATGGAATGGGCAGAAATGCGTTTGGCGTCGCGCAAACTCATAGCGGCTCCAGGCGAATAACGCTGCCTGGCGTGGGAATCCCCATCCCCCCTTGCTCCTTCGCCAACTTCTCAAGCCGCGTGGGAGACTTCAGCGTCGTCAATTCCAGTTTCAACATGGCATGCTCGCGCTCAAGCTTCTGGTTCTGCTGCTCTAAGGCGGAAAGCTCATAGCCCATCTTCACCGCCATAACGTGAGAGGAGACATAAACCACCCCTAGGGCTACCAGCGCCCCCCATAACAGGAGACTTGGCAATATTTCCCAAACAATACCGCTTAGCGTTGTTCCATAACGTTTGGAAATAACCAGCGCCATATTCAAACCAACCTTTGAAGGGCACGCAGCTTCGCACTGCGCGCACGCGGGTTTTGGGCCACCTCTTCCTCCGTGGGACGAATGGCTTTGGGCGTCAACAACGCAAAGGCAGCACCCTCTGAGGCTTCACCCCTGAGGGGCAAACGGGCTTGCTCTGCCAAAAGCGGCGCCCTTCCGCTGTAGGCCAGAAAACTCTGCTTCACCCGCCTGTCTTCCAGGGAGTGGAAAGAAATAATGGCGACAACCCCTCCCACTTTGAGACATTTGGGAAGGCTTTTCAGCGCGCTCTCCAAGGCTTCCAACTCCCTGTTCACCGCTATGCGCAAAGCTTGAAAGGACTTCGTCGCTACGTGAATTTTTCGCGGCCAATGGGCACGGGGCACCGCACGCTCAATGCAGGCTACGGCCTCCGAGGTTGTTTGAGGAAGCCCTTGTTTCAACCGGCGGGCAATGGCAGGGGCAAAACGCTCCTCGCCCAACTCCCTCAAAACAGCAGCCAAATGCTTTTCGTCCCAAAGGGCAATCAGCTCGGCAGCCGTTGCCCCCTTCTGGGACATACGCATGTCCAGGGGGCCCTCCACTTGGAATGAAAAACCCCGCCCCCCCGCGTCTAATTGCCTCGAAGAAATCCCTAAATCCATCAATAACCCGTCACAGGGCTCTAACCCCGACTCCAATACCTCGGCGAAATTTCCACATATGGCTTGAAACTGGGCGCCAAAACTTTGAAGGCGCTGCGCACAAAACCGCAGGGCCTCCTCGTCTTGCTCTATGCCCGTCACTTGGGCGCCGCGGCGCAACAGCGCCTCCGTATGCCCACCCGCTCCTAAAGTGGCATCTATCAACTTTTTCCCCGGCTTCGGGCTCAGCAACTTCAGCGTCTCCTCCAATAATACACTTTTATGCCCGCTGTAGCCCACGCCACCCCCCTCTGGCCCCCCGCTGCTCACAGGGCCTTCTCAAGACGAAACCCTTGCCCCCGCCCCGCCCCCACGTCGTGGCCAAACGGCCTCACCGCTATGCCGCCAAAAGCCGCATGCGCAGGCCATATGCCTTCATAATAGTCAAAGGCCTCCTGCACCCCCGCGGAACAAAAAATAGCATAAATATAGGGGGTTAAACCGCAAACCTTTATTTCCCCGCCTTGTTTTTTAAGGGAATTGGCAAAGCTGAGCCAGCTGTGCAGGCCACGGTAGTCCACATGGGTGACTTCTGAAAAGTCCACCACAAACTCGAAAATGCCCCGCGCAACCAAACGCGCAAAAGCCTCCTTCATCCCCCCCATCTCCTCTCGGCCCATCTCCCCCTCTAAACGCGCAATGGCGACACCGTCTGCTTCAATGGAAAATACCCAGGGCACGCGCACAAACACTCCTTTCAACTGCGACGCAATTCCGCCAAAACGTTGAGTACGGAGGCCGAATCCACCGCCTCCCGCGCTTCCTTCTGCGCCTTCTCCCAACCCTCCTTGGACCAAAGCTCCACCACCTTCACCATGCCTACCCAAAGCACCTCCTTCTCCAACTGCGCATGGCAACGCAAAGCCTGTGGAAGCAACACCCGTCCCAGTCTGTCGAGCGGACACTCCTGCGCATTGGCGACATAGAGACGCATCAGCGTTTTCACCCCTACCTCCATGGGGTTGCGCCGGCCCAATGCCTGCTCCAATTGCTCCCACTCCTTGAGAGGGTAGGCGTGCAGACAAGCATCCAAGGCCGTCGTTACAATGAGTTTGTCCTCACTGGAGGCCAACAGAATTTCCCGCATTTTCGAGGGAAAACTCGTGCGCCCCTTGGCGTCTATTTGGTGCTCGTATACCCCTCTAAACACAAACAGCCCTTTCTTCTTTCTCCTTAGTTTTGCCCTTTTGCCTTCCTCTTCTTCCCTTCTCCTGGGTTATTTATCCACTATTTTCCACTTTTTTCCACTTTTCATCTGCTGCCCACCCAAACCCCAACCCTTTTTCCACTTTTTTTCTTCAACTCCTAAAATAAGAATGTGAAAAAATAGCCCCCCTCTGTCTTGCCCCCCAGGAAAGGCCCCTATGTCCGAAGACACTTCACTTCCCTTCTCCATTGGAGAGGCCGTCGTCTATCCCAACCAGGGCCTGTGCAATATCAGCGGCATTGAAGAGAAAGAAGTCGCCGGCCAAAAATTGCTCTTCATCCACCTCGTCCGCCAAATGGACGGGGCCAAAGTCATGGTGCCCACCAGCAAAGCCGCCAGCGTCGGCCTGCGCAAAGTGGCCGCACGCAGCGAAGTGCTCGCTGTGCTCGAATTCCTCAAGTCCAACAGCGACAAAGCCTCGTTGGACTGGAAAACCCGCGCACGTACCAATACGGAGCATATGGCGCGCGGAAGCCTCATGAGTTTGGCCGAAGTCGTCAAAGCACTCCAAGTCCTCTCCGAGTTGCGCCCGCTGCCTTCCAAAGAAAGAGAGCTTTATAACAACGCACGCAGCATGCTCGTCGAGGAAATGGCCATCTCCCTCGGGGTAGAGCCCTGCGACGCGGAAGACAGCATCGACGCCGTCTTGTTCCCCGTCGGCAAAGCCCGCCCCCGCCGTACCCCTGAGGAGTTTCAGATGGAACTTGAAACACCTTTGGAAAGGGACTTGCTCGCTCTGGACGAAGACGCGCTCCTCGAAGAGCCTGAAGATGAAAATAGCCCGGAAATAACCGAAGAGGGGGGGGAGGAGATGGAGGAGCTTAGGGCCATAGAGGAGGTGGTTTTGCCGCCCCCTGGCCTCACGGCTAAAATAAAGAATAAAAATAAAATAACCCCCCAAAGCCACCCTAAAACCCCTAAGCGCGGCCCTAGCCAAAAACGCGCTTCGCCTAAACCGCCTTCAAACAAAACTAAAAAAACGGCCCAAACCAAAACCCAACAGGCTAAAACCCGCCCCGCTAAAACCCAACAGGCTAAAGCTGCTAAAAAAACTAAAAAAGCCGCCCTACGCCCCGCTGCAAAGAAAAAAACGACGACATGATCCGCATTGCCTACTTCGAAGAATATGAACCCAAATTCCTCAAGGCGCTCCAACGCCATTTGTATGCTTCCTTCGGCATAGGCTGCGAGTTGGCAGGACAAGTCCCGTGGCCCCTGGGAGACGAGGAGCCTGTGGACGGTCACCTGCTGCTCGCTTCGGCGCCCAAAGTCCACGGCTTGCCCAATGACCGAACGCTCTATTTGACACAACGAAAACTGCAAACACGCAAACTCTTGACAGGAGAGCTGCCTACGCTGGGACTGAGCCACTATAAAAGTATGCGTGCCCTGCTGAACCTTCCCCCTCATGAAGAAATAGAGCCTTCCCAAAAAAGAATTTTCCGCCTCGCTATTGCCGAGTTGGGACATAACTTCGGACTCCACCACTGCTTGGACCCACGCTGCGCTATGTACCCCCCGTGGACCCTACCCCAAGCCAGCGCCGAGGCCACCTTCTGCACCTTCTGCCGCGCTTTGAGTGAACGGCATATACGTATGCAGAAAGCTTAGACCGGTTTCACTTGAATACTTTCTCTTTGTTGGACGCGTTTTTGTTCAGCTGAAGTCTACAAAATGTGCAACACCACGGGCCTTGTTCATCCCATAGGGCATTCGGCGCGCATAAAGACAGAAAGCTTGCACCCTCTGCGACATTTCTTGCTAGGAGTTTCGCTGAGACTTTCGCTATGACAATGTCGATAACACCCCCCCTTAAAACCCCTATGCGCTTTTATAGCTTGCCCAATGACTTGTGCTGGTGCAAAAGCGGCCTCAAATACAAACGCTGCCACAAAGAGTCCGACAGCAGAGAATTGCGCGAAGAGCGAAAACGCAATGAGCCTCACCGCGTTATGCCCGGAAAGCTGAGCCCCAAACGCACCGTCCCGCCCCACATTGCGGCGCCGGACTATGCCCAAAGCGGCCGCCCCGGAAAAGGCAGCGGCAAAACACTGCTGAATACGGAGGAACTTCAGAGGCTGCGCAAAGCTTGCCAGGCCGCTGCCGAGGTTTTGAAAATCACCAGCCAGGCCATTCGTCCCGGAATCACCACCGATGCGTTGGACGGCATCGCGCACGAGGCCATGCTTCAACGCGGCGGCTACCCCAGTACGCTGAATTATCGCGGCTTCCCTAAGTCTATTTGTACCTCCGCTAATGAAATTATCTGCCACGGTATCCCCGACAGCAGGCCCCTCCAGGACGGCGACATCCTCAACATTGACGTCACCATTTTCCTTGAAGGCATGCACGGCGACACCAACGCTACTTTCGCGGTGGGCAACATTGATGAAAAGTCCCAAAACCTTATCCGCACTACCCATGAGGCCCTCTGGAAAGGTATAGGCGCCGTTAAACCCGGCCTACCCCTAAGGGTTATAGGCCAGGCTATCCAAGCCTATGCTACTGCTAAAGGCATGGGGGTGGTGAGGGACTATTGCGGCCATGGAATCGGCGACGTCTTTCAGACGGGGCTCCAAATCCCCCACCTCGACGACCCCTCCGCCACTACCCTTATAACCCCGGGAATGACATTCACCATTGAACCGATGATAACCCTCGGTAGCCCCCATGCTGAGCACTGGAACGATGGATGGACCGCCGTCACGGAAGACTTGGCGCGCACAGCCCAATTCGAGCACACCATTTTGGTGACAGAACAAGGCGCCGAAGTGTTGACGCTCGGCCCGAATAACTCTGCTGAAGACAAGCCTTCTGTCTGAAGCACACGCTGGAATTGGAACCCCACCTATGCATGCTTCTTCCAAATTGCAACGCAGGCTTGCAAAAGTTTTCACCTATGCCTTGCTGACTTTGTTTCTCGTTCCTGGGTTGGCTTTTGTCTTTGTTCAACATGCCATGGGGAAAATGAATGTTGAAATTCTCCAGTCTGTTGCGCGGAACATTGAGAAAGACAACAGCTTGTCGCCCGCTGAAAAACAAGAGGTGCTCCTTGAGTTGAAAGAAGCGCCCTTGCCTTCCTCTGCATGCGGTGCTCCCCCCTCACAAGAAGGCTGGACCGACACTGACGTTTGCAAACCCTATTCCGAACTTTGGCAGTTTCATGTCATGGGCCAAGCCGCCCAGTGGACGCTGGCGGGCGGCCTTGCCGTATTGCTGGCCATTTTGGGTTTGGGTGCGGCGGCTTTCGTCAACCGACGCATGCAATATATGAGTTTTGTTGTTGGCTGGCGTTTGCTGGTGGCAACTTGTGTCGCTGCCATTTTCATTCAGGGAGCGATGCTGGTGTGGCTGTCATTTTGGGTGTCGGCCTTTTTTCTGAATCAATATTGGCCACAGTTAATTGCTGTCATCGGCGTTGCGGTTGGGGGTGGCGCCATTTATGTCACTTCCAAAATATTCAGGCGTGTGCCTGAAAGCGAGGTTGCGGGTGAGCTTTTGCAGCCGGACGATGCGCCGGCACTCTGGAAACGCATTGAGGTGCTCGCCAAGAAAGTGGGAACAGCGCCGCCTGAGCATATGGTTGCCGGAATTGACACCCAGTTTTTTGTGACTCAAGCACCGCTTGTTGTGGGTGACAACACATTGAAGGGACGCATTTTGTTTGTCAGCATTCCGTTGCTGAGAATTTTGGACATGACGGAGGCCGACGGCGTGCTGGCGCACGAATTGGCGCATTTGCGCGGTGGCGACAGCGAAAACAGTGCTGCTTTGGGCCCCAAGCTGGCACATTATGACTTATATGCCCAAATGATGTATGAGAGCGAAACGACACGTCCCGTCTATTATGTCTTGGCACTCTATAGAATGATTGTTGAGTTTGCTTTTCAGCGTGAAAGACGTGAGCGTGAGTTTATTGCCGACCGCGTGGCAGCGCAAACCGTGTCTGCAAAAGCCATCGGCCACTCCCTCATTAAAATCGTCGCCTATGACGCCTACCGTACGCAAATTGAGCAGCAGTTGTTTGAATACAAACAAAAACACGGCAAGCATTTGGGGATTGCGCAATTCGTCGCGGCGGGCCTCCATGACTATGCACGCTCCGAGTCCTTCCTCACGCAAATACAAGAAAACCAGGCGCCGCACCCCTATGACTCACACCCGCCGCTGAATGAGCGCATGCAAAATGTGGGTTGCCAGGTTGCTGAAACCGAATATGGGGAAATTGTGGCGCAAACGCCCGCGCACAGTTGGGCCGACGAGATTGTGACGGCAGCGGACATTGAGCAGCGCTTGTGGCAAATTTATGAGCAGGAATTTTCCGAGGCGCATGAGCAATATTTGGCCTCTCGCTATAGGCCGGACAACGCCGAAGAAGAGGCCATTGTGCGCAAATATTTTCCGCCGCTGAATTTTGAGCTCAAAGGCAACCGGCGTATTGAAGTCAATCATGTCGGCCTTGTGCTTCCCGACGACAACCCGCAAATACCTTGGGAGCGCGTCCATCAAATTCATTTTGAGGAGAAGACGCTTGGGGGAGAACACATGTTGATTTCCCACCCCGAGAAAAAAGCTTTGGGGCATGCCAAGACTCAAGTCAAACTTGGAAAATTCAAGAAACCTGGGGGAAGCGAAGAATTTCACCAAGCCGTTTCGCGCTATTGGCAACGCCACCAAGCCATGTGCGCCTACCAGGCGAAAAATGCCGATGAGGATAAAACACCTACTGGAGAAGAGTGAACCGGCCCATATGCTCAACAACACAGAGCCAGGCAACATCCGCCGCGCCTATATGGTTTTGTTGGGGTTGATATGTCTGTGCATTGTGGCGAATTGCTTTTTCAAGCTTTCTGGCGGCCAGTTGAAGGATTGGGATGAAGCCCGCCATGGCCTGAGCGCCTATGAAATGCTTCAGCATGGCAATTTTCTGATGAATACCTATGGCGGTGCGCCTGACTATTGGAATGCCAAACCTCCATTGAGTTTTTGGGGTGTTGCACTGGGTTATTCATTGTTTGGAGTGAACCCTCTGGGGTTGCGTTTTTTTTCCGCCCTATGTGCCTGTTTCATGTTTTTTTTGACGCTGACATTCTGTTGCAAGAAAATTTCTGCGCGCGCAGCTGTCTTCTCCGGTCTTATTTTTCTTTCTCTGAATGCGTTTTTTCTGCGGCACCATGCCCGCACTGCGGACCCGGACGCTCTTTTTCTTTTGTTCAACACCGCAGGACTTCTGGCAGTGCTGGCTTGGCCCAAACGTTATGCGGCCTATTATGTGGCCTCCCTCCTGACTGGCTTGGCTTTTTTGACAAAAAGCTTTCATGTCATCCCCATGGCTTTGCTTGTGTCAGGTTTTTTTCTGATGGATTTTTCGCTCTCCCGACAATCCATGAAACAGGCTGCTTTGTGTCTGTTGGCTGCGCTTGCGCCGGTGGCGCTGTGGGCACTGGCGAGGTTTCAACTAGACGGGACTCTGTTTTTCGAGCGTATGGTTTTCTATGATCTTCTCAACCGGGCAACAGAAACCATAGAGGGCCATCGGGGTGGCCCTTTCTATTATTTGGAGTTTGTTGCTCTGAGTTACAAATTTTGGGTTTTGGTTGTGGCCATGGCGGGCACTTTTTGGGTTTTGCGAACCAGAGCACAACGCAAGACTCCATCTATGGCAGTGCCTTTATACTTCGACGCTAAAACCATCCTCAAACTCGCACTGGCTGCGACACTTCCCTTGCTTCTTTATTCGTTGTCAGCCTCAAAACTGTTTTGGTACAGCTATCCGGTATTCCCCTTTATATCCATACTGTTGGGACTCTTTCTGGACCGGGAATACACGCTTATGGAAACAAAAAATAAGCGGCTTGCCAAAGTTTTCATGTTCTGCATTTTCGGCACAGGCCTCATAGGCGAAGCTTATACACTGAAACGGATTCACGGGGACTGCGCCCAACAAAACCCTGTGCATGTTGCTATGAGCCATCTGGGAGAAATTTCGGAAAACCACCATGCCCTATTGTTTTTGGATAAAGGCGAGTGGAGGCCGGCAGATTTTTTGGCAGCAAAACTGTATGGCGACTTCCAACTGACGGAAGGCGGAGCGCCCGCCTATGAATCCACTGAAAATGTGAGCACAAGCTTCTTGCTAAGTCGAACTGAAAAAACACACAACGGGCACAACTAAAAGCATACCCTATTTTTTATAGCCGAATAAATTTATGGGAGTTTTCTATGAAGCGCAGTCCCCCCCCGTCTCGCCTTGGTAATTCCCTGCTACAATGAGGAGGCTGGCCTTCCCCATGTCATGCAAACGCTGGATGCGTTTCTTATTTCATTGAAACGCGATGGGCTCATTCAGGACAACAGCTTTGTCTTCTATGTGGATGACGGCAGCCGCGACAACACGTGGCAGATGATTGAAAAGCACAGCATCCAAAATCCTCACAGCAGGGGCCTGAAGTTGGCGGGCAACGTGGGCCACCAGAATGCCTTGCTGGCCGGCATGCTGGAAATACGCGGCGAGGTGGACTGCCTCATCAGCATGGACGCCGACTTGCAGGATGATATTCAAGCCATACCCGCCATGTTAGGGCGTTATGCCGAAGGTTGTGAGGTTGTTTATGGCATTCGGGGGGACAGGGCTTCAGACACTTTTTTTAAGCGCCATACGGCGGGACTTTTCTATGGGCTGATGAGGCGGATAGGCGTACGCATGGTGTCGCAGCACGCGGACTATCGTCTGGTAAGCCGAATTGCCTTGGACGCGCTGGCGCAATATGGCGAGACGAACCTTTTTCTGCGCGGCATTTTCCCTTCCATAGGCTTTCCCAGCGCTGCTGTGGCCTATGAGCGCCAAAAACGGCAGCATGGAAAAAGCAAATATCCCCTCAGGCGCATGCTTGCGTTTGCTTGGCAGGGCATCACTTCCTTTAGCAGCCTACCCTTGCGTTTGGCCGGCTTGTGCAGCCTGCTCGCTTTTCTGGTGGCCCTTGTACAGAGTTTTTTGGCCCTGCTGGTTTGGGTGCGGGGCGAAACCGTTTCCGGCTGGACTTCTTTGATGATTGCTGTGTTGTTTTTAGGTTCGGTACAGCTTTTTTGCCTTACCCTTATTGGAGAATATCTCGCTAAAATTTATACCGAAGTAAAACGTCGCCCCCGCTATATTGTGGAGAAAAAATGCTAAGCGTTCCGCCGAAAAACTTCGGCAGCGGCGCGACACATGTGTGCCACTAAAAAAAGGATGAGGACACTTTGCATGCTAAAACAATTATGCACATCCGCAAATGTTGGGCGTGTGCTCAGGTTTTGCTGCATAGGCGTGCTAAACACCGCCATTGCGTTTTGCCTTTATCTGCTTTTCTCTGCGGTGATGAGTCTCTATTTGGCCAATACCCTTTCTTGGAGCGTGGCTTGTCTGTTCAGCTATTTCATGAACAGAGCCTGGACATTTCGCGCCGCGGACACGGGGTTTTCGCCCTTGGCCAAGTTTGTGGTTGTTAACCTGTGCAGTCTTGGACTTGGCCTCATAACCATGTATGTTTTCCTCTCGTTGGGTAGCGGCCGAATAGGGAGTTATGTATTTTCTCTGCCCATTACCCTGGCGGCCAGCTATCTCGGCTATCGCTTTTGGAGCTTTAAAAACGTGAATGGCAGAAATTAAACAACTGACGGGTAGGGCCCCCCCGCTAGGGGCCAATAAAACCACTCAAAGGGCGGCAAAAGCGGCCGCCCGCAGGGCAAAAAACCAACATTTCAGCGATTCATCGAGCCCAAAAACTCCGCATTGGATTTGGTGGGGCGCATGTGCTTCAAAACAAATTCCATCGCATCAATGGGCGTAAACGGATGCAAGACTTGTCGCAGCGCCGTTATGCGCACCAAATCCGCTTGCGGCAACAACAACTCCTCTTTGCGCGTCCCGGAGCGGTTGATGTCCAGACAAGGGAAAATCCGCTTCTCAAATAATTTCCTGTCGAGGACAATTTCAGAGTTTCCTGTCCCCTTGAATTCTTCAAAAATCACCTCGTCCATACGGCTCCCCGTATCAATCAACGCCGTCCCAACAATGGTGAGCGAGCCGCCCTCCTCAATGTTGCGCGCTGCACCAAAAAAACGCTTGGGCTTGTGCAAAGCATTGGCATCCACACCACCCGAAAGAATTTTCCCCGAGGGAGGCACCACCGTGTTGTAGGCACGCGCAAGCCGCGTAATGGAATCCAACAGAATGCAGACGTGGTGCTTTTGCTCAACCAGCCTCTTGGCCTTGTCAATCACCATCTCTGCAACCTGCACATGGCGCGTCGCAGGCTCATCAAACGTTGAAGACACCACTTCCCCGCGCACGCTCCGCTGCATGTCCGTCACTTCTTCAGGACGCTCATCCACCAACAAAACAATCAAAAAAATGTCGGGGTGGTTGTGGGAAATGGCATGCGCAATGTTTTGCAACAAAACCGTCTTCCCTGCTTTGGGCGGCGCCACAATCAAACAACGCTGGCCCAAGCCAATGGGACAAAACATGTCGATAATGCGCGTCGTCAACTCGCTGGACTCATGCTCCAAAGTCAGCTTCTGCGTGGGGTATAAAGGCGTCAGGTTGTCAAAGAGAATCCTCTCCTTCACATCCGAAGAGAGCGGGTCCGCAAAGTTGATGGTGTCCACACGCTGGAGTGCAAAAAAACGCTCCCCTTCGCGCGGCTGACGAATGGGGCCGCTGATGGTGTCGCCCGGGCGCAAATTGAAACGACGCACCTGCGAAGGCGAAACATAAATGTCATCCGGACTGGGTTGGTAGTCCGAGTCCGCGGAACGCAAAAAACCATAGCCGTCCGACAGAAGCTCCATGACGCCTTCGGCGCGCACTTCATAGTGCTTCTCCGCAACATTCGACAAAACAGAAAACAACAACTCCTGCTTCTTCAAACCCTGCGCATCCTGGACGCCCAACTCATGAGCCATCTTCGACAGCTCTGTTATTTTCATGTGCTTCAAGTCATTCAGACTCAAAGCCTGCAAGGGTTCCGCAGCGTCTTCGACTTCTGCCGACTCCAAGGACTCTTCGGCTGCGCCACACAAAGCCATGTCTTGAAACTCTTCATCCCTCACAGGGTGCGTCGTCTCTTCCGGTTGCGTTGGCTCTTCCAAAGGCAAGGGCTCTTGCTCTTCGACAACAACGGCTTTGGCTTTCGCACGGGACTTTCTGCGAGCCGGTTTCTCTTCGTCAGCCTTTGTGCGACGTGGAGCATCCTCGTTTGTGCCATTTTCTGTAGACTTGTTTTTTTCGGAACGAACTTTGTTCATGTTGTGAAAAATTCCTGAAGAGGGAAACGTATGCGACAGCCGTCTCGGGGAAATCCACCCGGGAATTGTGCCGTGCATTTGGAGGCGCTAGGCTAGAAAGAAAGAAAACGACTTGTCAAGAATAAGAGTTAAAAACTGAGGGCGCTATTCTATTAAAGGGAAAAACATGAATCCAACTCTGCGTGTCGCAGAACTGAAATCCCTCATTGCCTACCACAACCACCGCTATTATACACTGGATTCTCCCGAAATCAGCGATGCTTCCTATGACGCATTGCTCAAAGAGCTGGAGCTTCTCGAAAACCTATACCCGCAGCTGAAAACCACGGACTCCCCTAGCCAGCGCGTTGGCTCCCCCCCTAGGGAAAGCTTTAAAAAAGTCCCCCACTTCCCCCCTATGCTCTCCCTTGCCAATGCCTTTAATAAAGAAGCGTTGGGCGAGTTTAACCTGCGTGTCTGTGAGCTTTTGGGCGCAACTTCCGTCGAATATATATGCGAACCTAAATTAGATGGACTGGCCATATCCGTCACCTATGTACAGGGAAAGCTTATTCGAGGCGCTACACGGGGCAATGGGGAGGTGGGCGAGGACATTACGCACAACATTCTGACCATCCAAAACCTCCCCAAAAGGCTTGAAGGGGAGGCCGGCCTCCTGGACACCCTCGAATTGCGCGGCGAAGTCTTCATTCAAAAGACGGACTTTCAAAACCTCAATGCGCTTCGCGCCCAGCACAATGAGCCCCTCTTCGCCAACCCGCGCAATGCCGCGGCCGGCTCCTTGCGTCAACTGGACGCCCGTGTTGTGGCGGGGCGTCCGCTTTCGGTTTTTCTCTATGAGCTGGCCCAGGGGAAAACTTTCGCCTCCCACCTCCAAAAACTGGAGTGGATGGAGGCCCACGGGCTTCCTGTTAACCCGCTGCGCTTTCATGCCAAGGGACTGGGAGAGGTTGAAACTTTCTATCAGCAGCTTTTGCAGGAGCGCGCCACCCTCCCCTATGAAATGGATGGTCTCGTTGTCAAAGTGGACTTGACAGAGTTTCGAGAGCGCCTGGGGGAGGCTTCCAAAAATCCGCGCTGGGCCGTCGCCTATAAATTTCCATCCGAGGAAGTGGAAACACGGGTTGAAGACATTCAAGTCGGCGTCGGGAGGACGGGGGTGTTGACGCCTTTTGCCCTGTTGCGCCCGGTAATGGTGGGCGGCGCGTGCATTTCTCGCGCTACCTTGCACAATGAGGACGAGCTGTTGCGCAAGGACATTCACATCGGCGATTGGGTTTTTGTCCGTCGTGCGGGTGACGTTATTCCTGAAATTGTGGCCCCCATCCCCAGCCGAAGGACGGGTGGTGAGCGCCCCTTCTCCTTTCCCCCCCTCTGCCCCTCCTGCCAGGCGGCCGTCTACCGCGTGCCCAACCAGGCCACCACCCGTTGCACAGGGCTTTCTTGCCCAGCTCAGCTTTGTGCAAAAATTTGCCACTTCGCTTCTCGCACAGCCATGGACATTGAAGGCCTTGGCGAGCAGCGCGCGGAGCAGTTGATAGAGGCGGGCCTTGTCAAAAGACTTGTGGACATTTATCACCTCAACTTTGAGCAACTGATGGCGCAGCCGCGTATGGGAGAAAAAAGCTGCCAAAAGTTGCTGGCGGCCATTGAGCATTCAAAAACCTGCCGCCTTGCACGCTTTATTTTCGCCCTGGGCATCCACCAAGTCGGCGAAGTCACCGCCAAGGCACTTGCCGCTCATTTTCAAAACATAGAAGCGCTCATGCGGGCAAATTTTGAAGAGCTCACAAAAGTCCACGACATCGGTCCAGAAGTCGCACGCGAAATTCTTGAGCACTTCGCCAACCCCAACAACTGTCAACTCATCAACGACTTCTTGGCTGTGGGAATTGCCTTTGTGGCCGAAAACCTCACTCCCGCTTCAGGGGGGCACGCCCTTTCAGGAAAACGCCTGGTGCTCACCGGAAGCCTTAGCACCCTATCGCGAGAGCAAGCCAAAGCCGAAATTGAAAAACGAGGCGGGAAAGTCACGGAAACCGTGTCTGCAAAAACAAACTGGGTTGTCGCTGGCGAGAATGCCGGCTCCAAGCTGGAAAAGGCAAAAGCATGGGGCCTGGACATTCTCGACGAGCAACAGTTGAAGCAACTGCTGGAGAGTTAGCGCGGAACAAACTCCACACGGCGGTTGGCTGCCCAGGCTTCTTCGTTGGAGCCGCGAGCGACAGGGCGGTTTTTGCCATAGCCAAGGGTATTTAAACTGCTGGACTCTACACCCAAAGTACTCAAATAACGCTTGACGGAAGCCGCTCGACGGTTGGACAGCTGCAAGTTATATTCTTCGGTGCCACGCTCGTCTGCATGCCCTTCAACATTGAGCGACATGCGAATTTGTTTCAAGCAGTTTGCAAGCGAAGACAACTCTGACTGAGCTGAAAAACTGAGTTGGCTCTCATCAAACCCAAAATAAATGGTTGGCAAAGTACACTTTGCTGCTTGAGCTGTTGTACAAAAACCATCCTGGCATTCCTGCCCAGAGGGACACTCGCTGTTGCTGACGCATGAACCCGCAGCTTTCGCATAAGGGTCTGCAACGCATTTGTTGTCTACACAAAGCTGCCCCTCGCTACAATCCGCATGAGCCATGCATTCCGGCCGTGGTACACATCTGTTCGCATCACAAACAAATCCAAGTTTGCAATTCGCATCTGTCGCACATTCTCTGCATGTGCCCTGAACACAAACCTCACCTTTTTCGCTACATTCGTCATCTGCCTTGCAATTGGGATAGCTGGAAGGGCAACCCAACATGACAATCAACGTCCCCATTCCCATTCCAAAAATAATTTTTCTCAGCACAAGCAACTCCTTTTTATGAAACGCAGATGACCAGACAACGTCTGTGCCCTGCAACCCTTTATTTAAAACTTTGTTTGAAACTCGCAATACGTTTTCAAACACAATGCTTCACTTCTCAAAAACAAACTGGTCCCTCGCCTCAACCTCTCCCGTATTCTAAAAACAAATCAGCCTAAACTGAAATGCCTTAAAGGACATAAATCTTTTCACGCTTCCCCTTCCAGTGCACAGTCAACAGCTGAACCAAAAAGAATATAAAGCCATATTTAAACTATGGCCCAAAACCTTCCCTGCCCGCCTAGACTGCTTCGCTAACCCGCAAAACTTTTATTCATGGAATGGACACTCTATGCGCCCAACCTCGCCCCCTTTCTCCTAGCTGCTGGCGGAGGTATAACGACGAATGGAACGCAACCAAACCCAACGCGAAACAACTGCAAAAATAACCGTGCAGACAACAGCTAACCCAAGCTCTGCCCAACTTAAAACACCCAGCAAGGCTTTTGCAGGAAAAGTCGTCATGAGCGCTGTGGGGATAACAAAAGTGAACACCCATCGAAGGATACCGCGAAATACGCTGCTGGGCCAACGCCCTATATCAAAAACAGAGCTTAGCAGAAAAGTCAGGTTATCCACTTTCACCACAATAAAAGCAGCACTGACAACCCATATCCACAAGGAATACAGCAATACAACGGCCAACAACAACAACAAGGCCCCTTGAGCCCAATTCCCCAACGAGGGCCAAAAACCCAGACGAGCAAAAGCCACTGCGAAAATAACCAACGAAGCCAAAAAACTGCTCGCCTTCCAAGGCTGAAACCGCGCCGTGGAAACCAGAAATTGGGCATCCGCAGGCTTGAGCAAAACAAAGTCCAATGTCCCTTTGCGAATGTGCTCTACGACGGTTTGCAAACTCGGTTGAATGGCGCCATCCAATACCGTTTGCAAAAATACAAAACAACCCACCACCAACATGGCTTCACCTAAACTCCACCCGGGAATTTTCCCCTGCACTTTGTCGCCATAGACAACCCACAAGGGCGCTATGGCCGTCGCTGCCCAAAACAGGGAAATCACCGCGTCTATAAAAAAGTCCGCCCTGTATTGCATGGACAACAAAAGCGAAGCTTTGAGCTGAATCCCCAGCAGTTTGAAATAACGCCACATGCTAGCCCCCAAAAGCCTCAAAACGCCGGACACCCTTCCTCCACAATAGCCCAGTTAAACTGCCTAAGGCCACCACCCATAGCCACTGCTTCCCCAGCAGAATCAGCGCATCCTCCATCCTCAACGAAAGCGTCAGCAGTTGAACCGGAAACCCCAATTGGTAGCGAAAGGGCAAAACATCCCCAATGGAAGCAAGCCAGTCCGGAAACAAATCCAAGGGAAATAAATAGCCCGAAAATACAAAAAAGGCCGCCATCCACACTTCCATGATTCGAATGCTGCTGCCCGTAAAAACCGCCAGGCTGCCTATGGACATGTGAGCAAACAATACAATCAGCCAGCCACCCAACAGTGCTAAGGGTAAGAGAAAAAACAAACGGTATTCCGCACCGTCCCTAAGCCCGCCTAATAGGAAAAATATCAGGAGTACGGGTAAGGCTACTACCAGACGTAAAGGTAAACCTGTTAGCCCGTTAACGGCATAACTTATCAGCGGCGAAAGGGGTTTTAAAAGCCGCATGGACAAAGTCCCTTGCCGAATTTCAAAATTCATCTCCCAAGCAGCCCAAGCGCTCACCACTTGGCGTACGACAAAAACAGCCAAAAAATAGTGCGTCATTTGCAAGGGGCCCAAGGTTTGTCCCATGCCGCCTACAATGGGGAAATGCTCGGCTACCGAGCGCCATAACACCATCATCACAAAAGGCATGGTGGTCGCCAATACCCAAATCAGCATCTCCGCACGGTAGGCAATGTTCTCGGCAAAACCAACACGAAGCAAACTGGGCAACATTTTGAGAAGACGCTTCATGAAAACTCCGCCGCCTCTTCGTTCCTCGTCAATGCGTGCTTCGAAAAAAGTTCGCTCATCACTTCTTCAAGGGGGGGGTTCTCAACCGTTAGGTCCTTAATCGCAAAACGTGTCAGCAATTGGCCTAAAACTTCACTGACTTCCCCTAGGCCTAATTGCAATATGGCTTCGCCTGCCCCTGCTGAAATAACCCTCCCGTAGGCCTCTAGGTTTTCAGGTAGACTGCTGCCCTCAAAACGTAGGCCAATACGCTTTTCCGGCTTCACTTGGGCAACCAATTCAGCAACGGAGCCGTCAAACAACAACCGCCCCTTGTCAATCACCAAAATACGCGGACACAAGGCCTCAACATCATCCATGTTGTGGCTGGTGAGAATTAACGTTGCGCCTTCTCTTTCATTGTAGCTGCGGATAAACTCCCGAATGGTTTGTTGCATGGAAACATCCAAACCAATGGTGGGCTCATCCAAAAACAAAAGCTTGGGGCCGTGAATTAACCCCGCCGCTAACTCACACTTCATCCGCTCCCCTAAAGACAGTTGCCTTGTGGGCGTCCGCAATTGAGGGCCTATGCCCAAAAGCTCTGTCAACTCTCCCAGGCGCTTGCGAAAAACAGGCATCGGCACTTCATAAATGGCGCGGTTTAACTCCAAAGTTTCCAGCGGCGGCAAGTCCCAAAGCAGTTGCTGCTTTTGTCCCATGACGAGGATGATTTTTTTCAAGAAGCTGGTTTCGCGCTTGTGAGGCAGGTGTCCATCCACCAGCACTTTTCCGCCGCTTGGATAAAGCAAGCCCGACAACATTTTGAGTGTCGTCGTCTTGCCTGCACCGTTGGGCCCCAAAAAACCCACGCGCTTGCCCTCTGAAATGTGAAAAGAGAGGCCATCCACCGCCTTCACCTCGGTTGTATGGCGGCGAAACAACGCCTTGAGGCTGTTTTTCAGCCCCGGCTCACGCCGAAAAACGCTGTAGTATTTTTTCAAATTCTCCACTTCAATCATTTGTCACCTGTACAAACACAAAACCTCCGCCTTGGCACAGCTTCGGCAGCGGCAAGCAAGGGAGTATAGCCAGGTTTCGCAAACAGGAAAGCACGCGCTTCCCAAGCATGTGCCGCACTTTGCCTGCCTTGCGTTTTTTATGAGTTTCTTAATGTATTCTCTATTCAAATTGGAAGGAGGTTGCTTTAGCGACTCTTAGGTAGATTTTCCTGATAGCGGTAGCCTAGGCCATGTACGGTACGGATTAAAACCGGGGTATCGGGATTCACTTCAATCATTTTACGTAATTTTGAAATGTGCTGATCTAAAGTCCGGCTGTTGGGCATATGCTCATATCCCCAGGCAACATCAAACAGCATATCCCTGGTTACAACCTGATTTTTATGCCGATAGAGACATTCTATTATTTTAAGTTCGCGCAAAGAGAGTTCCAAACGTTCTGCACCACGTGTCGCGCACAACTCTCTGGGAAAAACGGTCAAGTCTCCAAATGAAAAGGCTTCCGTGTCCGCGCCCGCAAGCTTCTGACGCAAACAGCGCTTGGCAATCGTCTTAATGCGGGCCCTAATTTCGTGGACGCCAAACGGCTTGCTGATGTAGTCGTCCGCCCCCAGCTCCAAGCCAACAACGCGGTCCACTTCTTCCCCTTTGGCCGACAAAAAAACTATCGGAATCTGCTCATCCAATTTGCGGATTGCACGGCACACCGAATAGCCGTCCAACTCCGGCATCATAATGTCCAGAATGATGAAGTCCGGCTTTTCCTTTTCATAGCACTCCAAAGCTTGTTTGCCGTTTTCAGCGGCAACCAATGCATAACCTTCGCGAGACAGCGCCTCTATCAATCCCTCGCGGATATGCGCGTCATCTTCCACTACCAAAATTCTCATTTGAGACCACCTTCTGACGCAAAGGGCTTCCCGCTTTGCTTTAGCCGCAATATAAATTGTACGCCCGGCACAGGATGGCTAACCAGAATTTCTCCGCCTAAACTTTCTGCTAATTGGCGGGCAATCGTTAGCCCTATCCCCGTCCCCGCTACCCCTTCCGTAATCGCTGATTTAACGCGATAGAAGGGTTGAAAAATCATTTTGACTTCCTTTTCCGGAATGCCAACACCATAGTCGCGCACGGCAATGTCCACATGTTCAGCTTGACTGTCCACCGTCAGCTCAACCCGTTTTCCTGCTGCGGCATATTTCTCGGCATTGCTGAGAAAATTGCTGATGATTTGCGTCAACCTATCCACATCGCTGTGGATGCTGAGTTGTTGGGGCATATTCACGACAATGGACATTGCCTTCGCCTGAAACGAGGGCATAAAACCATCCGCTATTTTTTGGATGAATGTGTGAAGCTCAATCGGTTGAATGTTCAGCTTCGGCGCGCGCGTAAACGTCAAAATATTCTGAATCAGCCTCGACAAGCGTTGGCTTTCTCTGACAATCACTTCAGCATAGCGCAGTCCTTCTTCGCTGCTGCCGCTCAAGTCTTCTTTCAACAACTCAGCATAAAGCCTAATGTTGGTGAGGGGTGTTTTTAATTCGTGCGACACTTGGCTGACGAAACCCACTTGCTGCTGGGCCAGACGCGCTGTCTGCGTGTATTCGCGATAGAAGCGAAAAACAATTAAACCGGCAATTGTCATTAGCGCCAAAAGAAATAAACCACCCCAACCATAGACGATGAGCGCATTCGTCGGCCGGCCATAATATTCAATCTGCCATGCTGACAACGGATAAGGCAGATGCAGCGCGCCAAGCTGCTCCATCCGCCCAAGTTGCTCGAATGTTTTGCTTTGGTAGAGCAAACGACCATTCTCCTTTATTTCCAGCAAGTCATTTCCAAAATCAAAATCCGCGGCGTTGATGATGTCGGACAACAGTTTAATATAGGAAACCCGAAAACCAACGCTGTTGCCGCCCTTGTTGCGCCAATAAATCAGCACCGGTTCCTGGGTTTCGTTGACAATAAACCAGCCGGCCGATGGCGCTTGTTGTTCGTCCTTGATGTTGTGACCATGGAGCAAACTTGGATCATGAACAATCGGCATAATCAGCCGCACCCAATCCTGCTCCTTTTGCGTCAGCAACTGCCTTTCGTTTGGATAATGCAATCTGTTCTTCTGCAGCACAAAGACGCTTTCAATGTCATCGTCTTTTTCAATAACGGCTTTCAAGGCTGAATCGTCATATGTCGTCAACGCCATCAGCGCGTCAAAACGGACCGCTCTTTGTTCCAGCCAATTCAAAACAAACGTTCCTGCCTGCGCAATGCGCGTCTGCGCCAGAGTCTGCGCTTGGTAGTGGCGCAGCAAAACTTCATGCTCCAGCGTTCGAAAGCCAAAATAGGCAATCAACCCAACAACGGTGAACATCACCGCCACCGCAATCAACAGACTTCTGGGCTTTCGTTTGAGCATAAGGTTTTGTTTGCCGACGGCCACCGCCGCCGGCAGTGTTCAATAGCACTGTTGCTATTTCTTGTTTTGCATTTGCGTATTATAGCCTTGTTCCTTGAGCGCTTTGCGCGAAGAAACGGCGTCTTCCTTTCCCATGCGTTCAATCAGTTTGTCATTTTGACTCACATTTTCCTGAACTTTTTGCTTGGCTGCAGGCGAGCTTATCGGCAATGCCTCCAAGCTTCTGGCGCCCTTGTTGAGGACTTCTTTCGCTTCAACCATTTTGCCTTCATCCATCAACCGAATGGCGCGTTCATTTTCCAATGCCATGGACTGGATTGCAGAATCGGCCAACACTTCTTCAACAACCGCACTCTTCACTTCCGCTGCCGAAGCGGTATAACGAATGGGGAGCGCTTTTTGGTAGGTGTCTTTTTTCTTCGTGCTCAGGTTGTCATAGCTGACGTTGACTTCCACAAAAGGTTTGGTTTCAGCATGTGTTCCCTTGGCTGGAATCACCTCCAACAATACATATTTTTCCTGATTGGAATAGAGTTGATTCAACCTGACGCTTGCCTTGTTGCCTTTAATTTCGCCGTCACGACCGAGCAGGCGCACAAGTTTCACATTGTTGGCCAATTCGATGATGACTTCAACATCTTGGGCGACAACCGACATCACATCACCAAACTCTTTGGCAAAAATCTTTTCCAAGTCGGAAGGCTTTTCGACAAAAGCATGGTTGCCATCGCTATAGCCGGCGATGGCTGCCATCAGGTCTTCGTTATAGCCCTCGCCAATCCCCAAGGTTGTAATGGCAATCCCTTTTTTGGCGGCAATTCGCGCCAACTCAGACAATTCGCTGACGGAAGAGGGGCCAACGTTGGCCTGGCCATCCGACAATAGGATGATGCGGTTGACCTGCTCCTTGTCGAGATATTTGCTGACCTGATGAATGCCTTTGCTGATGCCGGCAAACAGCGCCGTCGAGCCGCGTGCATGAACACGCTTCTTAATGGTCTCAATCAGCTTATTCTTGTCTTTTACCTTTGCCGCCGGGACAATAACATCGACTGTGTCGTCATAAATCACCACCGACAAGGTGTCGTTGCTGTCCAGCATGTTCACCGCCATAATGGCTGCATCACGCGCCTTTTCAATGCGATCGCCACTCATGGAACCTGAACGATCTATAACCAACGACAGATTGATGGGACTGCGCTTTTGGGTTTCAAGCGAAAAACCCGTCAGTGAAACTTTTACATAATTTTTGTCTTGTGTGTTCTCCAAGATAACCGGCGCCGCAAGCTCCGACTTAATCGTCACCACGGGTGTTGTTCCAGCATTCGCGCTCAACGCGAAAACCAAGGGCGTCAGTGCAGCCAAACAATGTCTCATTTGCATAAATTCTCCTTTGTCAACATAAGCGACACCATTTTGCGCTGCCAGAGCCGATGAGTTGTTTGATTGCTGTATAAAGTTTGTCAAAAAATTGTAAAAGGATGAGCCATGATTGATCACATGAGTTTAGTCGTGAGCGATATAAATGTCAGCGAGGAATTCTATCGATCCACGCTGGCGGCTATCGGCTATGAGCTTCTGGTCCAACTTCCGGCTTCTGCGAGTCGGCCTGCAGCCAGCAGGGGCTTCGGAGAAAAAGGAAAGCCGGATTTTTGGCTGAGGGAGGGCGCCCCTAACCACCCTCCTATTCATATTGCATTCCGCGCCAACAGCAGGGAGCTTGTGGATGCGTTTTATGAGGCTGCCCTCAAGGCAGGCGGGCGCGATAATGGGAAGCCCGGGGTGCGGCCGCATTACCATGCGAGCTATTATGGCGCTTTTGTGTTGGACCCGGACGGGCACAACATTGAAGCGGTGTGCCACCAGCCGGTGACAGGTTAAAGGGCGCATAACCCAACAGAGTCTTGCCATGCTTCCAAGCATGCTAAGCTGCGCGTCGCTGTTGTCGTTCCACTTCTTTTTCAAAAAGCAGAATGGTTTATGAAAAAATCTGTCATGACTCCTGGGCATGTTGAGAGGCCTTCCAAGAAAAAGGCAGCGGTGGTCTGCGCCTTGCTGTCCATTTGCCTCGCCTGCCCTGCCAAGGTAGCGCAGCCGACAAACGAAAACTTGAGCGCCTCCAACGAAAGCTTGAATGCCTCCAACGAAAGCTTGAGCGCCTCCAACAAAAGTTTGAGCGCCTTCGCTTCGGAAGAAGAATTGAATGCCTGGCTGCAAGAAAAAAAGAGCCTCATTGAAAAAACGCTAAGGCGTCAATCCAAGGACATGGATGCAAACAAGATGGATGTATCTTCCTCTGCTGCGTCTCAAAATGGAATAGGGGCCGCGCCCAAAGAGTCTGAGCGCTCAGCGCGAGGCAAATCCATTACCAACAACCAGACGGTGGGCGTGGATGAAGGCGGCATCGTCAAGCTTCACAAAAACCATCTGGTTGTTTTGCGTCGGGGACGTCTTTTCACCGTGCACATTGGAGACAAGGCCTTGCAGCCCGTCGACATGAAGGACGCTTTCGCACCGGGTTCCAGCGGCCATGCCTGGTATGACGAGATGCTGATTTCCGGCAATACCCTTGTGGTCATCGGCTATAGCTACAGCAAGGGCGGCACGGAAGTTGTCCTTTTTGACATGGATGACAGCGGGCATTTGAGCTATCGCGCCACCTATGTCCTGCGCTCCAATGATTATTATTCCTCGCGCAACTATGCCAGCCGCCTAATCGGCAATACCCTCATCTTCTATACCCCGCTGTATCTCAATTTTTATGGTAACCCGCTGGACAATTTTCCTGCCGCCTTCCGATGGCAAAAGAATGAAGCCCCCTCCTTCAAGCCAATTGCGCCCGCGACACGAATTTATCGCACGACGGATGAGCTCAACCCGGCCCTAGAGGGCATCGCCCTGCACACCGTTACAACCTGCGAAATTGCCGCAGACAAACTGGAGTGCTCGGCCTTGGCGGTGTTGGGCCCGCCCGGTCGCGAATTTTATGTCGCCAAGGATGCGGTATATGTCTGGATTGCACCCTTTCATCCTTATTATGAAGGACCTGCCCAACCGACGCGCGTCTCCTCTTCCGTCTTCCGTCTGCCTTTGAATGCGCAGGAAGCTCCCACGGCTTTGAAAACTTATGGCAGCCCCGTCGATCAGTTTTCCTTTTTGGAAAGCGCGGACGGCTACCTCCATGTGCTGCTCCGCGCCGAAGGCCCTGCCCCCTCCATGTGGGCCTCTGAGAAAGGCAGTCATGAGTTCGCCCTGCTGCGGACCCCCTTGAGTCATTTTGGCGACGGCTCCACCTCCGCGCTGCCCGAGCACTACCATCCGCTGCCTGCACCTAAAGGTGCATATAGCTTTCAAAACCGCTATGTCGGCGATTATCTCGTCTATGGCGCGGGGGAAACCTGGATGCCGACAAAAGAAAAGACGCCCGGCCTGGCCTATCTCCTGAAATGGGACAACCCTCAGCAGGTTGAAAGCATCCACCTGCCACACCGTGTGGACCGTATTGAAGCTTTGGGGAAAGCGCCGCTGCTGGTGGGCGGAAATGCGGGCCATTTGTATTTCAGCGTTCTTGACTTCCAACCCCCAAACCCCTCCCCTAACCCAACACCTCCCCCTGCCGATGAAGCGTCGGCATTGAAACAAATGGCGCGCATTGCCGACACCTTCAAACTCAGCAATGCCGCGCAAGGCGAAACCCGCAGCCATGGTTTTTTCTATAAACCCGATGCGGAGGATGACGAGAGTGGCTTGCTGGGATTGCCCTATGCGCGCAGCGGCCGCCCTGGATGGAAACAGTTGAAGGAAACTTCCAACGGCATTCTTTTCCTGAGAAACCATCATTTGCGCTTTTCTGAAGCGGGCGCGTTGACGGCTTCTCTCAAAGCTCAAAATAAAAACGACCAATGCAAGGCTTCCTGCACGGACTGGTATGGCAACTCGCGTCCGCTTTTTATTGAGGAGCGGATTTTCGCGCTGATGGGTTATGAGCTTGTTGAAGGGGAAATGGTGAACAGCCGTTTGAAAGAAACCCGCCGCATCCACTTTTTCCAAAATATGGAGCGTAAAGAGATAAAACCATAGGGGGGCCTTCATCCATCCTGTCCAGACTTGAGAGATGGTGGACATATGTTCGGGAAGAGGGTGAACACTATAAGCGGCATTTTTCTCAATAGAGAGACAAGCTGCCGTGGGAAACGAGCTCTGCAATGGAGATAAAGAGAGAATGGATGCATTTCGCTTCAGCTCCTGAGGCGAACATACGCGCGTTGTGCCAACGTTATGGAGTGTCGCCGACAACGGATTATACGTGGCTTGCCCGCTATTTGAGTGAAGGCGAGGCAGGGCTTGAGGAGTGCTCCCGCCGCCCAAGGCACTCGCCGTGGCGGATAAAAACCTCCACGGAGAAGTGCATCGTGGAAGCGACGCAGAAGTGGCCATTTGGGGGGCAAGGAAACTCAAAGTATGCCTGTTGCTTCAAGTGTTCCCTGCCCTACGCGGGGGTGCTCCCATTCCAAGGGTCGGTCAGTCGATGGGTGCAGTCTGTTCCCCGCCCACACGGGGGTGCTCCCAATCAAATGCCCTTTGCGAGGGCGACATGAGGCTGTTCCCCGCCCACGCGGGGCAAACTGGAGCGTTTGCATACCATGCTGAAATGCGAGTTGCTGCAGGGCCGCCGCTTTGCCAACCTTGGGCACGCTGCCCGCGCTTTCGAGGCTTGGCGCTACTGCTACAACCAGGAGCGCTCGTACGAGGTGCTGGGAGGGCAGGTGCCGCCAACGCGCTACCGCCCCTCCAACCGGAGTTATAGCCCTAACCCTCCGCCGCCGGAGTACGACGCTTCCATGCGCGTACGAAAGGTAGAAAAATCAGGACGGCTCAGCTTCAAAAACAACTCGCTGCGAGTCGGCAAAGCATTCACTGGGGAATTTTTGGGGATTCGGGAGGAGGTGAAGGCTGGGGTTTATTCACTCTGGTGGTTTACAGTACCCAAGTGGGCCTCATTGACTTAAAATGCCCCTCCTTCTACCTCAGAAAGCCCTCTTGAAATCCGTCCACCATGTCTCCGAACATGTGTCCACTATGTGTCTGGCCTGGACAGACTCAAGAGGCGAGCTGGGGCAGAAGCACCCCCGCGTGGGCGGGGAACAGAGGAAGGGAGCTTCGAAGACAAGCGGGGACGGAGGAGCACCCCCGCGTGGGCGGGGAACAGGGGAAGGAGATTCCAGCAGAGTTGAATAGCGAAGGAGCACCCCCGCGTAGGCGGGGAACAGGATGGTTCAAAATCCACGGAAACAACGTCAATAGGAGCACCCCCGCGTAGGCGGGGAACAGCTCTGAAACCATGCGGCAAAGCTGCATAAGCTAGGAGCACCCCCGCGTAGGCGGGGAACAGGTAGACGGCTTGTCTCCATCCCGCCGAATAGCAGGAGCACCCCCGCGTAGGCGGGGAACAGTGCTCGAAAAAAATGGCATCAAGGTCATATCTAGGAGCACCCCCGCGTAGGCGGGGAACAGCAAAACAAAAGTGGGCAGAGTTTGAAAAGCTCAGGAGCACCCCCGCGTAGGCGGGGAACAGCCTTGGCGCGCGGCTCATTGAGTTGAATTTTTGGGAGCACCCCCGCGTAGGCGGGGAACAGTTCCATTGTTTTTCTCCTCACGCTTGAGGCGGGGGAGCACCCCCGCGTAGGCGGGGAACAGATTGGAGGAAAGATGAAAATGGAATTTAAATTAGGAGCACCCCCGCGTAGGCGGGGAACAGTCGAAGAAAGTCTCAGGAAATCTCCAGAGCAAAGGAGCACCCCCGCGTAGGCGGGGAACAGATTCCCGCGGAGAAAATTTTTGGAGAAGTGTGAGGAGCACCCCCGCGTAGGCGGGGAACAGAATTTCCCCTCACAACAGACGGCGTGAGAAATAGGAGCACCCCCGCGTAGGCGGGGAACAGGTCCTTCTAGGCGCTCCTTCTCTGCTGTGTTGAGGAGCACCCCCGCGTAGGCGGGGAACAGCAACCATGTTGGCGGCAATTTTTCGCACAGCAGGGAGCACCCCCGCGTAGGCGGGGAACAGCAATGCATTGCTTGTCGTCGCCTTCTCCGCTGAGGAGCACCCCCGCGTAGGCGGGGAACAGCGTCCCATCATTTGCAAGTTTGTGTCGAGGGTAGGAGCACCCCCGCGTAGGCGGGGAACAGGTCGACTCCCAGACGCGGAGGACAGAAGCATCGGGAGCACCCCCGCGTAGGCGGGGAACAGCTTCGATAGGGGCTGGATATTTTTTAAGGCAGAGGAGCACCCCCGCGTAGGCGGGGAACAGGCGCCCGCCTTTTCCGAGAAGACCCCCGCCGAGGGAGCACCCCCGCGTAGGCGGGGAACAGACTTCTTTTCTCTCGCAAATCCTCAACTTTTTCTAGGTCACTCCACCATTTTCATTCACTTTCATCGGTTTCTCCCCTCTCTTCCTCATGAATATCCCCCCTGCTTCTGCTGCGCAGCTTCTCATACAACGCCTTCGTCGCCTTGCAATCCCCTAGCACCCTATGCGCACCCACCCGTTCTATACCAAAATATTTGAGCAGCGTTCCCAGCTTGTAGTCCGACGGGGCATCCAAAAGTTTACGCGCCATACGCAAAGTGTCTATGCATGCATGGACGGGCATGGAGAGCGCACACCTTTCATAAGCCACGCGCAGAAACCCCATATCAAAAGCAATGTTGTGCGAAACCATAGGCCATCCCTCGACGAATGCGTGAAATTCATGCATCACTTCATCCAATGCGCGACCCTCCTTCACGAGAGTTTCGTTGGTTATGCCGGTGAGTTCCTCTATGTGCGGCGGCACGGTGCCTTGGATACGTATGAGTGCTTGAAAAACTTCTCTACACTCGTCTTCAACCACCTTTATCGCCCCTATCTCCATTATCTCATCCGTGTCTGGTGAAAAACCAGTGGTCTCAACATCCACAACAACATAGGTGTCCACAAGCGCCGGAGCACGCTTTTTCACAGCAGCAACACGCTTTGCTAAAAGGCGCTTTTTCACCTTGGAAAAACCCGGTTTGAGTTGAGTCGCACTGGCGTGTGCTTTGCCAGGGTGCGGCCGCAGCATTAACTTCAGGCCGTCAAAGTCGATGGGCTCCCATGTCGCGCCCCAAACGCGAAAGTCAAAACCCTGCTCGTTCTTGTCCGGGTATACCATGACGGCTCGCCCGTTGGTCGCGGTTTTGATGACGCGCTCCCAAATCTTCTCGCGCACACGAGCGGATTGTTTGCCCACATAAATATTTGTATCCACTTCAAACAGCCAGCGCGTCAAATCACCACGCAAGGCATGGGGACAGTTGGTCAACGTGAGCACAATCATGTCTCCTCCACCTCTTCCTCCTCGCTACCCTCCGCTGATTCAAAAAATAATCTGCCATAACCCTCTCCCGCTTCTTCCTCCACCTCCTCGTCACGCGGGGCATAGGAAACACCGCTTTTGAGTTCGCCGAGTTTGTTGTCCCATAGATGTACAATACTAGCTGCAAAATCCTCTGAATCGGCTCCGTCCGTGCCCAAAAGCAGGCGACGAATATCCATTGTGCACCGCTCAAGCATATGGCCGTCAGAAATCAAATCTCGCACAGAGCGACGTGTATCCGCACCAATATCCTCGCGGGGCTTTGAGGCCATTTCAAAAGCCACGGGGATGATGAGCTCAGCCTTATAGAGGTCGGCAATGTCATAGACAAAAGAACGCTCATGTCCCGTATGAATAAAGCCCAGGCCGGGCGATAACCCCAGCGCGACAATGACACTGTGGCATAGGCCATAGAGACAGGCGTTGCCGGCTGAAATCGCTTTGTTTATCTCTGTTCCCGACGCATAGTCGTCCGCCTCATATTCTCTGCCGGACCACGGCACACCCCATCGTTTGGAATAATGACGGTAGACACCACGCACACGTGCACCTTCCCTTCCGCGCAACTGCTGCATCGTAAGCTCGGACACGTCTTCGTCGGGGAAACGCATTTTATACATTTCGCGAGCCACCGCAAGGCGGCCGCGTGTGTTGGATACCAGCTCGGCCTGGCGTATCAGAAGCGTCGCCGAATGCGTCAATGGCTTGCCATGGGCATAATAGCGTACGCCATGTTCCCCTACCCATACAATGGAGGCCCCGCTGTCGCCAATCAACTCCATCGCCCGATGAGATATCTCCGTCCCCGGCCCAAGGAGCAACACCCCTATCTGCGCCGCCGGTACATGCACTGTGCCACGTACATCCGTTATGGTAACAGCACCGTCCTGACGGTTTATTTTGCAGCGCTCTAGGTATAGGAAAGACAGCCTGTCGCGCATGACAGGCAAAGCGTGAAGCCCGGGCTTTTCAATGCCGGGCTTGTCGCTCAAACCTGCGTCCTCGCAATGGTGAGCAAGCCACAGCCATATGCCTTGCCGCGTCCAATGCCTTTCATAAGAGCCACACGAAACTTTTCAGCGTTGTCAACGGCAAGAAGGCCTTCAAAGGTGACAGCACGAATTCGAACAGCATCGAAAACCTTCCACGTGTCACCGGCAACAGAACAACCTTTAACATCAAATCCGTGCTCGGCACTTTTCCTGTCAAGCCATTCAAGCTGTTCTGTTACCGAGCGCAAAGCATAAATTTTGCCGCGCTTACCGTTGCGGTTCTGCTTTTTGTGTTCAACCGGATTCGCGCACAGGCGGAAATTCCAAGTTTGGCCCTGATCAATTCGCCCAAGGAAGGGTTTGTAGTCGAGGGTTTTGTTCCTTGCATCCAAGACACCTATCTCTCTAACAATCCGCTGCAATTCCGGGGCATTTGGACTCACAATGAGAAGCTCTTTGCTGTTTTCCAAGTCATCAACGCGCCAGAGGTTTTCGTTGGTTTCTCTGTTGCGTTCGCCGGGGAAGGCGGCAGAGAGGATGCCGTGGATGATGTTGGGCGGCGGCACACGCTTGAGCACAACGCGCGTCATGTACATGGCAGCACCTCCAATTCTTCCAGAGGGTCGTGCTCCCCAATGTCCTGTTCCTTGACAAGATGGGGCAAAGGGAATTCGCAGACGCGACGAAAATGATATTTCTTGTGCTCAGGGTTAAAACTGAGGGGAAAGTCGCGCAAAAGATAGCTGTCTTTTTCGGTGTCCTTGTCGGCATCCATAACGATGCGCAGCTTGTCCTCTTTAAATTTGCTTCGGCGCAGACTGGCAATCAACGGCCATTTTTTCAGCGCTTCTTTGAGGCCATCTTCCACAACCCCCAAAGACACTCGCCCCTCCGGAGGACAACTCCTCCTCCCGAGATAGAGCGGAAACATCGGCGTACGAATAGCCACGTCTATCTCGTCCAGAAAACCCTTCTCGCCCTCCAACCCAACAAGAAATGCCGCGTCGGAAAGATAATAGCGTATGGTCAGATAAGAGCTGCTTGCCTTCTCTCGGTTAATTCGGCTTCTGTCAAAGGAATCCCAGAACATCTCTTTGTGAGCCATGTGAAAATCTTTGAGCAACCTGCCCGGCTCATCTATGCGCACGCCGAATTTCAAATGAGCAAGTTTTTCAATTCTCTCTTCCTCATCTCGTCTGACACCCAACGCAGCAGCGCACAGCCCTATCACCCCGGACTTTGACGGCGAGCGTCCAGTGATTCGCCGGTCAAACTTGGAGTCCACGCCCCATGATTGCAGAGGAGCAGCCAGTCGCAACAGAAGCGTACTCATTTGAGCACGTTCTCCACTTCGCTTTCCAGTCGACAAAGAAGAGCAGCGAGTGTTTCCATCACCTCGACACCGTTGATTCCGCACATGAGTTTTCCAACCGCGAGTGAAGCCAAAGGCTGTGCAATCCACTCCTTTGCTTCATTGGCTTTGCCAACAAGCTTCTCAGCACTCGCTTCCACATAGCCCTTGTCGCCGGCTTTGATGGGGCATTCAAAGGCTCCGACAAGGTTGAGCGGTTGGTCTTCGCGTACCGCGACATATATAGCATTCGGCGAGGTTCGATTTGCGAATGTATTCACTTTGCCGGTGGGCATGGAACGGGCGAAGGCATCGACAAATGCGCGGACAGCTTTGGCCGCCGCGTCCGTTTTGCCGAGTTGTTTGCGCAAGTCATGAACGGCTATGGTCGCATAGCGATAAAGCGTCGCAGAGTTGTATTCTACAGTGCCCATCATTGCTGCGCCCGCGTCGGTTTTATCCTCGGGAGGAAAATCGTCCACAGCCGTAAAATAATCATATTCGTTCAAAACCTTATGCGTAGAAATTGCATGAGCTACTTGACAGGATGCGTCAATATTGAGAGTCGCCTCGTCGGCTACCATGCGGCCAAAAAGCGCCAAGTCAATGCTGGGTGTAGAAACAAGCGCCTTTTGCGCAGTTTTTTTGTCGGCCTTCGGGTCACTCATGGCCAATTCTGCCAAGGCTTTGGCCTGAGCAGGAGACATAAAAAACAGCGGCGCGTCCTTGCCACCAGCAACCGTCTTTTCTTGCAATCCAGCTGCTGTGAGAATTTTTTTCGCCGCGTCGTTTGCATCCTGAGCATAGCCCAGTTTGTTCAACGCGTCTGTCACCATAACTTGTATGCGCTTTGTGCGCACGCCTATATCATCCTCGGCGAACGTGTCTCTAAACATATCCCTCACAGCTTTTTTCCATGCCTGAGAGCTGACACGGGCACGAGTAACACCGCCATAAACGGCCGTCTTTGGACTGCCGGTATCGTCACGGTTCACACAGCTTGGCGGCACCGTCTGCAAGATATGAATATCTACATAGAGTCTATTGCCCATCGGTTTCTTTATCCTTTCTTATTTTGTAATAGTCCTGTCCCCATCTGAGCCTGACACTGTCCCGCGACTCCGGTTTTTGAAATTGAAACAAATCCTTCGCCAATTGCGGATAATCCAAGGGGATGCCTTCACTCTTCAAAAGCTGAATGAGCCCACGCAGGTGGTGAGCCAACTCCTCCGGGCTGTCCGAAGTCACCACTGCGTCGAAACGACGTTTTATGGCCTGCTCGGCGGATTCACCACGTCTGATTTTCAACATACGTACTGCGCTTCCCAACGGCTCTCCCAATACGCTCATGGGATTTTCACGTGGGTTTTTCCCCTGTTGGTGCAATGCAAACAAGGTGATGGCCATATGCGCAGCCCACTCTGCATGTGTTGGCTCGTCTGTCCTGGAAAAAAATTCTTCCGGCAGATTTTCAAGTGCAAACTCCCAAATATCCGGCAAGCTGCCCGGCTTTTTTCCAATGCCGCGCCTCAGTTTGGCCAAGGATGCACGGACATAGGATTCATCGCGACTGTTCAATAAATACCCGATTTTCGCGCACACGAAATCATTCAGTGCTTTTGACCGATTTTCCACGTTTGGCGCCTTCTTTCTTTTTGAAGGTTAATGTTTCACGGTTTGTCGTATTATAAAGGAACCAATTGTGCGCTTCTGGTGCAGAAAACCCATTGCGCCCAGTGAGTGCCTGCGGCGAACAGTTTTCAACAATTTCCCGCCCGCATGCACGCACGATGGCTTGCGACGTGCCCCACCACTCATCGCATTTTTTGTCTATCTTCTCACCTGTGTTGTCTGCTTCGGGGTCAATGCTTTCAAGCCATCGACGAAACGGCTCATCCAGCCTATAATAAGCCTGTGCTTTTGCCTCGTCACGAGCAGTTAATCCATCATCTCTTCCGGCATTTTTCCCATCTTTGATTCCAGCCGCTCTGACAACATTCTGTGCAAGTATTCCCACTTCTTTGACAAGGCTGGCTGTCACATCAAGTTCAGCGATAATGCGAGCAACCCAGTCTTTGTGGAGTTCAGAAAGCAGCCCAGCATTGAAAGAAAGAGAATCGAAGAACACATCTTCGACAAAGAAATCCTTATCGCCATATTTCACTCCGGATATTTGAAAGCGAAAGACGGAATCTTCCAATTTGTCTTCTTGTTTAAGTTTTCTGAGCCAACCAACAACACCTGGACAACAATTCCCACCCCCTTGCCCAACAAGAGGAGCAAAGTCACGCCACATCTGCACGGATGGATTGTGTCTTTTGGGCACATATTCGGGAGGAGCCGATTCTTTTGTTGCGTTATTTCGCCACACAGTCATTTGCTCAACAAAGGCATTTTCTTTTGGAAAAAAATCTCCACCTTGCAAGAAATAACCTGTGACAACATCTCCCTCGCGGTTGAGCAGAAGTCTCCTTGATTGCAGCGTAAGCAAAGCAGCCTGACTGTTGGGAGGACTTATCTGAACACGCTCTTTTGTGCGTGGTGGTTCTTCCCATGTTGCTTTGTCATCGCCCCAAAGAGCATTTCCTAGGCTTGGAAGCAACACGAGATTCAACAACAAGGTTTCAAACAGGTTGTTTCCGACTGCGGTAATAAGTCCCAGCTTTCCAAGCCATCCGGCTCCGGGACTTGGCATGCCTTGACCTCTTTGAGACGGCTTTGCGGCTGTATCGTCGAACCCATTCACATGAAGAAGCCAACGGGCAGCTTCTGCGAAAGTGAGATTCGACTTCCCGTTGGCGGTTCTCTGCGGAAAGAGTCTGGGCTTATTGGAGCTTTCTAAAATTTCGCCGTTGAGTTTCGCAGCCGTATATTCAGTCGCTTTGACCATGCTGACGACTTGATAAAACGGCGTTTTGGGATGAAACAACTCAAACCGGTCTTCATATTCTTTGAGATAGGCCTCAATGCGCTCCTGTGGAAAACGCTTATGGCTCCAAAGCGCCTTCCATAACTCAAGTGCGCCGTCAATTTGCTCCTCTTCATCATCAGGAAACGGTTCGCCATCAATGTTTTTGCCACCAAAAACTCTGTGAAGAATAGCCAACAGAAACCGGAGTACAGCTATGTCTTGTGTCGGCAGCTCTCCCGCCAGAGAGTGCAACTCATGCGCGCGGCGAAAAACATCCAAAAGTGACACCTTATCGCGTTCACCTTCTAACGTCAGTACCGCTATCCACTTCTTATGCAGCAGGTTAAATTTAGCTTGCTCTCGCATTCTTCTTTTTCTCCCCGCTTATTCCGCTCTCTGTTTGCTCAAGCTCTGTCGACGCCTCTCCTGCAATCTTCTTGTCCCCCCATTTGTCGTCACAGCTCCCCCAACACTTTCACCTTTGTCTCTGCTTTTCCTATGTATCTTCCTTGGTGCAGACAAGACCATCGTCTTGTGTATATGAAATTTTGTATCCACACAAGCTTGCGGAGTTGTTGTTGTCCACAATGAGGAAAAGCTCGCCGCTGAGCCACGGTGATTTGAGCCATGGCCCCAGGCGTTCATGCGTCTGTGTTTCTAGCTCCTTAACAACTTGGTCGATGATGTAGGGGTAGCAGAGAAGGGCTGGGAGACGGAGACTTTGCGTGGACAAACGCCTGGCCAACTCGGCAGACAGTTCGCCCAAAGGCAACTTTTCGGAAGAAAGAGGCGTCTGCGTAATAAAGAAAAACCCATCACCCTTTTCTTGAACAACCAACACCTCAATGGATTCGTCTGTATCTCGAACTGTGGCCTCGCCTTTTTTGCCTGACGCACCATCCTCAACGCCAGTACGAAGCCAGTTGACGATGGTTTTGTCCGGTTTCCTCATCGGACTGCCTATTCTAAAAGTCTTCGCTTTCTCTTCTTTGTTTCTGATTTTTTTCTCCCATGCCTCTTTCTCCTGCGTTGACTCAACCTTCTTGTCATAGGCGGCGTTCACAAGGGGCGCAATGTCCTCTGGGAGCGAAACATCGCTGCGGCCATCCAACAAGTCTCTTGTTCTCAGCAGCAAATGTTTGTCATAGACGCTGTCGATGCCTCTTTCAAAACCGTCTTTGTCAATGCCGGTTAGAAAGCAGCGGGGGGTTTTCAATTTCTCCGGCCGCCTACGCTCATGGCGATGCAAGCGCCCCATGCGCTGCAGCAGCAAATCCATCGGCGCAATGTCGGTAACCATAACGTCAAAGTCGATGTCCAAAGACTGCTCAAGTACCTGCGTTCCCACAACAATGCGTTTGTCAGGCCGTTTGCCTTTCTTGCCAAGTGCCTCGCGCAACTCCCCCTCTTTTGCCAGTCTGTCTGTAGCAATAAAACGCGAATGTATCAGACGCACTTTGTCTGCGCCAAAACGCTCTCTTAACACTCGCGCCATTTCCTGCGAACGAGCTACCGTGTCCATAATGACGCCCGCACAACCACCACCGGACAACAAATCCTCAAGTTTGTCTGCCACCACCTCCCGCGCCAAATATTCCACCTGGACAGAGCGTCCCTTCCCTTCACACCCCACAGCACAACATTTGACTTCGTCACCATCGCTGCAGGTTATCAGTGGATAATGAAGGCTTTTCGTCCATTCTTCGGCAAGGTTCTCTTTGCCCAAATAGGCGCCTATCACTTCGCGCCGCGTGTCCGCAGGCAGCGTGGCAGACAATACAACAACCGGCACCCCATAAGCTCCGAGCCATCTGAGCGCCATCTTGAGGTATTGGTTCATATACGCGTCATAGGCGTGGCACTCGTCGATGATGACCACCTTCCCCGCAAGCCCCAAATGCCTCAACATGACGTGTTTTTGCTTCAGCGCCACCAACAGAAGCTGATCCACCGTGCCCACGACAAAATCCGCAAGCATGGCTTTCTTGCGTCCGTTGAACCACTGGTGCACAAAAGCCAAGCGTTCTTCACTGTTGTCGTCGCTGCCTGAAACCTCAGACTTTCCCTCGAAAAGCTTGCAGAAGTCCTTGTTGAACTGCGCCTTTCCATGAACAAGGTTGATGCTGTGTTTTTCGTCAAAATCAAAATCCAGGTTCTCTATCCAATTTGTCATCCGGGGAAAAATACCGTCGCTTGTGGCTTGCGTGGGCAACGCGAAAAATATGCCACCGCTGTCTGTCCTGTTTCGAAACACCTCCGCAACCACCAAAGCGGCCTCCGTCTTCCCCAACCCCATCGGCGCCTCAATAACCATGATGCCGGGCTTGCGAAGGTTTCTCGCCGCTTGCAGTGCGGCTTTTTGCATCTCGTTGGGCTCATAGCCAAAGCGCTCAACATATAAGCCTTCGTCACTGCGGATAACACAGGGGTCCCACTTGTTGGGGAGCTTGAGTTCTTCCCAGCCGAACCGTGCTCGTTCGGCGGAATCCATTTTTAGTGGGCAATCCAAAGAAATGAGTGGAAACTTATCGGTGTCGCTTGCAATCCAATCGGCCATTATCAACAAACCACTCAGGAGCACTTGGCCCGGCATGCTTGGACAGGGGACTTCTGCAAGCGACTTGTATCCACCACATTCAAGTGCAAGCGCTATCAATTCACGCTGTGCACAAATCCAAGCTTCCACGCCGCAACCAAAATTGATTTGATATGCACCCAAAACCTTTTCATATTCATTATCCGGCGGTTTGCCATGGTGCGAACCGAGAATAACAGCGGCGTTTCTGCACAAATTTTCCTCTGACAAACCTAGGGGTTTTGCTTTTTCCAAAAGCAACTGCGAGGCGAGGGCATGAGGGGTCTGGGAAGAAAAGCTGTATTTGTCGCTGCTTTCCCTAAGCTTGAAACCGCTCATGAGCAACCTGTCATATATCGCCTCATCCAAATCCGTTTTCGGGAAGGAACATTTTGCCTGAAAAACCGGTGTGGCCTTGCCAATGTCATGGGCCACCGCAAGAAACAAAACGAGCCTCTGCGCCTCCTGCTCATCCGCTCCAATGGACTTCGCAACCGTCTGCCGTACAGCCTCCGGCAGCCACTTCTTCCACAACCTCTTCGCCACCTCCGCCGTATCCTTTAGGTGTACACTCAAAGGAAGCCAATGGGACCCCTCTTTAGACTTCTTCGCCCACAAAGCGGATATGCTCATAGAATACCTCGCGAAAAACGAAAGCGTTTCCCATCCCCCCACGGGGTTTTAAAATCCCCATCTCCGCCCACATAAAAAAACCCACCCTCTCACTCCGCTTGCAAGTGCCGCTGAAAAAAACTTGCGCGCAATTCCCATAGGCGTTGCGCGGTTTCTTTGTCGGCGCCCAGCATGTGTGTGGCGTTGACAAGCGGCAATACCTCGCAGGGCTTGCCTTGTCGAAACAAAGCGTCCGCAAGTTTCAGCGTGTGAAAAAAATAGACGTTGTCGTCCGCTGTGCCGTGCACCAACAACAAGGGACGCCGGGCTTTGTCCGTGTGGCTGAGAACAGAATTCTTCTCATACACCTCCGGGTGCTCCGCGGGCATGCCCAAATAGCGCTCCGTATAGGCACTGTCATAGTCCCTCCAGTCTACCACCGGGGCCATGGCCAAACCTGCACGAAATATTTCCGGGTAGCGCATCACCAAAATGGCCGTCATATAGCCGCCAAATGAGGCGCCCATGACGCCTACTCGGGACAGGTCCATTTGCGGCATCTCCAAAGCCAAAGCCTTCAAGGCTTCCACTTGCTCCTCGGAAACCAACTCCGCAAAGTTGTGGGAAAGGGCGCGCTCCCACGCGCGGCCACGGCCAGGCGTGCCCCTTGTGTCAAAACTCACAACCATGAAACCTTGGTTGGCCAGCCACTGCAAACCCAAAGCATAGGGCAAACTGTGAAGCACCTCTTGCACATGAGGCCCGCCATACACCTCCAGCACCACCGGGTAGCGCTGTTTCACGTCAAAATGACGCGGCTTCACCACGCGCGCCCATGGCCGAATTCCCCCCGGGAGTTGACGAATTTCAACCTGCGGCACAAGCTGGGGCGCCTTCGCCACCGACGGCACCTGCACAAGCAAACGGCCACTTTCATCCAACAACCATTGCCTCGGCATGGCTTCCAAACTCACCGTGGAAAGCAACATGCGCTGCGTTGTTTCGTCCCAACGCCCCAAAGCCATTTCCCCCGGCTTTCCATAAAACAACTGCGGCTGACCCCCTTTTGCTACCGCATAGAGTTGGGGTGCGGTGGGGTTATTTCCCCCCGAGAAAAACAAAATTTGACGCTTCTCGTCCAAACCCGCCCACTGAGAAAAACCTGCCTCGGCCTTCACCCATGTCTGCACGTGACGGCCATCCGCAGAATGAAATGCCACCTCGGGCGCGCCATTTTTTTCCGTGCGCCAAAAAAAACCGCTGCCGTCTGAAAGCCACACGGGGAAATTTTGGTCCACGTTTATCCAAGCCTCGTCCTGCTCCTCCAAAAGTGTACGCAGGCGCTTGCCGGTTTTTCTGTCCATCTCCAACAAGACAAGCTTCGTCTGCGCACGATTCATCAGGGAGAAAACAGGGTTTCCCGCCTTCGTCCAACGCAGGTTAACGAGGTAGGGAAAAGCTTGGTTGTCCCATTCAAGCCAAGTGGTGGGGCCACCTCCCAGGGACATCAGCCCCAAGCGCAACTTCGCGTTGGGTTTGCCGGCCCGGGGGTAGAAAAAGGAAGTCGGCAAGGGTTGGGGGCTATCTACCTGGGGGGGAGGGGTAGGAAGCGTCAAACGCTCCATGCCCCGCTGGTCCGTCTGCTGAAAAACCATGCTTTGCCCGTTGGGAGAAAACCAATAACCCTGCGCCCGGCCAAACTCCTCCTGCGCTATAAATTCCGCCAAACCATGGCTGCGCGCTTCTGTCCCTCCCCGCGTCAAACGACGGTGCCGCCGCGTTTGGAGGTTAACAACATAAACGTCAAAATCCTTCACATAGGCAATGTGCTTTGCGTCGGGAGAAAAACGCGCATTCAAAGCAGCACCCGTCTTGGGGCCCAGGCGCACCACCCGCGCGCTCGGCAACTCCATGACATAGAGGCCTCCGGAGAGGGCCAGCAGAATGTGTTTGCCCTCTTTGGACAACTCAAAGGCGGCAATGCCCTGCGCCAGGGAGCGGCTGCGCTCACGCTGCGCTTTCTCCTCCACGGAAAGCTGCTCCTTCGCGCCACCCAAAAGCTGCTGCGCGTTGACAAGCTCTCTCTCCTCCTTTGTCTCCAAATTCAATGCATAGAGAGCAAGCCCCTCCTCCTCGGGTTTGGCCCTCAAAAAATAGACCGCCTCGCCCTGGGGAGAAAACTGCACCTGGCTTGGACGCCCCAGCATATGGGTGCGCGTTTGGGTGAGTTCCTTCAACTCTGCTTCGTCCACAAATGTCATTGCGCCTGTCATTGCACACATCGCTAGCCACAAAAGTGTCATAAACCCACCTTTCTTCCCCAACAAAGCTTCAACACCCTTCATTTTTAAGCCTGCAACATGCTTTGTATACACATTTTCTTCAAAGCAACTTCCACCGGTGAAGAAGCATGCTAAAAGCGAGGGCCTCCATGGCTTATACCGTGCTTGCCAGAAAATATCGCCCGCAGGTTTTTGAGGAAATGGTGGGGCAGGAGCCTGTCGTCAAAACCCTGCGCAATGAGTTGCTGCAAAACCGCGTGGCGCATGCTTATCTCTTCTGCGGCTCCCGCGGCGTGGGCAAAACCACCGCCGCACGCCTGTTGGCGCGGGCGCTCAACTGCGCCGACGGCCCCACCTGCACTCCCTGCGGCACATGCCGGGCTTGCACGGAAATTCGCGACGGCATTTCCACGGACGTCATTGAAATTGACGGGGCTTCCAACAACGGCGTGGAGAATGTCAGGGAAATTCGTGAAAACGCGAAATACCTGCCCCAAAGCGCGCGCTATAAAATTTATATTATTGACGAAGTCCATATGCTTTCCACCGCTGCCTTCAACGCGCTGCTCAAAACTTTGGAGGAGCCGCCTGCGCATGTGAAATTTATTTTTGCAACCACAGAGGCGCAAAAACTGCCCGACACCATTTTGTCGCGCTGCCAAAGGCATAACTTCAGACACATCCCCACCCAGGCCATGCTGGAAAGGCTCAAAACCATCTGCAGCAACGAGGCCATTGTCCTGAGCGACAAAGCTTTGCTGGCCATCAACAAACTTTCCAAGGGAGGCATGCGGGATGCGCTCTCTCTTTTGGACCAGTTGATTTCTTCCCACGGCAAACAACCTGCGGACAGGGAGGTGATGGAGAGTTTGGGGGTGGTGGACAGCGCGCTTGTGCAAAACATGGCCAGCGCCCTCGTGGAGCGCAACGCCCAGGCCCTCTTGCACAACATCCACACCGCCTATGAGAATGGCGTCGAGTTTAAAAACCTCGTCGAGGAGCTTGCCTTTTTGCTGCGCCACCTGTTTGTCGCCAAAACCGTGGGAAAGCTTCCCGAGGTTTTGTCCGAGGACGAGCAGACTTTTGTTGCAAGCTTGGCCAAAAACGCGGACGAGGCCCAGTTGGCCTATTTGTTTGACGCCGTGCACAACACGCTGTGGGCCATCGGCCGCTCCGCTTTCCCCAAGCTGACTTTGGAAATGCAACTTTTGAAAACCCTTTTCCTCGCGCCCTCGCTCAGCATTCCTGCCCTCATGCAGCGCTTGGAAAATTTGGGGCCCTTCACCGCTTCCTCCTCCACCACTGCCGGAGCGCCCGGAGGTCGCTCCGAGGCAAACCCCTTTCGGAACCCTACCCCCCGCGCTTGAGGAAATTCCCCCCCCCCTCTCCCCGTATGAGGGCCTTTCCTCGCTGCCTGTGGGCTTCTCACAGGAGGAGGAGCCTCCTCTTCCTCCTTCGCCTTCCCCTGGCCCTCCTCCTGGCCAAGGCGCCCCCAAAATTCAGCCTCCAACCCAAAATTGGGCCGCGGCCGTCAGTGCCGTCAGCAAAGCCTCCAGCCGCTATGGTACGGCTTTGGGCCATGCGCGCCTGGTTCAACTGCAACCCGGCCGTGTGCACCTGGCTTTCGCCCCTCAGGCCGGCTTTCACAAAAACAGCGTCTTCAACTCCGGCAAGGAAACCATTGAGAAGGCTTTGAGTGAATTCTTCAACTGCCCTACCCTATTGGTTGAAGACAATACGCCGCAGGCCTATAACCAGGCCAAACCCAGCTTCGCGGAGCAGCAAGAGAAACTTCGAGAGTCCAACCATCGGCAACTGGAAACCAAAGCCCATGCACACCCCAAAATCCAATCCGCCTTGTCCATTTTGGGAGGACACATTGAGTCCGTTCGTGCCATAGAAGCCATACCCACCCCGTTGACTTTTCTTGAAGACGAAGACAACGACAACGACTGAATGAGCTGTTTATTTTTTTAAAGGAGTTTTATGCCCGGTTTAGACTTGAATTATTTCGTCCGACAAGCCAACAAAATGACGGAAAAAATTGAGCAGCGCAAAGAGGAGTTGGCCCAGGAAACCGTTGAAGGCAAGTCCGGCGACAACCTCGTTGTGGTTTTGGCCAACGGCATTCAGGAAATAAAAAGCATCCAAATCAGCCCCGAAGCGCTTGCGCTCAACGACACCGGCATGCTGGAGGACTTGCTCGTTGCCGCCGTCAACAGCGCCCTCAACGCCAGCCGCACGCATATGCAAGCAGAGCTTGGCAAACTCACTGGCGGCATGAAAATCCCCGGACTCATGTGACTCCCGAAAGCTTCAACCAACTGGTCGCCTTGCTTGCGCGTTTGCCGTCTATTGGTGAGAAGACAGCTCAACGCATGGCCTTTTTTCTCCTGCGCTCCCCGCCGGACTATGGCCAGGCTTTGGCCAAAGCCATCCAAAACACCCTCCAAAAAGTCCAACTGTGCCCATGCTGCTTCAGCCTGACGGAAACCGCTGAGGCGGCATTGTGCAAATTTTGCGAGGATGGCCGCAGAGATGAGCATTTGTTGTGCATTGTTGAGAGCGTCAGCGATCAGCTCGCCATTGAGAGAACCCGTGAATTTAATGGCCGTTACCACATATTACACGGCGCCCTCTCCCCCCTGGAGGGCATTGGCCCTGAAAAATTGCGCATAAGGGAGCTGCTGACGCGCCTCAACCATTCGGCTACGAAAGAAGTCATTATCGCAACAAATCCCAATGTTGAGGGCGATACCACTGCCCTCTATTTGACCAAACTCCTGCGTCCTATGGGGTTTAAGTTGACGCGCCTGGCCCAGGGCTTGCCCATGGGGGGGGACCTCGAATATGCGGACAAAGCCACCCTGGCACACGCTTTTACAGCCCGAACGAAGCTTTGATGACAGCTCACCCAAAATTTCCTATTCTTCGTCTTCTGTGTTTAGATTGCGTCGTTGGGTTGAACTCATGGCTGTTGCGAATTTCTGTTTCCGATTTAAGACATGGACCATTTGAAGTATACGCTTGAAATATTCGCAATAAATTTGGATATGGTTTCAGTGGTGAATGCAGTGTTGGATGGGTTAAAATGAAACACTGCAGCAAAGGGAGCGCTCGGCATTCATGGCCAACTCGTTGGTAATGTACGAAGAAGAATTCAGCCGCATTCACGCAGTCTGTGAGCGGCTCATCAGAGAGACCCACTCGAAGGTGGTGTTTCTCGTGGATAAGAACGGCCAGCTCATTACGGCAGCGGGCCAGACTCAGAACGTGGACACCACCTCCCTCGCCTCCCTCACCGCAGGTAACGTGGCTGCCATGGGTGGATTAGCCAAACTGATTGGCGAAAGTGAATTCCCACATCAGTTCCATGAAGGTACCAATGAATCATTGTACATGACAGTGATAGGGGGTCGTGTTGTTCTTGTGGTAATCTTCGACAACAGGACCTCTTTGGGATTAGTACGTTTGAGAATTAAAAAAGCTTCTGATGAAATGATGCGCATTTTGGAATCCGTCACCATGCGGGCAGAGTACTCTGGGGCGGCGTCGCCGTTTGCAGAAATATCTGATGCTGATATTGAAAACCTTTTTAGTGAATAAGTCCACGAACCATGTCTTTTATCAACTACTCAAGTCGTGAGATTAACTGCAAAATCGTCTACTACGGGCCGGGTTTATGTGGGAAGACGACCAATTTGCATTATATCCACAAAAAAGTGGGCCCTAATATGAAGGGCAAGCTGATTTCCCTCTCAACCGAAACAGAGCGCACTTTGTTTTTTGACTTTTTGCCGCTCTCGTTGGGAGAAATTCGCGGATTTCGCACACGCTTTCACCTCTATACTGTGCCGGGCCAGGTTTTTTATGATGCTTCGCGCAAGCTCATTCTGAAGGGCGTGGATGGTGTGGTCTTCGTCGCCGACTCCCAGTTGGAGCGCATGGAGGCCAACATTGAGTCTCTGGACAACTTGCGCGTCAACCTTGCCGAGCAAGGCTATGACTTGGACCGCATCCCCTTCGTCATCCAATATAACAAGCGCGACTTGCCCAACGCCGTGCCGGTGGAAGAATTGAGACGCGAACTGAACTATCGCAATGTCCCCGAGTGGAATGCCATTGCGCCCCAGGGCGTCGGCGTCTTTGACACCCTCAAATCCGTCGCGCGACTTGTGCTGCGCGAGTTGAAAAAAGGTGGAAGCCGCTAGGGCTTTGCCCATGCTTTGAAATGTTGTCTGTCCAGAAGGTGCTCGGGCTTGAGGTTGCCCATCGCCGCGAGCAGACTCTGACGCAGGTTCGGAATCTCTTGAGCAAGTGTGCCCACCAACGCCTTTGCCCATTTTCGCCGGTGGTTGTTCTCTTCGCCACAGTCACCGCATGAAACGACAGGAAAACCTTTCTGCCTTGCAAATTCCACAATCAGCGCTTCGGGCACATAGCACAGGGGCCGAATCACCACGTTGCGGCCATCCTTGGAATGCAAAAACGGAGACATGGTGGCTGCCGTTCCTGCAAAAAACAAATTCATCAGAAAAGTTTCAATGAGGTCATCCAAGTGGTGCCCCAAAGCAATTTTGTTAAACCCATTTTCCCTGGCAAAACGGTAGAGAATGCCGCGCCGCAAACGCGCACAGAGGAAACATTGGTTTTGCTCGGGCCTGAGTTTCTGCTGCACAATCTCGAAGGTGTTTTCACATAAAATGCGGTAGTCATATTTTTCTTTCTGGAGGTATTCTTCCAGTAAGCCCACACACTGGCCCGGTTGGCCCCCATCTAACTTTAGGGCCATAAACTCAAATTTCACGGGCGAGCGTTGCTGTAGTTTTCGCAGCAAATAAAGCAAGGTATGGGAGTCTTTCCCACCTGAAACACCCACAAGAATTTTGTCCCCCTCAGAAATCAGTTTGAAATCAGCGACGGCTTTACCAATATGCGACAGCAATTCCTTTTCGAGTTGTTCCGTTTCCGTCACAAAAAGCCCTATAGTCCAGGAGACGCTCAGAGACCAAATGCTTTTGCCCAATTCCTTCTGCCTGGTTCATTCGCAAACGGAGCTTGAATATGTTGTGGGCCAACTCGGCTCAGCAAGAGAGTTGGCTGTGGACACAGAGTCCGACAACCTCCACGCCTTCCGCCCTAAACTTTGTCTCATCCAAATTGCTACTGATAGTGATATTTTTCTTATAGACGGCCTAAGCCCGGAGCTTAACCTTCAACTCCTCGCGCCTGTTTTTGAAAATCCTCACATTACAAAATATTTTCATTCGGCTACGGGGGACTTGTCTTTCCTTTTGTCACAACAACTTCACGTCCTCGGCCTTTTTGATACGCAAAGGGCGGCCATCTATTTGCAAAAACCGAAGCTGGGACTTGCCCCGCTCACGCAAGACTATTTGGGCATTTCACTCGACAAATCCTGCCAAAAAGCCAACTTCGCCAAACGCCCCCTGTCAGACGAAATCCTCCTCTATGCCGCCTCGGACGTGCGCTTCCTGCTGCAACTGGGACGCATCTTGAAAAACGAATGCATGCAAAAAAATTTGCTCGAAGAAGTCTTGCTCGACTGCCTGCGTATTGAAAATGAAGCCAAAATACCTCTGGAGCCTGCTGAAGGTTTTGTCTTCCGCCCCTCCCCCCTCCTCACCCCTAGGCAACAACACCTCGCCGTTAAAATCGCCCACTGCCTCCATGCCGCCCGTCTGCGCTGGGCCAAAAGAAAAAAACGGCCCTTCGGACAAATCCTCTCCAACCAATCGCTCTATGCCGTCGCCTATGCGGCCCCAACAAGCTTGGAGGAGCTTCAAAAACTCCCCGGCATGCAAAAAAATGTTGTCGCCCAGTTCGGCCCGTGGATTTTGAAACAAATCGACGAAATCCAACAAAGCAAACTCAACCTCTTGGAAAACGCTATCCCCCCTCAAAAAGAAGTCCCTCCGGAAATACAAAAACGCATCGACGCCTTGCGTAAATTCCGAATGCAAGAGGCTATGGCTCATCAACTTTCACCCCAACAAATCCTCAATAACGCCCTCATTGAGCGCCTGGCCGAAAACCCACCCCCCAACCTTGAAGCCCTCCTCCGCTTCCCCTATTTCGGAAATAAACGCTTCCACCTCTATGGCCCCCGTATCCTAGAATTCCTGGATGACCCTAGCCTCGCTTATGGCCCAACACCTCTGCCCTAGGCCGGTTCTAAGTTGAAATGAGTGCAGCCAGACGCCTCCGTGCCCCATTGGACGGGGGTGAGAAGGTATTTTAAAATGGCACATTTTAAAATGCCTTTGCCCCCAGCTCCCTGGCCTCCACACCTTCTCCTCCAACGGTGCGTCGTCGCACTCACTTCCAGCTAAAACCGGCCTAGAAGTTGAGCTGCATCCCCAATTCCACGACACGGCCAGGGGGTATGCCGAAATAGGCTGTGGCCGTTTGCGCATTCTTCGAAACAAAGGCAAACAAAATTTTTCGCCAACGCATCAGCTTGGAAGCGCCATTCGGCAACAAAGTGTCCCGACCCAAATAATAGCTGGTGGTGGAAGGCTCACACACCAAACCCTGCTTGCGCGCCTGCAACAACAACGCCGGCACGTTGGGCGTCTGCATAAACCCCAATGAGGCCACTACCCTAAAAAACCCCTTGCCGAATTCCTCCACCTTCACCTGCTCGTCTATCGCTACCCAAGGCTCGTCCTCTACGGAAATGGACATTAATACCACTTGACGGTGCAATACCTGGTTGTGCTTGAGGTGGTGCAACAATACCGGCGGCGTCCCCTCCGCATTGCTGGACATGAATACCGCTGTGCCCCTCACTCGAAGCGGCGCCGTCGCTTCCATGTCCTCAAGAAATTGCTCCAAAGGAAAAACCAACTTCCCATAAAGCTTCATCAGCTCCGTGCGCCCTCGCTTCCAGGTTGTCATCAGGGTGAATACCATCGCCGCTATCAGCAAAGGTACCCAACCCCCCTCCCTAAACTTCAATATGTTCGCGCTAAAATAGGATAAGTCGAAAAATAAAAATATGGCTAGCAAAGGTAATGTCTTCCAAAGCTTCCACTTCCAATTAAACGCAATAACGAAAAAATAAACCATGGAGGTGATGGCCATGGAGCCTGTTACGGCTACCCCATAGGCCGTGGCAAGACGGCCGGACTCCCGAAAAACAAATACCAACAGCAGGCAGGCCACCATGAGGGCATGGTTGACGAAGGGTACATAAATCTGCCCCTCGTGCTCCGCAGAGGTGTGTACAATTTGGAGACGCGGACAAAAACCCAACTGTATCGCTTGGCGCGTTATGGAAAAAGCACCCGAAATCAACGCCTGCGAGGCAATCACCGCCGCCAACGTCGCCAACAACACCACCGGCAGCAAAATCCCCGGCGGCACCGTCGCATAAAACGGGCTTACTCCCGGGCGTATCCCCTCCCTTAGCAAATAGGCCCCTTGCCCAAAATAGTTGCATAACAAGGCCGGCAATACCACCCACAGCCAACCCCGCCGTATGGGCTTGGCCCCAAAATGCCCCATGTCCGCATAAAGCGCTTCACCCCCCGTAATGCACAACACCACCGCCCCCAGCAAAATAAATGCCCGCGTCTTGTATTCTATAAAGAAAAATATCGCGTATTCAGGGTTCACCGCTCGCAAAACACCCGGCGTCTCCAATAACTGTATCGCCCCTAATACCGCCATGACACCAAACCATAACAACATAATGGGGCCAAATATCCTCCCTATTCCCCCCGTCCCCCGCTTCTGCACCAAAAACAGCCCCAACAATACGCAGGCCGTCAAAGGCACTACCCAGGGGCCCGCCGCAGGAGAGAGGACTTTTAGCCCCTCCATCGCCGACAATACCGAAATGGCCGGGGTTATTACCCCGTCCCCAAAAAGCAAGGCCGCCCCAAACAAGGCCCCCAAAATCACCAACCCCTGTATCCACCCGCTCAACCCCTTGGGCACCAATGCCAATAGAGAAAAAATACCCCCTTCCCCCTTGTTGTGCGCCCTCATGATAAATACCATGTATTTGAAACTCACTACCCCCAGCAGCGACCAAAACATCAGCGACAATACCCCCAATATTACCGGCGCCTCCGTCGAAATCGCCTTCGCCCCCGCAAAACATTCATTCAACGCATAGAGAGGACTCGTCCCTATGTCCCCAAATACAATGCCCATCGCCCCTAGGGCCAAACTCCATGCGTTCCCCTTCTTCTGCCTTAAACTGCTGACGAATGCCTGCCCCAGGGAAGTCGGCGAGGAGGGGGGGGCTAGGGGGGCTTTGTCTTTTTCAGTCATATCCTAAAGTCCATATGCAGCCGTCCCATGCAGAAGACAACTGCTTCCTGGGAAAAGGCTTGGGGGCGTATTTTAGCACACCCCAGGGGGTAATGGGGAAGTACGGCCCCCCCGGGGGGGAACCCTCCTCCTCCTCCCCTAATATAAATATAACACCGTCGGTTTTCCATCCCCCCGGCCCTCGTCAGTGGACCCCACTGGCCCCGTCAGCGGGGCCATACTCAACCGCCTTGCAACGCTGTCGGCTTTCAAGCCCCCTAACCCCCCCCGTCAGCGGGGCCGCCCCCTACAACACTCAAAGGCCCAGATATTACCGTTACCCCAGCCCCCGTCAGCGGGGCCGCCCCGCAAGGGGCGTCTCACACCCCCTGGGGTAGGGGGGGAAAATACAGCCCCCCGGGGGGGAAAACCTTTGGCTACCCCCCTCATATAAATATAACACCATTGGTTTTCCATCCCCCCGGCCCCCCAGGGGGAGTATAGGAAAGGCATACATGCGGATTTTACACTGCTCTGACTTTCACGTGCTGACACACTATGCGGCCACACCCTGGCGGCAGCTGGGGTGGCGTCGCCTGCCGGCCCTCGCGGAGCTTTATGTGCACAAGCGCGGCGAGCATTTCGCCTATGCCAAACCCAATGTGTCGCGCCTGACGGCGGAGGCCACGCGCCTCCAGGTGGACCATATGGTGGTTTCAGGGGACTTAACGGGCTATGCCATGGAGGAGGAGTTTGCCGAGGCGGCCCACCTGCTGGGGGGGTGGGGGCTTTGCGCCTCGCGCCTGACGGTAGTGCCCGGCAACCATGACTGCTATGCGCGCGACAGCTATGCGCTGTTTGCCAAGCATTTTAGCGCTCTTTTGCACAGCGACATGCCGGAATATGCCCGCGAGGGGCCCTTCCCGCTGGTACGCCTTTTGGGCGAGGAGGCGGCCATTGTCGCCCTCAAGTCCTCGCGCCTGCCGTTTATGCCGGGGGCCAGTTTTGGCTATTTGGGGAAGGCGCAGTGGGAGGGTTTAGAGGGGCTATTAGAGGACGCGCGCCTGAAGCGCCGCTGGGTAGGCATATTGCTGCACCACGCCCCCCTCAACTCCAAGGGTAGCCCTGACAAACCCCACCATGCTTTTTATGGGGCCAAGCGCCTGCTGCGCCGCCTGGCCTCCCCGCAATATGCCCTCCTCCACGGCCACATACACCGGCGCTATATGCACCCGGCCACGGCCCGCCGTCCGGCGCTTTTTTGTGCAGGCTCCTCCACATGGCGGGGGCGGGAGGGCTATTGGCTTTTAGAGACAGAGGGGGGCAGGCTAAAGTCCTTTGAGGAGCATAGCCTACCCCCCCTAGGGGTTGAATAGAGGGGGTTAGACAGGAGGTTGAGGAGCCGGCAGCCAGAGGGGTAGGCCTGGAAGCTTGCGAGCTGGGTGAGGGGGTTTAGGCCTGGGAGTTAGCCTAGGGGCCAAGGGGTTTCTGCCAGCACAAACCCCCTGGCCCCCGTCCAATGGGGCCTAGGGTTGAGGCTCCAGCATATAGGGTTGGCAGGCCTTGGGGGGGGGTGTTTCGCAGGCAGAGAGCAGCAGCCAGCGTGCGCATTCGGCAATGGGTTTGGCCTCCTCTTCGCTGACGACGCGCTGCTGCGAGGCCGAGGCGCAGTGTTGTACAGCGGCCTCGCAGGCGGCCATATCGGCCTCACAGCGTGCGGTATGGCAACGCGCGCCGGCCCACAAGTCGCACAGCCAAGCCTCGCTGTAGTTGCCTGGAGAAACGCCCAGCCACAAGCCCATGCCGACAAGCATTCCAAAGGAAGACAAACCGAAACCCATGCTACAAAGCTAACGTCGAGGGGGGTTTTTAGCAGGGGTTTTATTTTTCCCCTTCCAGGGGGGGGTAAAAGGCGTTTTTTCCCCCCCCCGGGGGGGGGGGGGGGTAAAAACCTTTCTTCTGCCCCTCCGGGCGGGGTTATTGGTGCTGGGCCTGCGGCCCGGCTGTTTTAAAAACGGTTTTTTTGCCCTCCCGGGCGGGGTTATTGGTGCTGGGCCTGCGGCCCGGCCGTTTCCGCTGCGCGGCCGCTGCAGGTTTCGCCTACCGGCGAGTCACTTTTTTGTGTGACAAAAAAGTAACCAAAAAAACACCCTCTGGGGCCCCGCCGGGGGCTCCTGCAGCACTCGCGACCCC
>Ga0123356_10000229_pt1 | contig 65174 bp, 111 predicted proteins | sample TergutEmb28metaG_2_FD_92546 | JGI IMG/M metagenome (GOLD analysis project Ga0123356, IMG submission 92546) | Embiratermes neotenicus P3 segment gut microbial communities from Petit-Saut dam, French Guiana - Emb289 P3 | ecosystem: Host-associated > Arthropoda: Insects > Digestive system > Gut ...
CAAGAGGCGAGCCCGAAAGCCCAACCCCGATACGACCACCCTGGCCGTTCTAGGCGGCGGGGTCGCATTCATCGGCCTTGGCCTCTTCCTTCTCCTGAAGAAGTAGCTTCCGGGCCTGGATAATCTCCCCGGAGATGGCTACGGCATCCTCCTGGGTCATCTTCCCCAGGTCCACCTGCTCCTGCAAATCCGGGCCGGTGATGTAGTGGGCCATGAAGCGCACGACGCCAGCCCGATGTTTCTCGGGGTCGAACAAATCCGCGCCCAAGAGCCGGTTCACATAGAGCGGGATAGCGTGGAACATCACCACGAAGCTTCGCCAGACGAAGAGCGCCAGCCCCTTGAACCCCTTAGGCCGATGGGTGAGGTGCATCACCATCATGACGGAACCTCTTGGCGCATCACGACCTGGGCCCCAAGGCGGCGCGACTCTTCGAACATCTGCCGGTGACGCACGCAGAGCCTCCCGAAGTCGATGGCGAGGCCCATCACCACCGTCGCGGCCGACATCCCGCAAACGACTTGGGCTTCTTGATGCTCTAGCCGCCCCCCGTCGATGAGATGTTCATCGAGGTGCCGCGCGTAGACCTCGACCGCGCAGAAGACGCAGGCATCCTCCGGTTTCATCGCCGATGCCGGTGGTCGTCGTCGGGGGGCGGAGCCGGGGCTGGGGCGCTCGCCTGGGGAATCAGCCGGGTAATCAAGCCAATTATCGCTCCAATCAGGCCAATGAGCCCGCTCAAGTCGATGGCCGCTTGGACGTCGGCCGGATGCCAGTGACTCCACGCCGCAGCTCCCGCTGCAATCGCTCCGTCCACCTGCACGATGGCCTTGATGGTCTTCCAATTCATTGGGGCTCCTTCTTGAAGGTGGGCTGCGCGTAGTCGGGGTCCCCGTAGACTTTGTTGACCCGGCTCTTGCAGCCGGCGCAGAGGGTCCGGCCCATGGCCGCAATCATCGCGGCCTCCCCATGAACGCGGGCAATCTCGCGGAGCCTGGCCGCACACGTCTGGCAGAGCGGGACCTTGACCTGGGCCATCAGAGCGCTCCTGTCATCGGGGAGCTCCCCAACCTTGGGGTTGAGCCTGGGGTTGAGGCCCCTGGGGCATCGGCGGCATCGGGGGAGGAGCCATTGGAGCCATTGGAGCCATTGGAGCCATTGGAGCCATTGGAGCCACGTGGGGTGTCCCGTCGATGGCCCCCGGCGGGATATGGGAGACCACTTGGGGGCCCTGGGGGGCGCCGGCCACCTTCCGGACGACCTCCTGGACGGCCTGGCCGAGGCCTTCAGCTATCCCCATCAGCTTCTCGGCGAAGATGGGATTCGTCATGGCGAGGCCCATCAAGGAAGGCCCACCCGATTCTTTGTCCAAAGCCAGCTTCACCGGCTGGCCATTCGACCAATTGGCCCCGACTGGATAGCTTTTCCAGGGAACACCATCTTCGGGGTTCTCCGGGGGGACAATCTGGGCCGGTGGTTCGTCCCCCGGCTCCTCATCCCTTGGCGGAGCCCCGGCGCCGATGGATTTCTTGATGCCCTTCTCCATCTCGCCGACGAAGGTCTTGAGAGATGTCTCGAAGATGGAACCGACCGCCTGCTCCACCATCTTGGCCAATCCGGCTCCTGGCCCACTCGGAGCGGCCGGCATTGGAGCGGCAACCTGTGGCGGGTTCGCCATCCCGGCCCCTCGGAGGCCCTGGAGGACGCGGTTCGTTATCCGCTCCACGAGCTCATCGTCGGTCAGGCGCGGGGGATTGGCCAAGCCTGGAGGGGCCGGTGGGATGACGGGGTCGCGGCGCTCCTTGGCGGCGGAGAGCGCCTCCGAGAGGGCCCCCCGGAGGTAGGAGAGTTCCCCGAGCGTGGCCGCATCGACCGCCGGTGGAGCCTGGGGGGGATAGCCAAAGCCCCAAGGGGGAGGGGCCTGCCAGGGCGACGGGTAAGCGCCATAGCCCTCCGGAGCTCGAGGCGCAGCCGATGGCCCCGGGGGAACGGGGGGAAGGCCCAGCCCCGGAGAAGCCTCCACGCGCTCGGCCTGCTCGGCGGCGGCCATCATGGCGCGACACTCAGGACCCGAAGGCATAGGCAACCGACCGCTCGTCAGCAATGCCCCCGTGCCCTTCTTGAAGAAGAGCAAATCGTAGGTCGCCGGCTGGTCTGTGGTGGGGAGGTGCACATACCGGGTGATGAAATTTATCAACGCCTGGCCGGGCAGGGTGGTCCCGCTCCCCGCAACAGCCGAACCGGAGAAGCCCTGCCCAATCGGCTGGGCCAGCCCCGAAGCATGAGGGGGCCAGGTCCTCCTCACCTGGATGGTCACGTCGAAGGGGGAGCGCGTTGGTAATGCCGGGTCGTTCGACCCTGGGAGCCATTCGCAGACTTGATTCCAAACCAAATCCGCTTCGCTGACGCCGCTCCTGGCGAAGCTCTGGGGAGCCGAGGGGGCCTTTCCCGCGGGCCGCTCAAGGGGCCCATTGAGCTTTTTCTTCTTCGGAGCCTCCTCGTCATCGGGGCTCGGCGGGCTGACAACCTCCTCCGTCATAGGAGAATCTCCGGCTCCAGCGCTGACACTGGCGACATGAGGGCCTGCTCGAATATCGGCGTGAAGAGATTCCGGAAGGGGAGCGCCTGGCGCTCGACGTCGATGAAGGGGTCATCAGACAACGGAAACAAATGCTGAAACCATGGGGTCAGAACGACGTCCGGCATGCTAACGAAGCCCGCCCCCCCGCGGGTGACTCGAATCTCATCGAGCTCGAGGATGAGATGAATCTCCGCCCCCGAGCCGGTCCCCTGCGGGTCGACGACAATCGCCGTCGGCATCTCAGCGAGGCCCCTCCCCGGGTCGAGGGTGTTGACCCCGACGAGGCTCCCCCCCGCACTGAAGACCGGCTGGAGCTGGGGGAGGATGGGGAAGTCGGCCGCGATGTTCATGGCCCCCGGCGGCAAAGCCGTTCCCTCGGGCTTCCCATAGAGGTTCGGGTCATTGGTGGTGGCCCGGAGCCTCCCCACCATCCTGATGAAGGAGTCCGGCGAGTAGCCCGCCCCCCCAGCCAAAGGCTCCGCGTGGTTCAGCTTCAGGTAGGCGAAGGCCTGGGCGGGCTGGTTCAGGGAATAGCTGTCCATGCTGACCCCACCGCCGGTCGGAGGGGGTGCGAGCCGGCCCCCCGCGAAGGTCACCACCGGGGGCTGTACATAGTCAAACCCCGTGTTGGTGACCGTGACGCTGGCGATGGGCGAGGCGCTGTTCCCACTCAAAGCGTTGGCCTGAGCGAAGCCATCATCCAGGGGATTCAGGCCCAAGAGGATGGTCCGGACCACGGGGTTGGCTGGAGGCACAACATGCCCGTCATCCACCAGCCTTACCCCCAGGAAGTTCAGGACATCCCGGGGCAGGCCCACATTGCCCATGATGGTTGCCGCCTCGGCGGGGGTGAGGCCCGCCAGGAAGGCGACGTACTGCAATCGGACCGCGCTACTCATGACGGCGGGGCCTGGGCCGGGGTTGGCGTCGGGGCAGGCTTCTCCGGGGTCGTGCCGTTCGTAGCTTCCTCCGGCTCCTCGTCCTCGGGTTCCGCCCCGGTGAAGGTCGCGTCATCGCCCGCGAGGTGCGCGCCATCCTCGAGGGCTTCCACCAGCTCGTCGCGCTTCAGCATCTCCTCCGACTGGCCCGCGATGTAGTCAATCATCATCTGGGTCTCGCCGCCGGCGAGTTCATTGCCATCAGCGACGACAGCTTGCGCCAATACGTCCCAGGTCATCGTCTCGGCGACATAGGTGGGCGCGACCCGGGTCAGGGTGTAGCGGGTCGGCCTTCTGTCCTGCCAATCCGAGGGGCGCGGGGTTGGGGGCGGGAGCGGAATGGAGTAGACCTTTATCACCTGCTCTGTTTGAAAGATGGCCAGTACCCCCGAGTAGCTGTCGAAGGGAACGGGCTTACTGACCTCGAACATGGTCGGCACCCCCGTCTGGGGATTTGCGAACCAAGCGCAGGAACGCCCTACCGGGAGCTCGTCGGGCTCCACAATCATGTGGTCGGTGAGGTAGTCGCGGAAATCCTCGACGGTCTGGATGGGCATTTGGGCTCCAACCTGCGGCGCAGAAGAACCGGGGTCAAGGATAACGGGCAGGGAAACCCGTGACCCGGTTAGAATTAGCGCTCAGGCCGGCAGGCCTCCTTGCCCCTGGCCCCCGCCAGCCGGTACAATCCCGTCATGAGACAAGGGTTCAATCCGAGCGACGGGACGTTCTATCTGGTCCACCTCGCGCGGGCCCTCGCTTCCTCCGCCACCAACCCGCCGACCCCACCGACTCCGCCGCCGACCCCGCCCACCGAGCAGTTCATCACCGCCCGCGGGGTGCTGCCCGTCGCGTCGCCACCGACCATCCCGCCCCTGACCGACGCCCCGCTCGTCTACACCCTGACCGGCGCTCTGCCCGGCGATTTCATCATCGCGACGCCCAGCCCCAGCGTGGGCGGCACCGTCGCCGGGGTCATCGTCGGGACGGCGGTCTGTATCTTCCCCGACCTGGTGCAGCTCGACCTCGTCAACGGGGTGCAGGGGAGCCCCCCGGCCGACGTGAGCGCGCTGGCGTTCGACCTCGTGGCCATCCGGACGACGACCTAGGCCGACGAGCTAAAACCCGAGCGTCGCCTCGACGATGGCCAGCTCCGTGTCGAGCTCCCTCTTCGTGATGCCCGGCTTGTCAGCGATGAGCTTCTTCCGGAGCGCCGCACGCACTCCTGCGGGGTCGGAGAGCATCTCGTCGATGGCCGCGTCGACCTCTTCTTGCGTCTTCGGTGTCTTGCTGAAGTCCACGGGCTTCCTCATCGTGTAGTAGTTGGGCCTGCCAAACCTAGCATAATTCCAGCCCGGTGGGGCGGACTCATCGTTGAACGGCGACTCGGTCTCGACAACGAAGCCATTGCGCTGATAGAGGTCCCGGAGGCCTTCGCCGAAGCACTCGAGGTAGTTTACCCCCTCGTGCTCGATGGCGAACCGGAGCATCCGTTCACCCATGCCCTTTCGGCCGCCCGCGTTGAAAAGTGCGGTACCCTCGACCCGCCCATCACCGTGGTCCTTGACCGCGATGCCGGCGAGGCCGTCGGGCGCGAGCAGGCGAGCCTTCATCGCCTGGAGCTCCTTGACCGAATAGTGCGTGACGAAGCCCGACGCCGGGTTGCTCGGGCCCATCGCGCGCTCGAACGCCTTGCGGAACTCCTTGGCGGTGGCCCGCAGGACTTCCGGGTCGCCGGTGGGGATTGGATTGGGCTCGGTGAGCCCGACCGAGACCTCCTCCTTGAATGTGTATTCCTTCTTCTCGACAATCGAATAGCAACTCGATGTTCCAATCACCACGTGGTCGAGGAACATCACCCCCTTGCCATAGGGCTTGGTGGCTTGCTGTATCTGCCGCGTGAGCTGCTTGTCCGCGGTGCTCGGCCGAGCCTTCCCACTGGGGTGGTTGTGGGCCACGATGAAGCCCTCGCAGCCGGATTCTAGGACCGCCCTCAAAACGTCTTCGACCCCGACGACGGTTGAGCTCCTCTGCCCCCTCGCAACTTCGTAGGGAGGAGTCTTCAATTCACACCGCAAGTCGAGTGGCAAAACGAGAAAAACCTCCTGGTCCTCTTGCCGTAGGCGCGGGGCCAAGAAGGCATATACTTTTTCCGTATTATCGAGTGGGCCCACCCGCTTGGAGAGAGCCAGCGCCGCCTCATGGGTCTTGGGGTCACGGGACACGCGCGCGAAGGGGATGACGCTCTCATGGGGAGCCTCGTGGACCACCTCGACGCTCTCGGCGGGTTCCCGCGCCCCCGGGCCTTGGATGACGGTCTTGGCCATGGGCTAGAGGATACCACCATGCCTTGTTGTCAAGGGGCTCCCGGGGTACCCTGACCCGTATGGAAGCGGGTCTCGTCGAGCAGAACCTCATCGTTCTCAGCTCCCGGCCCTTCAGCCTCGGGGCCGAGCATCGCCCCTACATGGTCTTGAGCCGCGGAGGGAGCGGCCCCTTCAACTGCCAGAACTGCAAGGCCTTCTCCCAGGACGAGCACGGCTGCTATCGCTGCTCGAGCCCGGAGTTTCAGGCCTTCATGGGGACGAGCCTGCTGCCTGATGAAAATGGCCGCCCGCTCGACGACCCGACGCGGTCTTGTTCGGACTGGTACCAGCCACGAGAGAAGTAAGAGTCCCGATGCCCCAGCTAGACCCCGCCCAGGCCGCGACCTACTACCTGGCCCGCCTGCCCCGGCGTAGCTCTGGCCAGCCCGCCGCTTTCCGCTTTGGCGCCCTCGACCTCTCCGGGATGACCCTACCCAGTAGCCTGCCCTACACCATCGCGCGCATCACTCCGCGCAACCAGATACCCTACGGCATAGGACCGTGGACGATACCTGCGGGCGGCAAGTTTGAGGACACCATCGACCTCGGCGCCCTGACCAACGACGACATTGTCCTCGTGAATATCGCGCAGCTCCCGACGGCGGGTAGCTCTTTGATACTAGACCCCATCGCCTACCAGTACCTGGGGACGGTGACCTACCGCATCCGCAATCCAACGACCACCGATGTCACGATTCCCGACCTCCAACGGGGAATCATTCAGTTCGTTGTCGTCAGAAAGAACCCCGGCAGCTATCTCACGACAGTCCCGATGACCGTCCCGGGGGCCCAGCCGGGCGACCTCGTCTTCGCCTCGGGCCTGCTTGGAGATGGAATCGGGGTCGCGGGGGCGGCTGTGACTGGAGTTGATTCCGTTTCGGTGAGCCTGTTCAACCTGACCGACACCCCCCAGATGCTGGGAGCGGGGTCGCTTTTGAGCGTCATGGTCCTCTCGGCCGGATAGCCCCCTCCTCGAGCTACTCACGGTGGGCCTCCCGCAGCCTCCGTTCGACGCGGAGTAGGACAAGGTAGCCGAGCAAATCCAGCTCCACGTCCTCGCCCGCGGCGCTCCCCCGGGCCAGCCTGGAGAGCTTGTCATCGAGCCTCACCCGAATCGCCTCATCGGGCGGGGCCTTGGAGAAGATACGCAGCGGCCGGAGGGCCGAATCACCGTACGCCTCGTTCTTGGCAAGAAGCAGCGCCTTGAGCGCGTCGCACTCCTTCTCGATGAGGGCCCGGGTGGCTCCGTCGTCATCCATCGTCTTCCCCCTTGATGCCCCTCCAGGCGCTCTCGCCAGCCAGAAAGAAAACCGCGATGGCCCCCAGGACCTCCGACCAGGTGGTGAAGCTCGAGGGCCTAGTCACCGCGGACCACCAGACGGGATGGCAATCGCCGTCGCCCCAGCGGCGATTAGGAGCCGCCAGGCCCTCATCGGCTCCCCCCTCGGTTGCCCCTCCGCCAGCGGTCGATGCCTTCCTTCGCACCCAGCAGGGCGGCTACCAACAATTCCGAGATGGCCTCGCCCAGGCTAGGCCTAGCCGGCGACTCATCTTCCCCTTCGAAGCCCGCCTCGTCGATGGATTGCCACAGCCGGGCATGGCTTGTTGGCCGGAAGGGGATGGGCTCATCTTCATCCGGGGTGGACTGAACTCGCCCAGCCAGTCGTTCGGCCGTCTCGCGGCGGTCCGCTTCGAATCGTTCCGTTTGGGTCAAAGGCTTCATGGGTACCTTCTCCGGGTCAATCAGGCTGATGGGTTGAAAGAGCGAACCGTCCATGGGCGGCGTCCGGCTGTCGCGCGCCAGCTGGACGCAGAACACGCAGAAGGGCCGGTGGACGTTGTCGACGGGGAGAAACCACTCGGCCGGCCGCCCGCAGGCCCGCCCCTCGATGGGCCAGTCACAAGTGAAGGTTGTCATGGCGCTCCGCCCTCCCCGTCGAGGAAGCTCTCCTCGGGCCGACCGAACTCCTTGTCGATGTCCTCGAGGCGCGGCCGAGTCCACAGCCGCCAGACCCACCCCCGCAGGGTTGCCAAGGCGAGGCCCAGCAAGGCCCCGCCGAGCCCGATGGGCCAGAGCACCAAGGCCTTTGGAACCCACTCCATGCCCGCGCAGATTCCCAACGCCAGGACCGTCAGCCCGGTCCCCCAGCGCCAGACCATCCGGGTCTCCCGCTCCCGGAGCTGGGCCACCCGCTCAAACTTCCTGACGGCCTCCTTGGCCTGAGCCAGCTGCTTGAGGACCGCCCGCCGGGGGGGAATGAGCTCGAAGAGGGCCAAAGGGCCCTCGGTCGTGGGCCCATCGAGAGGCTTGGCCAGCTCCAGCACGGCCCCAAGCGTTTTCTCGGCGGAGAGGTACTCGCTCGCGCACCCATCGCAGATAAGCCGGGTTGCGAAGGCGTTCCGGAACACGTAGGAGACAGGCTCCCCGCAGAGCCGGTCCCCCCTTCTTGTTTCGCATCGGAGCATGGCGGGCAGCATCACCCATGCCCCATCTCGAGGTCGGAGAGGGACCCGAGCCCCGTGGCCCATAAGAGCCCTTGAACGAACCCAAGCCTCCGGAGGCGCATCCCGTCGCCCTCGCCCTCGGGAAGCTCAGAAGCCCGGATAGCCAGCCAGAGCGCCTGCTCCAGCATCTCTTCCCGGTCCGGCCAGGTCTTATTGGCAGGGAGCTTTCTCGCCTCCACCCCGCAGGAGTAGAGCTCCGCAATCCAGACCTTCAATGTCTCCTCGATGTTCTCTTCAGTCATCGCGCCGCTCCCCGTGTTCGTCGTTGTAGCGGGAGGGCATGCGTCTTCTCCACTCCCGGAGCATCTCGTCGGCCTGGACGGCAGCGTCACGCGGAAGGACCGGCGACGGCTGGCCCAGGAGGACCACGGCGAACGCGGTCCAGGTCTGCACTTCATCGACATTCTTGAACTTGATATCAGCCATGGTTCCTCTCGATGGTGTCTCCACAGATGATGCAGATGTCCCGGACGTAGGTCCGTACAATGAGCAGGTCCCGCGTGATGACGTCGCTCGGGATGGCTCCGTGCTTCATGCCCTCGAGGAGCCGGTCGATGACGTGGTCGGCGGAACGGTTGGGCGCCTCGTCGAACCGTCCTTCGAACCGGTGGTGGCCGAACAAGGTGGTGCACCGGACCCGGCTCATGGCTCCGGCTCGTCGGGAGGGTCATCCTCCCAGGGCTCCATGTCCTCGAACTTGTCGATGCCCCACTCGGAGTTGTGCCAGGCCCCATCGAACTGCAAGGCCCCGCATTGGGGGCACCAATCAGCATTCTTGACCAGCTCCCGGCCGACCCAGATGCCGCTATAGCTCAAATCTGGGACTGCACCGTAGGCCGCCTCGATACGGACGCCGTTCGGGTGGGAGCAGCTCACGGTGTCTTCTCCTTGGGAGGCCCCAGGTCATTGCGGCTCGCTTCCCACTGATGCTTCTCGCAAACAGCCCCGACCACCTCCTCCCGAGGGAAGTCCCTCAGGTAGGCCATCATCCAGGAGGCCCCCTGGACCGCAGCTTGGGCTGCATCGTCACCGTGCTTGCAGAAGTCGGCAACCGCGCAGAAGGGGCATCGCATCTTCTGGAGCTCCGGCAGGCGCCACTTGTCGCCGACCGCGAGGAGCGCGCCGCAGTTCGGGCACCAATCGATGCCCTTTATCCGGACGCCATCGGAGTGGGTGCAGCTCACGGCTCACCTCCACGCCGCTCCAGGGCCTCCAGCGGCTCCTGATGCTTCTCGCCGGTCCACGGCGCGTGCCACTGCCCGCCGAAGAGCAGCGAGCCGCAGTCGGGGCACCACTCGGCCCGGAGGAACTCGTCGCGCTTCGCCTGGAAGCTCAAGGAGCCGTCGGCGCTCGGGCTAGGAATGAACCGGCCGATGGACAGACGCGCCCAGGGGCCAAACGGTGCGGGGTCGATTTGGAAGGCCTTGTTGTGGCTACAGCTCGCGGTCATTCGGCTCCAGCCCCAATCCGCTCCATGAGCTCCCCGTAGAAATCATCTGCCAAATCAATGGTCATCGTCTTGGCGTCGCCCATGTCGAAGTCGTGGTCGTCGCCGGTCATGAAGGACGCTACTACCGTTGCCGCGGCCTCCAGGCACTCCAGCCAGTGGTGGGCCTGCTGGGCGGTGTGAAGCTCGGGGAAACCCACTTCCTCATCACTCTTCTTGGTCATAGTTTCTTCTCCTTGGAAATGCCCTTACGGAACCAGCGATACGCCACGAGACAGAACGTAGCCACACGTCACGGCAATAAGTTCTAGAGATGCCCTTACAGTACTGAGCGATACGCAACGAGACACGACGAAACGAGACACTAAAAAACCGCGCCCTACAAAACCGCGCCGCACATAGCGGAACGCCACTGCGCGTAACCGACCCAACAGCGCGCGAGCCAACGCAACCTGACAAACGTCGCACCCGCACAGCCTCGAACATCCGCTTCTCCTCGTCGGAGACAAGTATTTTCATTTGGTTGGTTCGTTCCGCCATCTAGAAATGTCCTTACAGAACCGGACTAGAGGTGACAGCACCACGCGCGACGACACATTGCCGCACCCCAATGAAACCCGCACTCTACTCGACGCAACCGTACGCAACGCAACGCCACAATACGGGACAGAACACCACCCAACGACATTGGAGTTCTTAGAAATGCCCTTACAGAACCGCACGAGGCATAACAGTGCCCCACGCAACCTGACACCGCCCAACGACACCCCGCGCAACCGGAAGCCACCTAACGTCACGCCACGTCATTATAAAAGCCATTACAGAAGATTGCCCGACGCGACACAACAACGCCATACGTAGCCACACCCGACAAAAGACACCGGAGGGGACCTAAGCCGCGAGTTCTTCCTCCTTCTGTTTCTCCCAGCATTGAATTACATATTGACCGTAAACGCCCTTCCGGTTAGGGCGAAAGTCCCCCAAGCCGCACCGCCTTCCCGCCTTGTCCCAGAGCTCCCGGATGGTGTTCTCCCCAATCTCGTGGTCGTCGATGAGAATCCTCGCCCCGAAGCTCCAGGCGTCGAAGCGCGGCCGACAGATGGCCACGGCCTCGCCCCCGTTCGGGTTTCGGCCTTGCTTGACGTCCGCCTCCCAGGTCGCGGGCTTCTCGGTGTTCGGGACGTAGAGGGGCATCACGAAATCCAACAGCGTCATGAGCCCGGGCAGTACCGTGGCTTTCGCCGTCGAGATTTGTCTCTTGGCATCGAGCCGGACGAAGACCCCGGCCGCAATCAAGCAGGCCATGAGCATATCCCCCGGCAAGATGCACAGGTCCCCGTGCATGTAGACCTTGGTCTGGGCCTCCTCGCGCGGGGTCCGTGTGGTCCCGACGTTGGCGGCCTTGGGCTTCTTGATTTTCGTCCGGATGGTCTCGAGGGTGTTCTCGTCCATCCTATTGAACAATAGCGGCGTGATTCCTCGACAGCGTATATTGATTAGCATTGGATTTTTTCCTTTTTCCCCTTGCGGGGCCTTACAAAAGAGGAGGGCACATCGCATAACGAGAACCTAGCGAACGTCGCGTAACCTGACGTAACAACACCCAACCCGACATGACGATACCTGGCGTCACCAGACGTAACCCGACGTTATTCAAAGTCCCTCCATCTAAGCCCGACCTTCAAGTCAATGTCCTGAATGAACTCAACCCCTCCAGGTATTCGCACAGGCTCTGACCAAATCTCTTTTATAGCCTTAGTGGCCTTGTCGACCTTGTCTTCCGGGCACTCGTACACAGAACTGTCGTACTGATACAGACAATGCCGTATGCCCCCCGGGAGCCGCTGGTCGGTCAGGGCCAGCCGCTCGTTCATCACGTCGGCCACCCCGCTCTGCACGGGGAAATTAGCCACTTCCTGCGGCTTGGGGAAGTGGCCGAGCCACCTTTTCCGACCGAGGAACGGGGAACGCAAATAGCCCTGCTCCGAGCACACCTTGATGTTCTCCCGCACGTATTCCCCGTAGCGCCAGTACTTCACCCGGATGGCGTCGATGGCATCCTGGCAGGTATCCAGGTCGATGGTGAAGCCGTGCTCGAGCAAGTGCTGATGGAGCCGCTCGGCCTCGGCGAGGTAGATGATGGCGAAGCCGCAGTTCTTCGCGATGTCTCTGAGTTCCTTCCCCTTGCCTTTGGGGTCCTCCAGGCGTTCCAGAGCGCCGGGCATACCGCCGAACAAAATCTTGGCGTTCGCAGTGTGGATGTCCGACCTGCAGGCCTCGATAAAGGCCGCGTCGCCGCTCAAGGCGCTAGCAAATCTCATCTCGGATTGCCGCAAATCGTAATAAATCAGCCGATGGCCCGGAGCGGCGATGTAGATGTCCCGGCATTGGTACTCAGCGAGAGGCTCTTTCCGCTTCTTGGGGTTGCAGGTCTCCTTGTGGGTCATCCCATCGATGAGGGCCAAACCGCAACCGGGACAATGCTGAAATCTTGGGATATTCAATAAGTTAGGTACCCGAGCGGAGGGCCGTCCGGTCTCAGTCCCATAACTCCTCCAGTGAGCGTGAACGCGACAATCTGCCCCTAAATGCAAACCATCTAAATATTCCTTTCTTACGTCATTCGCCGTCCTCCAGGCCATAATCAATCTGGCTAATTGGGCCGCCTTGTTGCTCCCCATCGCCAGCTTTTCCAGGGTGGCCTTGTTGACGGCCAAGAGCCCGGTCGGGGTCAGCTCTGTCAGATAGGTCGGGGTCTTCAGCTGCTTGAAGAGGGCCCTGCGCAGGTCCCCCGGCCGGCTGGGTGAGAAGGTCCGCCGGTCGAGCAGGGCCCGCATCTGGCCGAGTAGTGAAGCCGACCGCCGGCGGAGATGAACGGAGAGCTCCCGCTTCCGCTCCTGGTCCACGAGGAGCCCGTTGACCTGCATCTTCCTACACAAGAGCGCATGCCTCATGTCGTGCTCGTAGACGCGCCTTTCTACACTCAGGTTGTCCTGCATCCGAATCCAGGCCAGAGACCCTAAATGGATATCGGCGGCGCAGTACATGGGTAGGTCCGCCTCGGCGACCCCAAAACCCCTTACCCCCTTCTCCTCGGAGCCGACCTTGAACTTTATCTTCCAGGGGGCGGAGCTGTTGTAGATGGAGCTGACAAAAGATAGCGACTTCGGCTTGTCGCTCGCGAAAGCAAAGTGGGCAATCAACGTGTCCTCGCGCTTGGAGTAGGTCACCCCGAATCGGGCCAAGGCGATTTCATCGAAGCTAGGGCCGTTGTGGGTGACGACCGTTCGGTCCTTGAGAGCGTCCCGCAAAACGGAGAACATCTCCGGGGCTAGGAACACCTGGTCGGGAGGCTTGGTGAGGAGAACAATCCGGCTCTTGAGGAGCCTCTTGACCTTCCCCTTGGCCACCCTCTCGATGTGCTGAACGTCGGCCAGCCCGACGCACGTGATTCCAACTTCTAGCGGGTCAGTTCCGTCCGTCTCGATATCACAGTTGATGACCGGGCCCATCTTGGCCAGGAGCCGTCGAGCCTTCTCCGGGTCGCTCGTCTCGATGAACGGCACCGCGTCCTCAAGGGGGAACCCTTCCGGGCCGCTGGCAATCCACCGGGCCATCCTCCCGATGTCGATGCGTAGGACCGGCATCCAGCTATCGGCCCCCCGCAGAATCATGGCGGGATGAACGCTGGGGATGACAACCCGGCCCTGGAGGGTGGCCCGGCACTTCAGCAACGCGAGGGAATCTCGGGCCGACTCAATCCGCTCCGGAGATGCTGGCCGCACCTCCAGGAAGGTCCCGTCCCGCTGTACGACCGAGCCCTGGAGCCGGAGCAGGTTCCTCTGGGCGCTCTTTATCGACCCATGGGGGATTTCGGCCGCATGCCAGACAAACCCACGGATTCTCATCACCGATGATTTCCCGAGCGTCGGCCGGCAGGCCTCGGAGCCCAGGGTGAGAATCGGCACCCCGGGGAACTCCCCTAGCTCTTGAGCCAATCGGCCCGCGCAGCAGGGGATGGCGCGCTTCAAAGCTTGGTCGTTGTCGGAGACGCAAAGGGCTGCGTTGGTGATGTGGCATTCATCGCGACGTAGCCCAGCTTCCCCCAGGCACTCATTGAGCAACCGGCCGCTGGGTCCCTTGAAGGGACCACCGAGGTTCATCTCATATCGGCCCGGGTTCATCCCGATGATGATGAGCTTCGGGCTCCCGCGAGCGCGCTCCGGGGGAACGGGCTTGGAGCCGCGAAGAGAGCATCGATGACACTCAGCTCCTTGAGCCGCCGGCCAAGGGACCTCCGGGGGGTCAGGCGGGATGGCCGCAGAGAGGGCAGACAATCCCGCCGCCGTCATGAGGGCTCCCCGTCGCGCCTAAAAGGAGCCACCACCGCCGCCATCCCCTGGCACTCCGCCAAGAGCTCACAGACGAGCTTCGAGATTCTCTCCACCCGCTCGACCGGGCAATCGCCCCGGATGGTCACAGCCAACAATTCCCGGCCCCGCTCGTCGATGACCGAGCACTCGGTGAAGTCGGCCGAGAAGTTCATGGTGAAGGTGATGAACTTCTTCGTTGGCTCGGCGAAGAACTCCGCCATCATGGGTCCCCCACTCCGGTTTCGCAGATGTCGCCCTTGTCGCCCGGAGCCCGTCGCCAGCCAGGGAGCTTCCGGTATTCGACGGGGAGCCCGGCCTCTTCGTACATCGCGAGGCTGGCTTTCATCCCGGGGGAGATGCCAAGGTCTGTGTAAGCGACCACTCTATCGCCGGTGATTCCCCAGACCTGCCCCGCGATAATCCCCAGGTGCCGCTCGAACCCCACCTCGTCGTCGAGGCACTGGGGGTAGAGCAGATGGGAAGCGAATGGGGCCTCGTCGTGGTGCATGAGGCAGTCCCGCATGCACTCCCGCGCATAGCGAAGATTCCGCTCCACATCCCCAGCGAAGGGGGTCTCCAGGATGACCCTCTTCACCTTGCTAGCCCCGGAAAGAGGGGGAGGGTTCTCTCTTCAGCAGATAGCTTCAACCCGCTCAGCCTGGAGGCGTTTTCCTTGAGCAGGTTCAAATACGCGAGCTCGACGAGGCTACCCAAAAGCTCATTGGGCTTGACCCCCTCCTCGTCCGCCAATTCCTTGAGCCACCTGGATTGCCTTTCTGAGAGATAGACCAGCATCTTCAGCCTCCATTGAGTTGTCAGCCGAGAAGTGGGGTGGCGCCGAATCGAACGGCGCTCCTATTCCTCCGCAGCCCGAACCATGAGCTACGTCACCCCGGGGGGCCTCATGGGGCCCTATGCCTTATCGCCGAGAAGCCTTGGCCGGCCCGGGGCCTTTATGCTTCACCTTGGGAGGCTCCTCCAAATCCGGTTCCTCCTCCACCGGTTCGTCCTCGATGGCCTCGGGCTCTTCCCGGCGCGGGGTTGGGGCCTGAATCCTGCCCCTTGGTTCGTTGTATTCGATGTTGCACCGGACCACGCCGTCGGCTTGCTTCCTGTTGGTGACCCAGCCCGTCAGCTCCCGGCCATAGACTTCTTCAGCGAATTGCTCGACAGTTTCCGGGGTCATCCGGCTGAAGTCGACGGTGAGCTCCAGCTTATCGCGGAGCGCCCGGAGCTTGGCCTTCCCCTGATTCCCCCGGCTCGAGTCGTCCAACACAATGTAGTCGAGCAGCTCCACCATCACGCTGGATTTGCACTCGGCCGAGTCCTCGTAGGTCTCAATCAGTTTGACCTCCAAGACAATCATCGGCCGGGAGGGGTGGCTATTGGTCCACTTCCAGATGGCCTTCCCGAACCGGAACTCGTACTTGCCCGCGTAGGCCTCGGGCTTCATCTCGTCGATGTTCATCCCGAAGTCGAAGCGCTTTCCCCCGTAATCGTTCGAAGCCTGCTGCTCGATGGCATTATTATTGTGATTGGGCATTGCTCACCTTCCTCTCTTGGCTCATGGCCTTGGGCTTCGGAGGCTCATAGTCCTCCCCATCTGGCTCCGGGATGGAGCACCACTCGATGAACTGGCCGACATGCGCGGGGAGCACGTGGGAGCCCTTCTTGCTCCGGCACCCCGGGCCCCACCACCCGGCGGTCTCTGTCACGAAGACCCGGTTCTTGTGGCTCTTCTCGCTCCCCCTTGAGACTTCGAACCGGACGACGTCGTGGAAGGCGGAGCCGGTCCACTTCCGGGCCCACCGGTTGGGGAGCAAAGGCACAATTCCCCGGCCGCTGGGCGAGCCGTCCTCGCCATCCTCGCCGGTCGTCTCTTCGAAATGGGAGACGACAATCACGTGGGCGGGAATGGTGAGCAATAAATCGATGATGTGCTTGTATCGGCGCTTGAAGAGGCCGTGGGCCGCCCGCCCGTCTTCGTTCCCCTGCTTCGTCCTGCTCAGTTTCATCGCCTCCTCGAGCAGGTTGTCAGCAAGAAACGAGAGTGGGTCCAACACCACGCTGGCTATCTTCTTTTTCCTCGCATCGTCCTTGGCCGCGACGATGTACTTGACCGCGAGGTCGTAGATGTCACCGGCGGCATTGGGCTGGACCAGCTCCGCGTCGAACGCCAAGGTCTCGCGCCGGGCGCCGTTCGCGGCCGACTTGTCCTCACATAGGAGAAGCCTGACCGGGGGTGGGGCGGTGGAGACAGCTGTCGTTGTCTTCCCTAGCTTACTTTCGCCCAGAATCAGAAGGCGTGAATAGGCATCGCGTCCCAGCTCGCTCGCTGGAATTGGCATGTGTCCCTCCTACGCTGGATGGCGGGCAAAGAACCCCCACAGCCGTCGGAGGGCAACCGGATGCCGCCCCCGACACGGGTTCGCTCGCCCGTTACGGGTCACACCAATGGCACTCGGCCGTCGCCGCGTCAATGGGTCATCTGGAGCTTATTTTCTCCCCAGGGGAACGTCGATGGAACCGCTGGGGGATTTCTGGCGGGCTCATTCCAAACGGGTCACGGGAGACCTTCCTGGCCCCGCGGAGTCCCGAGCCGTCATTCCGTCAGGAGTCGGTCCAGGCACGCTCCCGAGCAGGTGACGACCATCTCCGGGGCGTGGTCGCCGGAAACGAATCCTAGGGCCGCTCCTGGAGGAGGCAGGAGCATCTCCGGAGCCTCGGGGTGGCGACTCGTGCTCGAGCGCAGGATGACGACCCGGTCGCACATGCAACACCGCTGGGGGCGCTTGGAGTCAATCCGCATGGCCGCCGCCGGGGAGGGGTTTTGTGGGGGCCCCGTCGGGGGGCTTGGCCCCTCTCGGGAAAGGCATGTCCCCCAAAAAGAAGTAGCCCCCCCGGTCTCGGTCCGGAGGGGCCACCCAGCGTAGGCGCCCAGGTCCGCAGGAAAGGCGGTCTCTCTCAACAATGGGGGAGAAGGAGCGACTGCGGGGAAGGTACGACACCCCCGAGCCGAGGTCAACCCGTGACCCGTGCCGGGGCGGGATTTTGGGGGCCCCCGGGGGAACTAGAACCTATCTTTCCACTGGGAATCCCACCAGATAGACACCCCCAGTGACGGGGGGCGCGATTTTTGGTCCCAAAGAGAATTATTAAGAGAGAGAGTGTATATAGGTATGGAAGAGAAAATGGCGCCCTTGGCGCCCCCTACTATATTCCTCTTAGATTCTTAGAGAATAGAAGCGAAGTCATCTGCAAAAGTGGCCGCCCCTATCCCGCCCCCTGCCTGGGGGAGCACCCGAGCGGGGTCAGCCCTTCAGCCCCCACCGTCTTTCTCATTGGTTTCGCTATCTTTTAGCAGACGCAGCGGCCGGTATCGCTTCCCATTCACCTTCCCCTCGAGGTGTCCGAGGGCGTTCAGGCGACGGCCAAAAGCGTTCATGCTGGGCGCACGAAACCCTCGTTTTTCAGCCCATTCAGTGAGGCCCCCATAGAGGTCCGCGATTGGCGTCCAGCCATTTTCTCGGGTGACGGGACGCTTCAGAGTGACCGAGAGCCGGTCCTTGACGAACTCATAGATAGGGTCGGTCTCGGCCCGCCAGTCGTCGATGGCCTGGGGGTGGGACGCCGGGATGGTGTAGGCGCCTCTGGCGAGGGCCTTGGCTCCGGTTCTAATGAGCCACGAGACCATCTGGGGCCTCTCGGTGGCCAGGACCTTCTCGGCGAGCCCCAGGACCCGCGCCGGGTCGCCGGTGAACCTCCGGTTGAACGTCAGCACCAGAGGCCGCCTCCAGAAGCCGTGGCTGCTATCGGCGAACCGGGGATACTCATTGCTGGCTAGGATGTGGCCGGCGATGGGCTTGAACTCGATGGGCTTCTCGCGGATGGGCCGCCCGCGCATCTTGTCGCCGGTGGTGATGGCCTTGAGGGTGACGGAATCCAACACCTCCCGCTGGTTCACCTCACTCACCGTGTTGAGAAGCTTCCCGCACAAATCCGCCCGGTCGTACTCATTCTCGAGTCGCTCCGGCCGGATGGAGCAGGTGGACCCGGTCGGGAAGCACCCGGTGATGAGCTCCAGGAGAGTGGATTTCCCGTCTTCCCCCGGGCCCTTCAGCAGGAGCCATTGCTGAAGACGTGTAGCCGCCCCTAGGAGGCACACCCCCGCGAACTCCCCCACCAGTTGCACCTTCTCCGGCCCGTCGTCATCGGGCTTGAACATCCCCCGGAGCGCATCGAGGAGCAGGGCGGGTTCCTCCTCCGTGTAGGGGAAGTCGTATGCGAACCGGACCAGGTGCTCGGGCGAGTGGTCCCGGAAGCCAATCTCACCCTCACCCGTGACGTAGACGAAGGCGTCGCGGAACGGCAGGCCGGGGGACGTGCCGGTGAAGAACTCGCGGCTCCACGCCAGGCCCCGCAAGCACCAGAGGGCCCCTTTGAGGTCGGCGGCCTTCAGGTGAATCACGTGCTTTCCGAAGGGGGTCCGGTCGTAGCGCTCCAGGGTTCTGGCGAGTTCTTCCTCTGAGATTCGCGCCCAGATGCCTACCGGGTCGTACCGGTAGAAAGCGCCCTCATCGTAGACGGGGGCGATGACCTTCCCATCGAGGTTCACCGAGAACTCGTGCTGGAGGGCCTTGGCATACTGGATATGGCCCTTGCCCTTCAATCTGTAGGGTGACTTGGCGGCCTTGGGGGGCGCCTTCTGCGGCTCCTCCGGGGTCTTTCGGTTTTCATTGTCGTTCATCACACCATCCTCCTTCCACGCCCGTAACGGGTCTGTGGAAATCTTGTTGAGAGCTCCTCCGGACCTCCTTCCCTTCAGAACCAGGACGCTACGCCGGGTTGACATTAGCCACCGGGTGCACATAACTCAAGCCACACACGGGATACGGGTTGACGATATGCGGACGTCTACGAGGCAGGTGAGGACCCACTTCAACATGCGCCTGAGCGCCGAGGAGCGCTCCATGGTCGCGGAGCTTGCCCATGGACACGGCCTCAATTGGTCGGACTTCATTCGCCAGCTGATTCGGGCCGCATACTCCGCCCGGCATGTCGAAAGGAGAGCCCCCGATGAGGAACGGTAAGGTTCAGAGCCTCATCGACCGGGCTCTGCACCCCCGAACGCCAGTCGAGGAGGCCCGGACGAGCGCCATCATTGCCCTGCGCCAAGCGGTCTCCCAGGGACTTTTGTCATCCGGCATCCGGCTGGAGCCCCAGGTCGACAAGCGGGCCTTGGAGGACGCGGAGGCCACCGGCTACGCCCGAGGGATTGTCGAGGGGGTCAGGAAAGGCATCGCCGAGGGGGAGAAGCGCGCTTCAAGCGAAGCAAGGCGCATTGGGTTCGACGAGGGGAGGGCCGTCGGGATTGTCCAGGGGGCCGCAGAGGCGATGGACAAAGCCCGAAGGGCCTACCAAGAGGGCTTCGACGCGGGACGGGCGGAGGCCCTCGGGCACATCTCGGTCGACGTCGAGGCCTTCGGCAGGATGCCAGAGGCCAAACCATCCAGGGCCCGGAAAATCATCCAAGCCAAGTATGCCGGCAGCTGCAACTACTGCGGGGTCTATTGGGATGTCGGTGAGCCGATTGCCTGGGCGAAGGGCCGGGGGGCCACCTGCGTCAACTGCCAGGAGAGATAATCATGACTCAGAAGGGCGACTTTTGGTCGGTGACGAACGAGGACATCCACAAGGCCCTGGAGGAGCTCCAGAAGAAGGTCGCGGAGTCGAAAAGGGCCTCGACGACAGCCGCGCCGCGAATCGACATAGCGGCACAGAGGGACCAATGCGACCCCGAGTGGGCCCCGATGAGCCCCACCACCGAGCTGGAGCTGAAAATCCAGGCCCTGGAGATTGAATCCAAGATGTGGCGGGGCCGGGCGGAGACCGCGGAAAGGGAGCACCGGGCGACCGCGGCGCGCCTCGACACCATGACGGACCGCGCGATGGGGGTACACAGGCATAACATGTTCTTGGCCGACGAGTGCGGAAAGCTCAAAAGCGAGAACGAGGGCCTGCTGGCCGAGAACGCGCGCCTCCGGAGGAAGCATGGGCGCTGAGCCGCCTCTGGGCTTTGACCTGCTCTGCGTGGGCAAGTTCCACGCGGCCGACCTGCACCCGTCCTACGGCGCCGCGGGACTACTACATGAACACGTCCTTGAGTTCCGACACGAGCCGGAGGGGGGTCTCAAGATGCGGCCCATCACGCCAGACTATCTCCGGGTGAAGTGTCCGAAGGAGGCCTGGGACCAGTTCGAGGTGGGGAAGGTCTACCGGGTGGTCCCATGACAATTCCCTCAAAAGAGCGCGAATGGCGGGAGTGGGCCTGCCGGAAGATTGCCCGCCTCGACGCCGAGTGCGAGCAGCTCCTGGCGCAGCTCGAATCCTTGAGAGCCAGAAAGACGGCGGATGGCAGGCCCCGATGCGACTGTGGCTGGCTCCTACCACACCGCTTCGAATGTCTTGGTCATATGTCCATCCTCCGGGTCGAGTGCCCGGAATGCGGAGAGCGCTACCTCATCAAGTCCCCCAAGGAGGCCACCCAATGAGGGGCGACAACGGCGCGGAGCTGCTCGAAGAGCTGGAGCGGGAACCCCGGGGCGAATCAACCCAGGAAGACCCTGAGATTGTCCCGACGGCGAGCCGGACCGACCTGCTATTCGCCTGCACCTATCCCTGGGGCCGGCGGGCTCCAAAGACTGACCCGGGACCCCCGGCCAGATTCGGGCTCGCGTTTCATAAGGCCATGGAGCTTCTCTTCAGCGAAGGGGCCTACGACCCGGAGACCATCGCTTCTCGCCATGGGATAGACGCCGAGGAGCTGCGCACGCGCGTTGAGCCGTCCTATTCGGTCCTCCGCAAGTGGCTCACGGAGAACCTGTTCGACCTCAAGTTCATCCGTCCCCAAACCGAGGTCAGCGTGGCCTACAATCCCTGGGAGGATACGGCCCGGGACTGCCTGCCTCCGACCGAGGAGACCCACGAGTACTCCGACCGCAGGCCGGGGGAGATTCCCGGGACCGCGGACCTCGTGGCCGCCGCCCAGGGCGACCGCTCGAAGATTCTGGGCGACCCCTCAAAGGTCCTGGTCGTCGACTACAAATCCGGCTGGGACGTCGGAGCGAGCTGGCAACCTCATACCCCCGCGGAGTCGGGCCAGCTCCGGTCCCTGGCCCTGGCCTTCTCCAGGCTCTGGGGGGCCAAGGAACTCTTCGTCGCCTTCCTCCACGCTCCGGCCGGGGGCGCCCCCGAGGTTCTCTCCGACCGGTTGACATTGGAAGACCTCGAGGAGCACCGGAGGAACCTGCGCCGGGCCATGGGCCAGATTGGCTCCGGCTGGATGAGGCCTAGAGAGTGGTGCGCCCACTGCCCGGGGTTCAGTATTTGTCCTGCGCAGAGCAATGCTTTGGTGGCCTTGAACAGACCCCCGGGACCTCTCTCGGCGAGCCGCGTTGGGGCCATCCACCAAGCGACGGGGCTCTACGACAAACTTCGGGAGCGGCTGAGAGACGAGATAAGAGCCTGGGTGAAACAACATGGCCCGGGAATCCGCCCCGACGGCCAAATCGTCGACCTGGTCGAGACCGAGACGACGAACCTCTCCCAGGCCAGCATCGAGAGAGCCTTGGGCCCGCTGAAAGGTGCCAAAGAGATAGAGCGCCTCAATAAGCTTGGGTGCATTGAGAAGAAGAAACGGGTCGAGCTTCGAGCGAGGAAACAATGACCATCGCTAGACTCCCGCCGCCTGTGAAGCGCAAACGTGTCGATACCATCTGGCTCACCCGGGAGATTTGGAACAGCTACGAAAAGCCCGAGGCCCAACGTCCCACCAAAGACGAGTTACCGAAGGTCGCGGAGGTCGCACGGGAAATCAAGGTGACCGGGGTGTTTCCCGGCATCCTGACCATCGGCCTCTTCGCTGGGAAGGAATGGGTCATCGACGGCTTGCACCGGGGCGCCGGATTCATGCAGAGCGGCCGGAGCGAAGTCTTGTGCGACGTCCACTACATTGAATGCGCGTCGCAAGCAGATATCGCCAAGGAGTTCATCAAGCACCAGACCTCGATTGTGCGATTCCTGCCCGACGACAGGCTCCGCGCGCTCGAGGTGGCCGGTTGCGCCGCACTCTCCGTCATCCGCGGGGCATGCCCCTTCGTCGGATATGGCAACCTTCGCCGCAGCGGGTCTGCTACGCCACGCCATCGTGCTATTGGACGTCGAGAGGGGTGGGGTCGTGCTCAGGGGAAAGCCCCATATCCTCCTCGCGGGCCCGCGGCGGCCCACCGACGTCTTACCCGACGAGGCCCAGCAGCTGCTCGTGGATTTCGATTGTCTTGACCTAGATGAGCCGGTCGAGAAGGTCGTCGATGACCTGGTCGGGCTTTATGTGGATTTGTGGAAAAAATAAGGTGTAGCCATGAGAGACTACTGGCATGACGGGATTGTCCTGCGCATCCGACCCAAGAACCCACCGGAGGGGGATTATCCCAACGGGCTCCTGTTCGGCGACGCACTGCTCTTTCTCCAATTGCTGGAAAAGCGCCTCCCCCCCAAGAAGGAGAAGGGCTACCACCACGGGCTGGTGTATACCCGCGATGGAGCCTTCTGCGTCGAGCTCTGGGAGCCGGACGGCATCCGATGGCAGGTTCAGCTGACCAGCGAGGACTTGAGAGGAGTCTCCGTCGAGGAGCTGGTGGAGAATCTCGCGAGGAGGGTGGAGGAGGGCATGGGGTGGCCCAAGACGAAGTGATTTGGCTGGAAAAGCTGATGCCCACCACCAACCGCCCCGGCGAGAAGACCCTGCACCTCTTCTGCGCCAACCACCACCATCGGGACCATGAAAGCAAGAAGCCCACGACCATGCATCGCCACGGGACGCACGTCCTATTCGAGGCGAAGTCTCACACGAACGGCGAGCGCCCGGTGGTTGTCGACATAAAACACGGCATCACCGTCGACGTCTTCGCGTGCGAGGTGTGCGGCTACGTGGAACTCTACGCCCAGCCGGAGGAAGAATGACCATCTGGCTCCGGGCCCGCGCCCGCGACTGCGGGATGTACGAACTGCACGCCGATAAAGCCCCGACGGCGAGAGACCTCCGGAGCATCATCCGGGTCTTGGGGGTCATGGCGGCATACGAAGAGGGCTCCGACATCGACAAGGTCATCGCTTGGCTAGACAAGCAGCCAGACCTATTGGGCCTGGATGTCGGCAAGCGGCTCCGAAAGGCGCTCCTAGGCGGGGACCAGCCCGAGGGAGAGCACTGCGGGCCGGAAGTCGGCTAGAATCTTCTCATGGGAAAGCCGCACGACTCCCCGGACTGCCCCTGCGCCGCCTGCCGGGAGCGGCTGGACAGCGCCGGGACCGCGGCCAGCTCCCATTGGAGGGCTTTCCAGAACTATCTCGCCCGTCGCTACGAGTGGGTCCGGCCGCGCCCGAGCCTGTACTCGTCCTGGGTCGTCTTCTCACCCAGTGAGTTGCCTGGCGCCTGGACCGCGCACGCCCTGGAGTTCGACGTCATCACGCAGGGAAACAGCCCCGAGCACACCTACCAGATGGCGCTCGAGGCGGTCGAGATGGTACTCACCGACGACATCGCGCGCGGGGCCGACCCGTTCGCCCGTCGTGCCCCGGACGAGTACTGGGACCGGCTCTTCGACCTCCGGGAGCACGGTGAGAAGGTGGACCCTTCCATGAAGCTCTCCGAGCTGATGAAGCCCCCTCGCCCATTCGCCGCCCTGGTGATGTTTCGGTCAGGCCGGGACCAGCCGCCGGAAAGCCTTTGGGTTGGTGAGGTACCAAGCCAGCAAACCGCTCCCGGCGACGATGGCGACCCCAATCGCGACTGACCCCCAGGGGAACCCCGGTGGCGGATTCCCCGTCGAGCTATTCAGGCTGGGGTCATAAAACGCCTTGTAGTTCCCGTTGTTGAAGGTCGACCAAGGCCCGAAGTTCTGGCCCCCGTTCGGAGCCTTCAGCCAGACCTGGTAGGCGGCCTGGGCATTATAATTTGGGTCGAGCAGGTTCCCGCCGGAGTCGAGGTCCGGATGGAATGCCACATCGATTTGCCAGAGGCCTTTCGATGGCCCCTGCACGTTCGGCCCCGTGTCCCCAATCGCTCCGTCGTCGGCGAACCCCTGCCCACACTGCCCCGGGCAGAGACTCGTGTCGCTGGAGAGACATTGGCTCTCGGCCATGGCAATCGCCGCGGCCATCGCCGGGTCGGGGAACCCAGCTCCAGCCGCCAGCCAGACGAGCTGTTCAATGGTCCAACATCCCATGGGGCCTCTCGAACCGGCCAACGTAACCCGTCACCCGTATCAGGCTACCCCAAGCTTTCCCCGGGTGGTAGGCTCCTTGTCAAGGAGAACCTCATGGCCAAGAGAAACCCCATTGACGGGAGCATCCTGCTGGAGGGGGCGGCAATCGGTGCGCTGGGGTGGACCGGCGGCCAGATGATTCTGAACCAGGCAAGGAACCAGGCCTGGGGCAGCCCGCCAGGCACGCCGGGAGTCAATCCCATCACCCAGACCGCCCCGGCCACCTGGGCCTCGGGCGCTTTGGGGGGCGCGGGAGTGGGGTTGGGAGTCGCCGGGCTCGCGGCGGCGGCGTCCGGGGGCGGAACGGAGACGCTCCTCGTCGGGCTCGTCGGAGCGGCGGCGGGCATCTTCGGAGCCATGTCCATCGCGAGCAACCCCCAGACGGTGGGCCTGGCGGGGCTCGGAGCAAGGAGCCGGCGGCCGATTCCGCCAGTGATGCGGCAACACTCGCCAACCGCTTCCGTGGGCCGGCGCGCTCCCAGCGTCCGGGAGATGACCCGGGCCCTTCCCCCGGGCCTGCGGGAAAGCCACGGGTATGGGTGCGTCAACTGCCCGGACAACCAACCGGCTAGCGTCGCTGGACCCTACCAGGGAGCGCACCCGCCGCTGCCTCTGCATCCCTACCATCCCCATTTGTCGCCCCGCACCATGGGGGAGGCGGAGAATGTCCGGCGATTGCTCCCGCCCGAGCCGTGGACGCCCATGGCCATGATGTGGGACAACGACGATTACAACTTCCCCCAGCAGGCCCAAGCCGCCGCGCAGATGGTCCCCACATCCGCCGCGCCAACGCCAGGCCCTCCGGCGCAGAACCAGACCGTCGTCCCGGTGGCCCCCGTGCAACCGGCCCCTGGGGTCCCCGCCGGCTCTGCGGATACCGCCCTCCCGCAGGCCCCAGCCCCTACTACCCCGGTCGGAGCCGCCCCTTGGGCTTCTCACCGCATCGCCCAACAGCATCCGGCGCCCAGCGTTCCCATCGGAGCGGTGCATCCCGTTCAAAGAATCCCCTTCCAGATGCAGCCGGTGCAGCACACGCCGTTCCCGAACAACCGGATAGCGGCCCAGCATCCCGCTCCATCGGTGCCCATCGGAGCCCCCGGATATCCGGCCGGGAGCTGGGAAGCCTACCACCGGCGATAAAATGCGCCGAGCTCTCTCCAGAAAGAAGAATCCCCCCTCCTCCGCCGAGGCGGTGCTGGGTGTCCTGGTCATGGCCGGCTTTGGCGCCGCGGTGGCGGCGGGGTCTTCTGCGCTCGCGGGCGCAACCACCCAGGCGACTCCGAAGACCAGTGACCTCGCCGTGATGGGCGCTGCCATCGGGACCGCGTGGGGCGGCATCACCGAGGGTTTGGCCGCCGGGCGGGGGGAGTACATGATTCTGGGGTTGGCGCTTGGTGGTGGGATTGTCTTCGCGTTCAAACAGAGCCAGGGGCAGAGCGCTCCACCCCCGGGGGCTTGAGCGATGCCCCTGATTCATGGCTATTCGGATGCCACCCGGTCGAAGAACATCAAGAAGCTCCGGCGGGAGGGCTATTCGTCCAAACAAGCCTCCGCCATTGCGTATCGGGTCCAACGGCAAGAACTGAGAAAGCACCACATGTCCACTCGGAAGCTGGCCAAGCGTTCTCGGGACAAGCCTCGAGCTCGAAGACGCAAGGAGGCCAAGGAGAATCCCTCCCCCGCGATGGATACGGCCATCAAGTGGCTCGGGGGTGGGGCGTTGGTGGGTGGCGCTCTGGGAGCCTTCGTCGGCATCGGCGCGGGGCCCACCAACAACACGATAGCTTCCGCGATGGGTGGAGCCGCATCAGCGGTGGGGCTGGTGGCGATAGGGGGCCTCGTCTACGGCCTGGTGGAACCCAAAGACCGCGATGCCGCCTTCGCCACGGCAGGCCTCGGGCTCGCTGGGTCCATCCTCCTGGGCGTCATCACCAACATGAGGGGCATATGAGTCGGCGACGGAGCAGCAGGCGGGTTCAGAAGCGGAAAGAGAACCCGGACACGACGACCATCCTCATCATCGGGGGGCTCGTGATAGCTACCGGTGTCGGGGTCTACTTCCTCACCCGGCCCCAGCAACAGCAGAATGGGGGCGGCAACGGTGGAGGAGGCGGGGGAGGCAATAATCCCCCGCCCCCCACCGGCATCACCTACGGCGGCAATACCTTCAGCCTGACCGACGTCTGCGCTCGAGCGGGCCAGACGGCCGCCCAGACCGGAGCTGACCCGAGCATCTGGGCCGCGCTCTGCCAAGAGCACGGAGGCACACCAGCTCCTCCACCGACAACCCCGCCGCCGACCAACACCCTGCCCCCCGCAGCGTCGACCGCCACCGACTCCACCGTCGTCTGGACCGACCCCCACGGCGTTCCGTACACGCGCCTGCAGGCCTGTCAGCTGTCGATTGTCCCTGGGGGGTACGGCGGCAAGACACCAAGCCAGTGGTACGACCTCTGCTCGTCGAACGGCGGGTCGGGGCCGACTATGGTCGGTGTCAACGATAACACCGTCGTCTATGGGCCGGACCCGGGGGGCGTCACCTATACGCGCAAGAAGGCCTGCCAGCTGGCCCAGGGCGGCGGTACGTTCTGGCCGGCTCTTTGCAAAATGTACGGCGGCACCCCAGGACCCTGACCATGAGCAAGAGAATCCAAAGAAGAAAGAGCAAGGAGAACCCCAACGTCGTGCCGATGTTGGTCATCGGGGGGCTGGTCATCGCCGCGGGGGTGGGCGTCTACTTCCTCACCCAGCAACAATCTGGAGGGGGAGGAGGAAGCTCTACCCCGAACATCTCCGTCCAGGGCAAGAACTTCACCCTTGCGCAAATCTGCGCGAACGCGGGTCTGCCCCAGAGCCAGACCAACGTCGACCCGGCGACCTTCGCCTCGCTCTGCACCCAGCATGGGGGGACACCCGCCGCCGCGCCGACCGGCCCCAACATGACCGTGGCCAAATTCCCGAATGGCACCGTCAACGTCACCCGGGCGATGGCCTGCGGGTGGGGCAAGTTCGCACAGACGGCGCCCACCGGCTCCATCGCCGGGAAGACCTACGCTCAGTGGGCAACTCTCTGCACGCAAAACGGCGGAACGGTAGGGGGGAGCTGAGATGGCGAGACGCAAATCGAACCCAATCAGCAATACCACCTGGCTCCTGGTTGGGGGAGGGGTGCTGGTGGTCGGCGGTGTCGCGTTCTGGGCCATGACCCGCAGGACGACCCCTCCACCTGGGGGGCCGCGGAACTTCACCCAGAGCACCGGCGGCGGATGTGACCCAGGCTACGTGCTAGGGCCCGATGGCAACTGCTGGGCACCGTGCCAAAACGGGAGCGCGCCTGATGCCAACGGGTGCTGCCCGGAGGACTACCAGAACGGCAACTGCGGCGGAGGGGGAGGCGGTGGCGGTGGCGGGCAGGTCTACGATGACAACACGGTGGTCGGGACCGATGTGAATGGGAATAATGTCACCAGGTGGCAGGCCTGCCAGTGGGCCGTGCAGTATGCGACCAACTCGATAGCGGGCAACACCAGCGACAATCTGAACAAGGCCGGGCTCCTGGCCGGGGCGTGTCAGGCCTTCCAGGGAACCTTCAACGCGCCGTTCGGAGTCAGCCTCCAGATTCAGACCCCGCCGATTGGGGTTCTGCAGTCGAATCTGCCGACGGCCCCCTGAGCCATGCCGCTTGAGAAGGACCCCGCGCTCCAGTATTTGGCCCGGCTGGCGCTGGCGAGGAGCGGAATGCCTGGCCCACCGGGACCTCCGGGGCCGCCGGGCGAGCCGGGCGAGGATGGGCCCCCGGGCATCGATGGGCCCCCCGGAGAACCAGGCCAGGATGGGCCCCCCGGGCCTCCGGGTTTGAACGCCGGCAACATCATCGGTCCGGTCAGTAACACGTCCGTCGCCACCAGTGTGTCATCAGCCTCTATCGACCTCCCAGGGCCCTCTGGATATATGCCTCGTAGCTCCGGGACTGTCCTATTTTGGGCCACGGTCAACGGCACGATGGATGCAACTCCAGGGTTCATCGTCCTGGACGTCCAGTTAGATGGGGGGACAGTAGTATCTTCCGCGAGGACCGGCGGGACAGTGATACCGAACGGCGTATTTACCGTAGTCAATCTCGGGACCGCTCAACTTCCGCTGGATGGGAGTCCTCACTTCTTGAGAGTTGCTTCAAGCACCACGGCCGGAACCTACACCGTCCAGGCCGGCAGCCTCACAATTTTCGCTGTCGAGCTCTAATGCCGCTCAGTGACGAGTACCTCACCAAGCTTGCGGTTGGAAGACCGGTGGTTCCGGGACCCCAGGGTGCTCGGGGTGTTGACGGCACTCCAGGCAACCCAGGCGCGAACGGCGCTACAGGGATACCGGGCGAGGATGGAAATCCAGGGCCCGCAGGTGAGAGCACGGCCAACTACCTATTTACGGCGCAGAACACGGCTAGCAGCGGAACGAGTATATCGACAACTACGGTAAACTACACATCCCACGGCTCTGGTATCATCATCGTATGGCTCATGGCCAATATCGCTAGGCTGGTGGAAAGCGCGACACAAGGGTCATTGACGATAAGGCTCTATGTCAATGGATCAGGGCAGCCAGTTAAATTTGTGCGATTTGATGCTGTCAATGGGATACGTGGGGCGGGTCAGATTTTCTTGTGGGTGGTGGCGATAACCACAGGAAGCACCGCAGCCTTTTATGCGAATGCATCGGGTACTTTGACAACAAATGCCCAACTCGGAAACCTGAGACTTCTCGGCCTGGAATTGACCTGAAGAGGCTAGGCTCCAACGGCTTGTTCGTAGAGCCTCCTAAGCCTCTCCATCGCGCTCTCCTTCCTGGCATCCATCAACTCTCTCAAGTCGGCATCCAGCTGGTCGTCGCCCTTCCCGAGGGCCCCGTTCATGGCATCTAGCTTATCGATGACAGCCTTCCGGATGACGTCATCGGCGCTGCCTCTTGCTATCGGAATTTGAATCAAGACCTTCTGGCCTTTGAACCTCCCAAACCGATTCTCGAACTGCAGCAGGGTAGTCGCGAGATAGCTCAACTCCGCGATGACGACGTTGCCCGCATAGGATAGGAGATTGACCCCCTCCTTGCAGGAGTCAAAAGTTAGACATAGGCAGTCCGGCTGAGATTTGTAAATCAATTCCCGTTTCTCCACCGGCAGGCCCCCATGACTCACCTTCACCCGCGCCTCGGGGCAGCGCCCAGAGACTGCCCCGGCAATCCCCTCGGCGATGGAGCGCCGGTGGCTCCCCACGACCACCTTAGCCCCAGCCTCCAGGTGTAGCGCTACAAGCGCCACCACCATGTCGAACTTCCCCTCGGCGGCAAGCCCCAACGCCTTCTGGAAGGCCTTCTCTTTGAATTCGATGGGGGCAATAAAGCGAGGGTCTATCTCCGTCGAGAAGACCTGCCTCGTCCGCGGGGGGAGTTCCAGCTCCACGTCGCTCTTCGTCCTCCGGAGCATGAACCCCCAGGGCCTAGCCGGGGACCACATGAGCCGCTCATTGAGCTCCTCGAGGTTGGAAGAGCCGTCCCATTTCCATACCGTTTTGAAGATGCCCACCCCATCTTCCCGCATCTGAATCTGCTCCTGGCGCCCGCCACAATACCGGAGCCCGTATTTGAAGAAGCTCTTGCCGAGACGGCCCGGGGATATCACTTCCAATGGCCCGAAGAACTGCTTCACGCGGTTGGAAATCGGCGTGCCCGTGAGCATCATCCGGTGGGAACACTTCTCCCCCAGCTCCCTGGCGGCCTTGGAGCGCCTCGCCTCGAGGTCCACCAACCTGTGGCCTTCATCGAGGATGAGCGTCTTGACCCCCCAAGCGATGAGGCTCTCCGCCCAGGCGTGGAGAATCTCGTAGTGGACCACGCAGACGTCGAGGGATGGGTCGATGGGCGACGGCTTGGTGCCTTGGAGCCCCCCGCGCTTGGCCGCCGGCCACCACTTCTCCAGCTCCCCGCCCTCCGACAGCCAGACCCCGCGCACGGCGTTGGGGCAAACGATGACGGTCTTCTGGCGGAGGGCCCTTGCTGCTGTCGCCGCTTGGCTACTCTTGCCGAGCCCCATGCTGTCCGCGAGGATGCAGCCCTCGGAGCTCTTCTGAAGGAGGAAGTCGACCCCCACCCGCTGGTAGTCCCGGAGGCCCTTGGAGGCGGTCAGGAGCCCAGAAGGCCCGACCAGCCCGGACCAGTCGCCGTGAATCACGAGGCCCCGCTGGTGGGCGTTCTTCGCGGTCACATGCACCGCGTCCGGGTAGCCCACCAAGCAGCGCAAGGCCTTGTCCCAGCGCATCCCCGGGACCTTGTCGGCCTCCTCTTTCAACACCTGAGAGAAGCCCGAGGAGCGCAGAGCCCATAAAGGCCCACCCACGTGCTGGATTTGAATCACCGGCGAGAGCCCCCGAGAGAAAGGGCCACCCGGCAGCTCTCGAAAGGAGCCCCGCCCAGGGGGGTAGGCGAGGGGGGAACGAGCAGCGCGCCGGGCGCCCTTTGACCCTTGTAGCAGGGCCTGTCGCCGGGGGCCTTATTTTTTACTAAAGGACAAGCAGGGCCAGCCTATTTGTTCTGCTTGCTGACCCACCGCAGGACGCGCTCCCGCTCCCGCTCGCTTTGGATGACTCCGGGCGCTCCAGCCCTGAGCGGGAGATACTGGACCAGCCAGCCGCTCCGTTTGAACCGCTCGGAGAACCCCGGGATGGGGACGTAGGTACAAAGCCCCCGCTCTTTCAGCCGGTCCAGCTTGTCGAGGGTCACAATGCTCGAGTTCGTATCCACCACGTGGATGTGGCCGGCGTAGATGTCGTCCAGCAGGATGCGGTCTTCGGGGGCGATTCCTAGCCGATGGGCCATCTCTCCGGCGTAGCCATAAGGGCTGAGAGCGTCAACGGTCTAGTGTCACCCCTTGGTGTCATCCTTCCGGGGGACAAACTGGTCGGAGGAGACAGCTGCGACGGCGTCGCGCAGGGCCTGGAGCATCGCGATGCGCCGGTCCAGAGACTCGATGAACTCGCTCATGGTGGTGCTGGGGCCGGCGAGCGGGGGCTCACCCACGAACCCCGATGGGGATGACGCGGGCTGAGATGCCGCAACGCGCTGGCCGACCTCGACGGCCATCTGCGCCCATTTCCTGCCCGACGCCTTGTCGACGCGGTTGGCTCTCTGGAGGTAGGTCTCCCCTCGGCCGCGCCTGGGGAGGAAGTCGGGGTACTCCTCAAGGAACAGTCTCCGGCGCTCTTTCGGGTCCACGACGTCGGGGTGCCAGTCGGGGTGCGCGTCGACAGGGGAAATATGGTGTTGCCAGCCCATCGCGCCAAATCGGAACGCATATCCACAAATGGGACATACCTTCTTCGGAGGACCAGAATACGGCTCCTCCTTTTTCTTGGTCATGGCCCGGATTTATGCGGCTGGGGCCACAACGTCAATCCCGCAGTGTATAGGCACTCAATTACCGGTTAGTGCTTATCCATTAGTAATTGGGATAGGGCTCCGGCCAGGGGCGGTCGAGGGGCCCCCGGGCGACGGATGAACCTCGGGCGAGCCCCGGGAGGCTTTGGCAGCCCCGCGGTGTCAAGACGAAATGGACCTCGAGGGGCTTGTAGCGCCGGCGGGCCTGCACCGCCAGCCTGGACCTTGGGGGGTTCAGGGGGCTGGGCGGGCGGTTTGGGGGGAAATCGGAAGGGAAGATTCCGATTTGGGGCCCCTTGAACGCGGCCTCTGGGGGACCCACCCTCCGGGCGACCCAATGCTCTCCCGCGCACAACGACGCCTCATCCGCCAGACCATCGGGTCGGCCCCAGCCCCACCGCCGGCTCCGCTTGAGAGGGCGGGCTACTCAATAGCCGAGGCCGCTCAGGTGGTAGGCGTCCGGCCGGCGACGCTCCGGCGGATGGTCGAGCGCTACGCCCAGGTCGAGGGCGACGAGGTCGTGTCGCGCTTGACCGGCATGACCGTCAGAAAGCGCGGCGGCCTGGGCCGGTGGGTCGTTACCCTCGACCCGTGGCTGAAAGGCCCGGCCTAGGCCACCGCCGAGAGTTCAATGGTTCGTTCAACAGCCCTGCGGCTACTGTTCAAACCATTGAAGTCGACGTCGCAGCCGGCCAGGCCTGCGTAGGTCCCCGTCCCGTGGAGCTTCCAGGCTCTTTTCCCTTGGATTGTGACCAGGCTTGCCCGGAGCCGCTGGCCGCCCAGCAGGACCCGGACAGCCTCCGCGGCCTCGCGGCCCCCCTTGGCCAGGCTCTGGCGCAATTGCTCGGCCTGCTTCTCCAGGTTGGCGACGAGCCTTCGGGCATCCAACTCCGGAGGGCCAGCCTTCAACCGCTCCAGGCTCTTCTCCAAGGTCGCCAGCCGCGCCTTCTCCTTGTCCAAAGCCTCGTAGATGTCCCCCCGGTGGGCTTGTGGGGCGGTGGCGACGGCGTCGATGAGGTTGGCCTTGCGTCTCTTGGCGCTGGTGATTTCCGCCTCGATGCGCTTTCGGTCGTCGGCCCGCTTGGGGGTCGTCCGGAGCTCCTTCCGGAGCCGGTCGCAGGTCTGCTTGATTCGTTCGGGGGTCAGCATCCCCGCCGCCATTTCGATGACCGCCTTCTCGACCCGCCAGGCGACACGCATCCCGATGCCAGGACAGGCTTTGGTCCGCGTGTGGTTGCAGTGATAAGACCGGGTGGGGCCGGAACCGGTCGCCGCGATACACCCCCCGCAGAGGCCGCAGGCGATGACGCCCGAGCAGACGTTGAACACGGTCCCCTTTCGCTCGGTGAAGTGCCATGGCCTGTTGGTCCGAGCGTGCGCCATCGCAGCCTCGAGGCGGGTGATTTGCTCCGGGGAGAGAATCGCCAGGTCCGGGAGCTCGTAGCGCTGGCCGGAGAACATCCGGTACCCCCGGTAATACGGATTCTTCAGGACGAACAAAACAGAGCTCATGACCCAGGGCCCCTCGGCCGACCGGAGGCCCTCGTCATTCAGGATGATGGCTGTCCGCCGGTAGCTCTCGGTCTGGAGGAACACATCGAAGAGCCGGCGGACGACAGCTAGCTCCGGCTCGTGCTTGACGGCCCATTTGCCGGGCCGGTCGCCAGTGCCCCGTGCGTCGGCGATGGTCACGGTTTTGAGCCGGTAGCCGAATGGCGGTTTGCCGGTGGCCCGGCCCTCGTTGGCGCGCTTTTGCAGATTCTCCTTAGACCGGTAGCTCGCGGCGAGTCTCTCTCCTTCGCCCCGGAAGCTATCGACGGTCGTCAGAAGCAGGTCGGGACCGCGGATACCGACCTCCTTGCCCTCCCGGTACTTCCAGACCTTGACCCCCACGGCGTGTAGGTCGCTCAGGATGGCGATGGACCGGTGGGCCTCGAGGCGCGATAGCCGGTCGAGGGCCCGGACGACGATGACGTCGAACTCTCGCCGTTTGGCCGCCGCCAGCATCGCCTGGAGCGCCTTGCGTTCCTCGGTGCCGCCCGAGACGCCGTCGTCGACGTAGACGTGGCCTTCATCGAGGCGCCACGCCTGGGCGGCGATTGCCTCGCGAGCGTTCTCCTCCTGGACCCGACAGGATTCGATGCCTAGCTGCTGGCCGCGAAGGTCCTCCTTGGAGAGACGTACGTAGATGGCGGCCCGGAGGGCGGTGGTCGAGGGCTTGTTCATCGAGCACCTCGGGCAATGAACATCTTGGCCAGCTCCTGGGCGATAGGGTCATCGGGCGGGACGTCCATGGCCGGGATGCTACCAGCCTTACAGATGAGGATGGCTTCCGCCTGGTTCGGCGCATCGACGAAGACAACCGGAGCCCGGTAGATGATTTCCTCGTCGGCCTCGAGGGCGATGGGCTCGGCGGGTAGGCCCTCTGGCGAGAGGGCGATACGCAGTTCCCCCCTGGCACCACGGAGCATCCGTCGGAACCGGTCGGGCGCAGCCGAGAAAATGACGGCCGGAATGGTGTGCGGGCGTAGCGGCTCGAGGGCAATGAGCCGGGGCCGGGGCCTGGCCTTCTTGACCGAGGGCCCCCTCCGGCGGGTCACGGCCCGGGCTCCCGCATCACAAAGCCAGGCGCCTGCATAAAGTACGTCGCCGCCCCTATCTGCCGCGCCAGGGCCAGCCACCGGCGCTCGTCCGCGGCCATCAGCCGCCACCGGAGCTCGGCGAGCCACTGCTCGGGGCCCATCGGGGTCTCGCGCTCCCGGCGGCGCTGCAGGATGCGCGCGGATGCCAGCCGGTCGGCGGGGCTCGTCTTGCGAAAGAGCACGACCCCGCGCTCGTGCCGACCGCCATGAATCCGGACGCCGTGGTGTACGATGGCCCGCTTCTCGTAGAGGTTCAGTTCGTCCGGTCTCATGATGAGACCCCCCAGCGCCGCAGCTGCTCCAGGCGCGCTCGTTCCTCCCGGCCCAGCTCGCCCCGCAAGGCCACCCGCTCCAGCCGGTCGAGGGTCGCCCGCTTCATCACGTCCGCGGTGACGCCCAGCGCCTCCCAGCACTTCCTCGGCCCCCTCTGCAGGTACTCCGCGCACGCCCGGTCCCAAGCCTGCACCTGGCATTCGCAGAAGGCGCCGCGGTTGGCCGCCACCACTACGCCCACGCGCGCCCACCCGTAGGCCATCATGTCCGCCCGCTCGAAGCTGTCGATGCTCCGGAGCATCACGTCGCGGCGCCAGGCAGCTTCAGTGGGGGCCATCGGCTGTTGGTCGATATCTCGCCCACACTTCCGACATTGTTTCATGTGGATAACCCTATTCCCGCGGATAGCGAAGGAGCCCCGTACAGGTGAGCTCCACATACCAGGCCTCGATACCCCACTCCCGCACCGCATAAGAAATCGGAATCACCTCGACGAATCCCGCCTCCTCCAGGCTCCGAAGTTCCTCCCGGGAGACGAGCCCGGCGTCGACCTGGGCCGGGTCGGAGCGGCCCCGGAAGATAATCTCGAGCACCTCCCGGTCGGAGCGGCTGGGGGGCAGCCTCGTCGCTTTGGCGAGGTCAGGAGCAATCGGGGTTGCTGCGCGGAGGTTCCTGCTGCTCGTGGGGTGTTTGGCCATGGGCTTTTTGTCCCTTTCCCGAAGACGAGATGCCGCCGTCCCATAGGAAACCCCCCGCAGGGCAGACCTCGGTTGGGCGGGCCTTCCGGCTACCCACCTGCATCCACCCCTCATGTAGGCCCCCGCTGGTCGGCCCAATCACTGACTGGCCAAGTTATGACCAGTCAGTAACGAACCGGCTTAGCGCCCCGACCGCCGCCGGTCAACGGTCTTCACGCCGAATCGTAGCAGGCTCGCCACTACTGGCCTCGGCCAGGCTGAGCATCGCCTGGAGCTTGCCGATTTCGGCCCGGATTTCCCGGACAACCCCTGGCCGGTCGGCTCGGAGCCGCTCGGCGAACTCTTCGATGGAGAGAGCCGACAACCGCGGGGCCGGCACCACGTACGGGCTGGAGGCCGGCTCGATAAGGCTCTTCTTGCCGGAGGGCTTTGGGGGCTTGGCCTGGGGCCTCGGGATGAGAACCCCCGGGACCGACATCCCCATCCGCTGGGCTCTAGTTGCTTCGATGCGCTCCTGGCGCTTCTCCCTCGTCTCCCGGCCCCGCTTGGGAAGGAAGTCCGGGAACTCGTCGAGGAAGAGAGCTTTTCGAACCTCCGGGTCGCGCTCCTCCGGGTGCCAGTGGGGGTGCCTGGCCCAGGGCCCGATGTGATGGTGCCAGCCATTGACGCCATAGCGAAAGACGTGGCCACACCCAAGGGGACACGGGCGGGGCTTCAGGGTTCCTTCCGGCTCTTCAGGCTCGGGGGGCTTAGGGGATTTGGGGGGTGGCAACTTCTTCTTGGAGGCCATTCGGGGGTTCCTTTCAAAAAGGAGCGACCCGCGGGGACCTGCCCCGAAGGCCGCCCCTCTCGATTGCTACTCACAACAGAACGCGAGATTGCCGCTGGGGTCGTTCATTGCGGCCCCGCAAGTCAGCTGGGGGGCGAGCGCGCGCGGGGTCGAGCCGTTGCACAGGTATCCGGTGGCGACCGAGGAGCAGGGGACCGATGGCGCAAGCTGGCAGGCGCCGAAAGCGAGGCCGGTGCTGCTGCCGGTCGTGCAGAAGCTGCACTCGTTCATGCAGTCCAAACAGGCGCACGAGTCGACCCACTTCGTCCACTCGTCCCGGGCGGCCGTCGACTCGACGTCCTCGCAGGTGTTGACGCACGTCTGGTCGACCTGGCCGCTGCAGTGGTTGACGCAGTCGTTCAGCGAGACGCAGCTCGTGTCTCTACTGCAGGCGGTCGCTTGCGGCTTGCAGGCGTTCCCAGAAGCGGCCACAAGGCAGCTCTGACAGACCTGGCTGACCGTGGGGTTGTCGAGCGGAAGGGCGATGAGGTCGGACGGGGGGCCGCTCGTCGATGAGGAGTTCCCTGAGCAGGCGGGGATAAGTAAGAGGAATAAGAGGGTGGTGGTACTGCGATTCATGACTTACTCCGTTGGGGGTTCTTCTTTGGGGGGATTGTCTTCGGGGGGTTCTTCTTTAGGGGGTTCTTCTTGGGGAATGTCTTCGGGAAGGGGTTCTTCCGGAATGTCTTCCCGGATGTGTTCTCGCGTCAGGTCCTCGAGCGTTTTCCCCCGAACGAGCTTGGCCTGAGCGCGGATGGCATTGGACACCGCTATCGTGCGGCACCGCCCCGGAGCCAGGCCGGAGCTGATGCTTTCGAAGAGGCAGAGGATTTCCAAGTCGCCCGCGATATCGTCCGGAAGCCAGACGTCGACCCGCACCAGGCCCGCGGCCCGGCGGCCTGTTTTCTTCTGGCGCAGCTCCCTCGTGTTCTTCTTCTTGGCGGCCATCGTCGGTCGACCCGTTTATAGCTCAGTCTGTCGCTTTCCAGCAAGGTTTACCCGTGTGGCCGGCGGATGGGCTTGTCAATGGCCTGACCCGTGACCCTTGTCGGGACAGAGCCGGCGCGGTAGAAATCCCCCATGAGCAAAGAAAGAGACGCGGCCGAGCTTCCCGAGCTCGAAGAGGCGGTCAAGAAGACGGTCTTCGACACCATCACGGGCGAAGTGCAAACGTGGGTCAAGGGCATCGTCGACTACGAGCTCCAGACGCGGGAAGTGCGCGAGCTCCGGCCCTACGTGGCGGATTTGGTGCGTGACGCCCTTCGCGATGCGCTCAAGGAACGCGACAAGAAGAAGAGCCCGGACGACACGCAGTCGACGAGCAGCGACGAGAACCTCTAGGGCTTCTGGCCTCGGCTCGGCTGGAGCATCTCATCGAGCGCCGCGTCGCACACCTCGCAGACGTGGCCCCGTAGGCGGTCGACCCGTACTCGGGGAGACTTCTCGCCGTCGCAGTGCTCGCAGGGGGTGTTTGCCGGCCAGTGCGCGCCGGTGGTGTCCCAATAGCGGCGGGTCATCGGCGGCCCCCGTCGCAGGTGCAGGCGTAGAGGTCGCCGCTCTCTCCCGGTGGAGCGCGCTCGACCACGGCGCAGAACCGGCCGCACCTGGAACAGCGCGGCGGCAGGCGTTGGGCGACAAGGACGTGGTCCTCGAATTTGTTGCCGCACTTTGGGCACGGCCCGTCACCCGGCCCCGGCCATTCGTGCTCGCAGCGCCCGCAGATGAAGTGCGTCATGGCTCCCCCCGGCCCAGGCCCCCGAGCTTGATAGGCCTGAGCGCTGCCGTGAAGCGGTGGTAGGCCCGGATGCGGTCCACCTCACGGACAGCTGTTTCTAGCCTCACGATGTACTCGAGCGCGGCTAAGAGGGCCGCCCGCATGTCGTCGCGCAGGTCCGGGTCGCTGGCGACGACATGGCGAAGCTCACTCAGGGTCATTGGGGGGCCTCCTTCCAGAACCAGAACTTCCGGACGAAGTCGGCCACGCCTGCCCCGATGGTCGACGCCGGATAGGACGCCAACAGCATATCGCCGCTGAGCACTCGCAAGCGCCCCCTGCGCACCCCTAGCCGTGCCAGCTTCTTGCCGTCGCGGGAAATGAATCCGTCGTCGGATAGCTCAGCACCATAGCGGCGGAGCGTGGCGGTGACCCATTCGCGTTGCTCTGGAGTCATTGGTCGGTCTCCACAGCCCCGGGTTGTCGGAATCGCACATAGCCGTTCTGGAACCAGAAGGCGGGCGCTGGTCGGGGTTCGTTCCACCGGTGGCCGCAGTCCTCGCAGCGCTTGACCAAGCTGCGCAGCTTGACGAGCACCAAGACCGGTGGGCCGTGGCACTCGGGACAAAAGCTATCCCTCATGAGACGTACACCTTTCCGTCGTCGCCCACGTAGAAGTCCTGAGAGCCGAACGTCTTTGCGGCTTTGCTGAGCAGTTCCCCCGCGTCCCGGCCGCGGTCCCAGAATCCGGTCCCATGCCCGTTTCGGGTGAGGAAGAAGTCGTGCCCGGCCTCCTCCGCGCTCCACTCATCGAGGGAGATGCCTAGGTCCGCGCAGTAGCCGAGGAAGTTCTCGCAATCCTTTTTGACCTCCGCGAGCGCCTCCGGAGCGAGGTCGTCGGGCCCGAAGTTGTCCTCGAGCGGGTCGCCCCCGTCATCGCGGCCGCAATAGCCATTCTCGTCTAGCTGGTTGTCCGGATGGCCCTCTCCGAGATAGCCGTTATCGTTCGTCGCCCAGAGGGCGCAGTCGATGTAGCCACCGACGAATGCATCCAAGTCCACGTTGGCCTCCTTTCAATGCCAGTGATGGTGATGGTGGCCCCAGCCGCGCCGGGGACCTCGCCAGCCGTGGCGGTACCAGCCCCCGCGATGGTGCCAGCGGCTGAGCAGGAACAGTCCCCCGAAGAGCCATAAAACGATGAGAGCCATGGGCGTTGTCCTTTCAGGCTTCTGAGACCAGGACGTCACTCCCCTCGGGAACGTCCCCCCGTTCGTCGAGCATCCGGGCGACCTCGCTCCGGAGCCATGGGTGGCCGGGCGACCAGAGGAAGACCTTCACGCGCTTGCCGGTGTTGGTTTTGAACTCGACCCGGTAGCGGCGATGGGTCACGCCCTCGACAACGAGTTCGCGGGGGCGCTTCATGGCTTCCCCGCGAGGATGCGACGGCCCTCCGCCTCGTAGGCGCTCCGCGCGCGCTCGACTTGGTCCGCGTCCGGTTCTTCGCCCAGCAGCTTATCGAGGGCGGTCCGATGCTCGCCGGACCACTGTCCGTCAAAAGTCAGGCCATCGTCCGCGTGCTCGGCGCAGACACGGGCGTCCCGACGGGCGAGGTCGCGGGCCCACTCATGCACCAGCTTTCTGGCCCGGCGCGTCTCCCACTCGCCTCCTATCCCGCAGAAGTCGTTCCACCCCTCATCGCCCAGCCAGCGGAGGATTTCCTCCTCCAATTCGTAGTCCTTCCTGCCCTCGTCGAGGGTCTTTCCGCCCGTGACCTGACAGGTGTCGTCTCCGGCTCCGCCGAACCTCGCTTGTTGGACCTCGACCTCGTAGCCCTCGAGCCACGGTGCCTCACTCAGGGTGTCGTCTACGAAGTCTCGCCAGCAATCGAAGTCCGTCCCGTCGACGTCGCCCATGCTCGCGCTGGAAAGGGTGATGATGATGCGCCTCGCTGCCATGATTCGCTCCGTTGGGTGAGAGAATAGCTCAGTCTGCCATGAGCCGGCCGCCCCCCCCGGCGCGGCTCAGCTCCCCCCCTTTGGGCCCCCCTACCGGTGGCCCGGCCGGAAGCCCCCAAAGCCCCCGTGGCCCCCGCCGAACCCCGGCCGGTAGCCTCCCCCGGGCCGGGGGCCGATGTGCCCGAACGGGCGCCCGCCATGGCCGAAGCTTCCGCCATGCCCCCCGTAGCCGCCCCCGTAGGAGTGGCCGTAGCCGCCCCCGCGGCCTCCGCCGTAGCCTCCGCCTCCGCGCCCGCCGTAGCCGCGCCCAGCCGCGCTCGCGATGGGACTCAGGGCAAAGATGCCGAGGAACGCGCCGAGGATGATGATGCTTTTCATGGTCGGGACTCCTTTTCATAATCGTGTTCGAAGACAAGCTTTCGTCCGAACGGATAGCGCTCGTCTTCCTGGTAGATTTCCGCGCGCTCGACGCGGCCCTCGCTGACGAGCGCCTGCAGTCGGGCGTCCGCCTCGGCGCGGGAGTCGAACATCTCTTCGTAGCTCCCGTGCTTGAACGCTGAGGGGTATGGCTCTAGCCCGGCGTACGGGAGGTAAGATAGTAGGTGTCGCATGGTCAGTCCCCCTCGTCGCAATCGCAGCAGCGCCGGTTGCATCGGCCTCGCCCCGTGACGATGACCGGGGGCTCACGGCGGTCCCCTCGACCGCTCGCGGCGGCAAGGACGATGACGAATCCAATCAGGATGAGAAACAGGGGAAACATGTGGTGCATGGTGGTGACTCCTTATTGAGAGACGAGAGTGGTAATCGGTTTATTCAGATGGTCGGCTCTAACCTGTTGCCGAATGTTGAGGGCCAGGCTGGCCAGGAGGAGGGCGATAATCAGCGATTCGAGTTTCATGGTCAGTGCTCCGCGCCGGCAACGTTGTCGAAGTGCTCGCCGAGGAACCGACGGAGGCGCGGGGCCATCCGCACGCAAGCGGCGTGAATCCTCTCCGCCTTGCGGCTATCGGAGTCGTACCCAAGGTCGGAGCAAAACTCTTCGAACGACTGTTCCCCGGCGTTTGCGTCAATGACCAGGCAGGCCAGAACATCCGCCGCGGTAGGTTCCCTCGTGCTGGCCGGGCCCATAAAGAAGTCGACGGTGAGCTGTCTCCGGCCTCCGCCCGCGGTGCGACGGGTCAAAGTCACGCGGTACGGGTGCGTCCCCGGTTGCCAGCCTTCCGGTACCTCCGCTCCGCCATATTGGGATTCGGCCGTGATTCCGAGCTTCTCGCAGAGCGCCTCTAGCTGACTCATTGATGCCTCCAATACCCCATGCCCCGGCCCGCCGGTTGTCCGGCGAGTGCGGGGCGGGGCAGGGGGCTTGGCGGCCCAGGCGCTACTCGTCGCTGTCGTCGTCGTCGTCTTCCGGCTCATCGGCCGGCACATAGACGGACCACTTGCAGTAAAACTGACTCTGCTCGTCCTTGTGAAAGATGAATCGCCGGTAACCCTTCGCGACTAGCTCCTTCGCGACCTTCTTCGGGTCGTCGGTCTGCCCCGGGTGAAACCCGGTTTCATAGGAATCCTCATTCAGCCGGACGTACCCATGGTCCGTCGGGTCAATCGAGGCGATAGAATTGAACCCCTGCCCGTCGGCCAAGCCGCGGAGATACTCCGCCGGGTCCAGGCAATCGGTGCAGGTGATATCCCCGTCACCCACAACGAATTCCGGTTGCCAGCCGTAGGAGTCCGGCTCGGTTTTAATCAGGCGCCCGCAATCGCCACAGGTGGTCACCTCGTCAGACCAGTCAATCTCGGCGCCGGCTTTCTCCAGAAGGTCTCCGAGGCGCTTCATCAGGGTTTTCGCCCGCTCGGAGTAGCTGTTATCATGGTAGCCTCCGATATCGTTCCAGTCGGCGTACCATATACCGCCTTTTGGGGCCTCGCGTCGGTCCGCCCACTCGGCCGCCCACCCGACGTTCTCGACCTCATTGGAGAACACGTGGGTGCCATACTGCTTGTCGAACCGCTTCGCGTCGGCGCGGGCGGCTTCATAGACTCGGGATGCGGTGACCATCGGAGAACCTTCCTTTTTGATTCGTGAGACTATGGGCGGTAAGATTCGAGGCTACGGGCGGTAAGCTCCACCTGCTCCAGCTGCCCCGCCATATCGTCCAGCCGCCGCTGGATAACACCTAGAGCCTCGCTGCACGTGAGCGGCATGTCGCTGGCGTATCGCGCGTCCGCTACCTCGCAGATTGCGTGCTGCAATGCGGTAAAAGCGGCGTGAATTAGTTCGGACGGTGCTTTGGGTGTGACCATGTGCAGATTCCTTTCGGGCTAGCGACAGACGTAACCGCACTTCTTGCAGGTATTGAAGGAGTAGTTGACCAACATGCGTAGCGTCACCCGCTTTCCGGCCCCACCGCACGCCTTGCAGGTGACGGTGTGAGACGGGTCCTCTGCGGTACCCTTCCCGAAGTACAGCGGGTTCGCGTCCAGCCTTGCCTGTAACCTCTGCTGCCAAACGGGCTTCGCCATGAGGTGCCTGCCTTCCTTCTGTCAGCCTTCCTTCTGTCAGTCTGAAAGGGTCGACTCAGAATATATTCACGTTGTCCGGACAACGCAACCTGAATGCCTTCACTTCCGCCAGCGCTTCGTCGGCGGAGCCATAGGGCCCCATCCAGCTGGTCGTATCCGTGTAGCCCGGGGCCGACAAGCGGCTGTACCACCCTTCCTTGCGCTCAACCTCGCGGACGGTGGAGCCTTCCAAGTAGTCGCGAAGGTCCGCCTTGACCCTTCCGGGGCCGTGAACACCCATCGCCGCGAGGTCGAGAATCCCGCACACATTCTGGGGCACAAGCTCCAGCCCTACTTCCGTCTCTACGTGGTACATGACAAGATGTTCCGCAACAGGCACCATGAATCCCATAGTCTCGTCTCCCTTCTTGCCTAGTTAGACGCAGGGGCGGGCGTGTTTATTCGTTGTCCGGACAACTTTTTTTATGGGGCCTACCCCCCAACAAGCGGGGCCTGACCCCATGGGGCGAAATCCCCTTGTTTCTGGCCCTCGTCGTCGGCTAGGACATGACATATTCTGTCACGTCTCGTGCCAGCCTGAGCCTAGCCCATGTCCGGCCCGGGACCGTGCCCCGCCCCGGTCCGGAATCGGCCCTAGGGACGCGTCTTCTCAATCCCCGCTACTCCCCCCCTAGGCTAGTGGCCAATCGGCCCTCCTAAGGGCCATTCCGGCCCGCCTGTCCCGTGACCCGTTGCGGGCCGGCGCCCCCGGGAGTAGCCTAAGGTATATTAGCGCCAACACGGGATGGCTGAGATGGGTATAAAAGATAATGATTCCGGATACTTAGACACGAAAGCGCGCATCATGGCGGCGATACGGGGCAAGGGCTACTCCCCCCCGGCTACCCAGCGAGAGCCCGACCCGCCCGCGGAAGCTATACCGGCCGACGAAGATAGCCCCGATAGCGAACCGGTCGAAGAGCCCACCGAGCAGGAGCTCCTGGAGGCGGCGGGAATCCCGAGCCACGTAGCGGCGGCGATAGCGGCCCCGGACGAGGGCGCGCCCGGCGAGCTACCGGAGGTGGGCGCGGATGCTAACGGGGCCCCGGGGGCTCCAAGCCGAGCGCTGGCCCTGCGCACCGATTTGCTCCCGCCCGGCGCAGGGGTGCTCTGCGCGCTTGAGGACGACCCGGGCCTCTACTGCATGCAGAGCTACCTGGCGTCGCGGGTTTCCGGCGACAGCAAACGAACGATGCTCCAATCCCTGCAAAGGGTCGCCCGGATGCTCAACACCACCCCGGACAAAATCGCCTGGCACAAGCTCCGGTTCCAGCACACCGATGCGATTCGAGCAAAGCTCCTCGACTGCGGCTACTCCCGCGCGACGGTGATGATGACGCTGGCCGGCCTGAAGGGGGTGCTTCGTCAAGCAAAGCGGCTCGGGCTCATGTCCGTCGAGGATTACGACCGGGCCACGGACTGGGACCCGGCGACGGGCGTTTCGCTCCCCCCCGGGCGCGAGCTCTTGGCCGTCGACATCCAGAGCATCCAAGCCTATCTCGGCCAGCTTGAGGGCACGGCGTACGGGGCGTATCTGGAGGCCGTCTTCGCGCTCTGCCTGGGCCTGGGATTGCGCGGCGACGAGGCTTCCAACGTGCTGACGGTCGGCCTGGACCTTGGGAAAGCAACGTTGAAGCTCCTGGGCAAGGGCCACAAGGAGGACGAGGTTCCGCTAGGGCCCGCGGAGAGCCGGGCGCTAAGCTCCTGGCTCGCCTGGCGCAAGTTCTTCGAACGTCGGCACCGCGTTCCCCACCTGCTTCTCAGGGTCCAGCCGAACGACACCGTGATGAAGAGCCGGCCCACCTGCGACCGAAAGCAGCTCGAGTACCTGTGCCGCCGCGTCGCCCGCGAGGCCGGGGTCAAGCACTTCTCGCCCCACGACTTGCGGCGGACCTTCTGCACCCGGGCCATCCGCGAGAGTGGGGGCGACCTCGCGACGGTCCAGCGGCTCATGCGCCACGCCGACATCGGTACCACGAAACGCTATGACCGGCGAAGCGACGAGGAGCGCCACGCCGCCCGGCAGAAGTGGACCATCTGGCGGCCCCCGGAGCCGGTCGAGCCCGAGCCGCTTGAGGAGCCCGAGCCGCCGGAGAGCCCGCCGGAAACTCGCAAGCCCGGGTTCCGGTTGCTCCCCGGGGGCAAGACTTGACCATTGGCTGGCCGACCGGCGGTCTCTGCTATGCTCGCCGGGCATGCTCGGCAACTTCAGAACCCCCGGGGAGGTGAGGAAACTGGCCCTGGAGATGTCAGCCCTGCTCTTCGACCATTGCGGGGAAGGGCCGTTCGGTGACGAACAGGTCCTTGATAAGGCCCGCCAGCATCAGCTCTTCGGGGAGTTCCTGGAGCTAAGCGGGGGCCCGGGGCAGCTCCAGACCATCGCACAGTACCGCTGGGCGGAAAGCGGCTTCCCAGTCGTTTCCCTGGGCGAGAAGTTCGCGGCTGCCCTGCTCGTCACCAGCGCGAGCCTCGAGGCGGTCCAAGCTGTCATGCCGCCGTTCCCGGCCTTCTTCCTGGAGGTTCCAGTTGGCTTGATTCGATGCCGGGACCACGAGGGAAAGCCCGATGACGTCCTGGCCGCGTACGTCATGCGCTACCACCACCGCGGCCGGGGCCTCGACAACGCCTGGGCCTACTGCACCTGCTCGGCGAAGGGGACCGCGCTCTACCGATTCGGCTGCACCTCGGAGGAGTTGCTTCCGCCGGAGCTGGTGGGGGACCTATCGATTGACGCCTTCGATGCCTTCGCGGGTGAGCTCACAGGGGTTGATGAACGGGCCATGGCAATGATGGGCCGGCTCATTGTGAACACCTGCCTGGCCTTCTCCGACCCGACGAACGTCAGGCCGCCCAAGGAGACCCGGGTTCGCCATCGACTCTCCCTTTAGCGGGAGAAATGAGCCGACCCCCACCGCGCGGGTCTACGTGCTGAGTCGCCCGGTGAAGCATGACTTCCGGGACCGGGTCCGGGACTACGTGGAGGGCAAGAGCCACTCCGCCCCGAACGTGCAGGTGTTGGTCTCCGGCCACCACAAGATGCAGCCCCACGGGCCCGGCAACTCGCTCCGCAAGCTCATCTGGCGGGAGCCCTTCTGGCGCGGGCCGGAGGATGCGCCCATCGCCATCCGGCCCCACAAACTGGACTAGGCCGCGCTAAACGCTGGAGCCGCCCCCGCCCGCGTCATTGGGATTGGGCGGAAGACACGAGCTGGTCTCCATGCTGTAGGTCCAGCCGGGGTCGCAGTACGGGATACAGGACGCGCTATCGACGTCGTAGACCTCGCCCTGGTCACAGGCCGGGGGAGCGCAGGAGCTCGTCGAGGGGTCGAACGTCCAGCCCGAGTCGCAGTTCTGGGTCCCCGTAGCCGGGGGCCGGTTCGGGGGATTCTGCTTGGCCGGGACGGACCCGGGCGGGCCGCCTCCTCCCCCGGTCTTCTGCATGCCTGTATAGATGAGATACCCCACCACTCCAGCCGCAACGAGGCCCCCCGCGATGAGAAGCCCGTTGGGGTTCTCTTTGGCTTTCCTGGAGCGACTCATGCTCAGACCGCGACAATCTTGGGGTCGGGCTGGTCGGCAAGGTCCCCCAAGCCCACCTCGACGTCGGCCAGGGCCACAATCGCGTCGGCGACCTGCTCCGGGGCCATGTCGAGCTCCTCGGCATCCAGGGTGAACAGGCGAAATTGCTGCGAGCCCTGAACCGGAGCCAGAGCGACCGACAGCCGGCCCTCGCCCAGGATGAGCGCGTGGTGCTGGCCCTCGAGCGGCGGGAGTCTCTCAGAGAGCAATTCCAGGAGCCGGAGGGCGCTACGCATCGCGCTTAGGGCCGGTGGGTCCGGCTCCGGCTGGGAGGGATTCCCGGGGGAGGCTTGGCGGCTCCAGGCCCCCTCGCATAGGCGGCATTCCTGGCCGCGGTCTTGTCCCGCCACTCGCCGCAATTGCGGCATCGGCCATCCGGCCGTGCCCGGTCCCTTGGGGTGACCCCGCAATGATTGCACTTGGGCACCTGGGGAGTGGGCCTACCTCGGAATCGATGGGAATCCGCCGCCATCTTCTTCTTCCTCTTCCAGCTTCTTGGCCTTGGCAGCCGCTTGGTGCTCGTCGTGAACCCGCTTCCAGCTCTCGATGGCTTGCTGGGTGAGCTTGTAGATGAGCCGGACCGTCACCTCGACGCCGAACTTGGAGAGAAACTCCAAGAGGGGCTTGGCAATGTCAATCATCTTCTCCGGCCCGGCCCCGAGCGATGCTCCCAGCCCGCTTGGCGCCCTTCTTGACCCGTCGGTCGGCCTCTTCAGTCAGCTTGCCGACTTCCTCGAGGGCCCTTTCCACCCCCGCGGCCAGGACCTTCCCGCCGACGGATTTTAGCTCCTCCGCCATGGCCCTCATGAAGGGGTTCATGCAAACCGGGCCTTCTCCTCGGAGAGGCTCAAAACCCTCAAGGGGTTTCCCTGGAGCCAGGCCAAGTCCTGCTCTGCGAGGGGACGCCTCCAGCCGAGGGGGGAGACAGCCTGGAGCAGAGCAAATTGCCGGCCTCGAGCGACGCCGATGTTGGCCCGTCCTCCCCACCGTCGGAGCCGGCTGGTCCACCTCATGGCTCTTCGACAATCTGAGCCAGGATGGCTTCATCCCGGGCCATGAGGAGCTCTTCGCCGTTCAATTCCACCACCGGGAAGGGGTTCCGGGCATTGAACACCACCCTATCCCCGGGGCGTATGTCCGGCATCGGCCACCGGGTCCCGTCTTTCAGGCGCATCCCCCGACCCATCGCAATGACGGTCCCAAAGGAAGAAGGCTTGCGGTAGGCCGGGGGGATGACCAGTCCCCCCCGGGAGAACGCTGAAGGTTCGTCCGGCCGAATGAGTATCCGGTTCTGGAGAAGCCCCAGGCGCTCAGGGTCGAAGGTGGCGGTCATGCGGCGGAGTCCTCTTTGCGATTGCGACTCCGGGCCTGGCCACCCTTGCGGCCAATCTCGGCCATATGGGCCCTGTCCGAAGCTACCTTCTCGCCGCCCTTCCTGCCCGCCGCCGCGGCCTCGCGTGTGGTGAACTCGTGGGCCTTGCCAGCGGCGTGGGCCGCAATCCCGCCCTTGCGGGCAATCTCGGCCTGCTTGGCGGGGTCCATCGACGCGAAGCCGCGGGGTTTGCTCATGGCAGCGCCTTAGTCTCGGTTCCGGTCCCGGCCGCCGCGGTCGCCGCGGTCACCCCGGTCGCCGCGGTCGTCGCCCCGGCGGTCATCATCATCGCGCTCCCTGTCGTCGTCATCGCGCTCGCGGTCCCGGTCGTCATCGTCCCGGTCTCGCCGGTCGTCGTCGTCGTCCTCGCGCTCACGTTCTCCGCGCTCACGCTCACGTCGGCGCCCAAACCGGTCATGGTCCAGGCTCTCCCTCCAGGTGTGGTCGCCCTGGTGGACTTCGACCATCTTCTTGCCATCGCGTTCAAAGAGACGAACTCGGCCCTTGCCCCGGACGTGATGCCGGCGGCACATGTCGGCCGCCTGGCGAGCCGCGCACTCGTGGTCCTCGCGCTCGAACATGCTGCGCTCCTTCTCTTTCTCGTGGAACTTGCTCTCGTCTTCCTCGTCCTCGTCGCGCGAGCTCTTCTTGGCCTTGTGCTCGTCCTCGTCGTACTTGCGACGGTTCTCGTCCTCCTCGCGCTCCTTGTATTTGCGCTCGGCGTGGCCCTTCTGCTCGTCCTCTTCGTGCTCGCCTTCCTCGCGGTCGTACTCGACGCGCTTGTACTCGACGACGTGCTCGCGCTCGTGGTGCTTCTTCTCGTGCTCCCGCTCCCCGCTGCGCTCACGCTCGGCAGACTCGCGCTCATGGCGCTCATGCTCCTTGGAGGCGGACTCCTTTTCCTTGCGGCCGTACTCGGAGCGGGCGGATTCCTTCTCCTTGCGCTCGCGCTCCCGGGAGCGGTCCTCGTCCTCGGCGCGGGAACGCTTCTCTTCGCGCTCATGTCGGCCCTCGGAACGCTCGCCCCGCTCGCGCTTCTCGAAGTCGTCATCACGACTCTTGTCGCGGCCCTCGAAGCGGTCCTCCCGGCCTTCGCGACCTTCGCGCTCCTTCTTGCGCCAGCCCTCGTCGGAGCGACGCCGGAGGTGGTTTTCCAGGTCCTCGCGACCCAGGTCATCGATTTCAAAATTGATTCCAGCCATCTTCGTCATCCTTTCAAAGAGTCGTTGGAGGGGCCCCAATCACCAGTTTTCCCAGCCCTCGTCATCCCAATCCCGCCCCCGCCGGCGGTCATCCCAGTCGCGCCCTCGGCGGCGGTCGTCCCAGTCGCGCCTTCGGCAGTCGTCCCAGTCCCGGTAGACGACGCGCGGGTAGTAGCGGCCGACCGGGTCGTGGGCGTGGTGCCAGTCGTTCTCGCGCTGCTGCGCGTAGAAGTTCCCGGCTCGGGGCGAGCAGTAGGCCATCGGACCGTAGCCCCTTCCGGGGCCATAACCGTAGCCATAGCCCCCCCGGCCGTAGCCGCCGGTATAGTAGTTGGCGCGCCCGTACCCGTAGCCCATGTAGCCGTCCCGATACGGGTAACGTCCCATGGCATATCGGTCCCCATAGAGATAGGGGTGTCGGGCCCCGTACGCGTAGGGCATGGGATAGTAGCGCCCGTCCCAATACGGGGCCGGGTAGGGGTAGTAGTAATCGCCCCGGCGGCGGTCGTCCCAGTCGTGCCGGCGGCGCTCATCCCAGTCCCCCCGGCGCCAGCCTCGGCGGCGGTCATCATCATCCCGTCGGTCGTCATCATCTCGCCGGCGGTCGTCGTCGTCTCGTCGTTCCCGGCGGCCTTCCCAGCGCTCATCGAAGTCGACGTGGTGCCGCTCCCGCCGCTCGCCCCGGTCGTCATCCCGGTCTCGGCGGCGGTCATCATCGTCTCGCCGGTCGTCCCAGTCTCGCCTGTCGTCTCGGTCTCGGTATGCCATCTGCATTTCCTCCCAATCGGGTTCTTGTGCTTCTCGAGCCCGGCGCTCCAGGCGCTCCCGGTCGCCGTAGGTAAAAATAGCGCGCCCGTAACCCGTGTCATCCCCCCACCAGCTCGCCCGTGTGGGTGCCAGGGACATTGGGTAGGATGAGGGGACCACCGGGGGGTTGGCCTCGCTGGAGACTCGGCCCGGGGTCACAATCATCTGCTGCGGACGGGGGTTGGCCGGGGTCGGTCTTTGCACCCCCTGAGCGCCCGCGGGGAATTGCCGTTGCGCCACCCGCCAGTTGGTGGTGATGCCAGCTCGTATCGTCGGGGAAAACCCGCGATACCACCGGGGGTTTGGAACCCGGAATGGCATCGGGCCCGCGGGGTTTCGTGTCGGGTCACCGGGGCGGCTGGGCATTCTCGGCTCCTTGGCTTCTCGGGCAACTTCTCGGTGCCAGGTCAGTGACACCCTCCAGTCAAGTCTTGTGAATCATCGTCCAGGCGAGCAGGCCGCCGCCGACGAGGACCGCTCCGCCGATAATCCACGGGGTCCAGTCGGTGGGCTTGGCGGCCGGGGGATTCGTTCCGGTGGTGCTTGCCGGGGTGGTGGTGCTGGTCCCGCCCCCGCTGGTGGTCCCGCCCTGCTGGTTGGTCGAACCGCCACCGCCCCCGGAGGCCTGCCCGACGCACCCCGGGGGAGCGGTGTTGGAGAAGGTCCCGGCCGGAGAGTCGGAGATGACCTGGTCGAGCGCGCTCATGGTGTTGGTCCCATAGAGGTCGTCGACCGCAATTGCAGGCGAGTATTCGGCGTTGTAGGCGGTCTGGAAGGCGGAGACGACGCCTCCTCCCGCAGGACACCCACCGTTGTTGTATTGGTTGAAGACGGCCTGCGCGGCGCTGATAAGGCTGCCCGAGGGCTGGCCGAACCCGAAGGCGACGTACCTCATGGGGCGCATCGTCACCCGCTCGCGGGCATACCAGGTTCCCTCATGGAGCAATGGCTGGGTGGCCCCCAGGCCCGGCGGAGCGAAGGGTGAAAGGAACCATCCACCGGCAGGGCCAACCCTCGGGCGGACCAGGCTCATAATCTTGGGGGCGCTATTGGGGGGAATCATTGGGGCCTCTCTATGCCGGTTCCAACCTCGAGAATCAGAGCGCCACCCACCCGCCAGTAGATAGGCCGCTGGGCCGGCTCGACGTCGAAGAGGTGGTTCGCGATGAACTTCTCCTCCTGGGGGAGGCCATCGAACGGCGGGCTGGCGACGTCGTACTGGCCGGCGGATTGATGCACGCTGGCGAAGAAGGCAATCGTTGATGGGCCATCCACTCGCATGTTGAGACTGCTCCAGGCCTGCGCCGCTCGCCAGGGGGCCCTTTGGTCATAAAAAGTGGGTTGATGCCCGGATTGGATGGACGTGCCGTAGGGCCGTCCAAGAGTCGGGGGAACGTATCGGGTGAGCTGGGTATAGATGCGATTCCCATCCGGGATGTCGTAATCCTCATAGAGCAGACATGGCCCATCCGCCCAAACTTCCTTGAAGGAGGGGAGGTCTCTATTGAGGGTCGGCGGGTCCCTCTGGATGGAGCCATCAGGAGGGATATTCCCATCCCCTCTGACGTTGGCGAAGCTTGGGGGTGGTCTAGCCACCCGCCGATTTGGAACCCGGGGGATGCCCTGCGCGTTCGGCCCCCCCAGCTGCCGGAGGTGCCAGGAGATGTTCCCATCAGGGAGTCTCCAGTTCGGGCTGGCGATTTCCAGCTCATAGAACCGCCCAAGGCCAGGGGACCACCCGATGGAGCTGAACTGCCGGTAGCCTCGGATGATAGACGTCTCGCCCTCCCCCAGGGAAAAGGAGGCCAGAAGAAACAAATATCGGTGGTTCGCGTCGGGGGTCGGGAGCGTGGGGACCCGCAATCCGAAGCTAGACCATTCCCTGAAGCCAGAACTCCCAATGCCCTGGATGTATTCGTCGTAGCCTGCCGATGATATCTCGATAAGTTGGGCCACATCATCGCTCCATCAGTTGATGGCAATCATGCGGTCCACGTAACTTTGAGCTAATTCTATGCCAAACTCTGTTTGGAGCGCGCTAATGGCTTCCCGGGTCGTCATCACGACGAAGGATTGAGTCACCGGCTGCCAGGTCCGGAAGGTCACAATCACCTCAATCGGCGCGTAGGGCAGGGCAATCCTGGCCTGGAAGTCCATCTTCAGCTGCTGCTGGTAGGTGAGTATCCACCCGCCTGGCCACCGGCAGCATCCGTTTATTACGTCCGCTATGTTGGCCAAGGGGGTGAATTTGACCACCGGGGAATATCGAGGTGCTCCCGTGACGCTCAAAGTTGCCTCAATCCCGCTGGTGAAGCCGAAGAAGAAATCACTCAGGCTCTGGAAGACGTTCTGGTTGGCGGTCAGGCTCAGGTTCTGGACCCGGGCCACCATGGAGTCGACGATGAGGTCCTGGGTTATCTTCTCGTCGGACCCCACATCGGGGACGATGGCAGTAGTTGTGTCTGGGAAGACCGCCCGGACGTTGATGGTCTGCGGGGCCAGCGGGATGCCCCGGGCTTTGCAGAGGGCCAACCTTGGGGACCCGCCCGCCAGCATCGTATAGACGCCCGCGGAGAGCGGGCCTAACCCGTCTCCATCGCCGCTGGTCGTCATGTCCCCGCAACAGCCCAACCCGAACATCTTGGGGGAGGGCTTCCCGGGAGCCCCCAGCCCCGGTCCCTTCTGCACGATAGAGGGGAGCACCGCGAGCAGCCGTTCGAACTGCTCCGGGGTGAAGCTCGCGCCGAAGGGGCCGGGGGGGTGATTCATCGGGGTCGCTCAGAGCTCAGAGGGCGAACTTGATTCCGACGCAGGCGAAGATGGCATCCCGCAGGTCGGCATTGGACGACAGCTGCGTGTACCAGTCCTGGCTGACTTCGAAGCCGCGGATGGGCAGGGTCAGTTTCAGGTCGCCTCCCTGGAAGATGACCCGCTGGGCATCGACCTGCTGGGCGGCGTAGGTGCTAGCCTCCATCGTGGCCTCGAGCATCACCGTATTGACGCTGGTGAGGTTCGGGTCGTTGGTCCAGGTGAAGTCGGCGTTCCAATTGAGGTCTGGGGTGATGGCCGGAGGCGTCTGCCCGCCCAAACCTTGGGTAATCGAGAGGAATTGCCTCATCTGGTCGCCCTGCACGGAGTCGGTTTCCTGGAGGAAAATCCCAATCGGCACCCCTCGGGGAATCACATACGGAACGCACATCTTGCGGAACTCGGAGTTGCCCCGAAGCATGGAGCGGAGGTCCATCCCGCCGTAGGTCGCCGGGACGAGCTCGAAGTGCCGATTCGGGTTGAAGACCCCGAGGTTGACCGTCGGGTTGGCGTCGGTGGGCGGAGCCGCGAGAGGGTTCTGGATGCTGCTGGTGCTCCCCGACCTAACAAAGTCGACCGGCATGAAGTTCAAGGCGCTCCCCAGGGCGTCGTATCGCTTGTTCACATTCGAGACGAACGTCACGGTGTCGACTTGGGAATTGGACGCTGACCCCTCTTGGGCGTTGGGAGGCATGTAGGCCGTATGCCTAAGCTGCTCGTCCATGATGTTGACGTGCTGGCCAATCTTCCAACGGTAGTTGTAGGCTCGAGCGAGGTGCCAGCCGACGTAGTTGGCCCACCATCCCCACCGGAGAATCGCCGGAACGAAGCTCATTCCCACATTGGGGCCATTGGGGTCAAACAATGCCCCGTTGAAGTAGTCGTTGCGGGTGAACACGTCCGGGCTGGGGGGCTTCTGGCCGCCCTGGGTCGGATGGTCGACCGCGTTTCCAATCACGGTCCAGCAGAGGGGCTCGGGCTCGATATGGAATCCCACATAGCAGGCCACAAAATTTACTTGAGTTTGACCCGTCTGGGCCATCGTGGTCTCGACGTAGTCAATCCCGAAGGGTGATTTCCCGCTTCCGAAGAGGTCAATCTCAGCGCCGAAGTTGACGGTGATGCTCTCGTCGACCTGGGGCCCGGTCATGGTCCAGCGGACTTGCTCAATCACGTCCATGTTCCACACGGGCGTCTGGCTAGACTGCTGCATGGCATCGAGGATGGACCCCGCTCCCACCCTCAATTGCTCTGCGGTGCGAATCCGGCTCAAGTCGATGGCCACGCCGGCGCCGACCTGGTAGCGGTTGGCCGGCCGCTCCCGCACAACGGGCTTGGTCACCCGCGGGGGAACGGGACGCGTCTCCCATTGCTTCCTCACAAAGGGCGGCCTGGCGAGGGCCCGGCTGGGCTGGGCGGGACGATGTGCTGCTGCTCCAACTTTCATGGCTCGATTTCCTTGGTAGAGCCGCCTACCCCACGGGCTCAGGCGGGTTTATTGCTCGGGAGTCGAAACTCAGTCCCCGCCCTCGTCCGGGTATCCCCAGGTGAACGGGTTGAACTTGGGTTGCGGGGGGGCCGCCATGCCGTACGGACTCCCGCGAAGGGTCTCGGTGATGGCCGCGCGCGGGGGAGGGGGAGGCGGCGGTGGAACCGGCGGAGCGGTGGCGGGCACCGGCGGGAGGTTCACCTGCTGGGGAGGAACCGCGGTCGGGGGAGGGGGAACGGTATTGGCGGTTGCCACTTCCCGGGGGAGTGAAGGCCAAGCGGCCCCAACTCCCCGGGCGGGATATCCAACCCCATGATGGGAATGGGGCGCTCCGTGGCCGGCGGCTCCGTGACCGCCGCAGCCGGGGCAGGGATTGCCCGGCCCGCACCCACCGCATCCAGCCTTTTGAGGAGCTCCCAACGCTCGAATGGGCGCCCGCCGGCCCAACCCGGCGCTGGGGAGTTGCGGGCCAGTGGTGGGGAGCGTCCCACCCTTGACCGTCTGGAGGAGATTGGCGCGCATCTCTCCGTCGAAGAGCTGCTGGCCCATGGGGCTGGTCATGGTCATGGCCGCGAGGCCGTCGATGGCCATCTTTCCGAAGATGCGAACTCCGGCGCCATAACCGGCTATCGTCAATCCCGTCTTGAGGCCGGGCCCCTTGGCGAGACCTGCCCCACCCCAAAAGAGCAAAAGAACCCCGCCCGCCACCAGCATGCGCATGGGCGAGGCCCACATGGGCGCGGCTATCGCGGTGGGGTTGTAGAGGCCCTCATAAGGGCTCCCCGTGGGTCCCCGGGGGTCGGAGTAGATGACATTCCCCGTGGAGTCCTTCTGCCCCGAGTCTTGGAGGGAATGGGTTGTGGCGAACCGGTCGACGATGTCGCCGACCATGAAGCCCGCCAGGGCGCTGAAGAAGTGCCCGACGTACTCGCCCTTTCCCTCGAGCGGATTCTCCAGGGTCGCGTGGGAGGAATGGCGCCGGTAGCGGCTAGGGTTCTTGCGCCGGCCCCGTCGACGTTCGCTCGCCGGGGGACGCTCGGGGCCGTAGTGCGTCTCGTGCTCGATGGTCGCCCCGTGCGTGCCGTGCATCTTCGCGGGCGCGCGCCTCTTCTTCTTCCGGTGGCTCGACTTACCGCTCCGGCCTCGTGTGAATTGGCCCTTCTTGTTGCGCTTGGGGCCTCGGCCGGAGCTTCGTTTGCCGACCTTGCCTTTGCCCTTCCTGCCCCTCTTTCGACGTTGCCAGCCGAGCCTCGCCGCCTTCGCGTGGGCGGAGCGGTTGCCGTGCCAGGCCTCCCGCGCTCCGCTCTTCTTCTTCTTTTTGTAGGCCTTGCGCTTTCCCTTGCTGCGCTTGATGAAGCGGCCCTTGGAGTCGCGCTTCATGCGACCCGCGTGGCGCTTGCCCTTTCGACGCTGATGGCCCTTGAGCGCGGCTTTGCGGTGGCCGGCCCGATTGCCGTGCCAAGCCTCCATCGCTCGACTGCGCCTACGACGCGAGGAACGACGGGGCTTCTTGCTCCCGGATTCGCTGGCCCGGGAGCTTCCCCGGCGACGAGCCGTCCGGCGCTTCCTGGGCTTCTCTCCGGCCCTGGCCCTCGAGGTCCGGCCCCGGCGCCGGGCGGTCTTCACCCGAGGCTTCTCACTGGCCTTCGCCCGACGGGCAGCCCTCGCCTTGCGGAGGTTGCGCATGCTGGCCTCGCGGGCTCTCGCGCTCTGCCGGCGCTTGGTCTTTGCCATCACTGTTCCTCGAGTTGGCTTGCCTTGGGCTCCTTTCCTTTCAGAACCAGACGCTACGCTGGCCTTTAGTGTCTCCTGACGGGACACGGGCGTCAAGGACCGGGGGTTGACTTTCCCTTGGGAGCCCTGGGGGGCCTTGCCGGACGCGGCATACTCGGGGCCCTCCTCCCGGTTCTCGTCCAACATCCTTTGGTAGTCGGCCACCCCCCGATGGTGTCACGGGACACGGGTAAGGTCACGGCTTGACGAATCCGCGAGCGTTCAAGACTGACCCCCGGGGGAGCTGAATCCGCCACCACCGGCCCCGACGGTAGAGCGTCACCCTTCCGTGATTGAACATCCCCTGGCCGAACCCGTGGTGATACCGGCCGGGGTGCGACCTTCCCCCGCGCGTGTAGTAGATATCGGTCACCGTCCCGACCCGTTGCCACCCTTGGAGCCCCCGGGGGGGAACTTTCGCGCTCCCGACCTTGGCCCGATAGCCGGACCCGAAGTAGGCCTGGGCATCATCATCGGGCGGGGCTCCCCGGTGGCCGCGAGCAATCGGCCCGAAAAGAACCGAGTTGCGGGGCCAGGCTTTCCCCTCCGGGTCGTGGAGCATGGTCCCGGGGAGAGTCACCTCCCGGCCATCGGACAAATCCACGAACACATTGCGCCCTTTGGCAATCAGCCGGCGGCGCCTCGGGGCCGTCTCGAGACCGACGGGATTCTCACGCCCTTCCCGAGAGACCAGCCAAGCCCCGAGCCCCAGGACCACGAGCGCCCCGATGACCAGCGGCACCGAGCTCTGAGCCATGGCTCACTTCCGGAGGAGAACCAGGAACACCGCCAAGAAGGCCGCCGCGGTGACCCAGAAGAGCAGCGTCATGCCCGCCCTCGAGTGAAGTACCAGTAGGCTCCCCCACCGAGGGCCAACACACCGGCCGCGATGAGGACCACCGTCGTCGTGCTGATGCCCTGAGCCGGCGGGTTGTTGTTGTTGTTGCCACTCGGGGGTGGCGTCCCCGTCGTCTGGCACTGGTCCATGACGACCTGAATCTCGGCGTCGAGCGACATCAGGCGGTTGCCGATGTTGTCGATGGTCGTCGTGTCGTACGGATAGGAGTCCCAGAGGCTGGGGTCGATGGGGTTGACCGCGTCGCCGGTCTCCGCGGCCTGGATGGCGGCCGCCTCGTTGTTCAAATCGCTCTGGGCCTGATTGAAGCGGTTCTTCCAGTCAGGGAAGCCGGTCCAGTTGGGGCAGAAGTACTGGGAGAGTTTCGAAAGGGTGGCCTGCGCGCTGGATAGCGAATCAGCCGCGTCCTTGATGGTCGGGACGATGCTGGACCCGACCCCCCGGGCTGGAAGCCAAGGCATCATTCCTTCTTCTCCGGGGCTTCTCGAGGCGGTGGCGGAATGAGCTGGAGAATCGAGTAGAGGACGTACGCGCCCGTCAGGCCCCCGACGACGAAGGCGGTGTACTTCAGCGCGTTCAGAAACTGGTCGACCTGCGGGTTGGCGTCGGGGTCGACGACCGGGATGCCCAGGTTGCAGCCGGCCTTCTGGAGCTGCTGCTGCCAGGCGTACAGCGTCCGGGCGTAGACCCGGGCCTGCTCATAGACCGCGTCACTCGAGGGGGTTATCCAGCCTGGGGTTGTGGTCTTGGCCCACTGGCTGGCGGTCATGTAGAAGCTGTTCCAGGCCTGGGCTTGCGTGCTGCTGAGAGCCGTACAGCTCAAAACGGCGTTGTTGGTCGAGTCGAGGTTCGTGGCAAGGCTCGTGAGCTGGGACGTCGCGGCCGCGGGGTCGATGAAGGTCGGAAGCAGGCCTCCCATCAGCGCCTCCTCCTATGACCATGATGGCCGTGCCAGAAGTAGAAGCCCAAGCCCCCGACGACCGCGATGCCGCCCGCGACGGCGAGCATGGTGCCCATCCCAACGGCAGCATCTTGGGGCGCAGCCGGGTCCGGGATACCGGCCGCCTGGGGGTGGAGCAGCGTCTGGGGGGTCGGAGCCGATGGGTTGATTTGCAGCGCCCCATCGATGAAGGACCGGTTCGTATCCGAGTCGAGGCTCCCGGAGCGCAGAGCCACCCCCTGGACGTACCACCACGCGTAGCCCTGCGCGTCGCCCGCCCCGGCGGAGGTCACGGCCTCGACATTCAAATCATTCGCGAAGAGATTCTCAACATCGCTCGACTGTGCGACGCTCCCATCGCTGTTCGGAGAAACGAGAACCTGGAACCGGTAGCGGTTGCCGTCGACCAGCTGGTAGGAGAAGCCGCCCGCGTCGGCGTTGGGGGTGTTCGTGAACGGCAGCTCGGCGAAGTCGGGGTCGGGCAGGGTGATGGGGGAAGACGCTTGGCCCAGGCTTCCCAGCCAAGGAGGCTTTCCGAAGGTCACAATTCTCGCCTCCTGTTCAGGCAGCGCGCCGACCGGGCCGAAGGGGTCAATCCATGTCTCGTTGGCGGTCCCCAGGGTGCTCCCGAAGGGCAGATTGGTGCTGGGGTCCGCGTAGTGCCAGTCATCCCCGGTAAACACCGCGGTCAGAACATGGTCTTGTTTATCGGGGCCATAGGACTGCTTGACAATCTGGACGGGGATACCGACACTCAGGCAGAGTGACCCGTAAGCTGCCGTAAGTCCATCACAATCCTCGCCATTCAGGCATAGATTCGGCCGCAAGCATAACGTCGCTCCCGCTGATGGGATAAGCTCTGTTGCATAAGGGTCGGGGGCATAAACGGTCGCCTTTCTGAAGCACTCAAGCAAAGCCGCGGCCTGCTTGAACGGGGTGGTGGTGGCATCGCGGCCATCTAACCCGGCTTGTTTCAGGCAATCCAAGGCCCACCCGCGAACGGATGCATCGATGGCCCCATCCCGCATCTTGGAGGACATCTCCTCCAGGCTCATCTTTATCTGCTGGGCGTTGGTCCCCACGTAAGGCCGGACGGAGTTCTTTATCCCCGCCTGGGTCATGCTCTGGGGCCCGGGAGCGAAAGCCATGGCGAGCCCCTAGGGAACCCCGCGGGTCGCTGTGGGCTGGACGTGCGGGGGGGAGCCTTCCGTGTTCATCGGCAACACCGGGAACCCGGCATTGGCCGGCATGGAGCTCGAGGAGCTCTGAACCGGGAACCCTTGGGGGGTGGGTGGTCTCACCTGGCTCCCGTCCCACTTCCGATGGGCCCCGGCCCGGAGCTGGGTCTGGCCCCCCGAGGCGCCCATGAAGGCCCCGACGACAGCGCCCCCAGCCGTCAGGATGAACGAGCGCCCGAGTAGCCAGCCGACGAAGGCCCCCACGCCAGCCCCGACCGCGGCGCCCGTCTTGACATCCATACGGGACAGGCTAGCGCACCTTGACTAACCGGTCACGGGTCACGGGGTTCAGCCCGAGCCCCCCCGGGTCATCCCGCAATCAGCCCCTGGTCGCTGGACACGACCATCACGCACCCGCCCTGGAGGATGAGCGGGTTCACCGCGACGTCGCCGAAGCCCCAGAGAGTCACCATCCACGTTCCTACGGGGAGGTTCTCGAAGACGGTGAAGTTGGTCACCGTCGTGTTGACGTCCGCCGGCATGTAGAGGCTCGTCTCCAGGCCCTGCGTCGTGTTTCCGGCCGTGTCTGACAGGTCCGGCCGGAGATAGACGTTCCCGGGGTTATTGGGGATGCCGGATTGGCGGTAGACCTGCGCCTGCGTCGTCACCACCACCGTCTGGCCCTGGACCGTGGTCTGGAAGGCCTGGGCCTCGATGATGGGGGTGAGGTTGGTGAACGGGACGTCGGCGGGGTTCTGGTATTGAGGCAGAATCGTCGCCGCGCTCCCCCCACCAGTTCCCCCGGGCTCGGTGACAATCGCTTGGATGGCCCCGTAGCCGGCCTGCACGCGAACGGCGTTGGCAGCGGGCGTTCCAACCGGCGTCCCCGGGCTGGCCAGAGCGCTCACCGTGATGGTGTAGAGGCCGGCCGCGAGCGGGGTCGGGACGGCCCCCGGCTGAGCGCCTACCGGTAGAACCGTGGAAGCTGTGAGCCAGATGAAGTCACCGGACTGGGAGATGATGCTCCGGGGGTTGGCCTCAATGGCGCTCGCTGGGTCGGCCTGGGGAGCGATGGAGAGGATGAGCTGAACCTCTTGCAAGACGGCATCCGGGTTGGTCGCCGTGACCCCCGCGAAGACGAAGATGCCGGAGATACCCTCATTCCCCGACAGACTGATGTCGAGGCTGGCGATGGGCGTCAGGCCCGTGCTATCGATGGGGATGTCGTGGTCGTTGACGGCATAATACGTGGTGACGAGACCTCCGGCTGGGACTGGAGCCGAGGTCGCCGCGACGGCGAGGGCGGCCTTGTAGAAGGTGGCCGCAGTGGGATTGAACCCGGTGTTGCTCATGAGGTGATGAGCACCTGCAAGATGGCCTCGCCCGGTGCCACCGCGAGTTCGTCCGTAGGCGTACCGACAACATCGGAAGCCACGACCGTTCGAACCGTGTGCGGACCCGCGGGCACATTCGTGTAGGCGCCCACAATCGGGAACCACGCCTCCCCTCCGACGCCGATATTCGCGGTATAAATCGGTCCGGCGATTTCCCCAGGCAGCCCGCGGTCGAGGAACGTCTGGGCGGTGGCAAAGCCCGCGGCGACGCCTTGCGATATGATTCGGACGTTGCCCGACGCGAAGATGGTGGACGGGGCAGCCAGTTGGATGTTGTCCACCGCGGCGATGATGGTCGCCGTGGGCGTCACCGGGGTGATGTCGGCGTTGCTGTTCGACAGCGCGACAACAGGGCTCGCCGCCCCCGGGGTGTTGTCGATGTCCAGGAGCAGCAGGCTCGTGCTCAAGTCGAAGACCCGGAGGTCATTCCCCGCCCCGCTGAGCAGCACCGTGTAGGCGATGTTCGGGTCGAGGTCGAAGGCCAGCGTCGATACGATGTTGGCCGAGAGGGTCGGGGGAATCACCCAGTCTGAGATGGTCTTCTCGGCGACGATGGTCCCGGTATCGTCCGCGATGGCGAGCTGGAACCACGGCTCTGCGCTGTTGGCGGAGCTGATATTCTGATAGGGGATGATTCCGAACGCGACCACCGTTCTCGCATTGGGCGACGAGGGCAGCGCAATCTGTGCGATGACCGTGGGCGGTGGGGTGTTGGAGAGGTAGAGGTCCGACCCGTTGTCGTTGGTCGCGAAGAGGGGGATGACTCGGCTACCGGTGGTGACCGGTGTGCCCGCCTGCGCCAAAGCGAGGGCGAGCTCGGCCCGATAAAAAGTCGCCGGATTCGAAATCTGGGTCATGGCTTGCTCCTTTTCAGACGAGCGTGGGGTTGCCCCGGACGAGCAGGAAATCGAACGGCTGGTCGAGCAACGTTCCGCCGGGGTCGGTGTTGTCGTTCTGGATGGCCAGGATGAGAATCCCGGGCGCTGGAACATAGACGCTCGTCACCCACAAGCCGGCCGGTAGGGCCCCGAAGCTTCCCTGCCAGAGGACGAAGTCGCCGGGCATCACAATCGGCACCGTGAAGGTGAGGTTTGGCTGGTAGCCGGGCAGGATTGTGTTCGGGAAGCCGTTTGCCTGGACGGCCTTGGCGATGAGAAGCTGGGGCGCGTTCGCAGCCGCAGCGGCGGCGGCCGAGGCCTGCGCCAGGGCGACCTGCACCTTGTAGAAGATGGCGCTATTCGGGTTGAAGTCCTGGGTCGTCATCGGGTCCTCATAGTTTGGGCGCAGCCATCTGCGTCTGAATCTGCATGGTCATGGGCTTGCCCTTGGCGACCCCGGACGTTGCGTCGATGAGGGTCATCGAAACCGTGACCGTGCCCTCCCCCTGGGCGGTGATGACCATCCAGTCGGGGCCCCCCTGGCTGGTGAAAAAACTGCCCGAGATGATGTCGGTCTGGAACTGGTAGCGGGTGTTCATGTCCGAAGGCGGCCCCGGGGGGACAACGGCGAGCGTCTTTCCGAATGCGAGCTGCGAGCCTTGAGCCATCAGCCCGCCGGCGACTATCGGGGTCATGGGGACCTGGAAGTCCGCCTGGGGGACCGGCTGCGTGATGGTGACCGTCATCGGGATGGAGTCTTCCGGCCCGCTCGGGGTCGTGTGGCTGTAGTCGACCTCGAGCTGCCCAACGGCCGTGGCCTGAATCCAGAACCAGTTCTGGGCCTTCTGGGAGGTGAAGAAAGGCGCCGCCGGGGGCTTGGAACTGAACTCCCACCAGTTGCCGGCGCCCGGGTCTCCGGGCTGGTTGATGAGCAAAGACTGCCCGACGGCCAGCTGCGCCGGGGGCCCGGCGGCGACGGAGATGGAAGCATTGGGGGGCACGGTGGACACCGCTAGGCCTGCGGGGGCTGCACCTATGGTGGTACCGGCGTGATGGCGGTCGCACCATAGGGCAAGGTCGTGGGGATGGGCATCTGCGTACCGTTGTAGGTGAGGGTCACATGCCAGTCGGAACCCACCAGAGTCGCGCTGTTGGTCCAGGTCCAGGGAGAGCCGACCTGCTGGACCTCCGATGAGATGACAGATTGCCCCCCCTGCCCGACGACGGACGCGGGGATGGTCAGGACGTAGCTCGTCCCGGGAATCAGGGCGTTCAGCGGGGTCTGGAACGTGGACCCACCGCCGCCGGCATCATTGGGATTCGGGTTCGGACCGCTACCCCCATTGGACCCCGGGGATGTCTTCCGGGTGGCCAGATAAATCGCTACCCCGCCGACGAGCAGAACCCCGACACCGATGGCAATCCAGACCTCGGTACTTGGATTCTCCTCCCGGCTCCGGGCTCGGGCTAGATGTCGGCGGGGCATCTCAATTCAAGCTGGTGATGGGGGTGTGGCTGGGGAAGGACCCATACGCCGCGGCGGTGACTCCCGCGGAGCTGACCGGCGTTCCCCCCTGACCGTTCCACTGCGCGGTGGCGGTGAACTGGCCGGTGGGGATGGTCAGGAGCGCGGAGATGCTCCCAGGCAACGTGCTGATATCGCCCGAGCCCGCGTAGGAGATGATTTGAATCGCGCCCCAGCCGAAATTCTTGAGCGTCTGGGCCATCTCGCCCGCGCTCGGGGGGCCCAGGGTGCTGGAAGCCCCAGGGATGGTCCCGATGAAGGTGTACTGCTGCAGATTGCCCAGGCCCTCGGTGCCAACCAAGCTTCCCGCCTGGGGAGCCGTCGTGGGCTGCGCGGTCATCCCCGCCTGGGCCACCGGGTTCGTTGGCGGGAAGCTTCCGGCAATCGCCTGGACCCCGATGCCGCTTGGAACGGGGGCGCTTGGCTGGCCCCAGACTGCCGTGGCCACCAAGTTGGTGCTGGTCGTCGCCAAAGCGGGTTGTTGCGTAGCCGGGTCCACCGGCATCGTTTGAATCCCCTGCGCCTGGGGCCCAAACCAGATGATTTGCACGTTGGTCCAGCCGTTGGCCACGAGGACGTTCGCCTGGGTCGCGGCATCGACCACCCCGGCGGAGACTGGAACGCTGAAGGTGTAGCTGTTTCCCTGGATGAACCAGGAAACTGGGCTGCCCTGGGTCTCGGTCACCGTCCCGCTTGGCAGGGGAGTCGACTGCGGCCCATAGCCTCCCTGAGAAGGTCCGTATCCAGGCAGGCCCGCCTGGGATTGCCGCGAGGTCATGACCACCGCGCCCACGACCAGGGCCGCCAACGCAGCGCCGCCCACCCAAAGCATGGTCTTTTCGTCTGCCATCCCGTCACCCGTTACCGGTGAGGCTACCGCGAAGCATGGGGTTGGGCTAGCGTCAAGGGGATGAAACTGCGGGCGGATAGCCGACTCAGCGCGAGGGCCGGCGTGAGGGGTGTCCCGTGAGCGCGTGGCCCCAGCACTGGCCGGCGCCGGCTGGATTCGGCCGCCCCCCTGGGTTCGGTTTTAGTGCCCTGGAGGCCCAAGCCATCCGAGCCGCCGCGACCGCCGGTCCCATCGACGTCACGTCCGCGACCAAGCTCCTAGGTTCAGGCTCGCCCATTGGTCTGCAGGCCCTCATGAGCGCCCAGGGCCTGAGCCCCGACGCCGTTATGGCCATGGTCCAGCAGACGACCGACCAGCTGGTCTCCCAAGGCATGGCCGACGCCCAGGCGCTCTTCGACCAGAGCCAGACCCCGCAGGCCAACGACGCGCGCATCGCCAACGGCGCCAACGCCTTGATGGACCTCATCACCAGCGGCTACGACCCCGACAAGCCGGCCGACAACCAGAAGATGATTATCGCCGTCGCGGGGGCGGTCTCGCTCATCATTCCGGTCGGGAGCATGATTGGCGGCATCATCCTCTTGGGCGACGCGGTCGCCATGGGCCTCGCCAACGTGCTGGTGGCCGTCGGCTTGATGCCTGCGTTCGGCTGCCACTCCAGCGGCAACTGGACCGAAGTGATGATTACCCAAGGCGCGCAGAGCTGGTTCAACCAGGGCACCTGCAACGGCCCCGGGTGCGCCAGCATCCAGGCGTCGCGCACCATCCCGTCTTTTGCTCCCGGGACCTTTGGTAGCATCGTCATGCCGATGCTGGTGACCGACGCGACGCAGGCCGCCAACTGCAAGCCGGCCCACGGACCCCACACCGTCATCGCCGGAGCGGCTGCGTTCTGGAATGCGCACTCGACCGGCGACCCGATGCTCGTCTACGTCCCGGCGATGAGCGACGGAGCGCTGAACTTCAACACCCTGGGGTTCTTCGTTCCTGGTCAGGTGAGTCACGCCTTCCAGTCCGTCGACCAGACGTTCGCCGACGGATTCGCGAAGCATGACCAGAGCATCATCGAGAAGGACGCCCAGGGCTTCTCGACCTGGGGCAATGACCTGCCGTGGTCGACCGGAGGGTCGGGGGGAGTCCTCGGGCTGCAGGTATCCTCGGCGACCGGCGCTCCGTTCATCCTGGCCCTCTCCGGGTCGACCTATGTGCCACCTCGAGCCGGCAAGCCCATCGGGCCCACCCAGCAGAAGTCGCCGGCCCTGGAGATAGCCGGGGGTGCGGGTGTCGTGCTCGGCACTGCGGCCGTAGCTACCGCCGGCTACGCTTTGGCCACGAAGCAGTCCATCGGCCAGCTCCTGAAGGGCCTCTTCCGATGACCTGCGCCCACTGGCCGGGGCTTGGCGCTCCAGCCCCCCCAAGCTTCCAAGGGTACCTATCCCAGCCCGCCTTCGCGACGGCCTGGAATCAGGTGGCCAGCGAGCTGGAACTTCAGAACGCCACCCAGGAGCAGATTGCCGATGCTCAATCAGCCCTCGCTGCCGCCTGGGAGCAGCTGACGAGGCTTGGTCCCACCGGCTGGAACCTCGTCAACGCCACCCGCCTGTCGCTCAACTCCCCCGCGAACCTCGCACCGACGAAGTTCAACTGGACCCTGATAGCCATCGCAGGGGTGGTCGGGGCATTGTTCCTTGCATGGCTCTCCGATAAGGCCCTCGACCGGGTCTTCTCTTCCGCAGTGGCTAGGGTCAGACGATGAAAAGCCGGAAGCTGGCCAAGAGGCGAGCCCGAAAGCCCAACCCCGATACGACCACCCTGGCCGTTCTAGGCGGCGGGGTCGCATTCATCGGCCTTGGCCTCTTCCTTCTCCTGAAGAAGTAGCTTCCGGGCCTGGATAA